>Ga0153915_10001213_pt1 | contig 23768 bp, 24 predicted proteins | sample Opewatmetagenome_2_FD_107003 | JGI IMG/M metagenome (GOLD analysis project Ga0153915, IMG submission 107003) | Freshwater wetland microbial communities from Ohio, USA - Open water 3 Core 3 Depth 3 metaG | ecosystem: Environmental > Aquatic > Freshwater > Wetlands | place: USA: Ohio, Lake Erie...
GCAGGGACGTGTTGCCGCAGTCAACATAAGCGGTGGCGACGATGTCTTTCCGGGCGTTCTGGGCAGTTCCATCTGCAAGGTGTTTGATTTTTGCGTGGCCTGCACGGGTCATACTGAAAAAACCGCCCTTGCTGACGGTCATGGGATCATCACCGCCATGGCACCCGGCCCGGATAAGGTACATTATATGCCCCAGGCCAAACCACTGATGATGAAAATCATAGCCGATGCAAAGACCGGAAGGCTCGTGGGCGTACAGGCCGTAGGTCCTGGAGACGGGGCAAAACGGATCGATGTGGCCGCTACTGCCATCTCCGCAGGCATGACCCTTGATGATGTGGCAAACCTGGACCTGTCCTATGCCCCTCCCTATGCCCCGGCAATGGATAATCTTATCACAGCGGCGAACGTGGCCCGCAACAAGCGCGATGGTCTCATGGTCGGCATCTCTGCAGAGGATGTTCACCGCAAGATCCAAAATCATGAAGATTTTATCTTCCTTGATGTCCGATCCTCGAAGGAGTATGAAGAGGTGCGCCTGCCCGGCGCAATCTTGATCCCTCTGGGCGTCCTGCGAGCACGGCTTAATGAACTGCCCAAAGATAAGGAGATCATTACCTTCTGTAAGATCTCTCTCAGGGGATATGAGGCTGCGCTCATATTAAAGGCCGCCGGGTTCACGGATGTAAAGGTCCTGGACGGTGGCGTTGTCATGTGGCCCTATGAAAAGGAGATATAATGAATAAGGAGGAATACGCACAGGAATGTCTGAAAAACGGCCTATCCTGCGCCCAGTCGGTGCTTTCGGCCTTTATAGGTCAATTCGATCTGGACAGGGACATGGCACTAAGGATCTCCAGCGCCTTCGGCGGCGGCATGGGTGGGTTGGGAGAGGTTTGCGGGGCGGTTTCAGCTGCCTTCATGGTTTTGGGCCTTAAATACGGATCTGCCGGTGGGCATGATGAAGAGGAAAAGGCCAGAATCAACAGAAAGGCGGTTGAGTATATGAACAGGTTCAGGTCCCTCAAGGGCTCTATTCTTTGCAGAGACCTGCTTGGAGCGGATGTCGGAACGACCGAAGGGCTTGAAACAGCAAAGACCAAAGGCCTGTTTGATAACATCTGCCCCGGCATCATCAGATGCTCGGTTGAAATACTGGAAGAGATAATATCGGATGATGAAAACGCGAAATAATTGAATTTTTTATCTGGGTATGTTCATGTTATATCGATTTGACGGCAGAGAGCCGAAGATAGGCAAAGAAAGTTATGTAAGCGAGACAGCGACAGTTATAGGGGATGTTGTTATCGGAGATAACTGTTATATCGGACATGGGGCGATCCTGAGGGGCGACTACAACAGGATTGAAATCGGCGACGGAACGGCAGTTGAAGAGGGTGTAATCATCCATTCACCGCCGCTTGAGACAAACCGGATAGGCGTGATGGTCACGATTGGTCATGGGGCCGTGCTTCACGGCAGATCAATAGAGGATTATGCCGTTATAGGCATGGGAGCAATATTGAGCATCAGGTCAAAGATCGGTGAGCGCGCCATTATCGCCGAGGGCGCTGTTGTAAAAATGTATCAGTCGGTCCCCCATAGAGTTGTCGCAGTCGGCAACCCGGCGCGTATTGTCAGAAACATCTCAAAGAAGGATAAAGTGTTTTGGGACTGGACAAAGCAGCTATATATCAATCTGGCGAAGAAATATCTTAAAGAGGGGATGGAACCGATACGCACTTGATGAGTGAGTAAGGAGATTGAGATGTACGTCTTAAAATTTGACGGGCAGAAATGTCTTAAGTGTCCTACTCAGGCATGCCTTACCAGGTGCCGTTACATGGACATTGACAGGGATGCCGCAAGGACCGAGATCCTCAGGATAGCGCGGGGAGAGGATTCCTTTGTCCTGCATGAATGTGTTACATGCTACGCCTGTGAAGAATACTGTCCCATGGGCAATCACCCGTTTTATCTGATCGTGCAAAGGCAGGAAAAACTTGATATACCGCCCCTGCCGCGGCCGCTCATACGGCGCGGCATCAACATGGGCGTGCCCTTCAGGGGTGAACCGGCCATCAGGGAAATAAATGGAAAGGCCCTGCTCATAGCCGCCTTTGCGGACCACATGTTTCTAATACAGGGCAGGATTTTTGAAGGACTGCCGGTCATATCGGACGATCCGCGCAAGATGTTCCACTATTTCTGCCAGTTGATGTATCTCCATTATGCGCGCGAATCCGTAATCAATGAACGGCTTCCCAAGATAATAGACACCATTGCAGGACACAATGCAACCGAGGTCATATGCTTTCATGATGAATGCTACGGCGCCTATAATTCCTATTGTCCCGCCATGGGCATTGATGTCCCTTTCCGGACTGTTCACTTCTTTGAGTTTCTCTATAACCGTCTGCTGGAACTCAAGGATCTTATAAGGCCGTTAAACCTTCGCGTGGCATACCAGAGACCCTGTTCATCTCGCCTTTCCCCCGACAAACACCATTTTGTCTACGACATATGCAAGTTGATCGGCGCCGAAGCGGTCCCCAGGAAATATGCCGACGAAAACGCCATCTGCTGCGGCGGCTCTATAGAAGGCCAGCGCAGGGAAGGAAGCCGCAAACTGGCGCTGGAATTGCGGCGGCTTAATGTATCCGACATGAAAGATGCAGGAGCGGAGGTCTGTATCTTTAACTGTCCTGCCTGTTATCATACCATGTGTGATCTGCTCTCCCAAGAGGGGATCAAACCCATTTACATGAGCGACCTTTGCCGCCTTGCGATCGGCGAGCAGCCCGCAAGAGGGAGGTAATCCCACGGACATCTATCAAGCCCTTATTGATATTGTCGGCGCGGATCATGTCTCAAACAGGCAGGAGGAGCTTTATATCTATTCCTGGGACCTTGGGACAACCGAACCCCACAGGCCCGACTGGGTGGTCTCACCCCGCACACCGGAAGAGATACAGAAGATAATATTCCTCGCAAACGTAAATAAGATCCCGGTCATTCCGCTAGGCGGAGGGCTCTCCCTGGCAGGATTGGCAGTGCCCTTTCGCGGGGGCATCCTCCTTGACCTCAAGCGCATGGATACCATCATAGAGGTAAACGACCGGGCGCGCTATGCCCTCCTGGAGTGCGGCGTCTCCCAGGGACAGCTTACATCATATCTGGAAAGGCGTTTTCCCGGCCTGACCCATTCGGAGCCCGGCGCCCCGCCTGCGGCGACCGTTGCAGGGAATGTGGCGATCCACGGCCAGGGCGACCTTGGCCATCCCTACGGCTTCAACTCCGACATGGTGAACGGCCTGGAGGTAGTGCTGCCAACTGGCGAGATCTGCCGTTTCGGCGCCTGCTCCATAGGCGCGAAATGGTTTACGCAGCACCCCCTGCCGGATGTGGGCATCTTTCTGGGATGGACCGGCACGACCGGCATCATTACCAAGATATCACTTCGCCTTTTCCCGCGAAAGAAGATCAGGGGCACGGCCATATTCGTAGTTGACAATGAAGAACAGGTGCCGGATGTATTTCACAGGATAACCCATACCCAGATGGCCGAAGATATCGTCGCCTTCAGCCAGACAATACCGCCCTATGCATCCGGCCTTCAGCATTTTACCATAAATCTTGCCGCAGATTCGGATAAGGAGCTGGAGTTCAAGCAGGAGCTTATCTTTGATGACGCCCTCGGCGACTACATACGCAGGGGCGACGGAGGCTATCTCGGCTTCACCAGGGGGCTTCAGCACCCTCAGATATCAAAAACAGCCGACTGGCGCAAGGGCGGAGGGTTCGAATACGTGGGCAGCATAATGCCCGTTTCACAATACCCGGAATGCTACCGCAGGGGGAGGGAGATATCCGAAAGGCACGGAATCCCTTATACCGTCCTGGGCCGATGCATAGGCGCGGCCCATGCCATGATGTTCTCCTGGACCTATGCCTTCAACAGGGCCGATCAGGAGACCATGCGGCATGCAAAGGATGCAATGCACGAAACAGATGAACTGGCGCTTAAGCTGGGAGGCACAATATGGAAACCGGGGCTTTATGGCCAAAGTCTTGTCATGTCGCGCCTTGACCCCAACACCCTCACGCTGATGAAAAAATTAAAACAGCTCCTTGACCCTAATGGGATCATGAATCCCGGCAACTGGGAGGTGCCCTGATGAATATAACGGATTTTAAATACGAAGAAATCATACATCGCTGTTTCAGGTGCGGATACTGCAAGTTTCCCGTCAACTGGATGGATGTAAACAACTGCCCTGCCTATGCCCGGTACCGAATGGAAACATACTCGTGCGGAGGCAGGCTGTGGCTGACGCGGGCGTGGTTGACGGATGCGATCCAATGGAGCGATCACCTGGCCCACATCCTCTATTCATGCACCTCATGCAAGAACTGTGAGATAAAATGCCCCCTGGGAATCAATGTGGACATCATCAATATGATAAGGGCTGCCAAAGGCATCATGGTGGAAAAGGGCAGGATACCGAAGGAGGCCAGGGACTTTCTGGAAAATATCCAGGTGCACGGCAACCCCTACGGCATCCCTAAATCCAAGCGGGGCGATTGGATGGGTGCAACGTCGCTAGAGATCTACAAGAACCAGGAATATCTTTACCATGTCGGATGCGTGGGCTCCCATGACACCAGGGTGCAGGAGGCCGCAAGAAAATTGGGCCGCGTGCTTCAGAGAGGCGGTGTATCATTCGGCGTCCTCGGCAGGGATGAGCGATGTGACGGCAATGAGGTAAAAAATATGGGTGAAGAGGCACTGTTTGAAATGATGGCACAGGAAAACATCGCCCGTTTTAATAAGCTGGGAGTAAAAAAGATCGTGACCCTTTCACCCCATTCATACAATGCCTTGAAAAATGATTATCCTCTATACGGCAGCAATTTTGAAATCCTCCATTACACCCGGTTGCTTCTGAATCTTATTGAAAAGGATCGATTACATCTGAATGTGAATATTCCAGTTAAAGTGACCTTTCACGATCCCTGCTTTCTGGGCAGATGGAACTCAGAATATGATGCCCCGAGAAGGATTTTGGCGGCCATCCCCGGTGTAAAGCTGGTGGAAATGGAACGCAGCAGGGAAAATGCCCTTTGCTGCGGAGGAGGAGGCGGCAATTTCTGCATGGACCTGCTGGGCGGCAGTCCGGACAGCTCGGCCAGGCGCAGGGTCCGCGAGGCGCTTGCCACAGGTGTCGCCATCCTTGCGGTGGCATGTCCCAAATGCCTGACCATTCTGGAAGACGCGGTCAAGGTGGAAGGACTGGATGACAGACTGATCGTGAAGGATATAGCGGAGATAGTTGACGAGGCATGTGGAACGACTTGAAAATCCTGGCGATAAAGACAATATGACGCAAGACAATAATAACGGATAAATCAGGATGAATAGTAATTCATGCCAAACAAATCTTAATCCCACCCCCTCAACAAGGCCGTCATCTTCGCATGGCCTCTCCAAAGGGACCGTCATAGAATTCGCTTTTCTCATCTTTGCCCTGGCACCTATTATACACTTCAGGAACAATCCTGCGATAACAGCCTTTGCCCTGACCTTTTCAGCCATTATCCTCGAAGCCATTCCCTTCCTGCTCCTGGGCTCGCTTGCCGGAGGGTTGATAGAGTTCTTTACCCCCCGTGAAAAACTGGGGGCATGGTTTGGAAAAGGTAACCGGCGGGCAGTATTCCTGGCTGCAGGTATCGGGTTGATATTCCCCATCTGCGAATGCGCCATCATTCCGGTAATTAAAAAGCTCCTTGACAAGGGCATCCCTTTTTCAGCTGCCGTAGCATTCCTCCTGGGAGGACCTATAGTCAACCCTATAGTCTTCGGTTCAACAATAGTGGCCTACAGTATGATCCTGGACGTTGCCGTGATCAGGCTTGTCTTGGGTTACATGATTGCAGTATTTATCGGTTTTGCAGCCGGTCGCCTGCTGGATAAAAAACAGGCGCTTCTGGAAGAGAGCCATCCGGATACAGAAACAACCCATTGTGCATCTTCAACCTGTTTTTTAAGCAGGCATGAGGACCATTTGCCGGGGTTGATGGATGCCTTGACCCACGGTGCCATGGATTTTCTGGATATGTTCAGATACCTGATCTTCGGGGCGTTCGCGGCAGCGCTGATACAGAATCTGGTCAACAGGGATATCTTTATCCTTTTATCCGGGAATCCCATCATATCAATTCTATTGATGATGGCACTTGCTTCGCTCATGAGCCTTTGCTCAGAGGCGGATGCCTTTGTAGCATCCTCTTTTCAGTTCTCATTGCCCCTTTCCTCTCAATTAGCATTTATGGTCCTCGGCCCGATGTTTGATATAAAACTGTTGTTCATGTCGCTTGGTCTTTTTAAGAAAAGGGCAGTAGGGGTGATTTACGGACTGACGATTTTCACCGTTTTTATTGTAATGGCGCTGTTTAACATCTTAATGGGATGGGCCTTTTCATGAATAAAGACAACCATGCCTCCTTGAGCCTTGAAATGGCGGCATCTTACCTTATCTGGATGTGTTCAATCGTCTGGCTGCTCCTGAGCGGTAAATATCAGATTTTTCTCAGACAAAGCTTCTGGGCCTTGATGTTATGGGCCTTTGCCATTTTGGGGCTTTTCGCATTCTCCATAATCAAGCGGATATCTTTCCGCAACAATCCTGTTTACGGCGCTTCGGCATATATCAGATTAGGCACAATTATCCTCCCTATTTTTTATATATTGATGGCCCAAAACCAGACATTGGGTTCTTATGCCTTTAAAAAAAGGTCTACAGTGCAACCTTCCCAAAGTATACAATCGGCTGTTAAAGGCGCTGTGACATTGCCTGATGACGGCAAGGTCACTATCTTTCAGATTATGGAAAATATAGATGACTGGAAAGACAAACGCGTGGTCACAGAAGGAATGGTTTATCGGGATGATAATGTCCCAGAAAAACACATAGTGATCTATCGTTTCCTGATGACCTGCTGTGTTGCAGACGCCTCGCCGCTGAATATTCTGGTGGAAACGGACAATCCTGATGAATTCAAGGATGACCAGTGGGTGAGGGTGGAGGGCATCCTCAGCCTGAAAAAGGTAGGAGATATTGATTTCTCACCTCATATCAAGGCTGATCGAATAACCCCTATTGCGCCACCCAAAGACAAGTATCTATACCCAAGTTTTTATTAATTTGTTCGAAAAGCATCTGTGTTATTAGCAGTCATGATCAATAATAATGGAGGGTATATACACATGAAAAGAAAAATCAAAATCTTTTATCTTCTTTCACTTGCAACGCCTTTCATTGCTTTTTTAATGCCGTTCTTTACACAGGCGTCTCAAAACAATCAGTCATCCGGCAGCTATGATGTCTCTGATATCGCTCTTACACCCGGATCGGACGCATCAAAATTGAATATCGCATGGCATGTTTTAAAGATACAAAAGGAGCATGGCAACATTGCGAATAATAATATTCTGGTGAAGGTAGCTAAAAAACAGGACATTCAGTCCGAAGGCGCGGCTCTTCTCCAAAAGGCATCTGAATTCAAAGGCAAGATAGCCGGTTCACTGACGGATGAAAATGGCAAGCCTGTCTATTCATGCAAGGCTACGGTCACAGGCCTTGAAAAGAATATGGCTTATATCTATATCCTGGGAGACGGCGAAGGCGGATGGAGTGAGATGCATGAATACCGCGTTGTGGACACGGACAAATACGGCTTTATCTATCTGGCCGACTCGCAGATAGGGGCATCAGCACCGATGGGCACAAGCGGTCAAAATGCGTCAGGCGCTGTTGCCAATGACGGCAAAGCATGGGCAAACACCCTTAAAACAATCAATAAGAACTTCCCTGATGCGGCCTTTATTCTATCCGGGGGAGATCAGGTGGAATTGGGGGGAGAGGAATCTCAATGGACGGTATTTTTCTCCTCTCCTGAACTTGCTTCTATTCCTGTAGCTCCGACAATAGCCAGCCATGATGAATACACTAACGGGAGAGGCGGGGCCATCAAAGACACCCTTCCAAACCTTGGTCTCCATTTCAATCTTCCCAATGAGTCTAAAGTCAGCGGAATATCAAATGCGGGCGGGGATTATTATTTTTTATACGGGGATGTCCTTTATATGGTATTGAACATGGACCCTGCCATTGCCGGATTTCCCATGTCTCAGCGGGGTCAGAGCTGCGATCCCGATGCATCGGTTGACTGTTCCGATCATAAGGCATTTATGGAAAAGGCCATATCTGTAAATCCACAGGCCAGGTGGAAGATCGTAATGTTTCATTATTCTATTTACAGCGCAGGCATGCACGCCTCTGTTTGCAGCATACTGGCTCTAAGGAATGCTATGGTTCCCATTATGGATTCATTGGATATTGATGTTGTTTTCATGGGGCATGACCATTGTTTTGCAAGATCATACCAAATGCTCGGCGGCAAGCCTCAAAAGGATCAGATAATCGACAAGGATAGGGCCACCATTAATCCGACAGGGACTCTTTATTTTACTGCGACCTCATCAAGCGGCAGCAAATATTATAACATACACAACAATGTCGGGACCTTTAATTACCTTGCCGTTTACAGACAGGATTATAAACCCTTATTTTCCTATGTAGAAGTTGATCAAAACAGATTATCGATCTCCACATACATCGCAGAAACAATGGAAAAGATTGATTCCTACATAATAGTAAAAAATTGAGGTTCAGGTAAAAGATTCTTTGTGGAAAGCATGCAACACATATTGAATATCTTTATCATTTGATATAAAATGCATACCATTTTAATTCAGTATATACGGATGGATTCAATCACTATGAGAAACCATGTTTTGAGGATTGGCAGGACAATTCTATATCTTTCGGCTTTTTGTTTTTTTCTTTCAGGACAACATGCATCAGCAGGTGATGCCTCAAGCAAGGAGATGCAGGATCTTATAAGCGCCCTTGAGGGGCGTTTCAGTATATACGGATGGAACGACGTCAAGCTCAATGAGATCCCCTGGGAATACCACCGCGTGACGCAGGCAGGACAACCGCTCTTTTTCGCACAGTTCGGTTCAGGGAGCAACTGTACGCTTTTTATTAGCGGGGTGCATGGAGATGAACTTCCTACTGTCTATCTCCTTTTAAAACTAGCCGATTTCATTAAAAATAACCCTGCACAGTTTGAAGACCAATGCATCATCATCGCTCCCCTGGCAAATCCAGACGGCTTTTTCGCAGACCCGCCTACGCGGGTAAATGGAAGCGGTATTGACATCAATCGCAACTTTCCAACAAAGGACTGGCAGGCCAAAGCACTTTCCCTGTGGAAGAAAAACACCGATGAAAACAAACGCTATTATCCTGGAAGCAAGGCAGGTTCTGAGCAGGAAACACTTTTTCAGATAGCGCTGATCAACCGCTTCAAACCCAGGAAGATATTAACCATCCATTCGCCCCTTGGCTTTTATGATTATGACGGACCATCCACAGGCCTTGACGCCTTCGGGGAGTGGGTGGATAAGATAAGCAAGGAGACAGAATTCCCCTTAAAGAAGTACGGGATTTATCCTGGATCGCTCGGCAATTACGCAGGCGTTGAACGCAACATCCTGACCCTGACACTTGAACTGCCAACCTCCGACCCGGCAAAGGCCAGTGAATATTATGATAAATTCTATCCTGCATTTTTAAAGTTTATAGACCTGTCCGGCTAATAGCCTCGGCAAACCCAGGGATATAAAGGTTGTCATGATTCTTACAGCAATCTAATTGACCTGCCTGTAATAAATTTTTGAGCATCTATTATTTTATGAATTTTTTCATGACCGCAGGCTGAAAAAGCTTTGACAATAAATGATTATTCGATTATAAAATGAAATATTGAAACGGTGCGGCAAGAAGCCGTGCGACTTATAAAAGATCCTGATGTTTTCAATCTTAAGCCAGATAATTTTATAACCAATATCATCCGCATGTATCTGCGGAGATTTATTATACTATAATAAAAAGGCCACGAAGGTCCATGCCCCTTGAAGGGGAACAGACTTTTGTGGCCTTTTTTATTTTTTAGCGGCCATTATATGGATATGGCCTTGATGAAGACAGAGATTTAAACCTGAAAAGGTTGTTTTTGATTGAAGGGCAGCGTGTTCCAGCCAAGGTCACCCGCCGCCCTTCGTTCGAAGCCTTCCCTGATGGGATTGCTCATTTTATTTGTCTATCACGCAATCTCCTCCCGGTCAAGCAGGCGCATCAGGATAATATCTCTGTCATTCATTGATCTGTTAATCGGCAATCAATTAAATAAATCACTTTAGAAACTGATTTCAGGAGGAGAGAATGCTCAAATTATTTTCAGGAGTTTTATTCTATTTTTCAATTTTATTTTTCAGTGTAATTATCAGCCCTGCCTGGGCAGAGAATTCGGACGAAAAGAACAATCCGCAGAAGGACGAGCAGGTTTCGATTGATATCTTTGATCTTGAAGAGATAATCGTAACGGCTGCAAAAAGGGAAGAAAAGGCGAAGTACGCCTCTTCATCAATAAGCGTTATAGACAGCAAGGAGATAGACGCATCCAATGCCAATTATATCATGGATATAATCGGTACCCTTCCCGGAGTATATGTCCGCAGGGATGCAGTATTCGGACGTCAGGAGATTGAGATCAGGGGGATAGGGTCCAATGCAAGAAGGATACAGACGCTGATTGACGGTCGCCCTGAAAAGATGGCGATGTTCGGCTGTACCGTGACACAAACACTGCCCCTTGCGGACATTGAACGAGTCGAGATAATAAGAGGTCCTGAGTCGGTGCTCTACGGATCGGACGCCCTGGGCGGAGTAATCAACATCATAACCAAAAAACGTAAAACCGAAGGGTTTGAGTCGGATTTTCTTGCCTCATACGGTTCTGACAATTCCCTCCATACCCTTGCAAGGCACGGCGGGAAGATCGATGCCTTTGATTACTATGTCACCTATGATTACAAAAAATCAGACGGCTATCGTCCGAATTCAGAGTATGAAGGGTATGACACTACGGCAAGACTTGGGTACCAGATCACGGATAACCTCCGCATTGAAGGGCTCGTCAAGGATTTCAGCGATGAGTACCAGGACCCGGGACCTGAGCTTACCCCCTATACCAATAATGACAAAGGGGAATATAACCGGTCTTCCTGGGATATCGATCTCATAGGCGACTGGGATAAGGTCGATGCCTCTATTACCGTATATCAAAACAAGGGACATCATCAGTTTAATATGCCGTCAGTGCCAGACTACTGGCATTCAAGGGATAAATCGACCGGCGTTTCAGCCAATGTGGGCTTTTCACTTTATGAAACAAAGGGTCTCAGCGATGTGCTTTCCGTGGGATACGAATATGAACGTCAATGGGCAACCACCCTGGAGCCATGGGATTCCTCCGTATCATCGCCGCCCTATCATCCCGGGGAATATGAGCGTAGTGTCAATGACATATATATTCTCAACAACCTGAAGTATATGTCCTTAACCATTGATGCAGGCGCAAGAGCTCATTATGAAGATGTAAGAGAGGAATGGGAAGTTGTGCCTCAACTGGGCATGACATATCAGGTAACCGCCGCTACACACCTCCGATCCAAAATAGCCAAGGGCTTTCGTGACGCCAGATTCAGCGAACTATTCCTCATGCCAGCGGCCAACGAAGAACTTGAACCGGAGAAATTATGGAGCTATGAGCTGGGGGTCGTCCATACCTTCAACCAATGGATAAGCCTGTCTGTTGATGCCTTTTATATGGACTACGATAACATGATACAGACTGTCATTAATCCCGATCCCCCTCCCATGAGGATCAACGTGAATTCAGGTAGTTTTTACATCAGGGGAATTGAGACCGGCCTGGACCTGAGACTGTCCGACTCCCTGACCGGCAGGCTGTACCACACCTATACGGATATAGAAGATGTGGAGGGGACAGGGCATGCAAACCTGGAAGGAAAACCTAAAAATGTCTTTGAGGGTGGGCTGGAATACCGGTGGAAAAAGATGTTGTTTTCATGGAACGGGCAATATGTAACAGGACTTTACGATGAAAACCTTGTGACAGGCAATATTGAAAGGGTTGACGATTTCTTTACAGCGGATATGAAGGTCTCATATCAGTTCAATGATAAACTTCAGCTCTTCGGTTCCGTGGAAAACATGTTCGATAAAGAATATGAGATGGTGCCTGGTTATCCCATGCCGGGCAGATCATTCTATTCCGGCGTGAAGATCAGTTTCTAACATAAGGAGGATCAGCGGATATGAGGCGATACCTTAAAATATTATGTCTGTTATTCATTTATACTTTTGTCCTGGTATCCGCTGTTCTGGCTGATGCCGGGGATGACCGGATAGCCGTTACCTGCACTACAACCAATATTGCCGCCATACTGGAGGCAATAGGAGGCGATAAAGTTACGGTGACCACCGTCATCCCCTTCGGGATGTGTCCGGGCCATTTTGACATCAGCCCCGGAGAAGTCATGAGGATAAGAAATGCCGATATTGTTATCTTTCACGGATATGAACGGTTCATGAAGGACCTGACAAAGGATGCCAAAGGAAAGACGGATTACGTAAAGGTAGAGGTCAGCGACAACTGGATAATCCCTGATGTCCACATAAAGGCGGTCAGGGCCATTGAGACTATCCTCTCATCCAGATTTCCCGGGTCGGCAGTTTATTTTTCCGCCAATGCTGAGAGATATATCAGACAGGTGGAGGACGCAGGGGCAAGGCTTGCAGCATCACTAAAACCCCTGAAGGGACATCCGGTTATTGCATCCTCCATGAATACGGATTTTATTCAATGGACCGGGTTAAAGACCGTATCAACCTTTGGCCGGGATGAAGACATCTCCCTGAAGGAATTAAAGGGTGTCGTAGAATCCGGTTCAAGGGATAAGGCCGGGATGGTAATAGACAATCTCCAGAGCAGCGGCAAGACCGGGCGGGCAATCGCCGATGAACTGAATATCCCTGTCGAGACCCTGAGCAATTTCCCGGAAGAGGCGGCAGGGAGATATTATTATATCAGGACCCTGGAAGAGAATTGTGCAAAGATCATCAATACACTTGCGAAATTTGGAGAATAGGCAGAAATGTCCCACCATATTCTAACGGTGTCGGGATTGACCGTCAGGGCAGGAAGACGATCTCTGATCGAGGATATCTCAATCTCTGTCAATGAGGGGGATTTTATTGCCCTCATGGGGGCAAACGGTTCAGGCAAGACTACACTTATAAGGGCCATTCTGGGTTTTGTACGACCTTATTCAGGCGAAGTGCGGCTTTTCGACTCTATCATCAATCGCCGCAATATCAAGGGACTGAGGTCAATGATAGGATACGTGCCCCAGACCCTTCGGATAGATTTCAAGATGCCCTTTCTGGTGAGAGAGGTGGTTGCCATAGGGAGATACGGGCTGGCAGGGACGGGCAGGCGGCTTACCCAGAAAGATCATGCGTCCATCGACAGCGCCCTGGAGGAGATAGGCATATCCCATCTGGCAGAAAGGCCCTTCGGTCATCTTTCCGGAGGTGAAAGACAGAAGGTACAGATAGCCAGGGCCATATGTCAGGGATCTCACTTGCTGTTCCTTGACGAGCCTGCAAACAACCTTGATATGGGCGCACAGAGGGACCTTTTTGATCTCCTTTCAAAGGTGAACGCGAGGGGAATCGGTGTGCTTATGGTTATGCACGATATCCATGACCTGCCTTCAGGGGTGACAAGGGCAATAATAATCTCCCGCGGTAGAAAGGGTTTTGAAGGCCCTGTAGAGGATGCACTTAAAAGGGGCCCTCTTTCGCTGATCTACGGAGACCGGACAGATGACGTGATAAGTTGGATAAATAAAAGAGGGAAGGGTTCAAGGTCATGATTGAGTTATTCTCCCTCAAGGCATTCCAAAATGCCCTGCTGGCAAGTCTTTTCGGAGGCTGCGGCCTTTCTGTTGTCGGGGTATTCGTCATACTGATGGACCTCCCCTTTCTGGGGATAGCCATGTCCCACTCAGCCTTGCTGGGAGCAGTGATCGGGCTTTTATTCGGTTTCAACCCCCTTGCAGGCGCCATTATTGCCTGCGCCCTTTCCAGCATTGTTATAGGGCCTGCTGCCGACCGTTCGGGGACATCATCGAACAGCATACTTGCTATCCTGTTTTCTGCAAGCATGGGTGCGGCCTTTCTCCTGATGTCATTAATGGATGGTCCCAAATCCGAGGCGCTTAATCTTATATGGGGAAGCATACTTACCATCTCAAGGCCGGAGGCAGGGTTTTTGGGGCTCGCTTTTTTTACCGTTATCGGCCTGCTTGTCCTGTTTTATAAGGAACTGAGCGCAGTATTGTTCAACCGGGAGATTGCCGCTTCGAGCGGCATAAAGGAAAGATTTATTTATTACGCAATCATATCATCCGCAGGTCTGATCATAAGTGCCAGTCTGGACATCGTAGGAGGGCTGCTTATCTTCACCCTCCTTGTCAATCCTGCCAGCGCGGCAAATCAGCTGACCTACAGGCTTAAGACGATGTTTTTGCTATCGGCGCTGTTCGGTTTTATATCCTGTGTAACCGGACTTATATTTTCCTATATCTTTGATCTGCCGACAGGTGCGGTCATAGTGATCGCTTCCTCAATCATCTTTCTTTTTTCATATATTTTTTCGCCGAAACGCGGGCATGAAGGATGATCGGATGCTTTTTTAACCGGACAATGGAAATATTATTTTCAGATATTATTAAACATATGGAGAACATCAATGCAAGAGATATCAAATGAACAACTGGACCAAAAAAGAATCGCCTTTTTTAACGAGCGCGCCAATAGTTGGCTCGACAACTTTTACAAGGACCCTGTTTCAGGAACGTACGACAGATTCAAGAATGAATTTGACAGACTCTTTTCCCTTATTGCCATCAAGCCGGGCGATTGCATCCTGGATGTTGGATGTGGGAGCGGTGTGCTTGTCCCTTATATCCTAGATAGAATCGGCGATTCAGGGGTCTTGTATGAACTCGACTTTGCCGAAAAGATGATAGAGGCAAACAGGAAGATCCACAGAGACCCAAGGATCAACTTCATTGTCTCCAATGTGGTCCGGATGCCGTTGGAATCCGGAACCTGCGATGGAATTATCTGCTTTTCATGTTTTCCCCATTTCGGCGATAAGGATGCTGCAATGAAATCCATCTCCCATAGGCTAAAACAGGGAGGATGGTTTGCAATAGCACATTTCGATTCCTCCGACAGGCTGAATAATCATCACAGGAATGCAGGAGGCCCTGTTGAACATGACATGCTTCCCCCAAAAAAAATAATGTTCAACCTCTGCGAAGACGCAGGGTTAAAAATTGAGGAGTTTATCGATGAGCATGGATTTTACCTGGTTATGTCAAAGAAAAAGTGATAAACGATAAACAAGAGAAAGGTCATTAAAGATGTCAGGATCATTAATGGCAGGATGCAACGGGTGCAGACGAAGGTTTACTGAAGGGCTTCTCGATATTGAAATGATATTGAAGGCGCTTGATATCAAGACAGTAGAAACAGTCCTTGGTCAATCGTTTCAAGCCGCAAAAGATATTGACCATACACCCTCCTCTCGGCTTTTACGATTATGACGGGCCGTCCACGGGACTGGACACCTTCGGGGAATGGGTTGACGAGATCAGCAAGGAGACAGAATTCCCCTTCAAGAAGTACGGGATCTATCCCGGTTCCCTCGGCAATTACGCAGGCGTGGAGCGCAATATCCTTACTTTGACGCTTGAACTCCCTACCTCCGATCCTGCAAAGGCAAAGGAGTACTACGACAAGTTCTATCCGACCTTTTTAAGGTTTATTGAGCTGTCCGGTCAATAGATACGAGGTTATGATAGCGATAAATAAGCAATAATTATTGTGACGTATGATGATGCCTTTAACAATCTTATAGCCATCATTATATGATCAATGTCAGGGTAACAATACTCATCGCCGAGCCATGGCTTGTCTTTAATCCCTTCGGGGTATCTCGTGGGACCTCCAAGGCGGATATTCAACGCCCCAGCTACGAAGCTTTCAGAGTGGGCTGAATTCGGTGAATCATGTTTAAGCCTGTCTCTGAGGGCAACCCTCATGCCGTCAAGGGGATGAAGTCGGTTGAGCCATGCACCCAAGAACAATATAAGTAAGGAAAGACGGGAGGGTATAAAACTCATCATATCATCGAGCCTTGCACCCGCCCACCCTATGTTTATAAATTCCTGATTTTTATATCCCACCATGGAATCAAGGGTGCTTGCTGTCTTGAACACCAGCATAAGTGAGGTGCCTATAAACACAGGTTCTAGATTAACGACATTTGCTGCTATGCAGCCAGCAGCGAACCAAAAAACAGGCGAAAGAAAGCCATCTACAAAATTTTCAGAAATGGTTTCTATTGCTGCCCTTATAACCCCAGACCTATCAAGGGAATCGACATCACGTCCTACAACCATGCCTGCTGACTTTCTCGCCCCATAGAGATCATTCGATTCTAATGCCTTAACAATAGGGATTACATGATCAAAAAGGTCTTTCAGCGCGAGACACGAGTAACAGAGGAATGTATCAAATAACAGGCAAAGAAGAGGCTTAATTGATAACAATATAAAATGGATGAAAGTATAGATCAATATGGAGGCGGAGACCATGGTCAAAGTTAAACATACTCCCGCGCCTCTGCTGTCCAGCCTCAATTTTTTAAGGAAACTAAGACAAAGGATTATCCCTCTCCCTATTATCCTTATCGGGTGCCATCTGTATTCAGGATCGCCCATAAAAATATCGAGAAAAAAGGCAAGAAGCAAAACCAATGGTCTCCCAATAGGAAGCAACATTTCTAAGCCCTTGGATATGAAGAGATAAGGGATATCAATTGATCATTTTCTCCTGAATTTCTTAACCCGATGCGGAAGTAATTATCCTCCAGCCCTGGGAAGTTACGGCAATCCCGAACATAGATCCCGTTTTTCAGAAGATGGTTTAAGAGATCATCCAGCTCTCCTGTCCTTTTCCATCTGCACAGGATAAAATTCGTTGATGATGGAAAAGGTTTTATTCCTTCAATCCCTTCAAGTTTTTTTCTAATCCTGTTGCGTTCCCTTGATATAAATATCCTGGTCTTTGATTCATATTCTGCGCATTCCCTTAAGAGAAGCGCAACACGGTCAGCCACACCGTTGATAGTCCATGGTTCTTTTGATGCCCTGATTCTTGAGATGAGGTCCTTATGACCTATGACGCAGCCCATTCTGAGACCTGCAAGGGCATAATATTTTGTCAGGGAATGGATAATAATCATGTTGGGCGGTCTTTCCCCGAATATAAAACTCTCTTCTTTCCAGTTATCCGTGAACTGTATGAATGCCTCATCGATAATGAACCATTTATCAGGGAATCGACAGGCCAAATTTATCAGGATCTCCCGAGGCAACAAGGTCCCCGTGGGATTATTAGGCCTCCCTATCCAGACCGCGTCAACACATTTGCAGGCATCTGCCAGGATGCCAGCATTAATGGATGAAAAGCCGTTTTTATCCGACAGTAAAATTCTTACCACATCAGCGCCAACAAGCACAGATGCCCTGTGATAGTCATGGAATGACGGTGTAAAAATGATTACGCGACCAGGCTGCAAAACGCGGGAAAGAAGATAAATAACCTCAGTTGAGCCGTTGCCAGCAAGGATATTTCCAGGGGGTATGCCAAACCTGTCCATGTAGAAGTCTGATATGCCATCTCCATCTATTGTCGGGTAGTCTCTGACAGTCTCAATCAGTTCTGACCAATGGTCTTTAATAATTTGAGGGATGCCAAGGGGATTAAGGCTTGTACTAAAATCAATCACTGTCCTTTTCGGAAGACCAAATCTTGTCAGGTCTTTTGAAGGATCTCCGCCATGACAATATCCATCAGAGGAATGTGCATTTTTATCTTTTACATCCATGAATGCCACCCCCAACCCATGCATCCTGATAAATATACCCCCGGCAGGGCGCATAGCCCCAGCAGGATGACCTCAATTATCTCATCGGCTGCACCCAGGAGATCGCCAGTGATTCCGCTGAACTTTTTAAGACAGTAGGCCCTGAAAATCATGGCGATCATCCATGCGATAGTAAACAGACATACGCCTATCAGACCGGATATAAGACAAAGGACAAAGGCAATGATTAGGGACAGGATTCTCCCGCTTTTCTTAGAGTTCTCCACAAACGGTCTCGCCATCCCATTGCCGCTCCTGGCATAGGGCAGGGTTGTCATGAGTTCAATCAGCATAGCCCTTGATATCACCATCACCGGCACAATCCAAAATAGCGTATCTGAAGACAAGAGTCTTTCAAGGGCAACCCATTTGGTCATCAGGCATAATGTAACTGCAAGTGTCCCAAAGGCTCCTGTTGAGGCATCCTTCATAATGGCAAGCCGTTTCTCCCTGCCGAAGCCTCCCATCGAATCGGCCCAGTCAGCCAAACCATCCATATGCAGCCCCCTGGTGAGCAACACATCAAAGACCACCAACAACATGGCACAACCAGCAGACCATTGTTGGAATGGAAACAATGCCCATATAAAGCTTAAAAACCAAATGATGGAACCTAACAGCAGTCCCACAAAGGGAAACCAAGGAAGGGCTGAAGACAACTCCCTGCTCTCACTCCCTGGAATCGGCATACCAGTTAAGGTTCGTATCGCGGCTATAAGGCCCTTTACACCCATGACTCACGCACCCGGCTCGATATTGATATCATTAAAGGTTGCCATTTCATTGTAGATGCTTAATGCGTTTTCAATAATCTGCATAGCAATGGCCGCGCCTGTGCCTTCACCCAGACGCAGGTCAAGGTCAAGGATAGGTCTGATATTTTCCCTTTCAAAAAATAAACGATGCCCCTTTTCTGATGACCTGTGTGCAAAAAAGAGATATTCCTTGACATCAGGACACATCCTCATGGCGGCCAGCGCACCGGCTGAGGATATGAAACCGTCTACCACAACAATCATGCGCCTGGCAGCCCCACCGAGACAAAGGCCGCATATCCCGGCTATCTCAAGACCGCCAAGGGCCGCAAGCGTGGTCAGGGGGTTATTAATAATAGGCTTATTTATCTCTATTGCCCTTTTAATAACTTTAACCTTGTGTCTTATCCCCTCATCTCCAAGGCCAGTTCCTTTACCCGTGACATTCTCGACATCGCAAGGCAACAGGAGGGAACACAACGCGGAAGACGGGGTAGTATTTCCTATGCCCATCTCGCCTGTTGCAACAACGGCCGTTCCCTGATCACTTGCAGCAAAGGCCGTTTCAATGCCGACAATAATGGCCCTCTCAGCCTCTTCAATGGTCATGGCTGGACCTGCGGCAATATTTTCCGTGCCCCTTTTCACATTTTTTCTGATAAGACCTTCGATGTCTTTTATGTCTTCCTTCATGCCGATATCAATAACGCTGACAACCGCCCCTGCTTTTCGTGCGAGTACGTTTATACCTGCGCCTCCAGCCAGAAAATTCCTGACCATTGCACCAGTCACCTCCTGGGGATAAGCGCTCACGCCTTCCGCCACTACGCCGTGATCTCCCGCAAAGACAAATACGGCCTTTTTATCAAGCGATGGTCTTTCCGCTTCCCTGATTGCTACTGCCCTCGCCGCTATCTCCTCCAGCATGCCAAGACTGCGTCTGGGCTTGCTCAGATTATCAAGCCTGGCCCATGCCTTGTCATACCAGGTATTTGAAAGGGGCCTTATCTCATTTATCGTTTTATTCAACATAGTCTGTTCTCCATATCATAAATTAATGACAGTATGAAAATATCGTCTTTATTTCTCTATTCCGTCCCTTGCGGAGACGCCTTTTTTATAGTAATGTTTTATTTCTTTCATCTCCGTCACAAGATCAGCCGCGTCAATAATCCTTGGATCAGCATCCCTGCCGGTTATGATAATCTCAACTTCATCAGGCTTGATGAGAATCAGGTCAAGCAGGTCCTGAACAGAAAACAGTCTATAACGGGTTGCGATATTTACCTCATCAAGTATGACAACATGATATTTGCCTGACAATATGACTCCTCTGATTTCTAGAAAACCTTCCCTGGCGGCTCTGATATCTTCCTCCATCGGGGAACCTTTTATAAAGCAATTTCTTCCATATTGCCGGATCGTTATTTTGTCCGCCAATGCTTCAAGTGAACTATGTTCGCTATACCTCATGCCCTTAATAAACTGGGCAAAATACACCTTAAGCCCCGCGCCTGCCGCCCTCAAGGCCAGACCCAGTGCCGCGGTTGTCTTGCCCTTTCCATTTCCGGTATAAACCTGGATATATCCTTTCATGTTTCACTCATCCTTAAGGATCATTGGTAACCCGGCAAAGACAATGACAACCTTTTTAGCGAAGGCGGCTATCCTTTGATTCATATATCCTGCCGCATCCCTGAATCCACGCGCCAGACTGTTTTCCGGGACTATTCCCTGCCCGACCTCATTACTTACGGCAATAACAATACCCTTAGTTTCCATCAAACATTCCGATAATTCTTTAATTCTGCTATATATCTCTTCGTGGTTGTCTCCATGTTTCATGAACTGATTGCTGAGCCATAAGGTAAGGCAATCAATCAGGATGATCGTATTGTCCTTATCAAGTTCGCTGATCCTGGAGACGATATCAAGGGGCTCTTCAACGGTCATCCATTTTTCACCTCTTTCGGACTGGTGCCGCTTAATCCGATCTTCCATCTCCGAGTCTTGAGCCTCGGCAGTAGCAATAAATATATGCTTAAACCCCGGATTATCGCACATATGAAGACCCAGCGTGCTCTTTCCACTCTTTGCGCCGCCGAGAATCAGGATGCAACCGTTATCGAATCTTGTTTTGAACATGTTAAATTAACCTGATTGATTTATTAATTTATAAAGAAGCAATAATACTTTCCACATCACAATATCTTTCAAAATGATCCGCCAACCTGTCATATTGCAAAAACCTTGAGGACCCTTTTGCCAGCGGTTTCTTCTCCTCTATCCCTTTAATCCTTCTTAAGTTATTCAGAAACTTACCTCTGAAGGATGGGTTGTCAAATATACCATGGACATATGTGCCGGCGATTCGGCCGCTTTCAACTGACCAGCCATCCTTACAGAGCTTTCTTTTGCCGGATTCTCTAATATTAAGATAACGTTCGCCTGTTTCACCCAGCACTTTAGTCCTGCCCATATGGATCTCATAACCCGTCACCCGCCCGCCATTTAAGGCGCAAAGGCCAGAAATCTTTCTGACAATCTTTTCCTCTTCCAGCAAGGTCTCCACAGGGAGGAGGTCTAGGGCGGTTATCGCTTTTTGGGGAGACTCAACGCCATGAGGGTCTACTACCCTCTTGCCCATGAGCTGATATCCGCCGCAGATCCCAAAGACATGCTTTTTATCGGCAAACTGTCTTATTGCATGTCTCCACCCCGTTCGTGTAACCCAGACTGCGGACTCCATAACATTCTTTGTGCCGGGGATAATGAGACAGTCATATCCTACCGACAGTTCAACAGGGCTTGAAATGTAATTCAGCACAATATCTTCCTCTCTTGCAATGATTTCCATATCCGTAAAATTGGAGATGCAAGGAAGGCTCAAAACTGCAATATTAATGCGGTCGGCTCCAAGCGGCTTCATTTTCTTCCTATCCTTCTGTATTGCAACAGAGTCTTCAGGATCGATATATATATCATGGTAATAGGGCACCAAACCCAATATTGGCTTTCCTGTCTTGTCTTCGATATATTTAATGCCTGACGCAAAAAGCGTTGGATCTCCCCGGAATTTATTAATAAGAAAACCGATAACAAGCTGTCTTTCTTTTCGTGACATGAGATTGTATGTCCCGATGATCTGTGCAAACACCCCGCCCTTGTCAATATCGGCAACAAGAATGCAGGGCGACCCGACCGACACGGCCAGATTAAGATTGACCAGGTCATTTTTCTTAAGGTTCATCTCGCAGCAGCTTCCCGCGCCTTCCATGACAATCATGTCATGTTCTTTTGTCAGGTGCTGAAAGGATTCCATTATGGCCCTCTTCAGCTTCGGCTTGAACTTGTCGTATTCGACTGCGCCCATATTACCGAACACCTTCCCTTGGAGAACAATCTGTGCGCCGGTCTCAGAGGATGGTTTAAGCAGGACGGGATTCATATGAACACTCGGCAGGATACACGCCGCTTCCGCCTGCACTGCCTGCGCCCTTCCTATCTCTCCTCCTTCTATTGTTACATAGGAGTTGTTGGACATGTTCTGGGCCTTGAAGGGCGCAACCCTGAAACCCCTTTTTGTTAATATCCGGCAAAACGCTGAGGCGGCAACTGATTTGCCCACATCACTTCCCGTACCTAATAACATGATAGTCTTTGACATACAGTTTAGTCTCAAAATTCTATTTACCCTGTCCCGAATCTGCCATGTCCCAGGCCGCTTCCGGGTGAATCAATCTGGCCATTACTTCGAGACCTTGTATAATCCTGGGAGACGGCCGGTCTATAAGGTCCGATTCGATGAGATACACCCTGTTGTTTTTTACCGCCGGTATCAATGTCCAGCTCATCCATTCCTTTCTCGTCTTTTCAAATTCACCGCCTCTTTGCATCGAAGATATAAGTATTATGTCAGGCTTTTTCTTTATTACCTCTTCGATGCTGATCCTTGGATAAGTGATAGGTTCACCCTCTGTTATATTCATCCCACCGGCAAGAGTTATTAGATCATTATGATAGGTATTTTTGTTTACAGTCATTATGGGCCTTAAATTGATCTGGAGAAAGACAGAAGGTTTTGCTTCACTCCTGATTATTGTCTTCACCTTCTCCAGACGTCTGCTGAGATCATCTACAACTTCTTCTCCCTTCTCCTTAACGCCGCAGAGTGCGGCAATCTCGCCTATTGTTGATATGACCTCCCTAATATTTCTGGGATTCACGACAAATACCTGTATCTTTGCCTCTTCCAGAAGTTCTATGTCGGCCTCACTGTTTCCATCCATGGTCCCAATGACTAGATCAGGCGAGAGGCTGATTATTTTTTCTATGTTAAGATTTGCATAGCTGCCGATCATTGGCTTTTCCTTTGCCTCCGGCGGGTAATCGCTGAATTGGGTAACACCGACAACGCGATCGCCTACCCCGAGATAATACAGGATCTCTGTAAGGCTTGGGGCAAGGGTGACGATGCGGACGGGGATTTTATTCAGACTGATTTCTTTTCCTAGGGAGTCCTTAAATGTTGCGGCTTCCGGAGACGGCAACTGAGGGCTTCCAAGGGCGATGATCAGAAGCATGACTCGCACAATATAGAGATATTTTTGTCTCCCTTTTACTGTCATGGATCACACTTCTTTCAATGTCACAGAACTTTTTTCTATTCCGCTGAGCTGTCTTTTATAAATGCCGTTAATCAAATAATTTAAAACCATTCGGAGGGCCTCAGGAATTTTATCGGACACGATAAAATCGACCCGATCCGCTATCTCTCTTCCGGAAATACCCTCTCCCATTGTCTTGCACCAGGACTTAAATGATCCGAGGTCGCTGATAAGCCCTTTCTCATAATGATCGCTTACAGCAAAAGAAGTCTCCATAAAAGATCTGTATTCAGGTTTGAGTAAGATCGCCTCAAGTTCTTGAAGGAATCCATCTTTTGTGATGCCA
>Ga0153915_10001214_pt1 | contig 23757 bp, 33 predicted proteins | sample Opewatmetagenome_2_FD_107003 | JGI IMG/M metagenome (GOLD analysis project Ga0153915, IMG submission 107003) | Freshwater wetland microbial communities from Ohio, USA - Open water 3 Core 3 Depth 3 metaG | ecosystem: Environmental > Aquatic > Freshwater > Wetlands | place: USA: Ohio, Lake Erie...
ATTGGCAGAGCAGGACACTCTTAATGTCAAGGTCGTAGGTTCGACTCCTACATGGCCCACCATTTCTTAAAAAAAGCCCAAATATGCTGGATATAAAATTTATCCGCGAAAATCAGGATCTGGTAAAACAGGCGATCAAAAAACGCGCTCTTAAGATCGACTTGGACGCTTTGATGCGTATCGACGATTTGAGGCGTAAAGCGCTTGCTGAAGTTGAGGAAAAACGCGCGCAGCGCAATGTTGCCAATGACAAGATCAGCGTTTTGCTTAAAGAGAAAAAAGACGCTAAAGCAATAATCGCTTCAATGAAAGATATCTCTAGCAGCATCGGGCTGTTAGAGTCCCAGGTCAAGGAGCAGGAAGGGCTGTTGAACAGCCTGTTATTAACTATCCCCAATATTCCGCATGAATCTTTGCCTGTCGGCGACCTAAACAATAATAAAGTCGTGCGCTCCTGGGGCGAACCCAGGAAATTTGATTTTAAACCTCAAGAGCATATCCAGATCTGTCAGGATCTGGATATTGTTGATTTTAACCGCGCGACAAAGATCACTGGTTCAAACTTTATACTTTTTAAAGGCTTTGGCGCCCGGCTTGAACGGGCTTTGATCAATTTTATGCTTGACCTGCATACCAGTAAACACGGCTATACCGAGATATTCCCGCCTTTTCTGGTAAATCGCGCTTCTATGTTGGGCACAGGGCAATTACCTAAACTGGAAGAGGATATGTATAAGTTACAGGATGACGACCTGTTTTTGATCCCCACAGCGGAAGTGCCGGTAACCAATATGCACCGCGATGAAATATTGGACGAGGATAAATTACCGATATGCTATACCGCGTATACCGCTTGTTTCAGGAGGGAAGCCGGTTCTTACGGAAAAGACACTAAAGGCCTGATCCGTGTGCATGAATTTGATAAAGTGGAGATGGTTAAATTCGTGAAGCCGGAAGATTCTTATGATCAACTGGAAAAATTGGTGGCTAATGCCGAAGAGGTCCTGCAGCTTTTGGGTATTCCGTATCGGGTCTTGCTGCTTGCCACGCAGGATTTAAGTTTTTCAGCGAGCAAATGTTATGATTTGGAAGCTTACGCGCCCGGTATGGACAAATGGCTTGAGGTTTCCAGCTGTAGCAACTTTGAGTCCTTCCAGGCGCGCAGGGCGAATATCAAATACCGCAGGAAAGATGACAAAAAGACAGAGTTCGTGCATACCTTGAACGGTTCCGGCATCGCCTTGGCGCGCACGGTCGTGGCGATTTTGGAAAATTACCAGCAGGCTGACGGCACTGTGCTCATCCCAAAAGTTTTACAACCTTATTTCAATGGCCAAGAAAGAATTTCCCGATAAACCATTGCCTAAATTCAAAGATGAACCGGCCGCAGGCGATAACTCCGGCCTGATGGGGTCTTTTTCAAGCAAATTTTCCGCTTTCTACAGCAGGTCTTTCGGCGTGATCAAGTTCATCCTCGGGGTGGCTTTGTTGCCTTTTGTTTTTTCCTGCGTTGTTTCTTTTTTGAATGAATTCGGCCTGGTGCCCAAGCCGCTTCAGGCGGTATTTTACAATGGGTTGATCAGTTTCCTGGCGGTATATCTGTTCGTCTGGGAGCCGGCGGCAATTTATAATCGCGGACATAAGCTGCTTGAGCTGGTATTTAATTTCATTAAACCCATGGTTAATGTGGCGCCGTTTTTACTGCCGATATATACGATCTTTATTTTTGTGCTATATGGCATTTTATCTTTTTTCATTACCTCTGATTGGCTGATCCACTATACGTTATTTTTGACCGGTTTTAGCATCATCTTGCACCTTGTTTTTTCAGCCAAAACCATCCGCTCAAAAAAAGGCGATTTTCTTAAGGCTAATTACATCTTTGGGCTGTCATTTATACTGATTTTGAACATAGCGCTGCTTGCTCTGGGTTTTAGCCTGGTTTTTAAAGATTTCTCCTTCGTTAATTTCTGCAATATCGCCTTGTCCATAGCCAAGCATATTTTTTATGTTGTTTTTAAGCAGCTATTCGTTGTTTAAATTGGAGGAGTGGCAGAGTGGTCGAATGCGGCGGTCTTGAAAACCGTTGAGGCCGTAAGGTCTCCGAGGGTTCGAATCCTTCCTCCTCCGAATAATTTTAAATAATCAATATCCTGGAGAGTTGGCAGAGTGGTCGAATGCGGCGGTCTCGAAAACCGTTATCGTCGTAAGACGATCGGAGGTTCAAATCCTCCACTCTCCGAAATTTCCTATTTATCCCATCATGCAGAGTCAAAAAGCCCGCGCGATAAAGATTGATTTGAAAGCGATCCGCCACCTGCGATCTTTATTGGACGAAGCCTGCTATAATCTCGCCGCCGATATCGCGGTAAGGCCTCCAGGCTTGAATATTGAGGGTTTGCCGGAAAGATTAAAAGCCTTCCTTAAACTATTCCACTTAAACAGGAAATTAACCAGTATTTGCGCTGCGCATGCTTTTGGTAAAAAGTTTTTGCCGGAGTTTGTTAAGTTAGGCCTGGTAATTCCAGACGGCCGCCATATCAAACCAGTATGCGGGATCAGGTGTATTAACGGCTATTATTTTATCTACGATTATGACGTAAGTTCCTGCGACTATGCCTATATGGGCGAAGATACCGACATATTCGCTCGCTGCCTGCCCTTAAATCTCCATGGCAAAAAAGCCCTGGATCTTTGCACGGGTACGGGCATTCAGGCAATTTTACTGGATCATAGCGCAGACCAAATAACAGCAGTTGATATTTCCGCCAGAGCCGCCAACTTCGCGCGTTTTAACGTGGCGTTAAATGACCTGGGAAGCAAGGTAACCATATTGCGAGGTGATTTATTTGAGCCGGTTAAAGGAAAACGGTTTGATTTTATCGTTTCCAATCCGCCTTATATCCCCATTCCTGAGAATTTAAATTTTCCTTTAGCCGCCAAAGGCGGAGAAGATGGTTTGCTGGTATTAAAGAGGATCATCGCCGGTATTAAAAGCTATTTGGCGAAAAACGGGCTTGGCCTGGTGTTAGGTATAACACCGGGCGCGCGTCGGGCGCCGTTCATTTTAGATATGCTTACAAAAACAGCTAAAACCAGCCAGCTGGATATTGATTTGATCCTTTTACAACGTAAGCCTAAACAGGTGGAGTTGAATGTAAGGCCGTGTTTTCTTTTAGGTTATAATCGCAAGCCATTTTCAGAGCTTAAGAAAGCGATGGCTGATCTCTATGCGCGGACGAAAGCGGATTTCCTCTATACTTATCTTATAAGATTAAGGCCGGGTAAGGGCAGGGTTGATCTGGTAGACCTTTGTGGGGAATAAGATATTTCCGCAAAGTCAAATTGCGGTATCCGGTTTTCCCCGGATTATTGAATAAAGCCTGGGTTGTAGTATAATATCGTAGGTAAATTGATCCTTACTTTGGGTAAAAAGGCAAAAGGAGGAAGAAATGAAGCTTAACGTAAAGTTTCTTTTATTGGTTGGTTTTTTATTTCTTTTTATTACTAACGCGCATGCTTCGCTCAAAGGTTACACCTATCCTTATGATATTTCGCAAATAGAGTGGCAGATACTCAACTGGACCGCGGCTTTCCGCGGCACGACTACCCCCGGCGACCCGTTTACCCTGGAAAGGATGGAGTATGACCGGTCAGCAAGAAAAGTAATGATCTATTTAAAAGGCAGCGCAGAGTTTGCCAGCGAAAGTAACCTGAAGAAATCAGTGGATGGCTGCGCGTTGTTATTTAAGCAGCGTTTTCCGGATTTTGACCCATCAGGCGACCTTTATATATCCTATAAACTTTCTTCACCAGATAGCCAGGACGTGACTTATAAGGAGTATCAGGATGGCTCATTCAGCGATGGGCCGTCTGTACCTACATCAACAGGCGCGCCGTATTCCGGCAAGATGTAAGTTTTTATGTTCATAGATAAACTTTTCTGCAAGCTTAAGAAACAATTCCTCTGTCCGATCTGCGGATACTCCGGCTGTTTCTTGACGATCAACCCCGAAACAGGCAGGAGATTGCACGCCCAATGCCCGCGTTGCGGTGCGCTTGAGCGGCACCGCATTCAATATCTTGTTTTCAAGAAGATCTCAGAAAATATGTTCACGCAGCGGATGAGCATGCTGCATTTTGCACCGGAAGAGTGCCTGAAAAAAACATTTAAGGAGACATTCGGTTTTTATGTTACCGCCGACCTGTATCCGGCGGATGTGGATAAAGAAGAGGATATCACAGAGCTGACTTTTAAAGATAATGCTTTTGATTTTGTTTTCGCTTCGCATGTGCTTGAGCATGTTAAGGATGACCTGAGGGCTTTGGCGGAGGTAAGGCGCGTGCTTAAGCCCGGAGGCGTGGCGATACTGCCTGTGCCGATCATCGGTTTAAAGACAGTAGAATACCCTGCGGCGAATAAACATGAGAACCTGCATGTCAGAAGCACCGGCGAAGATTACTACAATAAATACAAAGATTATTTTTCTAAAGTAGAACTGTATAGGAGCCCGGATTTTGACGAGAAATATCAGCTTTATGTGTATGAGAACAGGAATAGAAAACGCCGCGCAGTGCCTTTGAGGCCGCTTGTGCCGGGTGAAAAGCATATAGATATAGTGCCTGTCTGTTTTAAGTAGCAAAATGAGGGATAGATGAAAGAGAAGATACTTATCGTAGAAGACGAAAAAGATATTGTGAAGATGCTGGAGTATAACCTTAAGAAAGAAGGTTTTCAGGTTATTTCCAGCCGTGACGGTGAAGAAGCCCTGGATATGGCTGTGAGGGATAACCCTGATCTGGTGATATTGGATCTGATGCTGCCTGGCCTGGATGGCTTAGAAGTTTGTAAGATATTAAAGAAGGAGGCTAAGACCGCGCAGATCCCCATAATCATGCTTACGGCTAAATCCCAGGAGTCGGATAAGGTTATCGGGCTTGAGTTGGGCGCGGATGACTATGTCACAAAACCTTTTAGCCCCAGGGAGCTGGCCGCCAGGATCAAGGCTGTCCTGCGCAGGGTGCATGATAAGGATAAGCTCCCGGAGGCATACAGGTCAGGTGATCTGGCTATTGATTTTGCCAGAATAACCGTTTCTGTTAAAGATAAACCTGTTGAGTTGACTGCCAAAGAATTTGAGCTTTTGAAGACGCTTGTGAAAGCCAAAGGCAGGATGCTTTCCCGGGATTTTCTTTTGGATAATATCTGGGGATACGACCACGCCATGGAGATACAGACGCGCACAGTGGACGTGCATATCCGGACTTTGCGTAAGAAATTAAAAAGCGAAGCCAAGCGTATCATTACGGTCAAGAACTACGGTTATCGTTTTGAGTTGGAGGAGGATTAGTGGTTTTCTTTAAAAGCCTTAAGTTCAGGTTGTTATTTTCATACGCTTTGATCGTTTTATTATCTTTAAGCCTGGCTTATTTCTTTTTAAGCCGGCGCTTAGAAGAGAATTCTCTTTTTGAACTGAAAAGTTCCCTGACCAGCCAGGCCAGGCTGATCGAAAGCCATCTTTCCTCAATGGATATTTCGCATAACAACGCGGCAAATCTTGAAGCCCTGGCCAAAGAGTTAAGCACAAGGGTTAAAGCGCGGATCACTGTTATTGATCCCTCCGGAAATGCTTTGGCGGAATCAACAAAATCACTGGCGCAAACTTTAGAGATGGAGAATCACGCGTCTCGTCCGGAAGTAAAAGAAGCTTTAGGCGGTTTCGTGGGAGAGAATATACGTTACTCCTCAACGCTTAAGACGAAAATGCTTTATCTGGCGATGCCGGTCAGATCCGGCAACAGGATAACCGGCGTGGTGCGTTTAGCTATGCCTTTAGACAGCGTTGAGCATATGCTTTCTAGCGTCAGAAAAATGATCTATCTGAATATGTTTTTTGCTTTGATCCTGGCTTTTGCCTTGGGTTTTATCTTTACCGCCGGGATCATCAATCCGCTTAATAAGATCATTAATGTCTCCCGTAAATTTTCAGTTGGCGATTTTGACCACAGGATCTATTACACGGCTAAAGATGAGATCGGAGAACTGGCTGAGACTTTGAATAAGATGGCCCAGGGGTTAAAGGAAAAGATCCGGGAAGTGGAGCTTAAATCCCTGCAGCTGGAGGCGGTATTCCAGGGTATGATCGAAGGCATCATTGTCGTGGATAAACAAAGCCGGGTTGTTTCAGTCAACGCTTCCACCGAACATATCTTTGGTATCCGCAACGAAGCCTCGCGCGCAAAGCCACTGATCGAGGTTATCCGTAATAATGACTTGGCAGGGATCGCTAAAGATGTTTTAAATAATGGCAAGCCGGTTTCCAAGGAACTGACTTTACTCTGGCCGGTAGAAAAAGTTTTTCAGGTAAATGCCGCGCCGGTCATAGAAGCAGGAGCGGTTTCCGCCTGCCTTATGGTCATCCACGATATAAGCGAGATACGCAAGTTAGAGAATATACGCCGTGATTTCGTAGCCAATGTCTCCCATGAGCTGAAAACCCCACTTACCTCGATCAAGGGTTTTGTGGAGACCTTGCTGGAAGGAGCTTTGGAGGATAAAGAGAACAGCCGCAGTTTTTTAAAGATCGTGCAGGACCACGCTAACCGCCTGGATAACCTGATCAGCGACCTTTTAAAATTGTCTTATCTGGAGTCCAAAGAGGCTGTCCTCAGGAAAGAGGATGTTGATCTAAATAAATTGGCTGCCGAAGTGCTGGTGGGTTTTACCTCGCAAACAAAAAACAAGAACATTAAAACAGAGAACAGCCTGCCGAAGCCACTTATCGTACAGGCCGATTCGGATAAGATCGAGCAGGTCCTGGTCAATCTTATAGATAATGCCATTAAATTCAACCATGACCATGGCAAGGTCAAGCTTTACAGCCAGGATCTCGGAGATAAGTTCAAGATCATTGTGGAAGATTCAGGCGCGGGGATCCCGCCAAAAGATATCCCGCGTATTTTTGAACGGTTTTACCGGGTAGATAAGGCGCGCTCGCGCTCGCTCGGAGGAACCGGGTTAGGCTTATCGATAGTCAAGCATATCGTCCAACTGCACGCAGGCACAGCCGGCGTTGAAAGCACCGAAGGTTCAGGTTCTGCGTTCTGGTTCACACTCCCCAAATAACCGTTTTAACCCCTAGAAAATAGTTTACCTACATTTTACATCCCCTTGAAGCGCATTTAACGGGCTTGCTTTATACTTTAGCCATGATAAGAAAAATAAGAAATACATGGTCGAGGCTCGCCCGTTACATCAGGAAAGTTATCAATGAAGAGATCAATAACATTGATAACTACTGCGGGCAATTCTCTTAAAAAATGAGAAAACTGAAAGATATCATTATTGTTGAGGATGATCCGGATATCAATAACCTGATCGCCTATAACCTGCGCAAGGAAGGTTTTAATATTGAGCAGGTCTTTGACGGGGCTGTTGCCGATAAAAAACTGCGTGAGGCATATTTTGATATCGTTATCCTGGATATTATGCTTCCCGGGATGGATGGTTTTGATATTTGCCACAACCTGAAAGAAAGCCCTCCGGGAGGCAAAAGTTTTGTCATTATGCTTAGCGCTAAGTGTAGAGAGCAGGATAAGCTCTATGCGCACATCCTGGGGGCTGACGCCTATTTCACAAAGCCATTTTCTGTGGATGGGCTGATCAGGCTGATCAGGGAAGTTGAACAAATGCAGAATATAGATATTGTCGTTACCCATAAATAACTTTGTAATGAAAGGAGGTAAAAATATGCAGGCCATGTCAACAATAAGAAAAGATTTTGTAGCCAGCCATATACGATCGCAGCTTGACAGGTTGCGCGTTATTTTAAATAACATTGAGGATGATGGCCTGGTTAATTGCGGTTACGCGCAGGAGTCTATCAGGGAAATTGAAACAAATTTGCGGCAGATCAGGAAACTTTGTGAGGATAACTAAGAAAAGAGAAGGAGGAGAAATGAAAAGGTTGCTTGGTATTATGGCGCTGGCGTTATTTGTAGCAAGCTTCGGGCTGAGTCAGGTTTATGCCGGAGAAGTGGATATATTACTGCAAAAGCTAGTGGAGAAGGGTATTCTCACTCCAGGCGAAGCGCAGCAGGTTGGCACAGAGACAAAAGAGCAGGTAAAAAAAGAGATCTCTCAGGGGAAATCTTCTTCCCTGCCGGCATGGGTACAGAATGTCAAGCTGAAAGGGGATCTGCGTTTAAGGTACCAGACTAAGCATGATAAGGCGGCTAACGATTATGAGAAGGACACGAATATCGGCCGCGTGCGTATGCGCCTTGGGTTAGAGGGTAAGATCAATGAAAAGCTGATCGCGGGGATAGGTATTGCTACGGGTTCGGGTGATCCGCGTTCAACAAATATCTCTTTCGGCGGATATAACAGTAAAAAAACAGTTGTGCTTGACTACGCTTACGCTAAATACAGCGCGCTGCCCTGGTTTACCCTCGTGGGCGGTAAAATGCTTTTGAATGATACGCTTTGGGAGCCTACCGATCTGATCTGGGATACGGATATTACGCCTGAAGGCGCGGTGATCCAGCTGAGTAAGAACATTAATCCTAATCTGGCGTTATCCATGAACCTCGGAGCGCTTATTGTTGATACGGATACTTCCAGCGATAATGATGCTCCTATGGCGTATATTATCCAGCCGCAAGCCAGCTACAAATTTAATGATGACGTATCATTAAAAGGCGCTTTGTCTTTTCAGTCGTTCCATAATGTGAAAGGCCATGCGTGTTCGAAATATGCTTCGGGTTCCAATACGGGTATAACTAAGATTGGCTCGGCGGATGCAACGGGAAATTACGTTTATGACTATCAAATGCTCAACCCCGCATTGGAACTAAAGGTTATGCAGCCTTTCAAAGCGTTGGGGTTAAATGTTGAAACGTTGAAGCTGTTTGGCGAATATGTGAATAACCTTGATGTGTCAAAAGGCGCAAGCGGTTTTTCCCTGGGTTTTCAGTTTGGTCATGACAAGGTGGAAAAATGGGGCGATTGGCAGCTTAGGTATATTTACGCCATGCTTGAAAAAGACTCCGTGCTTGACGTATTGCCTGATTCCGACCGTTACGGCGGCGCAACCGGCATGAGAAGCCACGAGGGTTCTTTAACCTATGGTTTAGGTAAGAATACTTCTTTAGGCTTTGATGTGTACCGTTCCTGGAGCATAATCGGCGCGAAAGCCCCGGAAACATTGATCCAGGCTGATTGGAATATGAAGTTCTGATAGCTAAACAGGCTACGCCTGTTTTCCAGGAGGAAGCAGGCGTAGCGCTTAAAACTTTAGGAGGGAATTAAAATGAAGTTGATGAAGTTGTTCACAATGGCAGCATTTGTTGTGGGGATCGCGTTACCCTGTTACGCGGAAAAAATAGTTATGGAAGGCTCGACTACGGTTTTGCCTATCGCGCAGAAAGCGGCAGAGGTTTTTATGCAGAAGAATACTGACGCGGATATCTCTGTGCGCGGCGGAGGTTCAGGCGTAGGCATCGCTTCTATCATTGACGGCACATGCGATATCGGTAATTCCTCGCGGCCGATCAAAGACAGTGAATTGGAGAAAGCGGCGACTAATGGAAAAGATATCAGGGCGCATGTTATCGCTATGGACGGGATCGCCGTGGTGGTTAACCCGGCAAATAACCTCAACGCTTTGAGCAAGAAACAGATCAAAGATATCTATACGGGCGCGATCTCCAATTGGTCGGAACTAGGCGGGGCTGATCAGAAGATCGTAGTTATTTCCCGCGATACTTCCAGCGGTACTTTTGAGGCTTTCGCTGAACTGGCTTTGGATAAAGCCAAAGTCAGGCCGGATGCTTTGATGCAGGCGTCTAATCAGGCGGTTGCTTCTACTGTCGCCAGGACTCCCGGCGCGATCGGTTATGTGGGGTTAGGGTATATTTCCGGAGATGTTAAGGCGGTTGCGGTTAACGGGATCATCCCTTCCAGGGAGACAGTATTAAACAATAAATATCCTATCGGCAGGCCGTTGTTTATGTACACTAACGGCGAGCCGAAAGGCCTGGTCAAGGAGCTTCTGGATTTTATAAAAAGCGCAGAAGGCCAGAAATTGGTTGAAACAGAAGGGTTCGTTGGGTTAAAATAAGCTTTATTCGCAGGTTAACCTCTGAAGCTTGCGGCAGGCTGAATGCCTGCCGCGGCATTCTTTATAAAGGCAGGTATGATGCGCGTAAAAGAGAAGTTGTATAAATGGGTTTTCACAATACTCGCGTTTGCGTCGCTGGTATTTCTGACAGGTATTGTTATTGTTCTATTCAAGGAAGCGCTGCCCATCTTTAAAAAGGTCAAATTCCTGGAATTTGTCCTGGGCAGGTTCTGGTATCCTACTTACCAGCCTCCGGAATTCGGAATACTGCCTTTGATCTTAGCGTCATTCTGGGTTTCTTGCGGCGCGATGCTCGTTTGTGTGCCTTTGGGTGTAGGAAGCGCTCTTTATCTTAATGAATTAGCCGGTTATAAGCAGAGGGCAATATTAAAGCCGCTGATAGAAGTCCTGGCCAGTATCCCTTCCATTGTTTATGGTTTTTTCGGTATGGTCGTTTTGTCGCCTTTTTTACAGGAAATATTCCATTTGCCTACGGGATTGTGCGCTTTTACAGCCAGCCTTACTTTAGGGATCATGGCGACGCCGACAGTCTGCAGTATTGCCGAGGATGCTTTAAGTTATGTGCCCCGGTCATTCCGGGAAGCCTCGTTTGCCGTGGGAGCGAACAGGTGGCAGACATTGACGAGGGTGGTCATCCCGGCAGCCGGTTCCGGGATATCTACAGCGGTGATCCTTGGGATGAGCAGGGCGATCGGTGAGACGATGACCGTGCTGATGGTCGCCGGGGGAGCAGCGGTGATTCCGAAAACATTCTTTGAGCCGCTGCGGCCGATGACCGCCGCGATCGCCGCGGAGATGGGGGAGGCGCCTGTGGGAGGCGATCATTTCCACGCTTTATTTGCTATTGCCCTTGTTTTATTTTTAGTTACTTTTGTTTTTAATATTATCGCTGAACTGATCAGCCGCAGGTTCAGGCTGAAACTTGGGTTATCAGGATGAAAAAAGACATAGTTCAGAAAATCGGGTTCAGTTTTCTTTTTCTTTGTATCCTGGCCACGGTATTATTTTTATTCGTGATCATCTATTTTCTCGGGGTAAATGGGGCGAAGGTATTAACCTGGGGTTTCTTGACCCAAGCGCCAAAAAATGGCATGACTGCCGGAGGTGTGGCTCCGGTGATCCTGGGGACGGTTTATCTTACGCTTGGGGCTGTGCTTTTTGCTTTACCATTAGGGCTGGCCTGCGCGATATATCTTTGCGAGTATTCGCCAAAAGGTTATATCGTGAATATCATCAGGATAAGTATTAACAACCTCGCGGGAGTTCCGTCAGTAGTTTTCGGGTTATTCGGCCTGGCCATTTTTGTAAAACTGTTCGGTTTTGGCGTATGCATACTTTCAGGAAGTTTGACTTTAGGGATACTGGCTCTGCCGTTGATCATTTCTTCGGCGCAGGAAGCTTTAACAGCTGTGCCGCACTCTTTAAGGGAAGCTTCCCTGGCATTAGGCGCTACCAAATGGCAGACGATCAAAAGAGTCGTGCTGCCGGCGGCGTTACCCGGTATCCTTACAGGCGTGATCTTGAGCATCGGCAGGATCGCCGGAGAGACCGCTCCGATTTTGTTTACCGCGGCGACATTCTACCTGAAAGGATACCCCAAATCTGTTTTTTCGGAAGTAATGGCTTTGCCGTACCATATTTACGCTTTGATGACTGAAGGCGCGCACCCGGCCGAGCAGACGGCCATTGCTTACGGCTGCAGCCTGATCTTATTGATCTTAGTGTTGTTAATTTCCGGCGTGGCAATTGCCATGCGCCAGAAACAAAGGAGCCAGTTCTATGGATAAACAGTTGAAGATGCGGGCGGAGAACGTGAATTTCTTTTATGGTAAACACCAGGCGTTGAAGGATATCAACCTGGATATCCCCGCTAACCATGTAGTGGCGATCATCGGGCCTTCCGGTTGCGGCAAGTCCACATTTATCAGGCTGCTTAACCGTATGCACGAGCTGCTTGCGCATGCTTCGCTCACCGGCCGCATTTATTTAGACGGTAAAGACATCATCTCTAGCAGTATTGATTCCGTGGATATACGTAAGCGCGTGGGTATGGTCTTTCAGAAACCTAATCCTTTCCCGAAAAGTATTTTTGAGAATGTTTCTTATGGCCTGGAGGTTAACGGCGTTAAAGACAGGCAATTTATCGAGGAGAAGGTCGTGGAGTCGTTAAAAAAAGCCGCGCTATGGGATGAAGTCAAGGAGAGAATGCATGAAAGCGCTTTAAAACTTTCCGGCGGACAGCAGCAGAGGCTTTGTATCGCCCGGTGCCTGGCGGTCTCCCCGGAAGTGCTTTTATTTGACGAACCCTGCGCCAGCCTTGATCCGATATCAACCAGAAAGATTGAAGAGTTGATTTTAGAACTGAAGAAGGATTATACTATTGTCATCGTGACGCACAATATGCAACAGGCCGCGAGGATCTCCGATTACACGGGGTTTTTCCTTTTGGGCGAGCTTATCGAGTTTGACAAAACCGAGATGATCTTTAAGGCGCCCAAAGACAAGCGCACCGAAGATTACATTACAGGAAGGTTCGGTTAGGATAATGAAAAAAGTATTGTTTGTTTGCGTGGAGAATTCCTGCCGCAGCCAGATCGCCCAGGGTTATGCCCGGCAGTTAGGTAAAGGGATCTTAGAGGCGTATAGCGCCGGTTCCCGGCCGTCGGGTGAGATAAACCCCATGGCGATAAAAGTGATGCAGGAGGAGGGGATAGACATCTCCATCTATAAATCCAAAGGTTTCAATGAATTGCCAGTGAAGAAATTTGATTACGCGGTGACTTTAGGGTGCCAGGATACCTGCCCATTGGTTCCGGCTACAGATCATATCCAGTGGCAGATCGAAGATCCTAAGGGCAAGGATCTGGAATTCTTTCGTTTTGTGCGCCAGGAAATAAAAAAGAAAGTGGAAGGCCTGATCTCTAAAATATCAGCGGGCGAAAGTTTAAATAATCAAGGAGGATGATAATGAATACGCATTTTGATGAGGAGTTGAACGGGTTAAACAGCGACATACTGAAAATGGGCGCTTTCGCGCAGGAGGCGATCCATAAATCCGTGGAAGCGTTAAAGAACCGCGACCGCTCTTTGGCTAACAGCGTTATCGCAAATGACGCTTTGATCGATGAGCTGGAATTGGCTATTGATGAAAAATGCCTGGATCTGATCGCCCGGCATCAACCAGTGGCTCTTGACTTAAGGTTTATCACTACCGGAATGAAATTGAACGCGGAGTTAGAAAGGATCGCCGATATTGCACTGGATATCTCACAGCGCGTATTGGAACTGGCGGATAAACCGCTTTTAAAGCCCCTTGTGGATATCCCGATCTTGACAGCGCTTTCTAAAGATATGGTTAAAATGGCGATAGACGCGTTCGTGAATAAGGATATCAATTTAGCCAAGAAAGTTTTATTCTCTGATTCCGAGGCTGACCGCTTAAGGAACGCGATACAAAAAGAGCTGGAAGAATATATGATCAAGGATAGCACTACGATACCCCGGGCGATACAGCTTTTATTGATCGCCCGTTTCTTAGAGCGTATCTGCGACCATACTACTAATATTGCCGAAGACGTGATCTATATGGTACAGGCGGAAGTTGTCAGGCACCATCCGGAGAAATTAGGCAAATAATTCATTTACCGCAGCCGTCGAGTTATCCACAGGGTAGGGGAGGCTTAAGCCTCCCCTACGTTGTTAATAACTTCTCATTGGCATATTCCCTCTTGACCACGCTTGCGGTTCAAGGTAAACTTAATCGTACAGAAACATAAGAGTAGATAGAATGTAGTAGGTAGAATATAGGGAGCCAGATAATGATTTGGTTAATGGCGATACTTTTTTTGGGCCTGGCGGTATTTATTATCAGCGTCGTGCTGAAAATATCCTCTCAGGTCAATGAACGTTTAAACCAGATGCAGCAGTCGCTGCAGGAGGCCAATAAGATCATCGGCCAGAATTTAGGCAGCGCGACCAATGTTTTTGGCTCGGTTAAAGAGCAGCTAGGCCGCTTAGAGCAGACTAACCGGCAGATCGTGGATATCAGTAAGGATATCTCCAGCCTTCAAGAGCTTTTGCGCGCCCCGAAATTCCGCGGCACCTGGGGAGAATCACTTTTAGAAAACCTGCTTTCGCAGGTCTTGCCTAAAGAGCATTACCAGTTGCAATATCGTTTCCGCTCCGGCGACGCGGTGGACGCGGTGATCCGCCTGGGAGAGCGCCTGGTGCCCGTAGACGCTAAGTTCAGCCTTGAGAATTTCCAGAAATCTTTAGAGGCTCAGGATGAGCAATCAAAGAACGCTTTGCGCAAGAAATTCTCCCAGGATGTGAAGAACCGCATAGATGAGATCGCCTCAAAATACATCCTGCCGCAGGAAAATACCTATGATTTCGCGCTGATGTATATCCCGGCGGAAAATGTTTATTATGAGGTGATCATCAAGGAAGATATTTTTGCCTACAGTATGGCTAAAAAAGTCATCCCTGTTTCACCAAATACTTTTTACGCCTACTTGCAGGTGATCTGCCTTGGCTTGCGCGGTTTAAAAGTGGAAGAGAACGCCAAAGAGATCCTGAAAAATTTAAGCGGCATAACTGTGGAAGTAAATAAGTTCAAAGAGGAATTTGATGTTTTGGGAAGCCATCTGGTTGACGCCGCAAGCAAATATTCCAATTGTTCAAAACGCCTGGAAAAAGTTTCCGACAGGCTGACGAATATCCAGGATACAAAACAAGTAGAACATAAATAAACCCTAAATGACCTTTAATATCCGCGTGATCCCCAAAGCCAGCAGGAACCTGGTAAAAGTTGAAGGAAACGCGCTTAAAGTTTATCTTACTAAACCTGCAAGCGAGGGTTTAGCCAATGAACAGCTTTTAAAGCTGCTTGCTGAACATTTTAAAGTAAAAAAATATTGTTTAAAGATCATTCAGGGGCAAAAGAACAAAAACAAAGTTGTGGAGTTGATTGAAAATGCGTAGAGTTTTTGATGGATCCATAGGCGTGTGCGCGGCTTTTAGCGACAAGGCAGACGGTAATATGTCTTTGTCTATAGGCGATACAAAAGGCTCTTTAGAGAACCGTAAGCTTTTTCTAGGTAAACTCGGCATTGATTATCGTTCTTTGATCTGCGCGAAACAGGTGCATGGCGTGCATATTGAAGTGGTTACAGAGAATGACCTGGGCAAAGGCGCTTTGGATTATGAAAGCTCTGTTACTGACTGCGACGGTTTTGTGACCAACAGGCCGCTTGTCCCGGTGGCGATACTTACAGCGGATTGCCTGCCGGTTTACATTTACGACCCGAAAGTTCGCGCTGTCGGTGTTTTGCACGGCGGCTGGCGCAGCAGCGAACTGGATATCTCTGGTGCAGGCGTAAAACTTATGCAGGATAAATTTAAAAGTGATCCCGCAGGCCTATTGGTTACTTTCGGCCCGGCAATGCGCGCCTGCTGTTATGAGGTATCCGCGGATTTTAAAAGCAATTATCCTTCCGCGCTTACAAAGCGGGCGGGAAAACTTTATATGGACTTAGCGTTCTTAAACAAAAGCCAGCTTATCTCAGCAGGCGTCAAAGAAGAAAACATATCTGACACAGGGCTTTGCACTTATTGCCTGCGGGATGAGTTTTTCTCTTTCCGTAGAGAGGCGGCCTTAGCCGGCAGGATGCTCTCCGTGATCATGCTTAAGAAATGACCTCAAAATACGCTTTGGAGTTTATCTTACACGCCCGTAATACCAATGTTAAAATGATCAAAAGCGCTTTGCTTGAATTTGGCAGCGACCTGAATATCGCTGCCTGCAGCGACCATACCCAGACAGGTAATTATAACGTAACGATCAACACAGAGGACCCGACTTTAGTTTTTGACCTTTGCTCACAGTTCGGCAGGATCCGTTCGATCAAGGTCAGCGAGCAAAACAGCAAATAAGTTTACTCACTTGAGCAATACAGCCATTCGTGGTATTATTAAATGATGCATATCGTGATTTTTGTCACCGCGGCAAATCAAAAAGAGGCTAAAAAAATAGCCCAAAGCCTGCTTAAGCAGAAACTGGCCGCCTGCGTGAATATCGCCGGCAAGATCGATTCTTTTTTCTGGTGGAAGGGCTCGCCGGATAAAGCCAGCGAAGTATTGCTGTTGATCAAATCCCGCAAAGACAAGTTTAAGCAGATCGTTCGCGCCGTCAGGAAAGCGCATAGTTACCAGGTCCCGGAGATCATCGCTTTACCGATCGTCGCCGGGGATAAAGAATATTTAAGGTGGATCGATGCAATTGTCAGGTAACCCGCTGGATTTTTTATTCGCGTTCCTTGGAGGCATCGCGGTAAGCCTTACGCCTTGTGTTTATCCTTTACTGCCTGTTTCCGTCGGTTATATCGCCGGCAGCGCGCAAGGTAAAAAGCGCAAGGGTTTTACTTTAAGCCTGGTTTATGTCACGGGCATGGCGCTGACTTATTCCGCTTTGGGGTTGATCGCGGCTTTGACCGGCAGTTTCTTCGGTAAAATTACATCTAATCCGTTGGTTTATTTATTCGTGGGCGTGGTGATCGTTTTATTCGGTATCTCCATGCTGGGGTTATTTGGTTTAAACGCCCGGTTCTTCAGAGCGCCTGCGCTTAAACAGGGCAGCTATCTGTCTACTTTCTTTTTAGGTTTATTTTCCGCTCTTGCCATTACGCCATGTTTGACCCCCGTATTGGGGGCGATCTTAGCTTACTTAGCGGCTAAGCAGAATATCCTATATGGCTGGTCGCTGCTTTTTTGTTTTTCATACGGTATGGGCCTGATCTTTATCGCCGTGGGCACATTTGGTTCGCTGCTTGCGAATTTACCCAAGGCCGGCAGGTGGATGTTGTTCATCAAGAATTTTTGTGGTTGGCTGATCGTGGCGATGGGTGTTTATTTTATTTATACAGCGATAAGGAGATTCTAAATGCCGATTTTACGCAAGGGCAAGCGGGTGATTTTATCTTTAGTTATTTGTTTAACTTTTTTGTGCGCTCAAGCGAGTGTGGCCTTGGCGGTAAATCTGGAGAGCCTTTCCGGCGGCCAGGTTTCTCTGGATAAATATAAAGGTAAACAGCCGGTTTTATTGTTCTTCTGGACTACCTGGTGCCCATACTGCCGCAATGAGATCAAGAATTTGAACCAGATGAACGCTGAACTTAAAAAAGAAGGTATCGCGGTGTTCGCTGTGGACGTGGGAGAGCCTAAATATAAGGTAGAAAGGTTTTTTAAGGATTACGCTTTGAAAATATCCGTGCTTTTGGATGAAGAGAGTTTTTTTTCCCAAGGCCAGGATCTTTCCGGTGTGCCCACGTATATCATGTTTGACAAAAATGGCACAGAAATTTTCCGGGATAATATTTTTCCCAAGAATTTTAAATCATTGATCGCTAAATAGGATGGCCTTTACGCAGGCCTTCTTTAGGTTTTACCTTACGCATCGCTTAGGGAGGAAAAATGTTTGATAAGATCAAGCAGTTGATGGAAATGCAGAAGAAGATGGAGGCGGTGAAGCGCGAATTAGACAGCGCCGCTTTTGAGATCGCAAGTAGCGACGGGATGGTGAAGATATCGATGAGCGGGTCCCAGGAAGTGAAAGCCTTAAGCTTAAACGCGGATTTCGCTAAAATGGATAAACTCGCTTTGGAAAATTCCCTGCGCGACGCTTATAACAGGGCGATCAAGCGTTCGCACGAACTCGCCGCGCAGAAAATGAAACTCGCCGCGGGTTTTGACATTCCGGGGTTAAAATGAGCGAGTTTTATGAAACAGTAGAAGAGATCTGTAGTAAAGACAAACGCTACAAGCCGGATGCTTATGAATTCATCCTGCAGGGGTTAAGCTTTACGCAGGAGCAGTTAAAGCAAAAGGGCCACGTCAGCGGCAAGCAGCTGGCTTTAGGCCTGCGTGATTTTTCCGCGGCCCAGTATGGAGCGCTGGCTAAAACAGTGCTTAAACATTGGGGCATAACAGAAACGCAGGATTTCGGTAACATTGTTTTTAATATGATCGATAAGAAACTTCTTTCTAAGACCGCCGAAGACAGTATTGATGATTTCAGGAAGGTATATGATTTTGATCTGACATTCAAGAATATCCTGCAGGAGAGCATTATAAAGGAAGTTAAATAAACCTATGGACTCTAAAGATATCAAAACCCTGATCGCCGCAAGAGAATTCATTAGCGTGGCTACCTGTGACCTGGATGGCCGGCCGAATGCCGCGCCAAAATTCCTGCTTAAAGTAGATGGGGATTTTGTTTACCTCGTGGATTATATTATCGGAAGGACTTTCCGGAATTTGAGTTTAAATCCCCGCGCCTCGCTATCTTTTATGGATAATAATTCTCTTACCGGCTACCAGATCAATGGCAAGGTGACTCTTGTGGAAAGCGGCAAAGAATACGAGGATATCCTTAAACAGATGCAGCAGAAGCAGATCGACCTCTCCATAAAACGGGTGATCGAGGGCGTGGAAAGAGGAAAAGGGCATAAAAATTTTGAGATGACCATCCCAGAGCAGTTCGTGATCATCAAATTAAAGATCGAGGAGCTGGTAGAGATGAGCCCGCACGGAACTTTACGCAGGGAGAAGGTATGAAAATCATGCGCGGCCTGGCTACCGGCATAGGCAGCCTCCCATACCATGACGCCGAAGAGGCGCTGGAACTTATTTTTAAATATGTCCCTTTTGCGCCTTTCTGGCCGCAATTGCCCCGGCGCGATGTACGCGAAGGGATGATCGCCCAGTTCAGCGAGCACCTGCCTTGCCTTAAGATAAAGGAAGGGGAGTTTGTTTTTGACCCTTCGGACAAAGAAAATGAGCTGGAGAAATTTTATGACAGGGTGATCGCCGCGGATACGGATTATTTCGCGATGAGCAAGGAATTCTCGGAAGGGTTCTATAAATTTCATCAATACCTGGAGGCAACCGGCGCGCCGAAAGCGGAATTCCTCAAATGCCATGTTACCGGCCCTTTCACTTTCTGCGCTGGGGTTAATGACGAGCGGGGTAACTCTTTGCTGCACGATGAAGTGTTCATGCAGGCGGCAGTAAAAGGCCTGGCGATGAAAGCTTTATGGCAATTGGATATTTTAAGCAAATTTGGCAAGAAAATGATCATTTTTCTGGATGAGCCGTACCTGGCTGCCGTAGGTTCCGCCTATACGACGGTAAACCGGGAAACTGTCGTGAGCATGCTTTCGGAAACCGTGGAGATGATCAAGAGCAAAGATTGCCTGTTGGGCGTGCATTGCTGCGGTAATACCGATTGGTCAATGCTTACGGACATCCCGGGCCTGGATATCATCAGTTTTGACGCGTTTAATTTCCAGGATAGGTTTGTGCTATATGCCGATGACCTCAAAAGATTCTTTAAGAATGGCGGGGTTGCCTGCTGGGGGATCGTGCCTACCCAGGACGGCACAGCCGGTTTGACCGCCCAGATGCTCGCGCAGAAGATCAATTCCGGGGTGGAGGCTTTGGTAAAGAAGGGGCTGGAGCGTAATTTACTGCTGGATAGGCTGATGATCAGCCCTGCCTGCGGCCTGGGAACGCTGGATCCTCAGGAAACCTTAGGGGTTTTCAAACTGCTTTCTCAAACCAGCGAACTGATCGCTAAAAAACCTTAGAAAATAAATTATTTGACAAAGTGCAACTCTAGCTATATAATTAGCGAACTTTTGGTTGGGCAAGACCCCACCTAGCATTGACCCATTTTAAGGAGTAAGATGAAAGAGATCAGGATACACGCCCGCGCCGGCCAGGGAGCGATCACTACAGCGGCATTATTGGGCTTCAGTTATTTCAACGAAGGCAAGTATTCTTACGCTTTCCCGAATTTCGGGGCAGCCAGGATGGGCGCGCCGATGAACGCTTTTGTGCGCGTAGATAAAGTCCCTGTGCGCCTGCGCAGCCAGATCTATGAACCGGATTACGTTTTGATTATGGATCCCACGCTTTTGCGCGGGTATAACTGTTTTTCCGGGTTAAAAGAAGACGGTATAGCGATCATTAACGGCAAGGAAGACCTGGAACTGCCTAAAATAAAAGCCAAGCAGAAAGTTTTTGTTGTTCCGGCAAATGAGATAGCCTTAAGGACGATCGGCAGGCCGATAGTCAATACTATCCTTATTGGCGCGTTTGCCGCGGCCACAGGAGAGTTAAAACTGGATACTCTTTTGGAGGTAGCCAAGAACAGGTTCAGCGGTAAAGCGCAGGCAGGTAACCTTGCTGCGATAAAAGAAGGTTTTGATTTCATTAAAGCTAAAATTAAAGGATAAAATGTTCGGGCCATTGACCGTAAAACCATCTAAAAGTAAGGGCGATAAAACAGGCAGCTGGAGAGTGCAGTCCCGGCCGCATTATCTGCAGAAAAATTGCATTGCCTGCAGGATGTGTTTGTTAGCCTGCCCTGAAGGCTGTGTCTACGGCAAAGAAAAGAACACCTTCGGGGTTGATTTCAATTTCTGCAAAGGCTGCGGCGTTTGCGCGGATATCTGCCCTAAAAAGGATATTGAAATGGTCCCGGAAGAGTCTAAAACAGAGGACAAATGAAAGAATTTGTTGAAGGTTCACACGCAATAGCAGAGATCGTCAAGTTATGTAAGCCCGGAGTGATCTCCGCCTATCCCATAACACCCCAGACGCATATCGTGGAAGATTTAGCGCAGATGGTCGCCGACGGCGCTTTGAACTCCCAGTTCGTCAATGTGGAAAGCGAACATTCCGCAGCAAGCGTGGTTTTGGGCGCCTCCGCCACAGGCGTGCGCGCATATACCGCGACCAGTTCGCAGGGCCTGTTCTATATGGCGGAAGTAGTTTTTAATATTGCCGGGATGCGCCTGCCTGTAGTGATGACCTGCGCAAACCGCGCGATCAGCGCGCCGATCAACATCTGGAACGACCAACAGGATTCTATTTCTTTGCGCGACGCCGGATGGGTGCAGATCTACGCTGAAGATAACCAGGAGGCTGTGGATTTCCACCTGATCGCTTACCGTTTGGCTGAAGACAAGAGAGTGATGCTGCCGGTGATGGCCTGTATGGACGGTTTTATCCTTACTCACGGTATGGAAACGCTGGATATGCCGGAGCAGGAGAAAGTCGATAAATTCTTACCTGTTTATAAACCGTTATATAAATTAGATACGGAAAACCCGATCACCATGGGTATTTTGGCTGACCCGGACTATTATATGGAAGCTCGTTACGCCATTCAGGATACAATGAAAGATGTGCTGGATTATTTGCCGGAGATATCCAAAGAGTTTAACAGCGTGTTCGGCAGGGATTATAAGGATATGCTCGTTGAGGAGTATAAGACCGATGACGCGGATAAAGTGATCGTGGCGATGGGTTCAGTATGCGGCACGATCAAGGAAGTTGTGGACGCCCAGCGGGCAAAAGGCAAGAAAGTCGGGCTATTGCGCATCATTTCATTCAGGCCTTTCCCATACGCCCGGGTTTATGAAGCCTTAAAGAATGTTTCCAAGATCGCTGTTTTAGATAAATCCGTTTCCCTGGGCGCCTACGCGCCTATCGCGGTGGAGATGAAAGCGGCATTTTACGGAAAGAAAAAAGCGCCTAAGGTGATCAGCAGTTTTGTCGCCGGGCTTGGCGGAAGGGATATTACTTTGGAAACCGTGCAGGAAATATTAAGAAGGCTCGGCACTAAAGAGGTCAATTCTGATTTCATTGACTTAAAACCGGAATTATTAAAGGAAGAATATGGAGAATAATTTTTTATTTAAGCCCGGGCATACAGCCTGCGCCGGATGCGGCCAGGCGATCGCGGCGCGCTTAGTCATAGACGCTGCCGGAGCCAACACGATCGTTGTGAATAACACCGGCTGCCTGGAAGTTTTTTCCACTAAATACCCGGAGACTGCCTGGGGCGTGCCCTGGATACATTCCTTATTTGAGAACTCCGCGGCGGTAGCTTCCGGCGTGGAAGCGGCGCTGATATATTTAGGCAAGAAAGCCACGACTAATGTCATTGCCCAGGGTGGAGACGGTTCTACCGCGGATATCGGTTTACAGGCTTTAAGCGGGATGTTTGAGCGCGGGCATGATATTTTATATGTTTGTTATGATAATGAAGCTTATATGAATACCGGCGTGCAGAGAAGCGGGCTTACGCCTTTTGACACTAACACGACCACCAGCCCATCGGGCAAACAATCCACGGGTAACTTAAGGCCGAAAAAACCGATGCCGGAGATCGCCGTTGCCCACGGCATACCTTATGTCGCGACAGCTTCAGCCGGTTTTGTGCAGGATTTGCAGCGTAAAGTAAAAAAAGCCATTTCCATTAAAGGTCCTAAATATATCCAGGTGCATGTGCCTTGTCCTTTAGGCTGGCGCCATGAGACAAATCAGACAACCCCGGTGGCTAAATTAGCCGTGGAAACCGGGCTTTATCCATTGATCGAATATGAATCCGGGGTACTCACTAACCGCAGGCAGATCACGCCAAAACCTGTGGAGGAGTATCTAAAGACCCAAGGCCGGTTCAAACACCTGTTGAACAACCCTGAAGAGATAAAGAAGATCCAGGAAGTGGCGGATAACAATATCAGGAAGTATAACCTTAAGGCGGAAGCCTAAATAAGGGGGTGCAGAAATGGGAAAACAGGCAAGAGCAATAGTGGATCTAAGTTTAAAAGAACTGGTTAAGGACCTGAACAAAGCGTATTGCGATGAATGGCTGGCGTTCTACCTTTACACATATATGGCTAACACCGTATCCGGACGCGCGTATGAGGATATGCAGGAGATGCTGGAGAAGATCGCTAAAGACGAGCTTGAGCATGCCCAGGAGTTAGCTGACCTGATCACAAAGCTGGGCGATGCGCCGATAGCGAATATTTCGGAGCTGGAGAAGAACGCGAATTCGCCTTATCTTATGCCGCCGAAGAATACCACGGATATCAACCGGATCATCCGTATCGTGGCTGAAGCGGAAGCAGGCGCGATCGAGGTTTACAATAAGATCGCCAAGAAGACCTTTGGCAAGGATCATGTCACATATCAGTTGGTCACCCATATTTTGAGCGAAGAAGTCAGTCACGAAGAGATGTTTGAGAATTTGTTGGAAAGATAAAGATAGCGGAGGATAAAGAAATGGCAAAGGTTACGGTTGATGCTTCTACATGCGTAGGTTGTGGTTTATGCGAACAGTCATGCCCGGATGTTTTTGAGGTGCAGGGTGATGGTATCGCCCATGTTAAGACGCAGGTTTGTGCTTCCTGTAATCTGCAGGAAGTCGCGGATAGCTGCCCGGTAAATTCAATAAAGGTAAGCTGATCTAGAAGTAAGTAACTAAAAAAGCGCAATAGCTTTTAAGGCTATTGCGCTTTTTGTTTTAGCTGGTTAAGCAGTTGGTTGAATTTTTCCTGTTTTTTGGCGGTAAGTAATTTATCCTCAAGCGCTGGTTTCTCCTGGAGGAATTTTTTCTCATCAACAGGGGTGATGGATTTGACTTTGATCAGGTAGAAATTGTCATTCTGGCTGATCAATTGGCTGGATTGCCCGGGTTTTAAGGATTTAGCGGTATTCCAGAATATATCCGTCGGCCCGAGGCCTTCTGCCCTTGAGGCAG
>Ga0153915_10001215_pt1 | contig 23754 bp, 15 predicted proteins | sample Opewatmetagenome_2_FD_107003 | JGI IMG/M metagenome (GOLD analysis project Ga0153915, IMG submission 107003) | Freshwater wetland microbial communities from Ohio, USA - Open water 3 Core 3 Depth 3 metaG | ecosystem: Environmental > Aquatic > Freshwater > Wetlands | place: USA: Ohio, Lake Erie...
TTGCTGTCGTAGGAATCGATGTAAAAGACGTCGTAGGTTTTCAGGGCGATTTACCAGGCTATCGTCCGCAATGATTCCCGGGGAGATCGTAGGAAGTGGGCATGCTACGATCGGACGGGCTTTCGGCGGGGAGTCGGGGATGTCAAAGAACGGGGACCGTGAGCCGCAGACGACTTCGAGGGCGTTGCGCAGGTGCCTAAATTCGTCGCAGAGCTCGATCAAAGAAGTCCTGCAGGCATTTGAGAAGGTAGGCAGGGAAGTAGGCGCCGTAGCAGGCCGGGTCGAGCACCTAGCTCCGGTAGTCGGCGTTTTCGCTCACGTACTCGTGGGTGAGGTCGGCGCCGAAGACGGTGGCCGAACCGGAGCCGGCGCCGAGGTCGACCGCGATCTCGACGCAGCGCTCGTGCGCGGGAAAGTCAACGGGAGGCGTGAAGACGCCGTCCCTGAGCGGCGCGCTCGCGTAGAGCTCGGCCTGTTTGAGGTGGGCGGCAAGCAGGGCCTCCTTCGAGGAATTGAGGCGGAACGCGCCGTTGGCGAAGATCTCGACGCCGCCGATCGACGCGCGCAGGCGGCTGACGTCGACGCCCGGCTCGCTGGCCCCGATGTGCCTGCCGATGGCCTGGACGAGGCGGCCGACGTTGGGGTCGTTGCCCGCAATGGCGCACTTGAAGAGCGGGGCGTTGACGATCGCTTTGCCGATGCGCCGGGCAAGCCCGGAATCGGCCGCGCCGGCGACGGAGACCCTCATGACGTGGCGCACGCCCTCGCCGTTGCGGACGACGTCCTCGGCGAGGTCGCGGCAGACGGTCGCGAGTGCCGCTTCGAAGGCGGCGAGATCGGGGCAAGGCACGCGGCCCGAGGAGACGGCGACGACGGTGTCGGACGTGCTCGTGTCGCTGTCGACGGAGATGCAGTTGAAGGAGCTGTCGACCACTCGGGAAAGGATGAGCCGCAGCGCCTCCCGCGGGACGGCGAGGTCTGTGAGAAGGTAGACGAGCATCGTCGCCATGTTCGGCTCGATCATCCCGGCGCCCTTGGCGATGCCGACGATGCGGCCGCCGGCGAAGGTGGCGCAGCGGATTTTTGGGAAAAGGTCGGTCGTCACGATCCCCTCGGCGGCGGGCAGGATCGAGTTGGGCGCGAGCGCGGCGGCGGCGGCCGGCAGCGCGGCCAGCATTTCGGCGACGGGGAGCTGCCAGCCGATGACGCCTGTGGAACTGGGGAGCACCTCGCCGGGGCGGCAGCCGAGGACGCGCGCGGCCTCGGCGCACACGCGCTCCGCGGCCTCCTCGCCGCCGGGCGTGCAGACGTTGGAGATCTTGGTGTTGACGACGATCGCCCGGAGGGCGGGCTCGGCGAGACGGCGGCGGCCGACGAGCACCGGGGCGCCCGGGAAAGCGTTCTTCGTGAAAACGGCGGCGAAATCGGGCGACGGGCGGTCGAGCGCGAGGAGCGTCAGCCGCATCTTCGCGGGCTTGGGCACCTCGCGGGGGACGAACTCGAGTGATGTCGAGCCGGCGCGGAAACCGGCGGGCAGACTGGCCTGGGTCGCAAGCCAGGCGCGGTGGGCGGAGCGGGATGCGAATTGTTGTGCGGTACTGGACACAGTTCGAGATGTGTGCCGGTCGGACGCGCGTGTGAAGCTGAAATTGCGCGGAGAAGCGTGGCTCCCGAAGTTTTTTGTGGAAATGCGGACGTCAACTGTTGTATGCACTTCACTCCATCGATTTTCATGAGCGCCATTTCCAGTCCCGTCTCACTCCACCCCGCGGCCGGCCGCACCAGCGGCGGCCGGGAGGATCGCCGCCTGCGCTGAACACCGATGGACATTGCTGAAATCACCGCCAAAGCGCGGGTTCTGCTCGAAGCACTGCCGTACATCCAGGATTTCCGCGGATCGATCTTCGTGGTGAAGTACGGCGGGAGCTTCATGGATGACCCCGATCCCGCGATCCGGACCCGGGTCGCGTATGACATCGCATTTCTCTCGGCCGTGGGGATCAACGTCGTCGTCGTGCACGGCGGCGGCAAGGCCATCACGCGCGCGATGCAGGAGTCGGGCCTCAAGGCCGCCTTCGTGAACGGGCTGCGGGTGACCGACGAGGCCACCATCGCCGTCGTGAAGCGGACGCTCAACGAAGTCGTGAACAAGGACGTCTGCGCGGCGATGGCGAGCGCCAAGGCACGGCCGGCAAGCATGCCGGGCGACACGGTGCTCGTGTGCGAGAAACTCGGCGTCGACGACGACGGGCAGCCGGTCGACCTCGGCTACGTGGGCGAGGTGACCGAGGTGAAGGTGAAGCTCATCAAGAAGGAGATCGCCGACGGGTTCATCCCGGTGATCTCGCCGGTGGCCGAGGGCTACGACGGCAAGCCGTACAACGTGAACGCCGACCTTGTGGCCGGCCGCGTGGCGAGCGCCCTGCGCGCCCGGCGGCTCGTCTACATGAGCGACGTGCCCGGGCTGCTCGCCGATCCCGCCGACCCTTCCTCGCTGATCTCGACGCTGAAGGCCAACCAGGTCGACGACCTGAAGAAAAAGGGCATCATCGACAAGGGCATGCGCCCGAAGGTCGGCAGCGCGATCCGCGCACTGCAGGAGGGCGTGCAGCGCGTCCACTTCATCGACGGCCGCCTGCCGCACAGCCTGCTGCTGGAGATCTTCACGGACCGCGGCATCGGCACCGAAATCGTCAACGGCTGACGCGCGCGGCATCGATTCCCTCTCCGCGCGCGGCGCCTCCGGCGGCCGCCCCATGCCGTCCGAAGATCCCCCCCAGGAAAGGGACGCCAGGCGCCTCCTCATCCCCTCTCGGAGATCGAAAACCAAAACCAGGAAATCCCATGGAAACCGCAATCACCCGCACAAGCACGGCTAAAATGTACGACGCCTACGTGGTGCAGAACTACGCGCGCCCGGCTCTGACGCTGGTGCGCGGACGCGGCTGCTCGGTCTGGGACGACCAGGGCCGGGAGTATCTCGATTTCACCGCGGGCATCGCGGTCAACGCGCTGGGCCACTGCCACCCGGCGTGGATGGAGGCGGTGCGGCGCCAAGCCGGCGAACTCGTCCACGTGAGCAACCTCTTCCGGCACCCGCTGCAGGGCGAGCTGGCGAGGCAGCTGGTGCGGCGCGCCGGCCCGGGACGGGCGTTCTTCTGTAACAGCGGCGCCGAGTCCAACGAGGCGCTGATCAAGCTGTCGCGTCTCCACGGCCTCCAGAAGGCCGGCGGTGAGGAGGGCCGGTGCTTCAAGGTCATCTGCGCGAAGCAGGCCTTCCACGGGCGCACGTTCGGCAGCATGAGCGCGACGCCGCAGGAGAAGATCCAGAAGGGCTTCCGGCCGCTCGTGCCGGGCTTTGCCTTCGCCGAGCTCAACAACCTCCAGAGCTTCGCCGACCTGATCGACGACCAGACGGCGGCCATCCTCGTGGAGACGATCCAGGGGGAGAGCGGCGTCATGCCGTGCACCGACGAGTTCCTGGTCGGCCTGCGGCACCTGTGCGACCGGCACAAGCTGCTGCTGCTGCTCGACGAGGTGCAGAGCGGCGTGGGGCGCACCGGAAAGTTCTTCGCCTTCGAGCACGCCGGGATCCTCCCGGACGGCATCGCGATGGCGAAGGGCCTCGGCGGCGGCTTCCCGATCGGCGCGGTGTGGATCCGCGAGGGCGCGGCCGACTACTTCCATCCGGGCTCCCACGGGACCACGTTCGGCGGCACGCCCCTGGCGTGCGCGGCGGCGCTGGCCGTGCTGCACGTGATCGACCAGGAGAAGCTGCTGGAGGCTGTGGCCGCGAACAGCGGGCCCTGGCTCCAGGCGCTGCAGAAAACGGCCGCGGAGTTCCCGGACAAGGTGAAGGCCGTGCGCGGGAGGGGCTACATGGTCGGCATCCAGTTCCACGGGCCGCCGGCCGCGGTGCAGGCGGCCCTGCGCGAGGCCGGCCTGCTCGCGCCGACCGCGGGCGGAAACGTCATCCGGCTGCTCCCTCCGCTCGTGGCGACCGCGGCCGAGCTGAACCGCTCAGTCGAGATCCTGCGCGGCGTGCTCAAGGCGGCCCGCGGCTGAGCCGCGGCCGGGAAAGGGGGGCGGGCGATCCCGCCCCTCAGAACTTGAAGCTCGCGCTGAGCGAGAACACCGCGGAGAAGATCGCGTAGCCGAGGAAGCCGACGAAGCTGAAGGCGAACAGGAGCACGCCGGTCGATACGACGTTGGTGAACACCTGAAGGCGGTGGCTGAGGTCCTTCTGGTAGGTCCGGGCGATCTCCTTGAGGCTGGGCACCACGTTGCCGGTGTTCTCGCCGACGGCGAGCCGGTCGAGCACGATGTTCGGAAAACAGCCCGTACGGGCCAGCGCGAGCGACAGGCTCTCGCCCTCGAGGACGCGCGCGGTGGCGTCGGCGAACGCCTGCCGGTGGGTGCGGTTGGCGATCACGCGCTCGGTCATGCGGAGGGCCTCGGCCGTGGTGATCCCGTTCTCGATGAGGACGGCGAGCGTCTGGCTGAAGTTCATGACGGTGGAGATCTCGACGAAGCGCCGGGTGAACGGGAGCCTGAGCACCCACTCGTCGCACTTCGCCCGCCCGGCCTCGGTGTGGCGCCAGCGCCAGAGGGAGACGCCGGCAAGGGCGAGACCCAGGATCGCGAATGCCCCATAGTTGATGAACAGGTGGGAGATCGAGATGAGCACCTGCGTGGGCAGCGGGAGCTTGCCGCCGAGCGAGGCGAGCAGCGTCTCGATCTTGGGCAGGAGCACGAAGACGAAGAAGAAGATGACGCCGATGGCCAGCATGCAGATGAACGCGGGGTAGGCCATCGCCGCGAGCAGCTTCTGCCTCACCTCGCGCTGCTCCGTGAAATGCTGGATGAGGCGCTGGAGGACGTCGGAGAGGCTTCCGGTAGCCTCGCCGGCCTGGATGAGATTCACCGTCGAGGAGTCGAAAACCTCGGAGTAGCCCTCCATGGCCCGGGAGAGAGGCAGGCCTTCGCCGAGGCTTTCCCACAGGCCCTTGCAGAGGGCGCGGAGCTCGGGCTCCTGCAGGCGCTGGCTGAGCAGGCGCACGGCCTCGCCGGCGGAGAGGCCGCTGGCCGTCAGGTCGGAGAGCGCCTGGAGAAAGGGGAGCCGCTGTTTCCGGGAAAAGGCGACCCGGCGCTTGGAGCGCCGGGTCCTCGCGGGCGCCGCGGCCGCCGGCCTGGCGCGGGGGGCTTCGGACTTCGCGGCGGTGCCCTCGGCGACCGACACCGGCGAGAGGCCGCGGGCGGCGATCAGGCGCAGGGCCTCCTTGCGGGAGGAGGCCTCCACGTCGGCGGAGACGGGCTGGCCGGCGCGGTTTCTTGCGGTGTAGCTGAAGCGGGGCATGGGCGGTTCAGACGGCGGGCGGATGAGCCTCGGGGTTCCCGAAGCCTCATTTCTCCGTGACGGTGATGACGCGGAGCAGTTCCTCCATGGTGGTGAAGCCGCCCTTGACCTTCTCCCAGCCCGAATGCTGGAGGGTGAGCATGCCGTGGTCGCGGGCGCACTTGTTGAGCGTGCGCGCCGACTCGCGCTTGAGAATCAGGTCGTGCAGCTCGTCGTTGGGCTTGAGGATCTCGAAGATGCCGATGCGGCCGCGGTAGCCGCTGCCGCGGCAGCGGTCGCAGCCCACGGGGGCCATGAGCTCGGTGACGGTCGACGCCTGCTCGGGGTCGAGGTCGAGGATGGCGAGGGTGTCGCGAAGCTTGTTGCGATTGACGGGCACCGGGCGCGCGCACTCGGGGCACAGCCGGCGCACGAGGCGCTGGGCGATGATCAGCTCGATCGCCGACGCCACGAGGAAGGGCTCGACGCCCATGTCGACCAGGCGGGTGTAGGCGCCGGCGGCGTCATTCGTGTGGATGGTGCTGAAGACCAGGTGGCCCGTGAGCGAGGCGCGGATGGCGATCTCGGCGGTGTCGAGGTCGCGGATCTCGCCGACCATGATCACGTCGGGATCCTGGCGCAGGACGTGGCGCAGCGCGCTCGCGAAGGTGAGGTTGATCTCCGGCCTCACCTGCATCTGGTTCACGCCGGGTACCTCGTACTCGATCGGGTCCTCGATGGTGACGATGCGCAGCTCGGGGGAGTTGATCTTGCGCAGGAAGGCGTTGAGCGAGGTCGATTTTCCGGAGCCGGTGGGGCCCGTGACGAGGATGATCCCGTGCGGGTAGTCGAGCACCTGCGTGATGATGGCCTGCTCCTCGGCGTTCATGCCGAGCCGGTCCATGGTGAAGGCCTCCTTCTTCTGGTTGAGGAGGCGCAGGCTGACGCTCTCGGCGTAGATCGTCGGGATGGTGGAGACGCGGATGTCGAGGGTGACGCCGTCGGCCTTGAAGGTGATGCGGCCGTCCTGCGGGAGGCGGCGCTCGGAGATGTTGAGCCGCGCCATGATCTTGAGGCGCGAGATGATGGCGTCCTGGAACCGCAGCAAGTTCTCCGGCACGGGCACGGGCACGAGCAAGCCGTCGACGCGGTAGCGGATGCGGAGCTGCCCCTCCTGGGGCTCGAAGTGGATGTCGGTCGCGGCGTCGGTGATCGCCTGGCTGATGACGTCGCTCACGAAGCGGACCACGGCGGCATCCTCATCGACCGCCTCCTCGGCGCCCGGGGCCGCCTCGACGGGGGCGAAATCCTCGCCCGAGTCCTCAAGGCTCCCGGAGCCGACGCCGAAGTGCTCGATGATGAGCTGGTTGACGCGGTCGGGCAGGGCGAGGTGCCAGACGAACGGGCGGGGCGTGAACGTGCGCATCCAGTCGACCATGCCGGTGTTCGGCGGCCAGTTGGCGGCAAGATGAAGCAGTTCGGTGGACGCGGGCGGCTCCTCGCGGTCGTCGGAATCGTCCTCGACGGAGCCCGGGGCGGCGATGGGGATGACCTGGAAATCGTGGACGAGGCGCGCCGGAAGGAGGCCGAGCGAGGCGCGGTCGGGGCGGATGTCGCTGGCGATGTTGAATCCGGACACGCCGGAGACCAGGGCCAAAGCATCGGGCTCGCCGAGGCCTAGCGCAGCGCCCACCGCCGCCACGCGCTGGCCGCGGGGCGCTTCGAGCACCGCCTGGCGCTGCTCCTCGGTCAGACGGTCGGCGAGCGCGGAGGGGAGTGTCTCCGGAGTAGGCGCGTTCATGGGGAAAAGCTCGGGCGGCGGCAGCTTATTGGGTGAGCTGCTTGAGCAGATTCTCCTTCTTGTTCGCGGCCGGATCCTTCAGGTACTGCTGCACCTGGTCCTTGTTCGTGAGCTCGTTGATGCTCTTGTTGGCATCGCTCGTCGTCGAGTCCGGATTGATGATGTGTGGCCGGACGAACAGGAGCAGCTCGGTGCGGTCCTCCTCATGCGTGCGCCCGCCCAAGAGGTGGCTGATGAGCGGAATCTCGTAAAGGAACCCGAGCTTGTCGCGGCTCGTGCTGTGCTTGGTCTGCTGGAGTCCGCTCAGGACGATGATCTGGCCGTCCTTGACGTTGATGAACGAGGTGGCCTCGCGGTGGCCGATGATCGGCTGGGTGTTGGAATCGATCGTGACCGAGCCGACCTTGTCGTCGACCTTCTGATCGATCTCGAGCTGGATGCTGCCGTCGTCGCCGATGAGCGGCGTGACCTTCACCGAGATGCCGATGTCCTTGTAGGTGACGGTGGAACTCGTGGAGTAGCCGGTGCTGCTGCTGCTGTTCGTCGTGCTGGTCGAGCCGGTGATGATCGGCTGCTGCTGGCTGACGACGAACTCTGCCTGCTTGTTGTGCGTGGTGACGATCGTGTTCGCCGAGAGCACCTTCACGTTGCTCTTCGAGCCGACGTTGCCCATGACGGCCTCGAAGGAGAGAGAGTCGAGGACGCCGCTGGAGACCGTCCAGCCGCCGACCGAACCCGAGAAATTGCTGATATGGGTGCCGCGGGTGGAGCTGGTCGCGAAGGTCAGGTCGAGCGCGCTGAGGCCCGTGGTGTCGGTGTCGCTGAGGGTGACCTCGGCGATGACGACCTGGATGCTGACCTGGGCGAGGAGGACGTCGACCTTCTCAACGATCTCGCGGATGAGGCGGATGTCGTCGACCGTGCCGGAGACGACAACCGAATTGCTGCGGTCGTCGGAGAGGACCGTGACGAGGCTGCTGAAGTCGTTGATGGCCTCGTTGACGAGGCTGGCGACGGCGACCTGCACGGCGGGCGCAGTCGCCGCGCCCGGGTTGCCGCCGGCCGCCGGCGCATTGGGCCGCGCCGTGTTCTGGGCCGCGCCCTGCTGCCCGCTCTTGGACGCGGCCTGGCTGCGGCCCGAGACCAGGTTGGTGAGAAGCGTGGCGACGTCCTTGGCGGTGGCGTGCTTGAGGTAGATGACCTCGTTGCGCGTGTTGGGATCGGACTTGACGTCGAGCTTCCCGATGAGCTCGTCGAAGAACGCGTACTGGCGCGGGTCGGTGATGACGACGATCTGGTTGGTGCGGTCGTCGGCGCTGACGCTGGTAGAGGAGCTCATCAAGGAGCTTAGCGGGGGCTTGAGGATGCCGCCGATCTTGGTCACGAGGTCGCTGGCCTTGGCGAAATGGAGCGCGTAAAATTTCGGCTGGAGAGTGGGCGCGACGGGCCGGTCGAGCTGGCGGATGAGCTGCTCGACGCGCTGGAGGTTGCTGATCGAGTCGGTGATGAGGACGGCGTTGGTCTTCTCGAAAACGACCGGGCCGCCGAGGTTCTGGTTGAGCAGGGGCGCCAGCTGGGTGTTGAGCTCGGTCACACGGAGGAACTCGAGCTGGAAAAGCTTGCTCGCGACGCGGCCGCTCGGCGCGAAGTCGCGTGTGGAGCCGGTGATCATCTGCGGAGCCTCGGTGCGCGCCTGCGCGAGGGGAACGACCTTGAGGAACTTGTCGCCGAGCGGGTTGATGGAGATCCCGCTCAGTTCGAGCATGGTCTCAAGCGCGACGATCGCCTCGCTTTTGACCATCTGGGGCAGGGTGATGGTGTAGCCCTCGGTGGCGGGAAGTGCCTGGGGGCGGATGATCGAGCGGCCGGTCAGCCTTCCCAACTGGGTCAGGACGGCCTCGAGGGTCTCGCCGCGCATCTGGACGGGGCCGACGAGTTCTTCGGACGGAGCGGGAACAAAGACGGCGGGAGAAGAGGGTGGCGCGGAGACGGCGGGCGCAGCGGGAGCGGGGGCGGAGGAGGGGGCTGCGGACAGCCCTGTCGCAGCCGCCACCACCATCAGGCCGGAGAGTAGGAAACGAAAACGGATGAAGTACGACATGCGGCGCGGGGAAGGAGGATGGTGGTTTGAATGAAAATGGACGGCGGCGGGAGCGCGGAGAAGCGCCATGACAGACGAATTCCCAACTGATGTAAACTGAGTTATGCCCCGACGCAGCCCGGCGCACCTCACCTTCCTAAGACGCCTTTCCCGGAGCTTAGTTTCAGAATAGCCAGGGTGCGCGCGACCGGGAGGGCCGCTGAAGCGGCCAGGCAGCGGGGTCCGCAGAGCCTTCATGAGTAGGGCTTGTCAGTCGCCGGCCGTTCGCCCACGCTGGCCGCCCGTGGCCAATTCCTTTGGAAAGCTCTTCACCGTCACGACCTGGGGCGAAAGCCACGGAGCCGCCGTGGGCGTGGTGATCGACGGCTGTCCGCCGCGCCTTCCGCTGGAAGCGGCGGAAATCCAGGCTGAGCTGGACCGCCGCCGCCCGGGTCAGAGCGACTTGGTGACGCCGCGGCAGGAGGAGGACCGCGTCGAGATTCTCTCCGGAGTCTTCGAGGGACGGACGACAGGGGCGCCGATCTCGCTGCTCGTGCGCAACGCCGACGCGCGTCCCGGCGCCTATGACGAGATGAGGGAGAAATTCCGTCCGTCGCACGCCGACTACACCTATCAGGCCAAGTTTGGCATCCGCGACCACCGGGGAGGCGGCCGCTCCTCGGCTCGCGAGACGATCGGCCGCGTGGCCGCCGGCGCGATTGCGCGCAAGCTCCTGGCCCTCGCGGGCGTCGAGCTGAGGGCCTTCGTCGTCCAGGTGCACGACATCGAGGCCGCGGTGCCGGATCGCTTTCCGACGCAACAGGAGATCGAGGCCTCGCCGGTGCGGTGCCCCGATGCAACGGCTGCGGCGCGGATGGAGGAGCGGATCCGGGCTGTGCGGGGCGACGGCGATTCCGTCGGCGGGCTGATCGAATGCCGCGTGCGCGGCGTTCCCGCCGGGCTTGGGGAACCGGTGTTCGACCGGCTTGAGGCCGATCTCGCGAAGGCGATGCTCTCGCTGCCCGCTACCAAGGGCTTCGAGATCGGAAGCGGATTCTCCGGTGCTCGCCTCAAGGGCTCGGAGCACAACGATCGATTTGAAAGCCGCGCGGATGGAGTCCACACGCAGACCAACCGAAGCGGCGGCATCCAGGGCGGAATCAGCAACGGCGAGGAAATCCGGTTCAAGGTCGCTTTCAAGCCGACGGCGACGATCCTGCAGCCGCAGGCGACCGTCGATATCCACGGCCATCCCACCGAGATCAAGGGGCGCGGACGCCACGACCCGTGCGTGCTCCCGAGAGCGGTGCCGATCGTCGAGGCCATGGCCGCCCTCGTCCTGGTGGACCACTGGCTGCGACAGTGCGCGCAGACAGGGGTGTTCAAGCTGCCCTGAGTGTCTGTCCGGAGGCAAAAGGTCCGATGCCTGCGGGGGACGGCCGGGATGCGGCGATCCGCTACCCGCGTCCCGATACGGCACCGCGCCGGTGGCCGGATGAAAGAAAGACCTATTCCTTGTCACGTTGTGGCCGATAACACACTTGAGTCGTACCCTTTCGGGCTAGACCGATTCCGATGAAGTCTTTGAAACCAGGAACGTGGCGCATCTGCGCCGGCTGGCTGGGCTGTGCGGTTGCGGCCAAGGCGGCGCCGGGCCCGGGAATCCCGGAGGGCGCGACAGGGGGGGGCGTCTCATGGACGGCGGCGCTGGCCGGAGCCGGGTTGGCGGCAGCGGCGGCCTGGGTCTTGGCGCGGTTCATCGGGCGCAGGACTGCGGCAGGATCCGCTGCGGCACCCAGGGGGACGATGACCGACAACGCGCCGGTGCAGATACTGGAGGAGGATTTCAGCCAGGTTGAGGCGGTGTTCAAGCGGTTGAGGTCGGAGGGAATCACCGATCTGTTCGCGTACCTAGCCACCCGCCCCACGCTGCCGCGCAAGTGGCTCGGGCTTCTCCGGCTGACGGAAGCGAACCGACCCGCGGTCGAGGAGGCGGGTTTTGCCGGCAAGGCCGAGATGCGGGCGCAGTTCCCGAGGCACGTCGCCGCCCCCTACCTCGAGATCTTCTCGCGCCAGATCACCGCGCTCTGGGCCGGGCGGACCCGTTTCGAGGATGAGTTCCGTTATCTCGATCCCCAGGGGCGCGAGCGCGCATGCCTGATGCAGTGCCAGATCGGGAAGACTGACGGGCAGCCGGATTTCTCGCGGGTGATGCTGGTGCTGCTCGACGTCACGACGGCGAAGCGGACGGCGGCGGCGCAGATGGAGAGCCAGGATCTGATGCGCGGGATTCTCGCCGGGGCTAACATCCTGCTCTGGTGGGCGCAGGTGCGGAGGGAGTCCGGCTACCTCGCCTGGAAGGTCAACGTGCCCTCGCAGTCCTACGACAGCCCCCTCTGCCGGCTGGCCACGGCGATCGACCGGGGAGGGCTCTGGGACAGCGAGCACGTGCCCGCCCTTGCGGAACTCACCGAGCGCTCGACGCGCGCCATTCTCGACGGAAGCCGTGGCTATCAGCACGAGTTCCAGGTAAACTCGGGGGACGGGACGGCCCACTGGGTGATGGAGGAGGTGGCGATCAGCCGCGTCGGCGGCGACGAGTGGAGCCTGGTCGGCGTGATCACGGACGTCACGGCGCGGCACGTGGCGGAGGCGGAAAAGCAGAGAACCCAGATGCAGCTCGAGCAGATCCTGTCTCAAGCCGACTGCATGCTATGGCAGGCGCGGTTGGAGGGGCCCGCCGGCCGGAGCCGCTGCTGCTACGAGGTGCTTCCCTCCGAGCTGCAGAAGCGGATATTCGGCGAGACCGGGGAGCGCATCTTCGACCGGATCACTCGCAGCCCTTTGGCGGTCGTGTACAAAGGCTACGAAATCCCCGAATTGCGGGAGATGGAGGAGCGCTGCGAGGCCGCCATCCGCGACAACAAAGCGTCGTTCGAACATGAGTTCCGGCTCATCCGGGGGGGGGCCATCCTCTGGCTCAGGGAGCACATCTCGCTGACCCGGGAGGGGCCGGAGCGGCTGCTGCTCTCGGGGATGGCCATCGACATCTCCGCGCGAAAACTGGCGGAGCAGGCGATCCGCGTGAGCGAACAGCGCTACCGCCTGATGTTCGAATTGAGTCCGCATCCTCTCTGGGTAATCGACCGCGCGACGCTGCAGTTCCTCGCGGCCAACGCGGCGGCGACCCAAACGTATGGCTACACGAGGGAGGAGTTCCTCGCAATGAGCGCCCTCGATATCCGGCCCCCGGAGGAGCACGAGCGGTTCCGCCGGGCGATCGCCGAGCTCAAGGAGGACGAGGCGATGCGGGGCGGCCTCTGGCGCCACCGGACAAAGGACGGGCGGATCATCGACGTGGAGGTGGGCCGCTCGCTGTTGGAACTCGACGGCAGGCCCGCGTTCATGTCGTTCATGCGCGACGTCACCGAGGAGCGGCGGGCTCAGATGGCGGTGCGCGAGAGCGAGGCGCGGTACCGCGACCTCTTCGAGAGCGCGGTCGAGGGGGTATATCAGCTTTCTCCCGACGGCCAGTTCCTCGGGGCGAACTCCTCGCTCGCGCGGATCTTCGGCAGCGCGACGCCGGAGGAGTTCATGGCGTGGTCGAAGGGCGGGGCGAAGCTGATCTACGTGCGCCCGGGCCGGCAGGAGGAATTCTATGCCGAGCTGGGCGCGCGCGACAGCGTGACCAATTTCGAGTCGGAGGTGCGCCGCCGCGACGGCAGCCGGATCTGGATCCGGGAGAACGTCCGGGCCGTCCGGGCTCCCGACGGCAGGATCCTCTACCTGCAGGGCTTTGTCAGCGACGTCACCCAGCAACGCCAGGCGATCGAGGCCCTGAGGGACTCGGAGGCGCGCTACCGCTCGATGCTGGGGCACATCCCGGTGGCGGTCGTCGAGCTCGACCTCGAGGACACCGGCCGGCGGCTCCGGGAGCTGCATGCCGCGGGAGTCAAGGATCTCGCGGCGCATTTAGCGAAGAGCCCGCCCCTGCTGGGTGAGCTGCTGCGGTCAATCCGCGTGGTGACGGTGAACGACACCGCCGTGCAGCTGTTCAAGGCGGAATCGAGGGAGAATTTCCAGGATGAAATCGGGCGGCTGCTCACGCCGGACCTCGGCGAGGTCGTGAGGGAATTGCTGGACTCCGTCTGGCACGGGAAGAACGACGGCGACGCGGAGGCGGAGACCGCGGATTTCTACGGCAACCGGCACGACAGCTACCTGCGCTGGTGGATGCCCAGGCAGGAGAAACGGCTGGTGCTCGAGCACGCGGTGGTCGCGATCGTCGACCTGACCGAGCTGAAACGGGCCGAGGCGGCGCTGGCGGCCGAGAAGGAGCGGCTGACCGTGACGCTGCGCGCGATGTCGGAGGGCGTAATCACGGCCGACCTGCAGGGAGTCGTCCAGTTCATGAACCGGGCTGCCGAGGATCTCACGGACCGCAAGGGCGACGCTGCGATCGGACGGCCGCTGGAGGAGGTTCTCCACCTCATGAGCGAACGCTCGGGGCAGGCCGTGACGCTGCCGGCGGCCCGGGTGATCTCCGAAGGGGCGACGGTGGAGCTGCAGCCGCGGACGCTGCTGGTGAGGCCCGAGGGGTCGTCGTTCCTGGTCGAGGGCTGCTGCGCGCCGATTCACGAGGCGGGGGGCCTGCTGGTGGGTACAGTGACGGTCGTCCGCGACGTGACGATGAGGCAGCGGCTCGAAGAGGAGCTGGAGCGTGCCTCGCGCCTGGAGTCGATCGGCATCCTCGCCGGGGGAATCGCCCACGACTTCAACAACATCCTGACGGCGATCCTGGGAAACATCACTCTCGCTCAGCTTGACGCCGAGGCGCTGACGACGGTCGAAGGCTACCTCCGTGAGGCGGAGAGGGCCACGCTTCGGGCGCGCGACCTCACGCAGCAGCTGCTGACGTTCTCCAAGGGTGGAGATCCGGTGCGCTCGGCCGTGCTGCTGCCCGAGATCGTGATCGAGATCACGCAGTTTGCGCTGCACGGCTCGCGCGTGAAGTGCGAGTTCCAGCTCCCGGAGAATCTCTGGCCGGTCGACGCCGACAAGGGCCAACTCAGCCAGGTGATCCAGAACCTCGTGATCAACGCAGTCCAGGCCATGCCTGAGGGCGGTACCGTCAGGATCAGTGCGACCAACGAAGCGCTCGCGACGGATTCGCGCCATCCGGTGGAGCCGGGCGACTACGTGAGGATCGCGGTGGCGGACAGCGGCATGGGCATCCGGCCGGAAAACCTGGAGAAGGTGTTCGATCCTTATTTCACCACCAAGCATCAGGGAACCGGCCTGGGTCTCACGACCGTCTATTCGATCGTGCGGAAGCATCAGGGCCACATCGAAGTCGAGTCGGAGATAGGGAAGGGAACCACCTTCCGGCTCTGGCTCCCGGCGATGCGCGAACAGCAGCTCGATTTTCCAGCGGACGACAGAGGTTCCGACGAGCCGATGCACGGCCGCGTGCTGCTCATGGACGATGATGAAGCCATCCTCGGCGTGGCTCGGACTCTGCTCCCCCGGCTGGGGTTCGAGGTGGAACTCGCGCACGAGGGAGCCGAGGCGGTGGAAAAGTACGTGGCGGCGAGGGACGCTGGCCGGCCGTTTGACGTGGTCGTCATGGATCTCACGGTGCCGGGAGGCCTGGGAGGCTGGGAGGCGACGCAGCAGCTGCACAAGATCGATCCCTCGGTGCGGGCTATTGTTTCGAGCGGCTATTCAAGCGATCCCGTCCTCGCCAACTATAGGGCCTACGGATTCAAGGGGGTCGTCGCGAAGCCCTACAAGGTCGACGACTTTGCACAGGTCCTGCGCGCCGTGTTGCGGGAGGGGAGGGGAATCTGACTTGGCGGACCACCAAACCCCCGCTTAGGGAACAGCCGATTGACACTCCCAAGGAATTGTTGAGAAGATAATTCCGGGACAACTCAACTTAAGGCGCGACGTGCCGAACGGAAGGGAAACGCTTCATGCTCATCAATTCACCAGCTGGCTCCAGTGAAGGAGGGCTGCCGGGCGCGGCATTGACCATGGCAGATGTCCTGCGGCTGGGGCAGCGATTGCCGTCGACCCCGCAGGTCTTCAACCGGATCGGACGCCTGTTGAGGGATCCGAATTCCGACCTGGATGAGATCGTGAAACTGGTGAAGCTGGATGCGACGCTGGCCCTGCGGATCCTTCAGCTGAGCAACTCGGTCGCCCTCGGGTTTTCCCAGCGGTGCGGTTCCCTGGATGAGGCGGTCAACCGGCTCGGTTTCCGGGAAGTGTACCGACAGGTCGGCGTGATTGCCGCCCAGCAGCTTTTCTCCGGGGAGCTGGTCGTCCATCGGGTATCCGCCGAACGCGCCTGGGAGAATTCAATCGTATGTGCGCTGGCCGACGAGTGGATGGCCAGGCAGAAGCAGCGCGATCAGGCGAACGCCTATGCCGCGGGCCTGCTTCGTCCGGTAGGCAAGATCGTGCTTAACCGCGTGCTCATCGAAAGGCCGACGATCTGGTGTGTATATCCCGGCGAGGCCGCCGAGCCAGCAGTCCATATCTGGGAGTTGCGCATGTTCGGGCTGAGCGCCACGGAAGTGGCTGGGATCCTGATGGATTACTGGAAGTTTCCCCAGGATATCTGCAGCGCCATCCGCCACCATCTCGATCCCGGGCAGAGTCCTGGAATCCCGGCCGATGCCCATTATCTCAATCTGGCGGGATGGGTCGCTGAGAAGCTTGGCAAGGGCCTGCCGGGCGAATCAGGCTGCCTCAAGGTCACGCCGGCCAAGCTCGAGACCACCGGGTTGACGGAGGCCATGCTTGACGAATGCGTCGAGTACGCGGGAGCTGCGCTCGAACAGGTCAAAGAGACATTGCGTTGAGCAGGTTGAAATAACGGTATCTCACTCAGGGACAATAGACTGCGAAGGAATTCATCCCCTTCGACTAAGTTTAGTCTGGCGGGAGGGCGGCGGACCGCGTAAAAACGACCTTTTTCCGCCATGAAGCACTTCCTGAAGGAGACCGACTTCACACCTCGTCAGGCGGCAGAGGTTTTTTCGCTGGCCCGGGATCTCAAGCGGAAACGCGGTCGGAACGCGCCTGTGCTCGCCGGCCAGACTTGGGCGCTGATCTTCTCCAAGGCGAGCACGCGCACCCGGGTATCATTCGAGGTGGGGATCCATGAGTTGGGCGGCCATTCACTCTTCCTCAACCAGAACGACATCCACCTTGGCCGCAGCGAGTCGATCGCCGACACGGCGCGCGTCCTGTCGCGTTTTGTGCACGGGCTCGTCGTCCGGACGTACCGGCAGGGCGATGTCGAGGATCTCGCCCGGTACGGCACCATCCCGGTGATCAACGGGCTCACGGATTTGCTTCACCCCTGCCAGATCTATACCGACGCATTCACCGCGGCGGAGCGCTGGGCCGGCCCGAAGGGCGATCTGCTCGCCTCCCTGCGCGGGCGCAAGATCGCATTTCTCGGGGATACCCGGTTCAACATGGCGAATTCATGGATCATCGGGGCCGCCCTGTTTGGGATGAAGATCTCGCTGGCCGGACCCAAGGGTTACGAGCCGGGAGAGGCGGTTGCCGCGCTCCTGAAGGAAGGCGGACTCGCCCCCAGCTACGAGTTCACGACCGATCCCGAGAAGGCTGTCGACGGCGCCGACATCGTCTACACCGACGTCTGGACGAGCATGGGCTTGGAGAGCGAGGCCAAGCGCCGGCTCCGGCAGATGAAGCCCTACGCGGTGACGGCCGGGCTGTTCGCGAAGGCGAAAAGGAATGCCTTCTTCATGCACTGCCTGCCTGCGCATCCGGGGCAGGAGGTCGAGCAGGCCGTGCTCAATAACCCGCGTTCCATCATTTTCGACCAGGCCGAGAACCGATTGCACGTTCAGAAGGCAATCCTCTCGATGCTGGCCGCAAAGAAATAGCCGCTACTGCAATCGGCAGCAGGCCAGTCGATGCAGGGGAAGGCGTTGTCGGGGGAAGCCCGGCACAGCTCCTAGGGTCGCTGGAGAAAGTAGATGAACTGACCGGCGCTCGATCTGACGAACATCCCTGTGGATAGGTTGCCGTCGTCGATCTTCTTGTCGACTTCCAGCATCTGGGCGTCGGAAGCCGTGACTCCACTGGTGAGAACCAGCGCGAAGCCGCTTCTTCCCGAGCGGACATAGATCCACCGCCAGCGGCCTCCGACAGTATTGGTCTCCTTCCATTTTGTATCGCGGAGCTCGCCGGACATGCCGGTCGGCACGACTCCGAGCGCTGCCGATGCAGGCCAGGTGCCGTTCTTTGCGGCATAGGTCTCGAATGCGCGGGAGAAAACCTGGAGATCCTCGATGAAGCGGGTGTTCCTGGAATTCATCCGTATCCGGGTGAAAGCGGGGATGGCGATCGACGCAACAACTCCGATGATGACGACGACGATCATCAACTCCCCCAGGGTGAACCCGCCGCGTGCTCGAGAAGTCATCGACGGGGGTGGCATCGGGATGAGGGCAGGGGATGGAGAACAGAACGCCGAGGTTATTGGCGGACCTACCTATATTAGGGCAAACCCCTTAGAGTCAAAAAATAACGAGCCGGCGGCCCTCCGTTCCAGGGCAGAATCCTGCGGAGGTGTTTTTTCTTTCCGCCCGGCGCGCTTGACCAACACTGCACGCCCCATGAAAATCGTCCTCGCATATTCCGGAGGGCTCGACACCTCGGTCATCGTCAAGTGGCTCAAGGAGACCTACGACGCTGAGATCATCACCTTTTCGGCGGACATCGGCCAGGAGGAGGAGCTCAAGGGCCTCCCCCAGAAAGCGCGCAAGACGGGCGCCTCGAAGCACTACACGCTCGACCTCGTCGAGGAGTTCGCAAGCGACTTCATCTACCCGATGATCCGCGCGAACGCGGTCTACGAGGGCCAGTACTACCTTGGCACCTCGATCGCGCGGCCGCTCATTGCCAAGGCCCAGATCGGCATCGCGAAACGGGAGAAGGCCGACACGGTCGCCCACGGGGCGACGGGCAAGGGCAACGACCAGTGCCGGTTCGAATTCACCTACATGGCACTGGCGCCGGACCTCGACATCGTTTCGCCCTGGAAGATCGGCGCGTTCCGGGACGAGTTTCCCGGCCGCGCCGAGATGATCGCCTACTGCCAGAAGCACCGGATCCCCGTCGAGGCTTCGCTGAAGAAGCCTTATTCGATGGACCGCAATCTTCTCCACATCTCCTACGAGGCGGGGATTCTCGAGGATCCGTGGTTCGACCCGACGACCAAGCAGAACCGGGGCATGTTCAAGCTCTCGGTCTCGCCCGAGGACGCCCCCGACAGGGCCGAGTACGTCGAGCTCGATTTCGTGCGCGGCGACTGCGTGGCCGTGAACGGTAAGAAGCTTTCCCCCGCGGGCGTGCTCCGGGCGCTCAATGCGCTCGGCGGCAGGCACGGCATCGGTCGCGTCGACCTCGTCGAGAACCGCTTCGTCGGGATGAAGTCCCGCGGCGTGTACGAGACGCCGGGAGGCACGATCCTGATGCACGGGCACCGGCAGGTAGAGTCGCTCACGCTCGACCGCGAGGTCATGCACCTGCGCGATTCGCTGATCCCGAAGTATGCCGAATTGGTCTACTACGGGTTCTGGTTCGCCCCGGAGAGGGAATGCCTGCAGGCGATGATCGACGAGAGCCAGAAGCACGTCACCGGCACCGTCAGGCTCAAGCTTTACAAGGGCAACGTGATGACCTGCGGCCGCAAGTCGAAGTACTCGCTCTACGATCCGCACATCGCCTCGATGGAGGGCGTGAAGAGCGCGTACAACCAGAACGACGCCACCGGCTTCATCCGCCTCAACGGCCTGCGCCTCCGCGCACGGCTCGCCGCCCAGGGCGGCCCGAAACTCTGAGCCGGAACCTGTTGCCGCGCCGGCGCCCCCCCCCATGGAAAAGGTCCGCCTCGGCATCATTGGTCTCGGCAGCATGGGGTCCGCCCACGCCGCCAGCGTCCTGGAGGGGCGGGCGGGCCGCCTCGTGTTGACCGCGGTCTGCGACCACCATCCGGAGCGGATGGCGCGGCTTGCGGGCGTCCGTGCCTTTCCGGACACGGCGTCGCTGATCGCGTCGGGCTCGGTCGATGCGGTGCTCGTCGCCACGCCCCATTACGACCACACGGCGGCGGGGATCGCGGCGCTGGCTGCCGGCCTGCATGTCCTGGTTGAAAAGCCGATCTCGGTGCACGCGGCGGATGCCGCGAGGCTGATCGCCGCGCATCGGAATCCGCGGCAGGTCTTTGCGGCGATGTTCAACCAGCGCACCGACCCGTTCTATCAGGCAATCCGCCGTCTCGTGAGGAAAGGCGAACTGGGTGAGGTCCGCCGGGTCGACTGGACGATCACCGACTGGTTCCGCACCGAGGCCTACTACCGTTCGGGCAGCTGGCGGGCGACCTGGGCGGGTGAGGGCGGAGGGGTGCTGCTCAACCAGTGCCCGCACAACCTCGATCTGCTGCAGTGGATCTGCGGGCAGCCGCAGCGCGTGCGCGCCTTCTGCCGGTTCGGCCGCTACCACGACATCGAGGTGGAGGACGACGTGACGGCCGTCCTCGAATTCGCCGGCGGCGCGACCGGCGTGTTCATCACCTCGACGGGCGAGGCGCCGGGAACGAACCGGCTCGAGATCGCCGGCGAGCGCGGACGCTTGGTCTACGAGGGCGACCGGATCCGGTTTTTCAGGAACGCGGCGCCGATGTCCGAGTTCAGCCGCGGCGCGGCCGATGGCTTCGCCAGGCCCGCGATGGCGGAGGTGCCGGTGGCGGCGGCCGGACACGGCGGACAGCACAACGAGATCCTCGCCAATTTTGCGGATGCGATCATCGATGGCGCGCCGCTGACCGCGCCCGCGGCCGAGGGCGCGGCCTCGGTCGAGCTGGCCAATGCGATGCTGCTCTCGACATGGCTTGACCGCGTGATCGAGCTCCCGCTCGACGCCGCCGAGTACGAGCGCCAGCTCCTGCGGCGGGCCGCCGGCCCGGGAGATCGTCGCCGGGGCGGAGAACGCGGGCTGCCGGCGGTTTAGCGTTGAACAGGACACGTGTCCGAGAGACGCTCGCGAATCGCCCCGCCTAAGTTTTGACTGCCTGCGGGCGAGCAGCGTCTCCTGATTCTCTTCACGCCATGAGCAACCCCAAAGCATTTCTCAACGAGGATTTCCTCCTGACGACAAAATGGGCGCGCGCTCTCTATTTCGAGCACGCGGCTCCGCAGCCGATCATCGACTACCACTGCCATCTGCCGCCGGACGAGATCGCCAGGAACCGCCGGTTTGAGAACCTCTACCAGATCTGGCTAGGCGGGGACCATTACAAGTGGCGCGCCATGCGGTCCAACGGCGTGCCCGAGGATCTCATCACGCTCAAGAATACGAGCGACTACGACAAGTTCCTTGCGTTCGCGCGCACCGTCCCCTTCACGATCCGGAACCCGCTCTACCACTGGTCGCACCTCGAGCTGCGCCGCTACTTCGGCATCAACGACGTCATCAACGAGCAGACGGCGCCAAAGATCTGGGAGAAGGCCAACAAGAAGCTGGCCACGCCGGAGCTCACCACGCAGGGGATACTCACCAAGTTCAAGGTGGCGGTGGTGTGAACGACGGACGACCCGATCGACAGCCTGGAGCACCACGTCGCGATCGCGAAGAGCGGCCTGACGACGCGCGTCTATCCGACCTTCCGCCCCGACAAGGCGCTGCTCGTCGGCAGCCCGGCGGCCTTCAACCCGTGGTGCGACAAGCTCGCGGCTCGGGCCGACGTGGACATCAAGGATCTCGCGTCATTCCTCGGGGCGCTCAAGAAGCGCCATGATTTCTTCCATTCGCTCGGCGCGAGGGTGTCGGACCACGGGATGGAGAATATCCCGGACGCCGACTGCACCGAGGCGGAGGCCGCGGCGATTTTCGCCCAGGCGCGCGCCGGCACCGCCGCCACGCCCGAGCAGGTGGCGAAATTCACCTGGTTCATGATGCTCTTTTTCGGGCGGCTCGACGCCTCGATGGGTTGGACGAAGCAGCTGCATCTCGGCGCCATCCGCAACAACAATGCCCGGCTGCTCAAGCGCCTCGGCGCCGACGCCGGCGTCGACTCGATCGGCGACTTCCCGCAGGCCCGCGGGCTCGCCCGATACCTCGACCGGCTCGACTCGGAGAACCAGCTCCCGAAGACGGTCATCTACAACCTCAACCCCGCCGACAACTATGTCTTCGCTACGATGATCGGCAACGTGCAGGACGACCTCACGCCGGGCAAGATCCAGTACGGCTCGGGCTGGTGGTTCCTCGACCAGAAGGAGGGCATGGAGTGGCAGATCAACGCACTCTCCCAGCTCGGCCTCCTGAGCCGCTTCGTCGGCATGCTCACCGATTCGCGGAGCTTCCTGAGCTACGTGCGCCACGAGTATTTCCGCCGCCTGCTCTGCTCGATCCTCGGCGCGGATATCGAGGCCGGACTCATCCCGGCCGACCGCAAGCTCATCGGCGGCATGGTGGAGGACATCTGCTACCGGAACGCCGAGCGGTATTTCGGCTTCGAAGTGGGGCGCTTCGACGGGAAGAAGCCCGCCGCGAAGAAACAGTCCCGGAAATAGGAAGGGCGCCGCACCGGCGCCCCCGGTGCTGCGCTCAGCGCGTCTCCTGCTCCGCGATCTCGCGGCGCATCTGGGTGATCACGCCCAGGAACCGCTCCCGGTTGCGTTCGTCGATCGAGGCGATGGCTTCGTGGGCCTCGGCGATGCGCCGCCGGTGGCGGTGCGAGGCCGCGGGGAGGAGCATCAGGGGGATCATATCCGCCGGCAGCGGCACCCCGCAGGAGAGCTCGGTCTGCAGCAGGCGCTCCATCGAAAGCTCCTCGAACAGCGCCCGCACCGCGGGCAACAGGCCCTGGACGGCGAACTTGAGCCCCGCCTGCTCGGTCTGCTCAAAGGCCTCGTAGACTGTCCCAAGGAACGTGCTGTCGAGGAAAGTGCAGGCGGTGAAATCCACGACGAGCCCGCGGCCGGCCGCCAGCTCGTCGCGGCAGGCATCGTGGAAGGCCGAGGCGTGGGCCCAGCCGCAGCGCCCATGGAGGCTGAAGAAGGTGATGGCTCCCGTGTGTCCCGCGAGGATGTTTCCCGCCTGTCCGGCGCCGGGGCGCCTGGGCGGCGCGGCCTCCGCGGGGAGGCTCGGGGTCGACTCATGATTGAGCTTGCCGCCGGAGGCCCCTGCGGTGACGAGGACGAGCGTCACGTCGTCCTCGCGCGTGGCGTCGGCCTCGCGGGGGCAGGCCGCGTCGCGCAGGCGCGCGAGCAGCCGCTGCCGATCGACGACAGGCTCGCCGAGCAGCGATTGCAGCTCGCCGGCATCCATCGGCCGTCCCTCCGCGCCCGGATCGGTGATCCCGTCGGTGTAGAGAAGCAGGCGATCGCCGGGCTGGAGGCGGGTGCTGACCGCGGTGTAGTCGGCGTCGGCGCTGAGGCCGAGCGCGGGCCCCGTGCGCAAAAACGTCTCCGCCGAGCCGTCGGCGTGGCGCAACAGCACCGGGGGGTGCCCGCCCGAGGCCACGAGAAGTTCACCGGTCTGGAGGTTGAGGAGGCAGAGCGCGGCGGTGATGAAGAGCCCGGGGGCCGTGCATTCGTGCACGATCGCCTTGTTTACGGCGGCGAGGGCCCGGTCGGGGGCCAGCGCGCCGCCCGTGCGCGGGTCCTGGAGCGGCAGGCGGAGCTTGAACAACACCGCGACCATCGCGGCGCTTACCCCGTGGCCCGCCGCGTCGGCGACATAGAAGACCGCGTGCTGGTCGTCGACGCGGAGGACGTCGTAGATGTCGCCCCCGACCTTGTGGCTGGGGCGGTAGTACGCGTCGAACGCGAAGGCATCGAGGTTGGGCGGATGCTGGGGCAGGAGGGCGCGCTGGACGAGTTCCGCGCGGACGAGATCCTGGCTGATCGTCTCGGCCTGCTCCGAAAGGAGGTCGAAGGCGTCTTCGAGCTGCACGACGCGGCGCTTGAGCTCGGTGTTGCGATGGGCGAGTTCGGCATGCAGGCGGGCCTGGTCGGCGAGGAGTTGCTGCTGGCGCAGCGCGTTGCGCACGGCGACCGTGAACGACTCCATCTCGAGGATCGGCTTGCTGATGAAGTCGAAGGCGCCGAGCTTCACGGCCCGCACGGCGTCGCTGAACGACGCGTGGCCCGAGAGGATGATCCACGCGGGGCCGGGGCAGTGCGCCTGGGCCCATTCCATCAGCGAGAGCCCGTCGGTGCCGGGCATCGCGATGTCGGTGACGACGACGCTGATCCCGCCGCGCATGAGGACGGCTCGGGCGCATTCGGCGTCGCGGGCTGTCTCGACGAGGCGGTAGCCCGCGCGGTTGAGGGTCATCAGGAGAACGCGGCAGATGCTCGGGTCGTCGTCAACGACGAGAATGCGCGCCTCGCGCCCCGGCGGAGGGAGCGGAATCGACGGCTGCGAGAGCCCGGCGGCAGGCGTGTGTATTGGTCCCGGCATGAGGCAGGCAGAAATCAACAA
>Ga0153915_10001216_pt1 | contig 23753 bp, 10 predicted proteins | sample Opewatmetagenome_2_FD_107003 | JGI IMG/M metagenome (GOLD analysis project Ga0153915, IMG submission 107003) | Freshwater wetland microbial communities from Ohio, USA - Open water 3 Core 3 Depth 3 metaG | ecosystem: Environmental > Aquatic > Freshwater > Wetlands | place: USA: Ohio, Lake Erie...
AAGATATTACTACTATTGGTAGAATAGGTAGCGGCTTTCAATGAATATAACCCGTCAGGCAGGCTTACTGAACCTTCTTCATCGATGCCAATAGCCTGATAATAATGCGAATAGCCAATATTGTGACTGGCATTACCACTCCAACTATAACAATACAGGTAACTATCTCCATAGGCAGCTGCTGTAAGGCTTGTCTTGTCGGCTGTACCACGGTCACATGTCCATCCACTTGGTGCTGCTGTGATTTCTCCAGACTGATAGATATTCGGATTGGTAATAAAACTGGTCAGTTCTATCGGATCATCATCGGAAGCGGTGTTCAGAAAATCAGTCGTCATCGCTTCTTTACATACCGCATTCAATGCCTGTACATCGAGAAGAATATCATCGAAATCAACGTCGGAATTACTCAAATCGGCTACGACTGCCAGGTATTCAGTTGTGCTTTCCAAGCCACCAATCTTGTCAGCCAGATTTTTAGCTGAGGTGAGCGGAAATGTTAAGCTGATTGACTTGTTGACATTCGATATAGCCGTATTCAGGTTCGTGATAACATCCTCGATACTATTGGCCGTTTGTTCAATGTTTGTGTAGGCAAATACGGTTTTTGCCACAGTCAAGATACTGTCTAACGCCTGTTTTGTTGCATCGGTAGCATAATAGGTACCATTGGTAAGACTGGTGTACAGCAGGTCGGCTTCCTCAATGTCAGCTTTCAACGTAGCGTAGTTGTTTAACACCGTGTTTGCCTTAGCAACAAGCGTTTGTAGAGAGACAAAGGCGGCCTTCACTTCTTCATAGACTGATGTGGTGTCAAAAGCTTCTGCCGCGATGACTTGATCAAGCATACTGCTCATATCAAAACCCAGGACAGAAAGTGTGTCATAAAGCGTATGTCCTTCTGTAATGTAGTTATCAAACAGTGTCAGATAGATATCGATGTTTTCACTGGTCGTATCGTAATACAGTTTGAAATTGCTCCAGCATGTCCAGGAGCCACTCGTGGTGGTTTTCGAATTGATGCCTATCAGCATGTCACCGGAAGAAATAAACTCCAGTTCATTCAGGTACATGGTGTCGCCCAGATTGAAATAAGCCTGAGCGGCCTGCATGGAGTTGGGATAACCATTTGAATAGGCACCAACTGTACTCAGGCTTGGAGATTCACTATAAAGCGATTTGAATGCTACCTCATTTTCATCAGCAAAAAGATACGCGTTAATCACTTCTGTTCCTGCTGTGTAGGCTGCTCCGGCATCGTTGGCTTTTGCCCGATGATAGCCTTGTACTGTCAATTTGTATTTTCCGACACGGGTACTGCTAACTTGTTGTGCAACCGTACCGGATTTTTGATACAATTCAGCATTTGTATAGGTAAGACTTATTGTCGGATTCACTGTTCCATCGTTCCAGTTGCACGACGCACTTGTACCGGAAGTATAACCTGGATTCGAAATTATCGTACTGGTCATCTCTTCCCAATTTTGTGCAGAGCAAAAGCCACAGGTATATCCCAAAAGAAGGATGCCCGCCAATGCTTTTCTGCACGTTTGCAGTCTTTTAGTAATGATTTTTTTCATAGTTTAAATCTATCAGGTTCTTTGATTAAGGCTTGTCGGCGATAGAACCTATAAACCGCCGGCTCCGTGATTTGAATAAAAATGTTTCTTGGTTGTTAACTCTATAGCTGTTTACCTTTTGAACGATCCTGTTTTCTCAATACAGTAATTTGAATAGTTTTTGTTTCCCTGATATCGTCACGTACTGGCAAATAAGCATTCCACGACAACCATCACCAAAGAGAGAGACTTCATTGGCAATCGTGTTGAGACCTGCTGCACAACTTGATTCCTTCAACAACGTGCCACTAAGGCTATACATACGGAGTACGCCTGCTTCCTGCGCATCCAACACTAATTGCTTATCGTGATAAGCCCACGTGAGAACGGGCTTTTCAACCAACGGCACGTCATTTAACCCCACAAGGGTATCACTTTCCACAGAGACAATCTGGAAAGGAAAACTGCTCAGGACATTACTGGTCGTATTTTCGGCCATCTCGTACAAATCCTGATTCACTGTCAGAAAATAGCCGGAGCTAGTGGCAGATTGTTGAATGGCATATAACTTTTCATCTGAATACTTGTGCAACAAGTTAAAGGAATACAGTGAATAGTTTGTGCTGGTAGATAACGTGCCGTTATCGGCCAAATGTTGGCTGGAGTTAACTTTGCTGGAGATGTAATAACGGTTGCCGTAGCTAGAAGACAATTTGCGGAACTTCCATTGGAAAGCATCATCGTTTTCCTCGTCATAATCGGTGAATGTCGCATCCGTATTATTGAAGTATTTGCCCGATTCCGGATCAATTATATAATAATAGGGATTCGTCCCTGGAACCAGATCATTGGTTTCATAGACAGGCACACTGAAATGAAGAATTGTCGTGGAGGTGCCACCAGAAGAAGCAATGCGCTCAAACGACAACGTACATTCAAAACAAGAATCCAAAGCAATGATGAACAACGTATCGTTCAGGTCTGCCACGTTGGTCCCGTTATTATCTACGTGGTAAGTAAGCGTATCTATCTTCAATGTATCTTCATCAGCCACCCATTTATATATTCGCGTAGCATCTGTCGCTTTGCTTGAAATGGAATTCGGCACGGCAAAAAGTTTTACATCGGAGCCTCTGGGGACACCCATTGAAGTAGTATTGACCGCATCGTCGTCACCGTTGACAATATAGGGATCTATCTCGGATACATCGACCTTGTATTCCTGAGAAACCGTAGCACCTGCATTGTTTGTCATCGTAACCCTGTAGTAAGCGCCTGTTGTAACGCTGCTTAGTTCCAGCGTAGAGGAAGTGCTGCTGCTAAGCGTATTCCAGGTTGTGCCAGTCAAGGTCTTTTTTTCCCACTTCCAGCTCCGTACAGAACTAGCGCTGCTATAGGAAAGGCCTAGTGTGATATCGGCATATTTTTTTATATACGTGACAGAGTCATAATACGTGGTGTAGTCGCTGATATAATAGGGACTATAAGAAGCGATCCAGCCTTCTCCCTCCACATGAAGGGAAAACAGCTGTGTGCATACCACCCCTGATGCGTTGGTATAGCGAGCTCGGAGAAGACAGGATTTAGCGACAGTGACCAGACGTTCACGGGTCGTACAGGTGCTGTCATCGTCCCATGTCCAATGACCTGTATCGTCGGAACCATCCATGATCATCGGACACAGCCGCAGTACCGATCCGGCCGCAATGTTGCTCAACTCGTTGGTAAAAATGGAATCTCCGGCAGCAAGGGATTTCGTTCGTTCTTCAGTGCTTTTATAACTGCCGATCAAATACGACGTATTGGATCCGGATACCATACAAATTTTACCTCTTAACAGCGTAGGATGTACGGTAGCACTATCCTGATTGAACATCAGGTCCCCGAAACCGCATACGTCACTATAATAATAGCGGTTGTTGACACCGGCTCCCCATTCCACTCCCCAATCCCATGAATCACAAACCCGCTGGTGGGCCTTTGTGGCATAGGGCATATTCAGTCCCATGCGGTTAGCGAAATGATTAACAGCAATCTGATAAATACAGGTGGCGTTCGTACGACCGGAATAAGAAAGGGTTGCCTGATAAGCATCACAACCAGTCCAGGCTTTATTTGGATAATTGCTCATAAAAATGGAATCGTCGTCATCGGCACTGACAAATCCTGCCGTGTATTCCACTCCACCGGCCATGGCCTGATCATTCCACCCGTACGCGTTATCGCCCTGATTCCAGGCTTGTTCAAGTGTTTGCAACTGGCAGCCAAGAGCTCCCATGCAATGAGGCTGGTCACGCGTACTTTCCTGGTTCTGATAAAGAAAACCCAGCGGCGATTGATAACGCGCATCAATGCCTTTGGCGGCCAATTGTGCATTCACACTGTCTGTGTCCCATTTATAAACAAGGTATCCCAGTCCCGTTCCTATCTTATCATCGGCTATGGAACAATTCTGGTCGCTTTGCTTCAGATAATACATCGCCTCATTATAGATGAACGGGTCGTCCAGATAAATGCCGATGGCCTGAAGTGATGTAACACTACCAGTATTCCAGTTGCTCTGGTAATGTGATGGACACGTCCCGTTCTGTCTTTTCAGAAAATCCTGGGAAGAAGCATACCAGACATCGTATATCCATTGTTTATATCGGGCTTGGTCTTCTGCCGACCATCCGGAATAGTCACGCAGCAACTCTCCGGCATTGGCAACCTGCCACCCTTGAAAAGCTCCGACAAGGGCGTAATTGGAGTCGCCGCCTATACCATTTATCTTTTTAGCGTATTTGTTGAGCAGTGCTACCGCTTGACTGGCCAATAGTTCGGCCTTTTCCTTTTCGGCAGTGTTGCTGCTGTTGTGCTTTATTGACCAATAAAGAGCCTTAATATAGCACATACCGAAATCCCGCTCACTATGGGCAAAATTACCGCCGCTGTTGCGAATGATCTGATCACCGCTGATGTTCCCTATCCAACTTCCGGTATAAGTTAGCAACCAGTTGTCATTGAAACTATTCCATGCATTGGTCAATGTTGGATGGTCACCAGCCTCAAGTTGGGCATTGATGCGGTCGAAATCCGCTTGTGTATGTAAACAGCCCGGATGGATAAACTGAGCTGTTGCGGGCAAAGTCAATGCACTGGCAAGGAATAGTAGTAAGAAACGTAAGGTTTTTTTCATCTGATACTAATTTTTGTTCAAGGTAGTATGCACGCCGCATGCCCTAATTATACCACGCTTGGGCGCTTTTACAAGCATGCTCGTTTCATAGCATTAGTTATAAGCTGAAAATCAGCGCTCCAGGTAATCTTTTAATTCCGTCCGCATGATTCTGGCTGCTTTGTTTAATTCGTATTCGACAGAACGTGTGCTGATCTTCAATATATCTGCCACCTCCTGATAACTTTTTCCATTAAGACGAATCATCAGGAAACAAGTGCGGGTTGTTGCATGCATGGAATCAACCACTTTTCTGACCATCTGTGTCAGTTCACTGGAATAATAGTCGCTAAGTACCGTGGATTCTGTCACAAAATCGTTCAGACGTGCAGCTGTAGAAGAAGCGGTCAGTACCTGTTGATTCCTGGTTTTGAACAACACTGTCTGATGGCGCAAATGATCCAGGCATTTGTTTCGGATGGTCACATACAGCAAGGAACACAGACTTTTATCTGGATCAATCTCAAATCGCTTTTCCCAAATACGAAGCATGGAATCGGATACGATGTCTTTTGAAACTTCCTGGTCAAAAACGAAGGAATTGGCATAACGAAACGCCTTAACGTAGTATTCGTTATAGAAGCGCTCGAATAGTTGTGTGAAATCTTCCTTTTTGACCGTGTTCTGCATGATTACAAACTAATTGCCAGCAAAAATACCTGTCAAAAAAGTCAAAGAGGGGATGAGAGGTTGCAGATGAGTGAATGATTGGTTGCATCGTTCACTTTTAACAAACACACATCTTGTTGACTGTTAGTATTTTGAAAAATAATCCCACATATGGGCCAGAAAATGAGCCTGCTAATAGGATTTTCATCTTCTGAAACGTATTAATACTAAAACAGAACCATGAAACGGGAATTGCTTCACAGATTCGTTCAGGGTCTCACAACGCTCAAAGAAAGCGAAAAGGTCATTTGCTGGGCTGAGGCTGCTGAAAAAAACTGTCGTGAACTGCTGTGGGAAAAAAGGCTCCAGGAGCTGATTACCTGGAGCCTTCCGACAACAAACGAACCTGATCTGCCGTTTAAGGATTTTCAGAAGAACTACATTGATTGCTGATGGTTGTCTCTTCCTTGGTAACCAGACCACCTTTTACTTCTTTCATGGTCACCTGAGGCTTTTCGTTCGTACAATTGAACGACTGAAGGGTGATTTCCTGAACCCTCCCATCGGTTAATTCAATTATTATCGAATTAGTTGACACGGCTTTAACCCGACTGATCAACTTCTTTCTCTCGTAAGGTTCAAGAACCGATAAATACGACACCTCTTTTCCCTTGACCCGGTAACTGGTTGTCTTTCTGGCTTGATCTTCATCACCGACAGGATAATCACCTCCGATGCCTGCTTTAAACCGGACAGCATCCAGCGACGAAAGGTCCAGCGTTATCTCTGCCACAGCCTGCTGATTTTCTGGTTCAGCCGGGAGTACGTTCATACAACGTTTGCCGGCAATTTTGACGTTCCCGCCGGCATAATCTTCCCCGCTTTTTTTAGGTTGAAGACTATTGACGTATTGCACAGTCAATTCGCTCAATGGTATTTCTTTGCCGGTCGATGTGACAATCCTGGCATGGTCCCAGAACAGTGTTTTAAGGTTATTGTTGCGTTCAACGCCGGACGTTAATTTCAGAATCTTGATGCCTTTGACATCCATATCCACATCGGAATAACCTAAAATCCATGTTCGAAGAGAATCTGTCTTTAATACCTTGTTGTCGCCTTGAATGGTATAGACTAGTTTTTTGCTGACAGGCACTCCTTCAGCATAGTTGCCGATGCGCACTTCGCCTTGTAACGGCCAGGCGTGATAGACATCGATGTACAGTAATCCTGGTTCCTGATAGCCATCGAAGCCTCCTTTTTGCCAGCTATTGGATCTATCGGCCACCAGTCGTGAATGGATCAGGGCTCCGTTTTCGGTCGAATACGTTGAAACGCCGGTAATAAATTGACCGCTACTCAGCGGACTGGTATCAAACTGATTCTCGTAGTCTTTAAATATCAATTCTTTATCGGCTTCGGCTCCTCGTAAATGAAGTAACTGATCAAATGTGTGTTCATTTTCCGCTTTCAGGTAGTCGGCGAGCAGTACATAATCGTCTGTAACAACCATCAGGCGGCGTTGCAGGATCGGTTCCGTATAACCGGTCACATCACCTGGTTTGGGATGGTTCTCAGGGATGGTCGCATAATTGATGCTGGCATCCCTGATACCCTGTAATTGCTCATACCCACCAAGATATGGGGGATTGCTCCAACGTGCATTGGTTTCCATGGCTATGACCTGCATCATCTTACCGGAATGGAACAATAACGACGTTGTTTCCTTTGGCTCTTGCATCTTACCATCCGCGACAACCATATTATGAGCCATGGATGCTTGAACCCACCATTTGTACATATACGAAGCATATCCGAACCAACTGGTTTCAGGGTTCCAGAAACTTCGTCCGTAACGCATGAGCGAAAGCAGGCTCAACCGATCGAAATGACCATGGTAACTACCGTGAGTTCCATATTTCATCGCTGCCTGTAGTTGTTCGCGTTGTTCCCTGCCTTCCGTTTGCGAACGCAATACCGCCACACCGGCGTTGTCGGAATGCGCTGATTGTTTGTACAATTCGGGCGTGTTTTCAGGCAATTCAGGGACACCGTAGATCAAATCTCGTTTGTAACCTTGTTTAATAATCGTTGCATAGGCCGGATCCCTGAATGCATAATAAGCTAGTTCAAAATCACCTCCGGAAACAAGCTGTTCATGGCCGTCTCCCATACCAAACATGACACCTCTGTAGTCAGGATAAGGTGCTATACCATCCCACATACGTTTGATGTTGACGGTGTTGTGCTCGAATGGTCCGAACTTGCCAAAGGCCATTCCGAGGAAGGCTTCGTATTCAAAGGGACGTAAGCCGACATTGCGTGTTAGTGATGCCGGATAGTCAGCGTTCAGTAGATTAATGCCAAAGGGCTTGGCTGCCAGCCCCAGCTTGGTATAATAAATAGCACATTCGATGTTGTAGCTGAGAGAGACTTCATACCACCAACCGTCGTCCATCGCACCGTAACGTAAATGATCGATGATGCCGGTCGGTTCATACATCAGGGCGTTGAACGAAACCATATCATGCAAGAGTAAGGCACAGTTGGCAGCCGGCAACAGGTTGAAAACCGACCAGTTGGAGATGCCGCCACCCTTTAAGCCTCTGACCTGTTCGTTGATAAACAACCGGAAAGAGCGTTCGATCTGCTGTTTTTCTTCGGAAGTCAAGACATCGGCGTCTTGAATCATATCATACGACTGGGCCGCCCGTTGCCAGAGTTCACCTTCTTGCGGAATGTCTGAGTTGTTTGCCTGGTAGGTTTTGGGATAACCTTTTTCAGGATCCGACAACCGTTTCAGGAAAAGGGCGATCTTTTCGGCGTGTTTTTTTTCTCCAGTAAGCTTCCACGCGACAGCGCATGGCCAAAGTTGACGTTCGATATAGGCATTAAAAACGCCTTTTCCGGTACCGGCACCAGGGAGGGGCACTTTAAAGGCATCTGATTCTCGTATATATCGTTCGGCTTCGATCCGTGCCCATTCGTAGTGCTGCACTTTTTCCTTTACGGCTTCCCATCCCTTGGCATCGTGTACCAGGAAAGGAGAAGGTAATCGTTTTAGGGTAATGAACTCCATCCGTTCGGTTTGGCTACCATCTGTTGTGGAAACCACCAACTGTTGTTTTTCCTGCGCACCGGCAGGAATATCATCGGGTATAGTGACGGTCAGCGTAACCGTGTTAGATTCACCAGGCTGAAGCACCAGGCTGGAAACATCAAGGGCCGTTTTCATAGCTTCCCATCCATCCTTTTGTATGTTCAGCGACAATAGTTGCATTTTTTTGCTACAATTGGTCACTGTGAACGGATACGGCACTTGGTCACCGGTTTCACCCGGTTTAGAACGGATGTCCGAAGCCAGTTGGATGACATTGCCTTTGGTGAGATAGACCTGACGGAGGCGGACAGTGCCTTTGGTGTTGCTTTCGTAATGACCGTTTAAAGCAATGGTCTTGATAGCACCAAGCATATACGCTTGTCCTCTGTTGTAATCAAACGACTGAAAGGGAACCGTTATGGTTTGCCAGCCTTTACCGTTGATCCGGATTTCCGATGCCGTTTTTTCCAGCAAATCCTTTCTGCCTCTTTGCTCCCTGATGGACAGCGTTGTTTTGAGTACAAACACATCATCGTTGTCCAGGTTGATGTCAAAACGCAGACCATACCAATTGCGGAGATCAAGCGTTCCCTCGTCTTCAACCCGAAATCCGATTCTACGGACAGGCCCGTCAGGTACCGTATAAACGGTGTTCCCCGGAACAGAAATAGTCAGGATATCGTTTTTAACACTGGCACCTTGCCAGGCATTTATATCCAATGATTTGGATGGATCCAAAGCTATCTGAGCACAGACATGACCGGACAGGAGGAAAAAGAGCAACAAGCTATTTCGTACGTTCATTCGTAACTGATTTTCATTTATGATTCAACCCTTTTGCTGACAAGTAAAGGCTGTTATTCTTCCGTTTTCCTGGCATATTGAGATGGATAAACACCAAACATATCCTTGAAGTATTTGCTAAAATACTTAGGTGTGTTGAATCCGACCATGTCAGCAATTTCTGCTACCGTCAGCTGACTTTTCTCAAGTAGTTGGGCGGCTCGCTTCAACCGGATAGATCGTATAAATTCCGTGGGTGTCATGCCAACAATGGATTGCAGTTTTCGATACAGGTGGGCACGGTTCATGCCAATATCATTACTCAATTCTTCTACTGAATAGTCAAGATTGTCCATATTCTTTTCCACGCAATTCAATGCTTTCTGAACAAGTTTCTCATCCAGTGAGGTAATGGTGATGGAGCTGGGACTGACATCGATCGTCTTGCGGAATAATTGTTTGCGGTTCTCTTGTTGCTCGATCAGTTTGCGTATTCTTAGTTGCAGCATTTCCAGATTGAATGGTTTTGCCACATAAGCATCTGCACCAGCTTCATACCCATCCAGCTGAAACTGTTCCGAGACTTTAGCTGTTAGCAATATGACAGGAATGTGCGAGATCCGGATATCGGTCTTGATTTTCCGGCACAACTCAATGCCGTTCATTTGAGGCATCATGACATCACTTATGATCAAATCAGGCATGGTCTTCAGTATGTTGTGGAGGCCTGCCAGCCCATCAGCCGCTTTTTCAACCTGGTAGGTATCGCTCAGCGAGTCTGATAAAAAGGCACGGAACTCCGAATTATCTTCAACAATCATCAGTTTCAACCGATGCCCTTCAGAAGAAAGAGCCTGGCTGGCTGGTACTGGTACATCCTCTTTTGAAAGGACCTGTTCAGGTTGGCTTTCTTCAGATTTCAAGTCCATTGGCAGGTACACGGTAAACACCGAGCCTTTGCCTGGCTTGCTTTTTACCTGGATCGTTCCCTGATGAAGCAACACGTATTCCCTGACCAGATGCAAACCGATGCCACTTCCGGCAGTCGATTCAATATGATTGTCAGCTTGATAGAAACGATTGAATATGTGATCGATTTCACTCTCCGGAATACCCACTCCATTGTCTTCCACATCAATTTTTAGCCTGTGTCTGGCAGGCTGTTGATACTGAAGTGTTTCTTCGCTGATCCGGATGGCCACCTTTCCTCCTTCGGGCGTGAACTTGAAGGCATTGGACAAGAGATTGTTCATAATCCTCAATAACTTATCCTTATCGAAGAACATATACAAACAGGCTTTATGATGTTCAATATTTAACGCGATTTTTTTTTCGGTAGCTGTCTCACGAAACGCATCATACAGATTGTCTATAAATTCCATGACGTCATTGTACGATACGTTCAAGTGTTCCCCTTTCATTTCGACACGCCGGAAGTCCAGCAACTGGTTGACCAGTTTCAATAAATCATTGGCACTTTTACTAATGGTCAGCAGGAGTTTACGGACGGCCTCATCGGTCGTTCGTTTGATCAGAGTATCAAGCGGTGTGATGATCAATGACAGTGGTGTCCTGAATTCGTGGCTGATATTGGTGAAAAACAGAAACTTCATCTGGTCAAGTTTGGCTTTTTCAAGCCTGGACTCTTCTTCCTGCTTTTGTTGCATTATACGCTGATTCTTTCGCACCCGCCAAAGAATCAACCAATAGATGCCAGATGCTACCAGCAGCATATAAACCAGCCATGCCAGGGGCGTTGCCCAAAACGGCGATTTGACACGGATCCGAAGTTCCGAATACATCTGATCCCAATCCTTGCTGTTATCGGCTGCGTATACTTTCAACGTATAGTAGCCAGGCCTCAGACCGGTGTAAGTGACTCGACCCGTTCCATCGGGCGCATGAATGTCAGTCCATTCTTCATCAAGACCTTCCAGCATGTACCGGTAATAAGTTTGAGTGGGATTGATGAAATTCAGGGCAGAAAAATCAAGCGAAATAAAGTTTTCATTATGTGCCAGGACAATCTGATCTGTTTCAGTCAGCGGTTTGGTTAGTATCTTATGCTTTCTGAACATACCATTGTCTGTAATATCTTTATTGAACAGTTTCATTCTTACAAAGACAGGATGCGTGTAACCGGAACCAAAGTTGATGTTTTTAGGATTGATTTTATTAAAACCATTGACACCACCAAAATACAACGAACCATCTGAAGCAACCAATGCGGAACGTTCGTACAATTCGCCTTCTGCCAAACCATCCAATTGGTTGAAATTGATGAACGAAAATTCGGGCATGCCCTTTTTTTTCTGAATGCTTACGCGTGTGACACCATTTGATGTGGAAATCCAGACATCGCCTCGCATATCTTCAATAATGGCTTGAATGCAATTATTGGCCAGGCCTTGTTCCATGTAGAACGTGAACTGTTGCTGGATATCCGGACACCAGATATTCAGTCCGTCCTGTGTCCCGAACCAGATGTACTGCCGGCTATCGGTATAGATGCAATTGTATTTGTTGTTACTGTGTAAGAAGATGCGGTCAGCTTCTTTATTGCCCAGTGGTGGAATAAGTAGTTCTCCCGATTTCGGACGGTACAAGAAAAGGCCATTCTGGGATGCAACCAGCAGTTGATCCTTCTGATAACGGACAATGTGCGTAAGTATCCTGAATCGCTTCAAGGCCGGATATTGTTCTTTCATAGCGAAAAAACGGCCGGAAACAGGATCAAAACGACCTAAGCCGCCAGATTCAGTACAGACATAACACGATCCATCGTTATCTTCAAAAAAAGTCCTGACATTGTTGTCTGTTAGTCCGTCTGCTTGCTGGCCCTGGTGGTAGTTTCGCAATGTCGTTTTATCCAGACAATACAACCCTTCATTCAGGCTCGCGATCCACAGGCGGCCCTTAGCGTCATGAACCATATGCAGGCAAAATGTATTTCTTAAGGAAGGATGCACTAAAGAAAGCGTTTCTGTCTTGGGATTAAACCGCAATAATCCTTTGACCGTTCCGATCAGGATAGTATTTCCGTTATCTTCCAGAAGACAGCGGACACCATTTTCCAGCATTACGCCATTGTCGTTTGTTCCTCTGTTATAGTGACTGAATTTCAGTATGTTAGGATGATAATACAACAAACCCTGATTGAACAGCCCAAGCCAGATACCACCATTCGGATCAGCAAACACCGAGTTGATATCATTGGAAAGGTCGCCTCCTGTATCAAGTTCAAACTTGTTCAGCACAATCGGTTCATGTTTGTTATCTAAAATATACAGACAATTTCTGCTGCCGACCCAGACTCTTCCGTCAGGAGCCAGGTCGAATGACGTATAAAAATCACCGGCAGGCAGTTTTTCTTCCCATCGGCCTGTCGCTGTTGAAAACATAAAAAGGCCTCCGTTCGTTCCATTTAGCATCACCCACAGGTTACCCTTAGCATCGGATTTCATCATATAACGGGAGAGATTCGCAGACATTCTACTGGACAAGTACGTTTCCTTTTTAATGAATTGTCCTTTTCCGACGTGAAACAATCGCAACGATCCATCTCTGAACAGCACATAGACAATGGACTTAACCTGTTCGATGGCCAACACCTCTCCGACGGCATTATCCGGCTGTAAAATAGCTGTCAGCCTCTTCGATGTTTGTTTTTTCCATTGACAATAATACAAGTTGAAACGTTCCGTCAGAAACCAATAATTTTTGTCTTTATCGAGAAAGACATCTTTTAATGGCTCTTTTATGCCGTAACTGCTCAATATGTGCCCTACATCATAAACAAACATATTTGTCTTAAGGTCAAACAGTAATAATTGACCGGCATCCTTCATCCAGATCCGTTGGTCATGATCCAGGTAATCGGACTCAAATCCTTTATAATCCCATTTGTAGGTATTGCTTGAATTATACCGGTTATGCCTGAAAGTGGTGGCATCGTAGAAATTGACCATGCTGACCGTTCTGACGATGATCCGCCCATCCGGTGCAGTCATGATGGTTCTGACCTGATTGTCAGAAAGACCATTCTGGCTGTCAATATGTCTGAACACAATCGTATTTCTGGAATATAGCGGAACCGAAGTCATCCAAAATCCGAGAAACAATAATATGGCTGGTTTAATGCTGATCATCGTATGCCTGATACTTTTTCACCTGACATTATACGTTTGAGAAACGATTTTTCCTGAAAAATAATTTCGTTGAATTCCGCGAGCGCATTCCCCGCTGCTTGCGGCGGGGAATGCGAGCAAAACACAGGATTCCAAGGTACAGCAAACTATTTTTGTTCAAACTTAGTCAATGATTACGGATTTTCTGTCAGTGAAACGTATTATTTAGCATAAACATAGTTCCCACGCATATGGCCCCAAGTTATTTAATACGTAATACGATCACGCACACGCTTTTTATGAGGGTTACTGCACTACTTACAGTGTCGATTACAATCTGCAATGCGTCAGCCGCACTGAACCTCTATCCTGAAACGCCCGATTCATCCCTGAAAAAGAACGCGGATTTCATCGTCCAGGTTCGTCCTGCCGGCAGCAATGCAAACTGGCAAGAGCTGCCTGTTTACGAAGTCCAGGTGGACATGGACAATGTTCAACGTGCATCAATGGCTCAATTTGATATGGATAATTGTCCAGTGGAAATCAGCATTCACAAACAGACTCCCGGTAGAATTGACAACGTGGCTATCCGCCCGCTATCCAAAAACGTAGCTTACACATCAGACAGCAGCACGATCCATTTTCAATTGGGCGGGCCGCAATACCTGAGCATCGAAATAAACGGTGACAGGGCACACAATCTACATCTGTTTGCCAATCCGCCTGAATCTGAAATGTTTGATGGCACCGGTGATAACGTCATTAACTGGAATGCGGGAACAAAAGACATTTTTGTACAAGATGCAACACTGATCTATTTTGGCCCGGGTGTACACAAACCAAAGGACTTGCCCAACGTAGAAATCCAAATTCCAAGCAATACGACCGTGTATCTGGCTCCAGGAGCGGTTGTCAAGGCAAAATTGGTAGTGAATAAAGCGGAAAACGTACGAATCATTGGAAGAGGTATACTGGATCATCCACTCAGAGGTATCGAAATCACTCATTCGAACAATGTCCTGATTGATGGCATCACCATCGTCAATCCGGATCATTACAGTGTTTTTGGCGGGGAAAGTTCAAACATCACCATCAAAAACCTTAAAAGCTTTTCCTGCAAAGGATGGAGTGATGGCATTGACCTGATGTGTTGTTCTGACGTTCACATAGACAATGTCTTCATGCGCAATTCAGATGACTGCATTGCTTTGTACGGCCATCGCTGGAACTTTTGGGGAAATTCCAGCAATATCACCGTAGAGAATTCCATCTTATGGGCGGATGTCGCACACCCGATTAATATTGGCGGTCACGGTAACGACCACAACGAAGGGGATACATTGGAAAATTATGTATTCAGGAACATCGATATTCTGGAACACGACGAAGATGACGATACTTACAGAGGTTGCATGGCGATTGGATGCAGTGACAAAAATTTAATCCGAAACGTACTGTTTGAAGACATTCGTGTAGCGCATTTTCAGGAAGGCCGACTATTTTATCTGAAGGTCTATTATAACGATAAATACAATAACGCTCCCGGACGAGGCATCCAGCATGTGACATTCCGTAATATATGCTATGATGGCACGGGAGCCTTTCCATCACTCATTCAAGGATATGATGCCCGGAAAATGGTAACGGATATAACCTTTGAAAACATTCTGATCAATGGGACAGCGATGAAGAACATCAATGAATTTGATCAGAATGAATTCATTGACCGGATACGTGTTCGCTGAAAGGATTGGCTACCTTTCAGAAAAGAACGGACTTACTTGATTTCATTACAATGAATTTCCGCGAGCGCATTCCCCGCGGCTTGCCGCGGGGAGCTTCAATCTAATTTAAGCAACTATGAAACGAGCATGCCTGTACCAGGCACCCAAGCAGATGATAATCGGCATGCGGTGTTCCATCTGTCCTTAAACAAAAAAATAGTAGAAGATGAAACGATCAACATCTATCACAGGAGTACTGCCTGTTCTCTTTGGCTTTTTTGTTATGGGCTTTTGTGACGTGGTTGGCATCTCAACCACCTATATGAAGGAGACTTTTGGTTTGAGCGAATGGGCTGCGGGGTTCATTCCTTCCATGGTCTTTTTTTGGTTTTTGTTGTTCTCGGTGCCAACATCCATTGTCATGAACAAAATTGGTCGAAAAATGACGGTTCAGGTGAGCAATCTGGTCACCATCATTGGCATGTTTATCCCGTTGTTTTTTCAGGCTTCATTGCCGGCCTATATTGTTGCGTTCACTCTTCTTGGTATTGGCAACACCATTTTGCAGGTTTCACTGAATCCGCTGCTGACCAATGTGGTGAAAGGAGAAGCTCTGACCAGTTCATTGACAGCTGGCCAGGTTGTTAAGGCCGTCTGCTCTTTCCTTGGCCCCATCATAGCTGCTTTTGCTGTAACCAACTTCGGGAACTGGATGTATATTTTTCCGATTTATGCAGGCATTACCGTCTTGTCATCTGTTTGGCTTCTCCTTACTAGCATCCCTGCTGAGGCTCCAGTCGAGAACGTTGCTACTGTTGGTGCCACATTTAGCTTATTAAAAGATAAAACCATTCTGTTGTTATTTCTCGGTATTGTCTTTGTCGTAGGCACTGATGTCGGTATGAATACCGTGACGCCGAAGCTTTTGCTCGAAAGAGTTGGCCTGGACGTCGCAGCAGCAGGTATCGGTTCGAGCGTTTATTTCCTTTGCCGTACGGCAGGCGCCTTGATTGGTGCTGTCCTTTTGGCAAAGATGTCTGAAAGAAAGTATTACCGCATCCATAGTGTTATTGCGTTGACTGCTATGGCCGTCTTGTTTTTTGTGGGTGAACAATGGGCGGTACTTGTGTTGGTTGGCCTTATTGGTTACGCCTGTTCAAGTATTTTCCCAATCATTTATTCCAGTGCCATCAAGGCACGGCCTGAAAAGGCTAATGAGATATCCGGCCTCATGATTACCGGTGTTTTTGGTGGTGCCGTTGTTCCACCACTTATGGGCTTTGCAGCCGATGCCATTGGAAGTCAGATCGGTTCACTCGTAGTGATTGCCGCTTGCTTGCTTTATTTAACGTATCTTGCTTTTAGCTTAAAGATTAGTGATAAATAATGAAACGAGCATGCTTGTAAAAGCACCCAAGCGTGGTATAATATGGACATGCGGCGTGCATACTACCTTGATTTAAAAATAAATAGTATAGTATGAAATTAATATTATTTTTTTTTGTTTTTTTTATCTGCTCGCTTCAGGCGCAACCATTTGTACATCCGGGCATACTGCATAGCCAGGACGACCTGACACGCATGAAAAAGGCCGTCGTTAACAAACAGGAGCCCATTTATTCCGGTTATCAGGTTTTTCTACAGAATCCTGTTTCTCAGCATACTTACAAGATGCAGGGTCCCATGGCCATGGTCGGCAGAAATCCGACCGTCGGTCAGACAACGTATGATACGGATGCCAATGCGGCTTATCATAATGCCATTATGTGGTCTATCACGGGCGATAAAGCTTATGCTGATAAGACCATTGAAATCATTAACGCCTGGTCTTCGACACTCAAATCCATTACGGGCAGGGATGCGGTGCTCATGGCAGGGCTTGGCCCTTTTAAAATGGTGAATGCGGCAGAAATCATCCGCTATTCCAATGCTGATTGGTCAGAGGCTGATATCAGGCAAGCCGAGAAACAGTTTAAGGAAGTGATCTATCCCGTAATAAAAGACGTTGCTCCATTTGCGAATGGAAATTGGGATGCGGCAGCCATTAAAACGATGATGGCTATCGGAGTGTTTTGTAATGACAGAGCGGTGTTTGAGCGTGCCTTGCGCTATTACGTGAAGGGTCATGGCAACGGATGTCTTACCAACTACATCATCAATGAGGAAGGCCAGATTCAGGAAAGTGGTCGTGATCAGGGACATACCCAACTAGGTATAGCCATGTTGGCCGAGTGTTCGGAAATAGCCTGGCACCAAGGGCTCAATTTATATGCCTATCACGATAACCGTTTGTTGAAAGGTTTTGAGTACGTAGCCAAGTTCAACCTTGGCTACGATGTTCCATTTACCTATTGGCTGGACAGAACAGGCAAGTATGAGCACAAAGAAATTTCTTTCAAAGATCGCGGGTCGCTTCGTGCCATTTATGAACAAGTGTATCATCATTATGTAAACCGCATGGGACTTACTGCTCCATATACCAAGCAAGCCGCTGAAAAAATCCGCCCGGAAGGTCCTGGTCATCCTGGCGCCGATAATCCTGGCTATGGAACGTTCTATTTTACCAAGTCCTCGGAAAACGCCATTACAAAGGCTCAATTAACTGCTCCGGCACAACCAGGCGCCATCATTGCCAACGGATCGGCTAAAGGGGTATCTCTGACCTGGATTGCTTCCACCGGCACCACCGCCTACACGGTTAAACGGGCAATGTGGTCTGGTGGCCCGTATGCCGTTATTGCTGAACAAGTTGCTCAACCGTCGTATTTCGACAATCAGGTAAAGTCCGGTACTGTTTATTATTACACGGTTTCGGCAACCAATGCCAAAGGAACCAGTGCTGACGCTTATGAGACGGCAGTGGCTGCGGGGTTACCGATCCCCTGGAACCAAGCGACCATTGGCCAGGTATCGATACAGGGTAATGCTGCCTGGAACGGAACGGCCTTTACGATTGAAGGCATTGGCATGGGGCTGGATAGCCTTGCTGACTCGTTCCATTATATCTATTTGCCCCTGAAGGACGATGTGGAAATCAGTGTCAGGGTTGTACCTCAGCCAAGTTCCCAGTTTTCGCAATTCGGGCTGATGATCAGGGAAAACCTGGCGGAAAATGCTGCTCATGCGTCATTGATGATTTACCCGGATAAAACAGCTTTTATTGAAGCACCCGACTGGCAGGTTCGCTTTATCTCAAGACCCTCTGCCGGTGCAGTATCCAAGGTATCAGGAATGCCCTTGGTACTTGACGCACCTGTTGTCACTTATGGAAGAATGACTGGCGAGTGTTGGCTTAAATTACAGAAGAAAGGAACGGAAATTTCCGGATTCATTTCTTATGATGGCAACACCTGGCTTCCTGCCGGAACAGTCGTTTTCACCGGTAAGAAAACAATGGTGGGCATGGCTGTTTCCTCTGGACTATCTATCCGCACCACAACCATTTCGTTTGATCACTTCACGTTTAGTCCCATCGGGTATAAGAAGCTGGCATGTGATTTTGATGTTGATGAGAGTCTTTCGTATTGCGCTGCCCAAGTAACGCGTTCATTGGCAGAAATGCAGCCGTTGGATTATACCATGATGCCCAGAACTATCGCCAACAATAAAAAGACATGGGAATGTCGTAAGGTATCAAAAGAAGAATGGTGTAGCGGCTTCTGGCCCGGAATTCTATGGTATGAATATGAATTTTCCGGTGATTCGGCGATGTTGAGTGAGGCCAGAAACTATACAGCTTCACTGGCCTATCTCTCTGAAATGCCTGCTTTTGATCATGATCTAGGTTTTCTGATGTTTAATAGTTTTGGCAATGGATACCGATTGACCGGCGATACAACCTATAAAGCAATACTCTTAAGGACTGCAGATACGTTGGCGACCCTTTTTAATCCTAACGTTGGCACCCTGTTGTCCTGGCCAAGAGAGGTCCAACAAAGCGGCTGGCCACACAATACCATTATGGACAATATGATCAATCTTGAATTATTATTCTGGGCTTCCAAAAACGGCGGTGATCCATCCCTTGCCCAACTAGCTGTTTCACATGCAGACAAGACCATGGAAAATCAATTCAGGAAAGATTATTCTTCCTATCATGTGGCAGTATATGATACGGTAACAGGTGCTTTTATAAAGGGTGTTACCCACCAGGGCTATTCGGATAATTCAATGTGGGCCAGAGGACAAGCCTGGGCTATTTACGGATTCACCATGGTGTATAGAGAAACCCGTGATAAAAAATACCTGGATTTTGTGCAGAAAGTGGCGGATGTTTACATTGAGAATCTCCCTGACGACTTGGTTCCATACTGGGATTTCAATGACCCTGCCATTCCAAATGCACCCAGAGATGCTTCAGCTGCCGCAATTACGGCATCGGCATTGCTGGAACTATCTACCTTGGTTGATGATCCGATGTTGGTTCAGAAGTATCGTAAGTTAGCTGTGCAAATGCTGAAAAGCCTGAGTGCTGCCAACTATCGCAGTGGCACCGCAAAACCCTCATTTCTCTTACATGCTACAGGTCATAAACCAAATGGTTCAGAAGTGGATGCCTCCATTATTTATGCCGATTATTATTTTCTTGAAGCACTGACGAGGTATAAACGGTATGATTTTTCCGCCATCGATCAAAAAATGGCTAGTTGGGTTGACAGCATTGTCCATTTACCGGCTGATAACTTTCCGGGTGCCCGGTTTCATTACACATGAAGCAGACTCATTTCGTGGATTGACAAAAAATACCAGGTGTATGGATTTGTTCTGGCACACATCGATAAAGCGCACACTGGTTTTAACTCTTTTTTGGAAGGTGCTGTTTTACTGCTGATGGTGCGTGATGTCATTGATCTGGCTCAAATGAATCAATGGTTAAAAATTAAATAGATGATGCAACGATTAAAAAATAGAGTAACTGTCTGTTGGTTGTTTCTGTTTCCATTGATAGCCTTTGGTCAGGAAACCGGAAGTGCTGCAAAAGAAAAGCAGGTCTATCCTGATGTTTGGTGTTTCACCTTTGGTACACCAGATTTGATCACTCCGGTGACAACCAGAAACATTCATCCGAATCTAGAAGGTCTCCAGGCTGTTAAGAAAGAGATGAATTGCCCTGTTATTCCTATAGCTGAACTAACAGACAGAGGTGTTTTGATCCATATTCCCTTACAAAAAGAGGAACTAATTTATGGATTAGGCCTTCAGCTTCAATCATTCCAACAACGGGGATCAAAAAAAATATTACGGGTGAATGCAGATCCAGAAAACAATACAGGCGATTCCCACGCGCCGGTTCCTTTTTATGTGACGACGCAAGGCTATGGCATTTTTGTGGATAATGCTCGTTATTTGACCTGCTATTTAGGAAATAAGCGAAAGAAGGCGGATGCTGTCAATCCCGAATTAGTGAGTAAGGAGTCCAATGACGGATGGAATTCGCTCATCAACTCCTATCAAAGGAATGGTATTGCCGAAGAAAGTGAGGTCCTTATAGAAGTACCTATGGCAAAAGGTGTGACTGTCTATGTTTTTGGCGGCCCTTCCATGAAAGACGCCGTTGCCAGATACAACCTGTTTGCCGGAGGCGGTGTAGTTCCTCCCAAGTGGGGACTTGGATTTTGGTATCGTGTTAATTCTGATTGCACGCAGGAACAATTACTGACGTTGGCCGATGACTTCCGTAACCGTGGCATTCCTTGCGATGTCCTGGGTCTTGAACCTCATTGGCAAACACATTCTTATTCCAGTTCGTATGTCTGGAGTACGAAGTTTCCGGATCCTGCCGGTATGTTGTCGGAGCTGTCAAAAAAGAACTTCCGCGTGAATATGTGGCAGCAAGCCTTTGTTCATCCAACATCTCCGATATATGACGACCTGAAACCCTGGTCTGGTGATTATCTGGTTTGGAATGGTCTGGTGCCTGATTTTCTCACCGATGAAGCCAAACGGATATATCGTGATTACAACAAAAAAATGAATGTCGATATCGGAATTTCCGGTTTTAAAGCCGATGAATGTGATAATTCTGATTTTACGGGGAACTGGTCCTTTCCTGAATGTTCCAACTTCCCGTCTGGTGCCAGTGGCGAGCAAATGCATTCCTTGTTTGGACTGAGATTTCAGGATGCCATACTAAGTATATTCGACGAAAAGCAGCAGCGTACTTATTGTCTGGTACGAAATTCAGGGGCCTTGGCGGCACCTTATCCGTTTGTGTTGTACAGCGATTTGTATAATCATCATACGTTTATCAACGCCATTGCTCAATCGGGTTTCTCAGGCTTGCTTTGGACCCCTGAAGTCCGTGATGCCTCCAGCAAGGAAGACCTGATCAGGCGTTTGCAAAGTACGGTGTTTTCTCCTCTGGCCATAATTAATGGCTGGTATTTGATGAACCCACCGTGGAAACAGCTGAACAGGGCTCTCAATAACCTCAATCAATTTGATGAACACTGGGAAGAAACCGAAGCCATTTGTCGTGACATCATCAAATTAAGGATGCAGTTTATCCCTTATCTGCAAGCGGCTTTTGTGAATTACCAGAAAAAAGGCATTCCTCCATTTCGGGCATTGATATTGGATTATCCTGACGATAAAAACCTTCAAAATCTGAATGATCAGTTTATGATGGGGGATCAACTGATGGTAGTGCCGTTGACTGCTGGCGAAAAAAGCAAATCCATCTACTTTCCCCAAGGGACGTGGTATGACTTCTTCACAGGAGAAAAAATTGATGGTGGGTGCCGGTTAACCATAGATGTACCATTGGACCACATACCTGTCTTTGTCAAAGCAGGCAGCATCCTTCCTCTGGCAACACCGACCTTATCAACCGATGAGCCGGCCAGTAACGAACTGACCGTTCGTGTCTATGGATCAGTATCTGGCTTTTTCTCTCTCTATGAAGATGATGGATCTTTTACGCCATCTTTTAAAGAAATTTTGCTTGTTTGGGATGCTTCCAGACAAAAAGGAAGCATTGGAACGAAAGGCAAGCAATCAGATTCTTATTATAACGTGGTTGACTGGAAAGTCATACATTAGTAGAAAAAAAAGTGGTGTACTGTTGTTAATATTAAAAAATATTAGTATATTCGCATCGAATCTAAAAAGTGAAAAAACAGTAATTTTCAAATTTCAGACAGATTATTATCCTGGTAATATACTGTTTCTGTAATCTGAAAACGCTGATGTATAACCGGTTTCAGGCGATTGATGTTGTTATATTTATGTTAACGATCTTAAGCTATTCACGAAGTGACAGGATACAGGTTTCCTCTGGTTTTGTCTGTTGTTATCTGTTTTATCGGAAACACGTGTTGGCTTCAGGCACAGAGAGCTGTCGGAGAGATAACGGACAGCCTGGTTGCCTGTGGATTTGAGAATATACGTACTCATACTTTAGGAAACACGTTATGGATCAGTTACGAAAACGCTGTTTTTCGCGATAAGGCAATAGCTCTGACACGGGTACTTGATATACTGACCGATGTTGGGTATGATACGGTGGATGTGGTTACATTAGTGAACGATTTACCGATTGTTCATACACGAACAACTACAACGTTTTTAAAGGAAAACGATAAGAAATCGTTTTCAGGCCGGCAAAAGGCTTGGCAAATACGTTTGTCATACAAGACAGATACAATCTGGAAGATTCTTCGCGATGAAAAACCGGTAAACAGCCATACGAATAAAGTAGATATGGTCTTTTATCCTCAGATTGCCGTTAAGAATGTCTTGATTAACCAGATATACGAAATTCAGTTCAATCTGGCACCAGCCTTGGAGGTATCACTTTGGCGGGGGATGCGGTTTACCGGCCAGCTCATAGTTCCTATTTACAATGATCCGCTGTATGGCGATGAAAGTAACCGGATACGTGCCGGTTTTTTGGTTCTGGCTCAGGAATTTCGTTTGCCTGGTATACCGTTGGGACGTCTTGCTGTCGGAAAATTCGATGCAAGCCGGTACGGTGCAGACTTAACGTTGAACAAGTACTTTTTTGATAGTCAGTGTGAATTACGTGCCAATATTGGATATACAGGTGAATATCATTATACAGATGGTAATTGGTACAGGGAGGATTTAAATACCCTTACAGGATTCGTGCAATTCAGCTATTTTTTTAGGCCGTATGAATTGCGGTTTGATCTTAGTGCAGGCCGATACATCAACGACGATTACGGCATTCGTTTTGACTGCACCCGCTACTGGAACGAAACCACTGTGGGTTTCTATGCAACTTCGATAGAAGGCCATTTTAACGGAGGCTTTCATTTTGCACTGCCCCTCTGCCCGGAAAAATTTAAAAAGAACCGGCGTTTTCAACTACGTTTTCCTTCGTACTTTGATTGGGAATACGATGCCGGTACCGAAACATTTTACGGACAATATTATGAAACCCGTCCGAACGAAAACAGGGTTGAACAGTTTTATAATCCGAATTATATGATCAAACAAGTATGGAAATGAAACGAGCATGCTTATACGAAACGTCCAAGAACCGTATAATTTGGGCATGCGGCGTGCATACTACCTTAATTTAAAAATAGATATTATAGTATGAAACGAGCATGCCTGTACCAGGCACCCAAGCAGATGATAATCGGCATGCGGTGTTCCATCTGTCCTTAAACA
>Ga0153915_10001217_pt1 | contig 23744 bp, 16 predicted proteins | sample Opewatmetagenome_2_FD_107003 | JGI IMG/M metagenome (GOLD analysis project Ga0153915, IMG submission 107003) | Freshwater wetland microbial communities from Ohio, USA - Open water 3 Core 3 Depth 3 metaG | ecosystem: Environmental > Aquatic > Freshwater > Wetlands | place: USA: Ohio, Lake Erie...
GGGGTTCGAGTCCCTTCATCGGCTCTTGAAAGAGTTGTAAATGTGAGTCATAGGGGATAAACTCTGTTTCAAGGGGAGATACCAAAGCGGCCAACTGGGGCAGACTGTAAATCTGCTGGCGAATGCCTTCGTAGGTTCGAATCCTGCTCTCCCCACAGAACGGGGTAAGCCGTAAGATTGAAAGGGTTGAGGATGCCGGGACGGACCTCTTTGGATGATATCAGGCGGGAGTAGCTCAGTTGGTAGAGCATTAGCCTTCCAAGCTAAGGGTCGCGGATTCGAGCTCCGTCTCCCGCTCACTTTATTGATGCCAGAGTAGCTCAGGGGTAGAGCACTTCCTTGGTAAGGAAGGGGTCGGGGGTTCAATTCCCCCCTCCGGCTCATCGGGAAAAATGATTTTAATACTGAAATAGATATACTTAAATTTAATAAGCTTGAAGTTATGGCAAAAGAAAAATTTGACAGATCGAAACCGCACGTAAATATTGGCACCATCGGCCACGTTGACCATGGCAAGACCACTCTTACAGCAGCGATCACAATGGTTCTTCATAAAAAAGGTCTTTCTGAAATCAGGGATTTTGACTCAATTGATAATGCTCCTGAGGAAAAGGAAAGGGGTATTACCATTAATACTGCGCACGTTGAGTATCAGACTGCAACACGCCATTATGCGCACGTCGACTGTCCCGGTCACGCTGACTATATTAAAAACATGGTAACAGGTGCCGCACAGATGGACGGAGCAATACTTGTAGTTGCCGCTGACGATGGTCCAATGCCGCAAACACGTGAACATATACTTCTTGCACACCAGGTAAACGTTCCCAAAGTGCTTGTTTTTATGAATAAGGTTGATTTGGTTGACGATGAAGAGCTTCTTGATCTGGTTGAAATGGAAGTACGCGATCTGCTCAACTTCTACGAATTCGATGGAGATAATGCTCCGGTAATCCGCGGTTCTGCACTGGGTGCCATGCACGGAGAAGCCAAGTGGGAAGAAAAAGTTGTAGAGCTTATGGATGCAGTTGATTCTTATATACCAATTCCTAAACGCGAAAATGAAAAACCATTTCTTATGCCGGTTGAAGATGTATTTTCAATCACCGGACGTGGGACAGTTGCAACAGGCCGTATTGAAACAGGTATTGTAGTTACTAGCGATGAACTCGAAATGATAGGTCTTGGTGCTGAAAAACGTAAAACTGTTTGCACAGGTGTTGAAATGTTCCGCAAGATCCTCGACAGGGGAGAAGCTGGCGATAACGTCGGACTTCTTCTTCGCGGAGTTGATAAAAAGGAAATTAAAAGAGGTATGGTTCTTGCCAAACCAGGTTCTATTACACCTCATACCAAACTGAAAGCTGAGATTTACGTTCTAAAAAAAGAAGAAGGTGGACGTCATACTCCATTCCATAATAAATATCGTCCGCAATTCTATGTCAGGACACTCGATATTACCGGTGAGATTACTCTTCCCGAAGGAACTGAAATGGTGATGCCCGGCGATAACGTGACTATTACGGTTGATCTGATTTACCCGGTCGCAATAAATGTAGGACTTCGTTTTGCTATACGTGAAGGCGGAAGGACTGTTGGAGCCGGAGCGGTAACTCAAATACTTCAGTAAAGGTTTTGGATACAAATGGTATTGTAAAATCGGGATGCATCGCGATTCCGGTCATCGCGATTGAAGCAATGTCAGATACAAACGGGTGTAGCTCAGTTGGTAGAGCACTGGTCTCCAAAACCAGGTGTCGGGAGTTCGAGTCTCTCCTCCCGTGCAATTAAATAAAGTACTAACAATGGATTTAAAAGGATATTTCAGGGAATCTTATACTGAGCTGATACACAAGGTCACCTGGCCGACGTGGAGCGAACTGCAGAACAGTGGCATTCTGGTCCTCGTCGCAACATTGATCATTGCTGTTATAGTTGCTGTTATGGACCTGGGCTTTAGCAGGATAATGCAATTCATATACAGTTTATTATATTAAAAAGGAGATCAATTCCGATGAGCGAGAATGTAAAGAAGTGGTATGTGCTTCGTGCGATTGGAGGGAAGGAGAAAAAGGTAAAGGAATACATAGATAATGAAATTACACGCCTAAAGCTTGAAGAATTTGTATCTCAAGTCCTTATCCCAACGGAAAAAGTCTACCAGATAAGATCAGGGAAGAAAATAAGCAAGGAGAGAACATTCTTTCCTGGTTATGTTCTCGTTGAAGCCGCCCTTGTCGGTGAAATACCCCACCTCCTGAGAAATATACCAAATGTTATTGGATTCCTGGGTTCCCAGGACGGTGAACCCGTTCCTCTGAGAAAATCAGAAATAAACAGAATTCTCGGAAAAGTGGATGAACTTAATGCAAGTGATGAAGAACTAAATGTTCCCTTCTTTGTTGGTGAATCGGTAAAAGTGATAGACGGACCATTCAACAGCTTTACAGGGATTATTGAAGAGGTGAATGATGAAAAGAAAAAACTCAAGGTAATGGTTAAGATTTTCGGCAGAAAAACTCCCCTTGAACTAAGTTTTATGCAGGTAGAAAAGGAAAATTAACAGAAGATATTGACAGTTATAATAATCATAATGCTTCCTGAATAACTGTCAAGCTCTCGCAATAAATAAGCAAATTTTAAATTATGGCTAAAGAAGTTGCTGGAATAATCAAATTACAGATTCGTGGCGGAGGAGCTAATCCATCACCACCTGTTGGTCCTGCACTTGGATCAAAGGGGGTAAATATCATGGATTTCTGCAAGCAATTTAATGCGAGGACTCAGGACAAAGCTGGAAAAGTAATACCGGTTGTTATAACTGTATATGCAGACAAATCATTTGATTTTGTCACAAAAACACCACCGGTAGCTGTACAGCTTCTTGAGGCTGCCAAATCCAAGAAGGGTTCAAAAGAGCCCAACAGGGAAAAAGTGGCAACCGTTACCTGGGACCAGATCAAATCAATTGCCAAGGAAAAAATGGAAGACCTGAACTGTTTTACAGTCGAGTCTGCCATGAAGATGGTAGCCGGAACCGCAAGAAGTATGGGAATCGCCGTAAAGGGTGAACCCGGTAATAATTAATTAAGGACAAAAATGACTAAACTTACCAAAAACCAGAAGCTTGCCTTCGATAAACTCGACAGGAACAAGCTTTATACGTTGACAGAAGCATCGTCGCTGGTGAAAGAAATTACCAAGACGAAATTTGATGCTTCCATCGACCTGGATGTAAGGTTAGGTATCGATCCAAGGAAATCCAATCAAATGGTCCGCGGTGTAGTTTCACTTCCTCACGGAACAGGGAAACAGACACGCGTTTTGGTACTTTGCACGCCTGATAAGGAAGCAGAAGCCAAAAACGCCGGAGCTGATCATGTTGGTCTTGATGAATTTATCGAAAAGATCAAAACCGGTTGGACAGATGTTGATGTTATCATAACCATGCCATCCGTTATGGGCAAAGTCGGTCAGTTAGGTCGAATACTCGGTCCTCGCGGACTGATGCCGAACCCAAAAAGTGGAACTGTTACTATGGAAATTGGTAAGGCTGTTAATGAAGTTAAGCAGGGCAAGATTGATTTCAAGGTTGATAAAAGCGGAATCATTCATGCTTCAATCGGAAAAGTCTCTTTCGAGGCAGACAAGATCGTCGATAATGCAAGGGAGTTTATCCAGATGGTAAACAAACTGAAACCGGCTGCCGCAAAAGGAACCTACATTCGCAGTATGTTCCTGTCGAGCACTATGAGCCCGGGAATTAAGATTGATCCAAAAGGTCTTGATGTTTAAATTGTTAAGCTAAACTCGAAAAAATTATGAGACGGGAAGAGAAAAATGCTATAATTGACAGTCTTACTGAGAAACTAAAAGAGTACGGCCACTTCTATTTGACTGATACTGCTCAGCTTAACGCTGCTGACACTAGCGATCTCAGAAGAAAGTGCTTTGAAAACAATATTAAGCTTGTTGTCGTCAAAAACACTCTCCTTAAGAGAGCTCTGGAAATGTCTGAAGGTGACTTTGAAGAACTTTATCCTGTTCTCAAAGGGACCACATCCATCATGTTTGCTCAAGCCGGAAATGTTCCTGCAAAACTTATAAAGGAATTCCGGAAATTACATGATAAGCCTGTTCTGAAAGGTGCATATGTTCAGGAATCAGTTTTTATTGGAGACAATATGCTAGATATGCTTATCTCCGTAAAAACAAAACAGGAACTGCTGGGAGATTTAATACTCCTTCTGCAGTCGCCTGCCAGGAATGTTGTATCGGCCTTGCAATCAGGCGGGAATAAATTACACGGTGTTCTTGAAACACTGTCAAAAAAAGAAAAGTAGTAAAAGTATAATCAAAATTAAATTCAATAAAAATGGCAGATCTTAAGAAATTTGCAGAAGAACTGGTAAACCTGTCTGTTAAAGAGGTAAACGAACTGGCTAAAATACTTAAAGAAGAGTATGGTATTGAACCTGCCGCAACTGCAGTAGCCGTTGCAGGTCCAGCTGCAGGCAATGAAGCACCAAAATCAATAGAGAAATCCACATTTGATGTGATTCTGAAAGCAGCCGGTGGTCAGAAATTACAGATTGTTAAATTAGTTAAGGATATCACCGGTCTTGGACTTAAAGAAGCCAAAGCTGTTGTTGATTCAGCTCCGGCTCCGGTAAAAGAAGGTGTATCAAAAGATGAAGCAGAAGCTATTAAAGGTCAATTGGTAGAAGCAGGAGCTGAAGTTGAACTTAAATAAGTTATACCTGTTTTTTAGGTTGTAGGTTTAGTTCCGCCAGGTGGCGGAACTAAGCCTTTTCGTTCTTTTAATTATAAGTTCACTTAATCCTTTTATAAATGTCTTCAAAAAATACTGAAAGAATTAGTTTTGCTTCCAGGAAAAATCAGCTGGATTATCCCGATTTCCTGGAAGTTCAGTTGAAGTCGTTCGGAGAGTTTTTCCAGCTTGGAACTACTCCCGAAAACAGGAAAAAAGAAGGACTCTTTAAAGTCTTTACAGAAAACTTTCCGATCACGGACACAAGAAATAATTTCGTTCTCGAGTTTCTGGATTATTATATCGACCCTCCCCGCTACACTATCGAAGAGTGTATAGAACGCGGACTTACATTCAGTGTTCCTCTTAAGGCAAAGCTCAAGCTTTATTGCACTGATCCCGAACATGAAGATTTCGATACCGTAATTCAGGATGTTTATCTCGGAACGGTTCCTTACATGACTGAACGGGGTACATTCGTAATCAATGGGGCTGAAAGGGTAGTTGTATCTCAGCTTCACAGATCCCCGGGTGTATTTTTTGGCCAGAGCATCCATGCCAACGGAACTAAATTATACTCCGCAAGGATCATCCCATTTAAAGGATCATGGATAGAATTTGCCACCGACATTAACAATGTCATGTACGCTTACATTGACAGAAAGAAAAAACTGCCGGTCACAACTCTCCTCAGAGCAATCGGCTTCGAGAGTGATAAAGAGATTCTCGAGATCTTCAACCTTGCAGAAGAACACAAGGTTTCAAAAACAAATATCAAAAAACTGGTCGGACGCAAGCTCGCCGCCAGGGTTCTGAAAACCTGGGTTGAAGATTTCGTTGACGAGGATACCGGAGAGGTTGTTTCTATAGAAAGAAATGAAGTGATTCTCGACAGGGAAACAGTTATTGAACCGGAACATGTCGACATGATAGTCGATTCCGGTGCAAAAGCAATCCTTTTGCACAAGGATGACTCGACCCTTTCGGATTTCGCAATTATATACAATACGCTTCAGAAGGATCCATGCAACTCAGAGAAAGAGGCTGTTATCTATATTTATCGGCAACTCCGCAATGCAGAGCCGCCGGATGAAGCAACAGCAAGGGACGTTATTGATAAATTGTTCTTCTCAGATAAAAGGTATGACCTTGGTGAAGTAGGCCGTTACCGGATAAACAAGAAGCTGGGACTCAACACCGAAATGGGTGTTAAGATCCTCACAAAGGAAGATATCATAAAAATCATCGGATACCTGATTGAGCTCATAAACTCAAAAACAGATATTGACGATATCGACCACCTCAGCAACAGGAGGGTTCGGACAGTAGGGGAGCAGTTATATGCTCAGTTCGGCGTTGGCCTTGCGCGTATGGCACGTACAATTCGGGAAAGGATGAACGTTAGGGATAATGAAGTATTCACACCGGTGGATCTGATTAATTCCAAAACGCTTTCTTCAGTAATAAACTCATTTTTCGGGACTAACCAGCTGTCGCAGTTCATGGACCAAACCAACCCGCTGGCCGAAATGACCCATAAGCGTCGGATGTCAGCCCTTGGACCAGGTGGTCTGTCTCGCGAAAGAGCCGGATTTGAGGTCAGGGATGTTCACTATACACACTATGGCCGGCTTTGCCCCATCGAAACTCCTGAAGGGCCGAATATCGGTCTGATCTCTTCACTCTGCGTATATGCCAAGATCAATGATCTGGGATTCATCGAAACACCGTACCTGAAAGTAAAAGACTCCAAGGTCGATTTCAGCCCGGAAGGGATTGTATGGCTGAGCGCTGAAGAGGAAGAAGAAAAAATGATAGCCCAGGCAAATGCTCCTTTATTAAAAGATGGGCATTTTGAGAACCCAAGGGCAAAATGCAGATATGAAGCTGATTATCCTTTCGAAGAAGTAACTAGGGTGGATCTTATGGACGTTGCTCCCAATCAGATCGCTTCAATTGCAGCCTCTTTGATCCCGTTCCTTGAGCACGACGATGCCAACAGGGCCCTTATGGGATCCAACATGATGCGCCAGGCAGTCCCGCTTATCAATCCGGAATCACCAATTGTTGGCACAGGCCTTGAAGGTCAGGTGATAAAGGACAGCAGGATATTGTATGTTGCTGAAGGCGATGGTGTTGTTGAATATGTCGATTCTGACGAAATAGTTATCCGCTACACCCGCACTGATGAGGAGAAATTTGTAAGCTTTGATGATGACATCAAAAGATACGTTCTTCCTAAGTACAAGAAAACAAACCAGAATACCTGCATTAATCTGATTCCCGTTGTCAGAAAAGGAGAGAAAGTTATTAAGGGACAGGTTCTTACGGAAGGTTATGGCACAAAGAACGGCGAACTTGCCCTCGGCCGTAACCTGAAGGTAGCTTTCATGCCATGGAAAGGATACAACTTTGAGGATGCAATTGTTATATCCGAGAATGTTGTGCAGGAAGATATGTTCACTTCCGTTCACATCGACGAATACCTTCTTGAGGTACGTGATACAAAACGTGGTCTTGAAGAGTTAACTTCCGATATACCGAACGTGAGCGAGGAAGCAACTAAAAATCTCGACGAAAATGGACTTATCAGAATTGGAGCCCATATAATGCCGGGAGATATCCTGATCGGAAAGATCACTCCGAAGGGAGAGTCAGATCCTTCACCCGAGGAAAAACTGCTCCGGGCAATATTTGGCGACAAAGCAGGCGATGTTAAGGATGCCTCGCTAAAGGCAGGCCCCTCACTCGAAGGTGTTGTGATTGATAAGAAACTGTTCACCAGGGCTATAAAAGACAGGAAAGCCAAAGCAGTTGAGAAACCGCTTCTGGATAAGATTGAAAACGATTTCAACAAAAGTATTGATGATCTGAAAGCCAGACTGGTTGACAAGCTTTTCATTCTTGTTAATGGAAAAACTTCTCAGGGAGTAAAAGACTATTTAAATGTCGATGTAATTCCCAAAGGGAGCAAATTCACGTTGAAACAGCTTCAGGAAATTGACTTCCTCAATATCAATCCGAATAAATGGACCACTGACAAGAAGAAAAACGACAGCATAAAACAGCTGCTCCATAATTATATAATTAAGTATAAGGAGATTGATGGTATATTCAAGCGTAAGAAGTACAATATAACAATAGGTGATGAACTGCCAGCAGGTATTGTCCGCCTGGCTAAAGTATATATAGCCAAGAAGCGCAAGGTAAAAGTAGGGGACAAGATGGCAGGACGTCACGGCAACAAGGGAATTGTTGCCAGGATTGTACGGCAGGAAGATATGCCATTCCTCGAAGACGGCACACCTGTGGATATCGTTCTGAATCCTCTTGGTGTTCCTTCAAGGATGAACCTTGGACAGATTTACGAAACGGTTCTGGGATGGGCTGGAAAGAAGCTTGGGCTTCAGTTCTCCACACCTATATTCGACGGTGCCACAATAGATCAGATCACCGAATACACCGAAAAGGCAAAGCTGCCGAAATATGGCAAGACTTATCTTTATGACGGTGGTACAGGTGAAAGATTTGACCAGCCGGCAACAGTAGGTGTGATCTATATGCTTAAGCTTGGCCATATGGTCGACGATAAGATGCATGCCCGTTCAATTGGACCATACTCTCTTATAACTCAGCAGCCACTGGGCGGTAAAGCCCAGTTTGGTGGTCAGAGGTTTGGTGAAATGGAAGTCTGGGCACTTGAAGCATTCGGTGCTGCTCATATACTTCAGGAAATACTTACTATTAAGTCAGATGATGTTATAGGCCGTGCAAAAGCTTATGAATCAATAGTAAAAGGTGAGCCGATGCCACAGCCGGGAATTCCTGAATCACTGAATGTATTATTACACGAACTCAGAGGACTCGGATTAAGCGTAATTCTCGATTAACAATCCGGTCCAATTTGTGTTTAACTGTTGAAAAAAAATTAATATATGTCATTCAGAAGAGATAACAAAGCCAAAACAAGTTACTCAAAGATCTCGATAGGTCTTGCTTCCCCTGAGGAGATTCTCGATCGTTCCAGCGGTGAAGTATTGAAACCTGAGACAATTAACTACCGGACTTATAAACCTGAGCGGGATGGATTGTTCTGCGAAAGGATCTTCGGCCCGGTAAAGGATTACGAATGCCATTGCGGAAAATATAAAAGAATAAGGTACAAGGGAATTGTTTGCGATCGTTGCGGCGTTGAGGTTACCGAAAAGAAAGTGCGCCGCGAAAGAATGGGACATATCTCGCTTGTAGTGCCAATTGCACATATCTGGTATTTCCGTTCATTGCCGAATAAAATCGGTTATTTGCTGGGACTCCCGACAAAGAAACTCGATTCAATTATCTATTACGAAAGATATGTTGTTATTAACCCGGGCATCAAAGCAGTAGATGGCATTAAATACCTTGATTTTCTAACAGAAGAAGAATATATTGAAATAATAGAATCACTTCCGAAAGAAAACCAGTATCTCGAAGACAATCATCCTGACAAGTTCGTTGCAGATATGGGAGCTGAGGCGCTGTTTAAACTTCTTAGCCGCATTGATCTGGATGAGCTTTCATACTCGCTTCGTCACCGGGCTAACACCGAGACATCACAACAGCGTAAGAATGAAGCTCTTAAACGCCTTCAGGTCGTTGAAGCCTTCAGAGATTCGAAACATGTGAACAAGCCTGAATGGATGATTATCAAGGTTGTTCCGGTAATACCACCTGAACTGAGACCTCTTGTTCCTCTTGATGGCGGACGTTTTGCCACAAGCGACCTTAACGACCTGTACAGGAGAGTTATTATCAGGAATAACAGGCTGAAACGGCTTATTGAGATTAAAGCTCCGGAAGTTATTCTTCGCAATGAAAAAAGAATGCTTCAGGAAGCCGTTGACTCATTATTCGATAACTCCAGAAAAGCAAACGCAGTCAAAACGGACGCAAACCGTCCTCTTAAGTCGCTTAGCGACAGCCTTAAAGGCAAACAGGGAAGGTTCCGTCAGAACCTGCTTGGTAAAAGAGTTGACTATTCTGCACGTTCAGTCATCGTTGTTGGACCTGAACTTAATCTTCATGAGTGCGGTCTTCCAAAAGATATGGCGGCAGAGCTTTATAAGCCATTTATAATACGGAAGCTGATTGAACGCGGAATTGTAAAAACTGTAAAATCGGCAAAGAAAATTGTAGACAGGAAAGATCCGGTTGTGTGGGATATACTCGAAAATGTTCTTAAGGGACACCCTGTGCTTCTGAACCGTGCTCCAACACTTCACCGTCTGGGTATCCAGGCTTTCCAGCCAAAACTAATTGAAGGAAAGGCAATACAGCTTCATCCGCTGGTTTGTACTGCGTTCAACGCTGACTTCGACGGCGACCAGATGGCAGTTCATCTCCCGCTAGGAAACGGAGCAATTCTTGAAGCCCAGATGCTTATGCTTGCTTCACACAATATACTTAATCCCGCAAACGGTGCTCCTATCACTGTACCTTCACAGGACATGGTTCTCGGTCTTTATTATATCACCAAAGGAAGGAAAGGCACTGCAACTGATAAAGTCAGGGGAGAAGGTCTCGTTTTCTATTCCCCGCAGGAAGTGAATATTGCATACAATGAGGGAAAAGTTGATCTTCATGCAATCATAAAGGTTAAAGTAAATGACAGGGTTGATGGACAGATGATCAGCCGTATAGTTGAAACCACTGTGGGCAAGGTCATCTTTAACCAGTTTGTTCCTGAGGAAGTGGGATTTATAAATGAAATTCTTACGAAGAAATCGCTCAGGGATATCATCGGTCGTGTGCTTAAACTGGCAGGAACAGCAAAAACAGCTGACTTTCTCGATGCCATAAAGAACCTTGGATTTTATTCTGCCTTTAAGGGAGGGCTCTCGTTTAACCTGGATGATGTTATAATCCCGGAAGAAAAGACAAAATTTGTTACCGAGGGTTACGAGCAGGTTGAAGAGGTGCTGAATAACTATAATATGGGGTTCATTACAAATAATGAACGCTATAATCAGATAATTGATATCTGGACACATGTCAATGCCAGGCTCACGCAATCCCTGATGAAACAGCTTTCAAACGACAAGCAGGGATTCAATTCGGTATATATGATGCTCGACTCCGGAGCAAGGGGATCAAAAGAACAGATCCGCCAGCTTTCAGGTATGAGGGGCCTTATGGCAAAACCTCAGAAATCAGGTTCAACAGGATCAGAGATCATTGAAAACCCTATCCTTTCAAACTTCAAGGAAGGTTTGTCGGTTCTCGAATACTTTATTTCAACACACGGAGCACGCAAGGGTCTTGCTGACACGGCCCTTAAGACTGCCGATGCTGGTTATCTGACCCGCCGTCTGGTTGACGTATCACAGGATGTGATCATCAACGAAGAGGACTGCGGCACATTAAGGGGACTGGTTGCAACCGCAATTAAGAAAAACGAAGAGGTGGTTGAAACGCTCTACGAAAGGATACTAGGACGTACAGCGGTACATGACGTGTTCCATCCGCTTACCGGCGAGCTTATTGTTGAGGCCGGACAGGAGCTGACCGAAGAACTTGCAAAGAAAATTGATGATTCACCTATTGAACAGGTTGAGATACGTTCAGTGCTTACCTGTGAATCAAAAAAAGGTGTTTGTGCGAAGTGCTACGGACGTAATCTGGCAACCGGACATATGGTTGAGAAAGGGGAGGCAGTCGGCGTTATTGCGGCCCAGAGTATCGGCGAACCCGGTACACAGCTTACCCTTCGTACATTCCACGTCGGAGGTACTGCTTCAAATATTACAACCGAATCGAGACTTGTTGCACGATACAGTGGAATTGCAGAAATTGAGGAACTGAGGTCGGTTCCCAAAAAAGATCCGGAAAAAGGTGATATCGATATAGTTATTGGTCGTCTGGCCGAGTTGAGGATCATTGACAAGAAGACCGGAATAGCCCTTACCACTCATACTATCCCATATGGTTCAAAACTTTATGTAAAACCGGGACAGGAAGTTGAAAAAGGCAAGCTCATCTGCGAATGGGATCCCTTCAACGCTGTTATTATCGCTGAACTTGGCGGTAAAGTAGCTTACGACTACCTTATTGATGGTGTGACATTCCGTGAGGAATCTGATGAGCAGACCGGATTTAAGGAAAAGGTTATTATTGAAAGCAGGGACAAGACCAAAAACCCTGCAATCAAGATACTGGGGCCCAAGAAAGAAGAACTCAGGCTCTATAACCTTCCAGTCGGTGCACACCTGGTAATTGATGCCGATAAGCCGGCTGAGGCTGGTGATGTGCTTGCAAAGATACCAAGGGCTGTTGGTAAATCCGGCGATATTACCGGAGGATTACCAAGAGTGACAGAGCTTTTCGAAGCCCGCAATCCTTCGAATCCGGCAATTGTTTCCGAGATCGACGGCGAAGTGACTTTCGGAAAAATAAAAAGAGGTAACAGGGAGATTTCAATCAAGTCAAAAACTGAGGAAGTTAAGAAGTACCTTGTTCCGCTTTCAAAGCAGATCCTCGTTCAGGAGAATGACTACGTGAAAGCAGGTGTTCCTCTTTCCGACGGAGCTATTACACCGTCAGACATCCTGGCAATAAAGGGACCTACCAAGGTCCAGGAATATATAGTTAATGAGATCCAGGAAGTCTATCGTTTGCAGGGTGTAAAGATCAATGACAAGCATTTTGAGATCATTGTCAGGCAAATGATGAGAAAAGTTGAGATAGTAGACCCGGGTGATACAAAATTCCTTGAACGTCAGGTTGTTGACAAACTGGAATTTATGGATGAGAATGACTGGATCTACGGTAAAAAGTATATTGTCGATGCCGGAGATTCCCAGACACTCCGTCCGGGAATGATTGTTACAGCTCGTAAGCTGAGGGACGAGAATTCCGTTCTGAAACGCCGCGACCTGAAAGTTGTCGAAGCCAGGGATGCTGTCCCTGCAACCTCCAACCAGGTTCTGCAGGGTATAACCAGGGCAGCACTGCAAACAAACAGTTTCTTCTCAGCTGCTTCCTTCCAGGAAACTACAAAGGTTCTTAATGAAGCCGCAATTCTTGGCAAGGTCGATAAGCTTGAAGGACTAAAGGAAAACGTAATTGTAGGGCATCTGATACCTGCAGGCACAGGACAGCGGGAATACAACAGCATTATCGTTGGATCGCTTGAGGAATTTGAAGGCCTGACAGAAACACCGGTCGAAGTTGAAACAGAGAACAGGATTTAAACTTAATAAAGCAAGTTATGTCAGATCCGAAGAATCCTAATCAGATCAGCATAGAACTGAATGAAGAGGTAGGTCAGGGAACCTACTCTAACCTGGCAGTAATTACTCATTCGGCTTCAGAATTTGTTGTCGACTTTGTACGTATAATGCCCGGAATACCGAAAGCACAAGTCAAATCGAGGATAATCCTCACTCCTGAACATGCAAAACGGCTTGTATCAGCTCTTGAGGATAATATTGCCAAATATGAATCCGTTCATGGTAAAATCAAGGAGATCAAGGGATCGACACCTGTTCTCCCCATGACATTCGGAGGACCAACTGCACAGGCTTGATTTTAAAGTAATTACTTATACAGAGACTTGTTTTGAGTCTGGATTTACCCCCTTCCCCCCGGAAGGGGGTTTTTATGTATCTATTTCGTATCTTTCAGAAAAAATTCTTTGGAGCAATACAGGATATCATTTGTCGGTGCAGGCAGAGTATCCGGTGCTTTGTGCCGGAGTTTTTTTAACACCGGCTCTAAGATTCAGAAGATTGTATCAAGGACTGAAAAAAGCAGCCAGGCACTCACTTCATTGTGCAATGCCTCATGGTCACCGGATCCTGATTTTGATGATTCTTCCGATGTAATTATTGTCGCAGTTCCTGATGATAATCTGAAAGTTGTCCTGCACAATGTTCATTGCTCAGCTGATACTCTTGTGGCACATACAGCCGGAAGCCTCGGACTGGAAGTTTTTCCGTCACATATCAGCCATAAGGGTATTTTTTATCCTTTACAGACATTTTCAAAAGACAGGAATTTAGATTTCAGGAGGCTTCCTTTTTTTCTTGAAGCGTCAGATCCGTTTGCCTCAGGTGTCCTTAAGAATCTGGTCGAATTAATGGGGGGAAACGCGTATTTTGTTGATACTGAACACAGAAAAATGCTTCATATCGCTGCAGTCTTTGTTTGTAATTTTACCAACTATATGCTTACTGCCGGCGACCAGGTCGTGAGGAAAACCGGATTGCCGTTCGAAGTTTTATATCCTCTGATAAATGAAACCATTCTGAAAGCCCGTGAAATTGGCCCGGTTAAATCACAAACCGGACCTGCTGTAAGACTCGATAAAGGCACTATTAAGAAACATATTGATTTATTATCTTTCTCACCGGAATTACAGCGGATTTATAAAGAAATAACAAAATCAATAATAAGATTCTATAAAACGAACATTAATGACAAATTTTAAGGAGAATCTTGCGAGTATTAAGGCATTTGTATTTGATATTGACGGTGTTTTATCACTGCAAACAGTTCCTCTTAATGCTTTCGGAGTACCGAAGCGAACGGTTAATTTTCGTGACGGATATGCACTGCAGCTGGCAGTCCGAAAAGGCTATTTTGTGGCAATAATCTCAGGATGCAATTCAAAAGAATATCTTAAAAGGCTTAAGCTCCTTGGAATTAAAGAAGTTTACCTTAACAGCCGTTCAAAGCTTGAACTTTTCACTGGTTTCCTGCAGAAACACAGCCTCACAAAATCGGAAGTCATGTTCATGGGCGACGATATTCCCGATTATACAGTAATGAAGGAAGCCGGAGTACCGGTCTGTCCGGCTGATGCTGACAGTGAGATTAAACAGATTGCTCTATATATTTCGGATAAAAAAGGAGGCGAGGGATGCGTAAGGGATGTTATCGAGCAGGTTTTGAGGCTCCATAATAACTGGATGGACAATGATGCATTTACATGGTAACATATGAAAGCTTTTCTTAGCCTTATAAGGTGGCAGAATCTTTTGATAATTGTACTTACAATGGTACTCATGAGATATGCCGTTATCGAACCTGTTATAAATAAAATATTTGTTACCCTGACCGGAGGAACCGGTGAACCGATTCCCCTGACCCTTCAGTTTCCATGGTATGATTTCGTAATCCTTGTTTTTTCTACATTGCTTATTACTGCAGGGGGATATGTAATCAACGATTACTTCGATATTAAAACCGACCTCATAAACAGGGGTAAGGTTATTGTTGGCACTAAAATCCCGCGGCGCCATGCGATATTGTGGCATAACATTCTGAATATCATTGGTGTGGCTGCCGGGTTCTACATTTCCTGGAAAGCTGGCTTCTTATGGCTTGGAATCCTGTTCCTGATCGTCTCGGGGTTACTTTATTTTTATTCTGCAAGCTATAAGCGGCAATTTCTCGTCGGAAACCTGGTTGTGTCACTACTGACCGCAATGGTCCCGATGCTTGTGGTCATTTACGAATGGCCGGCACTCTACAGATATTATTCATTAAATTCCGTAACCGCTCCTCAGCTCGGCATTATATTTTATTGGGTAGGGGGATTTGCCGTTTTTGCTTTTCTGACTACTCTTACCAGGGAAATTATTAAGGATATTGAAGACTTTGAAGGTGATATGGCGTATGGAAGGAACACAGTTCCTGTGGTTATTGGTATAAAGACTGCCCGGATTTTTTCCTTATCCCTGATCATAATAACTATCGCCCTGCTCTATCTGGTCTGGCGTTTCTTTCTTTATGATAAAATAACTCTTGCATATATTTCCCTTACAGTAACATTACCATTATTATATGTTGTATATCAATTAATTATTGGTGAAACCAGAAAACAACTCCATAAAGCCAGCAGGATGATAAAAATTGTAATGATTGCAGGTGTCCTTTATTCTGTCGTCGTAAAAATAATTCTTGACTGGAATCTTTTGTGATATGTTTATTGAAGATCTGAATAGGTACAGGTTAATTCTGGCTTCCCGGTCACCAAGAAGGCAACAGTTATTAAATGAGCTTGGCCTGAAGTTTGAAGTGGTAACAAGAAGCTGGCCAGAGGATTATCCGCTAAACCTGAGAGCTGAAAAGATAGCCTTATACGTTGCAGTCGAAAAGGCCAGAACATTCCGCCCCGAAATCGGAGATAACGATATCGTTATTACAGCAGATACAATTGTATGGTGCAACAACAAAGTCCTTGATAAACCGGTCGATAAGGCTGATGCCATTAGGATACTGAACGAAATTTCTGGTAATACGCATGAAGTGATCACTGGTGTCTGCCTGCTTTCATCGACAAGGCAAACCTCTTTTTATTCATCAACAAGAGTAACATTTGAGCAGCTTTCTGACGAAGAGATAGATTATTATATAGAAAAATTCATGCCTTATGATAAAGCCGGCGCCTATGGCATTCAGGAATGGATCGGGGCAGCCGCGTGCAGCAGGATAGAAGGATCGTACTTTAATGTAATGGGTTTACCCGTTCAACAGGTTTATCATGAACTATGTAAGTTTGTAAAAAACTTGCACAGAGGTTCACAGGGATTTCACAGAGGTCCAAGGAGCGAATCAAATTGAACCTCAGTGGATCTCTGTGACTTCCCTGCCTGCCGAAAGGCAGGTCCGTGGATCTCTGTGTAACTAAATAATCACACAAAACCTTAGACTTCAAACCAATTTAAACTTCTTCCTATGAAAAGAATATTACTGACCTCGGCTTTGATTCTAATTGTGTTTTCTGTCTTTTCTTCAAAACCCGATGAAGGCATCTGGATTCCCCTCCTCATAGAGAAATACAACATAAAGCTGATGCAGGAAAAAGGATTTAAGCTTTCAGCCGAGGATATTTACAGCGTTAACCGGGCCTGTATGAAAGATGCTGTCGTGAGCTTCAACGGTGGCTGTACTGGTGAGCTAATATCGGGAGAAGGATTGCTGATAACAAATCATCATTGCGGTTACAGCCAGATTCAGGAACACTCGAGCCTGGAGCACGACTACCTTACAAATGGATTCTGGGCAATGTCGAGGCAGGAGGAACTTTCAAACCCTGGCGTTACCGTGACATTTTTAAAATGGATGGAAGATGTTACAGATAAGGTGCTGGAAGGGATTACAGACAGCACGAAACAGGATGATCGGGATAAACTTATTTCATCACGGATTGAAGAGATCAGGCTGAAAGCCGTTGAGGGAACCCGTTACAGGGCAATTATCCGGCCATTTTACATGGGCAATCAGTATTTCCTCTTTGTAAATGAAACATTCCGGGATATTCGTCTGGTTGGAGCTCCACCCTCGGCTATCGGCAAATTTGGCGGCGATACCGACAACTGGATCTGGCCGCGCCATACTGGTGATTTTTCCCTCTTCAGGATTTATGCCGACAAGGATAACCAGCCGGCAGATTATTCCGTCGATAATGTTCCTTACAAACCTGCTTATTACTTCCCTGTCTCGCTCAGAGGTGTTAAGGAGGGTGACTTCACCATGGTATTTGGCTATCCGGGATCTACATCAGAATATGTACCGTCATACCATATAGATATGATAAAAAATTATATCGATCCGAAAATGATAATTATAAGGACAAAGAAGATCGATGTAATCGATAAGGCAATGAACTCTGATCCTTTAATCAGAATACAGTATTCTGCAAAAAAAGCCGGTATCTCAAATTCATGGAAAAGATGGATCGGGGAAATACAGGGACTTGAGAGAATGAATACTATTGGTAAAAAACAGGAATTTGAAGCGAGGCTGACAAAATGGATTGAAACAAACAATGTGAGAAAAGCAGAATACAGTAATATCTTACCCTCTTATAAGGAAGCATATTCGAGCCTAAGGGAATACATGCTGGTCAACAGCTTTACCAACGAAGTTATAAACGGGATTGAAGCAATGACTCTTGCCAGGAGCCTCAAACGGCTTTCTGACCTCTATGAGAAAAATGCCGGCGATGAAGCAGCAATAAAATTGAAGGCCGATCTCGTCGGGTACTCAAAGGAATTCTTCAAGGATTATGACCGGGAAACCGACATGAAATTATTTGCAGCGCTTATGCAAAGCTATGGTGAAACTCTCGAAGAAAAATGGCAGGCTCCTGAATATCTGAAACTGAAAAGATCATGTCAGAATAACTTTGAAGGGATAGCAGTCAAAATATATAAGCGCACAATCTTTGCTGATCTGACGAAATTTACTGCATTCGTAACAAATTTTGGAATCTCTTCTGTTAACAAGCTGATGAAAGATCCCCTGTATGTTCTTTCCGTTGATGCGGGTAATTTCCTGTCAAAGAATGTACTACCGGAACTGGTCAGATTAAATTCTGAAGTTCAAAAACTTAACAGGATTTATATGCGGGCTCAGATGGAGTTTGATACCTCAAAAGTGTTTTATCCGGATGCCAATTCGACACTTAGGGTTGCATATGGTACAGTGAAAGGTTATTTTCCTCGTGACGCCGTTTATTTTGAACCGGTCTCCACCCTTGAAGGCATCATTGAAAAGGATAATCCGGAGATTTATGATTATGATGTTCCCGAAAGGCTGAAGCAATTATATTTAAAGCACGATTACGGACGTTATGCTCAGGAAGGGAAATTGCCGGTTTGCTTTATAGCGAACAACCATACAACCGGAGGTAATTCAGGAAGTCCGGTAATAAGTGCCGAAGGATTTCTTATCGGAATAAATTTTGACAGGGCATGGGAAGGTGTTGCAAGTGATATGGCATTCAGTCCTGATCAGAGCCGAAATATAAGTCTCGATATCAGGTATGCACTGTTTATCATAGATAAATTTGCGGGAGCCGGATATCTGCTGAACGAAATGAAAATAATAGAATAGCTCTGTATATCTTCTGATATACATGTACTCACCCCCTTATTTTCCCCCTCTCTACTTCGTAACGAGGGGGAATTTATTGATATATAATAAATTAAGTCCCCTCTTTGCGAAGCAGAGAGGGGATTTAGGGGTGAGTACATGTATTTCACAGAGTGTAAAAAGGAAAAAATATCAATATGCCTTGATCCTTTTCAGCTTGTTCGCATAAATCTGATAAACGGCTTCCTGCTGGATAATTTGTTCCCTGACCTTTTCCTGCATCCTTTCGTTTCTTGGTATTTCGTTGTTATCCTTGTCTATGCCTGAGTTTGCCCTGTTGATTTTATTCTGGGATGATTCAATGGAATTAAGTGCTTTTTTCTTCCTTTTTTCAAGCTCCTTTATCTGATCGGTTTTCTCTTTTTGAGCTGGTCCGGCTTCCATGGTGGCAAGTAGGTTATTCTGTTCGACAAGGGCAGCTGAAACAGTACTCAATTCATTATTCTGAATAGTAATATTATCTTTCTCATTCAGGATTGATGTATTATTTGACTGAATTGCCTTCTGCATACGCGACTTTTCATTTTCAAGCGACGACAGTTCTTTCTGAAGATCGCGAAGCTTTTTTTCTTCAGCATCAGCCTGATCCTTGGCGACATCAATATACTGATCCTTGGCAAACTTCTTCAGGTATTCCTGAGCCTTAGTATAATCAGGATCACCTGAAGATCTTACAACATAAACATCTTTTTTCTTTTCAAAGCATGCGAAAAGCTGGAGTGTGGAGTCGAGACTGACAAGTTTGCTGTAAACATTTATCGGATTGGGGCTGATAGCCTTTATCTTGGCGCCAAAAATAGTCATCTCATTGTTCTCGGTAAGCAATTTTGATCTTGTACCTGACTGAAGTTCCCTTATCCACACTTTCATGGTTTTATCAAAGTTAGCTTCAGGTATTGTCACTGACAAACCGGGTAATAAACTGTTGCCTATTTTAAGACTGTCATCTGAAACAATGACAGGTTTTTGTGCCTTAATTCCGAGAAATGGAATTAAAATAAATAATGCAAGAGTAAAATGTGATTTCATAGCAAATGAATTAATAACCAGACCAAGTTCGTTGTCTAAAATTACGAAAAGTTTAGTAAACAGAAAAAAATAAAACTTTCTTGTCCACCAGGAAATTAAAAAATCAAAATTTATTACCTTTCAGAAGTTAATCTGACTCTATGATAAGGATAGTTGCCGACGATAAAATCCCTTTTTTGAAAGGTGTCCTTGAACCTTATGCAAAAATCACTTATTTGCCTGGTAATCAGATAAACAGGAAGGCTGCAATGGACTCTGATGTTCTGCTCATCAGAACAAGAACCAGGTGCAATGCCGAACTTTTGGAAGGAACTAATGTAAAATATATCGGAACTGCTACAATCGGCCTGGACCATATTGATACAGATTACTGTGAAGAGAATAATATCAGGTGGATCAATGCTCCGGGATGCAATTCATCCTCTGTCCGCCAGTATATTGCCGCAGCCCTTCTAAGGATTTCGTCTGAATATGGTTTTTCTCTGAAGGATAAGACAATTGGAATTGTTGGAGTGGGAAATGTGGGTTCAAAAGTTCAGTCTCTGGCCGGAATCCTCGGCATGAAGGTAATCCTGAATGACCCCCCAAGAGCAAGGAAAGAAAAGAAAAAGAGCTTTGTCAGCCTCGACAATATTTTAAATGAATCGGATATTATTACTCTTCATGTTCCGCTAAATATGGAAGGAAGGGACAAGACATTCCATCTCTTTGAAAGCAAAACTCTCGGGAAAATTAAGAAAGGAACCTGGCTTATAAATTCATCAAGAGGTGAGGTTGTTGAAACTGAGGCACTTAAGAATGCTCTCGCTGAAGAAAAGCTCGCAGGTGCAGTGATAGATGTCTGGGAAAAAGAACCTGAAATCGATATTCCTCTTATGCATGCAGCATTTCTTGCAACACCCCATATTGCAGGCTATTCTGCAGATGGCAAAGCCAATGGGACCTCAATGATAGTAAGGGATCTGAGCCAGTTCTTCGATTTACCGCTGAGCAGATGGTTTCCTGAAGAAATTACCGCTCCCAATGAACCCCAGCTGACAATTGACTGCAATGGTAAGAGTGAAGAAGAAATTATCAGGAAGGCTGTCTTCCATACCTATAACATTGTTGAGGATGATATCAGATTGAGATTCGACCCGTCCCGTTTCGAAAAAGAAAGAGAGAATTACCCCGTAAGACGGGAATTCTCTTCCTATTCAATCAACCTGAAAAGGGCATCAGCTGAAATTGAATCCAAGCTCAAAGAGCTTGGATTCAAAGTCGTTAAATAAAAATCATTGTATTATAAACCGTATTATAATACGGTTATTTTTGTCAGGCTGTTACTAGCTCCGATGCAGCTGCAAATTCCTTTACCTGGAATACGAAAGCCTGCAATCTCGTATCAAGGGAAACAGTATCCTGGCCATCATAAGCAATATTTATGAACGGGATATTGTTATGATCCTTCCGGAAGGAATCACTTATTGAGGATATCAGTGTTCCTGGCATACATGTAAAAGGAAGAATTGCAGCAAAGCCAGATACACCTCTTTTTGAAAGAGCTACTGAGGTTCCCATTGCTATTGGCGGATCGCCGTCATAAAATTCATTCACGTAGGTGTTGCATAGCTTCAGCATATCGTGAAGTGACACATCTTTTTCGTGATCGGTAAGTTTCTTGATCCCCTTTAGTAAAGAATTTGCTATCACATCCTGTCCGAATCCCTGAATTTTGGATTTTATAATACCCTTAGTATCATTTTTCCACCGGCTGTCACGGGTGAAACGATGTGTTGAATAATAGATCCATTCAGAAAATGGTCCTATAACTACTTCTACTCCAAGATCTTCTAAGCGGTTGGCAATATTCCCGTTGCACCCGGCATTATCGCGCATGAATATTTCTCCGATAATGGCCACAACCGGTTTTCTTACACTTTTGTCGACTTTAATAGTCATAAAATCTGAAGCGATTCCGGACAGGACTTTATGAAGGCCTTTTGCTCCTTTTTCAATACACCTTTCCAGCCTGTGAAGTGCATCTTCATAGAGCCGGTCGGTATCACCTTTGTTGATCTCATAAGGCCTGGTTTCCCTGTATATCTTCCTTAAATAATCAGCAACAACAAATCCCTTCCACGCATTGATCCTGAATTTCTGGCCATGCTCTCCGGCTACATCTTCATAAGATGTATCATTTGAGGGTGTTATTAATTCTGCATCGGCGTAGCCCAAACGGTCAAACAGGATCCTGTGAAAATGGTTATACTGTCCAAACCGGCATGGTCCGTTATGATCAGGCATGAAGAAGCTCATTTTTTTAGGATCCGCCCCGGGTTCCTGTAATTTTTTTATAAAGCTTCCGGTAGTGCAGATCATCGGGAAGCACTCCTTTGAAGAAGTATACTTCCTTCCTATTGCCAGATCCTCCTCAGTCTGCTTTGGCAGGCTCTCAGACGGAACGCCTATACTCCTGGCAGCCGCCGCAAGCATGTACCCCCCGTCGTTCATATAAGGAAAATATAAGATCCTGTCTTTTGGAGGAGATGCCGGACTTGGTCTCGGTCTGAATATGGTCACCTCTTTTTTCTCATTTTGTTCAGAGCCTCTAAGGCTGTCCAGGAAAGCTTCAATTCGGGTTACCATACCTGCATCTGCAGAATGTTCGTCAATCTCAAGATGAAGGAAGGGTTTACCTTTCAGTTCTTCAGTTACATAATGCCAGATGAACGAGTCGGGTCCACAACGGAAATTGCTTACATAAACTGCATATAGACCATCTGTTTTTGCCACATGCTGGGCAGCAGCAATGATCTTCTGACCGTTGGGCCAATACATATTTCTGTAATTAACAAAAATATTATACGGCGTCAGGTCAAGCATATCAATAGGGATGGGCATTACATTCTGAGCAATAAGTTTCTCAACAAGTCCCAGATTAAGATGTGAGTCAGTGCTGTTATAAGGTTTTCCCAGTAAAACAACGGGCCTGCAATTTTCAGGAATATTTTTGAGTACTTCTCTGCCATAATCGACCAGACGCTTTTCAAAAGAAACCTGAACTTCGTCAGCTTTATATATTGCCCTTTTTATTTCTTCTTTCCCAATACCAAATTTATTATTGAAATAGGAGGTCATCTCTTTCACAAGGGCACGTTCAAAAAATCTGAAATGAAGAGTCGGTACCAGCATTTTTGATTCATCAATTTTCCCTTTAAGTGCTGCCCTGACCATAAAGGGATAAGTCTGAACCCATGGACAGTTGCAATTGAATGTCTTGTTCCCTTCGCGGAATTTAGCATTCACTACAAATGGTAGAAAGATATAATCAACTCCTTTTTCGATCAGATCAATTACATGGCCGTGCATCAATTCCACAGGCAGGCATGTTTCTGTTGTAATTGTTTCTATTGACTGACTGACAAGTGCTTTGTCCGATTCTCTTGAAATGACCACTCTGAATCCGAGCTCTTCAAAAAAAGTGCGCCAGAAGGGGAACTGCTGATAGAATACCATCAAAGCCCTTGGTATGCCAATAGTGGTGCCCTTTCCGGTTTCGTTTTCCTTGTAACCATCCATCAGCATCTCTGTTCTCTTGCTGAAAAGATTTGGAATATTATTGGCTGCTTTTTTACGACCATCTGTCTCATACCGTTCACATCGTCCACCATAGAACAAAGATTTCTTTTCTCCGGCTATTTTCACTTTACTGATCTCACAGTGGTTAACACAACTCTGGCAGACAAACCTGCTATTCACATATGTTGCATTTCTGATTCCGAAGCCTTTAAAAGTGGTTTTCTGTCCCTTTATCATTGACCTCTGTGCAAGGATAGCAGCACCAATAGCGCCAGTAACATCAAAATGGGGTGGGATAGTAATTTTCTTTCCTGTAACATATTCAAAGGCTGCAACAACAGCTTTATTATTTGTGACCCCTCCCTGGAAGAAGATTTTATTTCCGACCTTACGGTCGGCCACAACCTTCTGGAGGTAGTTGTAAACTATTGAATAGGCCAGACCGCCAACAAGGTTTTCATTA
>Ga0153915_10001218_pt1 | contig 23733 bp, 23 predicted proteins | sample Opewatmetagenome_2_FD_107003 | JGI IMG/M metagenome (GOLD analysis project Ga0153915, IMG submission 107003) | Freshwater wetland microbial communities from Ohio, USA - Open water 3 Core 3 Depth 3 metaG | ecosystem: Environmental > Aquatic > Freshwater > Wetlands | place: USA: Ohio, Lake Erie...
ATCCTCCAGCAAAGAGTACAGATTGCATTCAACGATGATATCATCGAGGATGAAGGAGTGATAAACCTCGTAGGGGCACTAGCAGCACAGGAGCACGGTGACGCACGAAGGGCTCTGGACCTTCTGAGAACTGCAGGCGAACTTGCGGAGCGCAACGGAGACGACAGGGTCACACAGGAGCACGTGCGTGAGGCGCAGAAGGTTATCGAGCGTGATACTATCACTGAGACGCTGAAGACGCTGCCTATGCAGTCAAAGGCTCTCTTATTCTCAGTATACGTGCTTACTGACAGGGGACAACGGGATATCTACACAGGTGAATGCTTCAATGTGTACTCTGAGATAGCCAAATCGCTTTCTCTCGACACATTGACCCAGAGGAGAATCAGCGACCTCATTAGTGAACTCGATATGCTCGGATTGATCAACACATCAGTGGTGTCAAAGGGCCGGTACGGTCGCACAAAGAAAATCCGTTTGGCAGTTGGCAAGAAGCATATTGCTAGTATTATGGAATCAGACCCCAGATTGAGCAAGATAGCCCGCGAATTGGTGGCATAGGATAGCGGAGTTGCTTAACAGGCACGGCAATCAGATACCGGTCTTGCACACTTTGCTTTCATTGGTTGCCTGTGTTCTCTCCGCTTGGCTGGGCCCCGTAGTCATAGAAGAATTTCAACTCCGGCATGAGCGTCGCCAGATTCACGAGTGTAATTATTCCCGGTGTTGGCTTGATTCCTTGCTTCCTCATGAAATCGGTCTGTCTCTGGAAACAGCCCGAGTTAATGATCTGTATTCCTCGGTAGTTGTCACAAGCATTATGATGAGCATGACCGAAATGCACGATGTCAGGAGGTGTATCAATGACCATCCAATCTCGAGCTAGTGGAGCCAGCTCTGTCTTGCCACCGTACATAGGTGCAAGGTGCCTTTTCCTGAGGAGCGCCTTCATCGCCAAATTGGGTTTCTCGTAGGTAACACCTGGGAGCTGGGTGGTTAAGTCATCTAGCGAGTCTCCATGCGTTACCAGTATATTCACGCCCTCAACGCGGACTTGACAGGGATCGCCCATCATGAACATCCTATCACCGAATTTGTAGAGCTCGCTTGCGAAGGCCTCGGGGATAGGAGGCCTAGGTAATGCTTGCCTACATGCATCGTGGTTACCGGGTATACAGAGAATCTTGATGCGTTCTGGAACATGACGCAGCTTATCCGCCAGACGCGAGTACTGGTCAAGTATGCTCTTGATGCCTAGGTCCTCTTCTTGACCCGGATATACACCTACGCCGTCGCATAAATCCCCAGCAATGAAAAGATACTCAGTCTTCTCAACAATCGCCTCGTCAGCCGGGCTATGTAGATCGCGCCCACTAATCCATTCTATGAATCTGTCAAACTCGTCTTCCAAGAAGTGAAGGCTACCATAATGCATATCCGAAATGAAGACCGCGTATACATCTCGTCGTGCCCGCAATCGGTCGACAGTCTGTGGAATATCAGGAAAGACAACGGTGTTTGCAATCATTCTGCCGTCTTGATCGACACGACCCGAAATGCATACTACCTCATCAAGAAGTAACGAATTGCCACTCTCAAGCAAATCGCGCCCTTCGGGACCCGCCCGGCCCGAGGGAATGACACAAGCAACAGACCCCTCAGCATCCTCGAGCTCGACTACTACGTTGCCTGACCGCGATACGCTCTTGCTCTTCACCATGCCTATAATCATGTAGCTCGGAAGCGGCTCAGCCGGCACACCTGCACTGTACAGTCGCTTCTGATGTCGAGTATCATCTTTCTTCTGCTTCAGTGTATCAATTGACACGGCACCCCGCGTGTCGACCCGAGCCATGTACATCCTTTTGATGCGTTGAAACCGGTCTGTGAATAGCGCTAAGAAATCGTCCACGGTCCCCGCGGAGCCTACTGCTGCTGGAGAAGGATTCTTCAGTATCTCGATTGACTCTCTATCGCTTTCGCTCGGCAAGACATATTCCTGCAATGTTTCCGTGACTGCGGACTCATTGTCGGTCTTGATGATTTCGACGACTGTCTCGCCATTCACAGGAGAGGTGACTAAGCCGGTGACACAGGACTGCACGTGTTCTAGAGAGAGCAGTATTCCGCCCTTCTCTTGGGACCCCCACTTGGACACGAGTGATTCTACAACCCGAGTCGGCGATTCTTGGTTCATTATGTACTCCAGTGCATCTGGTGTGACCTGAAACCCAGATTTGATCAGCCTCTGCAAGACATCCCGACGGACTGACGAGCTTGGTCACCATCTGAGTGAACATGATTAAGCCGTTTTAAAGATTGCAAAAGAGTTTCTTCCGAAGAAAAGTAGAACCAGTCAGTCATCTAGACACGTGGCCAGTATTGTGGGACCCTAGACAACCCACAGTTGTATTCTCTGCGGGAAGCGTAATAAGGTTGCAACAGATAGTCAGCCGCAAGACCACAGAATCAGTCGGGGATGTGACTAATGCCGTATGACATCAGGAAGCTGCAGCAGACTGGCGGGAAAGAAGGCAGCTCCTTTCTCGTGATACTTCCAAAGGAATGGATACTGCGGCACAAACTGAACAAAGGGGACCCGGTTGTCGTTGCAGAACGTGAGGATGGCTGCCTTATAATAGATCCTAGGTTTCCTAGGGCGGGAGAGACTAGGTCTGCGACAATCAAGATGGAGCACAACTTGCGGTGGGCCATCACGAGCACGTATCTGCTGGGGTTTGACGAGATTCGAGTAGTCAGTGAAAAGCCAATTACGAACAGCCAGAGAGAGGAGCTAAAGAGGATAATCAAACGCTTCGTGGGGATGGAGGTCACGGACGAAGATGATCAGCAGGTCATGATACAGTGTCTTGTTGATCCATTTATCCTTCCGGTTAACAAAGCGATGAAGAGGATGAATCTTATTGCCTCAAGGATGCTCAATGACGCAGTAGACGCTTACTTCGGAGGACTCAAGGAACTTGCAGATGATGTTGTACAGAGAGATGAAGAAGTGGATCGTCTATTCTTCTTGATAGTGCGTGAATTGAGGTCTGCAATCCAGTACCCGAGCATATCAGAGAAAATGAGCATGCCTCCTGTCGAGGCTCTCGATTTCAGACTCGCAGCCCAGTACATTGAGAGAATTGCAGACTTAGCTACGGATATCGCGGCGAGGACAAAACATACACTTGAGAAATCTCTTGTCGGGAAGATCAATCCTATAGCTGCTATGGCGAAGGAGATGCTCTCTGTCTCAGTGGCCAATCTCTTCAAATTCGACCCGGACAAGGTTGCTTGGGTAATAACGGCAGAGGGCAAACTAATCACAGATACGGCGGCGCTGCGTGATGATATCATCGGAAGCCAAAACAAGAATCCGCAAGACCATCTGTTTGTAGTGGACAGTCTATTGAGAGTCGGCGAGACCGCGAAAGACATCGCAGACTTAGCATTGCCACAGAGCTGAGGAGGCATTGAATTGGAAAGGAAGCTGTTCGGGACAAGCGGGATTCGCGGCAGTATAGCAGATAAGGTGAATGTTGATCTGGCCCTCAATCTCGGACGAGGACTTGGGACTGTCCTCAGCGGGAGGGGGACAGTGGCAGTGGGTACTGATGCCAGAACCTCAAGACAAGTCCTCAGAAATGCCTTCGTCGCCGGGCTGGTGTCAACGGGTACGAGCGTTGTTGACCTGTCAGTTGCCCCAATGCCGGCTGTGGCCGCCCAGAGTACGTTGACTGGCATCTCCGCGTCAGTAATCATCACGGCCAGCCATAATCCAGGTTCAGACAACGGGTTCAAGTTCTTCACCGACGGCCGGGAATTCATCAAGTCGGAGGAAGAAAGGCTGGAGACGTGTGTCTTCAACCGCGAGTTCAGTACTGCCAGTTGGACTGCGATTGGAAGCATCGTGGAGACAGATATCAAGCAAGCGTATCTTAAGAGAATCAAGGGCTTCCTCAGCACTAGAGGGGGAGAACCGGTGCGAACCAAGATTCTAGTAGATTTAGCTAATGGCGCTGCTACGGGATATACGCCTGAGCTCCTGAGAGAACTAGGAATCACTGTGACTACTATTAATTCACATCCTGACGGCCACTTTCCAGGAAGATTGCCAGAGCCCTCACCGGGCAATCTTATTGATACTATGAAAGTCGGTGCAGGTTCAGATTTCGCAGCAACCTTCTGCCACGACGGTGATGGAGACCGTCTTGCAGTCATCGATGAAAAGGGGAGTTTCGTGGACCAAAACAGGGTCATCGCCCTATTTGCCAAGGACGAGGTGGAGAGGAAGAGCGGCGGCTCGGTAGTAACATCAATTGATACATCCAGCGTCATAGACGAAGTGGTCGGGAAAGTTGGCGGCAAAGTCACCAGAGTGCCGCTTGGCTCGCTTCAAGAGGAATTAGCAAGAGACAAGCAGCGGTCGATTGTCTTTGCTTCAGAGCCGTGGAAGGCAATATTCACGGACTTGGGCGGCTGGATGGACGGCATTGCAGCAGCTGGTCGCTTTGCACAGATGATTGGAGAAGTCGGACAGAACAGCTGCATCAGGCTGATGAGCGCAATACCCGAGTATCCCGTATTGCGTGATCAGGTAGCATGCCCTGATGATGCGAAACAGAAATTCATGACTATCGTTCGGAGAATGCTACTATCAGAAGTAACTGGAGTTCAGAGAGTACTTGATATTGATGGCATACGAATCGAGTGCACCGATGGTTCGTATTTGCTCGTAAGACCCTCGGGTACCGAACCAAAGGCCAGAGTCTACATAGGGGCAAGAACTCAACCATCCCTCGATAAGCTGGCAGGCATAGCAATGAGCGCGATACGCAGAGCTGTCGAAGAGAGTACCAAGACTACTAGTTGAGCAAGAGACTTAACGTTGTGGAACTTGGAGATTCGAGATGCGTAGTTAATGTTAAATCTCGTGCAATCCACAGCTCGCCCGACGTGCTTCGGTTCGCCTTCCTGACAGGCGCGTCGTATTCTAGCCGAGGTATCCAAGTGGTTACGGAGACGGTCTCGAAAACCGTTGCCCTTGTGGCTCGCGAGTTCGAATCTCGTCCTCGGCGCCTGTGCTAACCTTCAGTGAGTATTCCGCCGCTTGAGATAGATAGTCTCGGCCTGTTCGCTACAAGAAAGATGTCCAATGGGGGGAGGTGGTGCGGAGGGCGCGATTCGAACGCGCGAATCTCTACAGAACGAGGTCCTAAGCATCGCGCCTTGGCCGTGCGCCTCGGTCTCGCGCCTTTGACCTAGCTTGGCAACCTCCGCTCTGCTGGGTCATCGGCTAGCTACACGATATAACGATTTTGGGAACGCGTCCTGATTCGACTTCGGTCAGTGTTGAAATACCGGACATTCTTAGACTGCAACATGACTGTTGCTGAAGAATGACGGTGTGTTTGTATCTACTCTTTAGCTCGTCTTGACCGGCTTGCCGCTTGAATCCGTCACGGTCTCCCAAATATGATTGCAGCGTGGACATCTCCACTTGCGCCTGTTGAGCTTGCCACCCCCGATTACTTCTTTCCTTACGAGCGCAGCATCCTTGGATCCGCAGTGCGGGCATGTGACTTCGGACATAATAGTATCCTCGACGAAGAACTGTTCGCATCGGGATATTTAGTTTGCTACCAGCTTTGGCTTGGACCTGTACTAGGGCGTCTAACTAAGGAAACGGCTCAACCCACGTCACAACCTTTTTATTAGCACCGTAGGATGACGGCGGGAACCGTGGCGTTACCACGGCGTGGATTGAGATTCTTCGGACCATTCTAGAGTATATCACCAAGAGTGTGATGTGACGTGTCCTCGCAGACCAAGGAAATAGCAGCCACTACAGCAAGAGCAAGAGACAAGTGGAGAGAGAAAGCTTGGTATCAGGTCTTGGCACCAGAGTACTTTGGTAACAAGGAGATTGGCAGCACGCCAGGGGAGACTCCGGACTCGGTGATTGGACGCACATTGGAGCCCACACTCTACGACATTACCGGCAATTTCGATCAGATTCACGTCAAGCTTCGATTCAAGATAACGGGAGTCGTGGGGCAGCAGGCTAAGACCGTCTTCTATGGTCATGAATGGAGCTCAGACTATTTGCGTGGTCTTGTCAGAAGAGGCACATCTAGGATAGACTGGATTGGGCCCATACTCACGAAAGACGACTATATGATGCGGATTTCTGTGATTGTGTTCACCATAACTCGCTCGAAGACTAGCCAAGAGCACTCTGTGAGGAAAGCCATTGAGAACGTCATAGTCGGACACGCAAAGAAGCACACATTTGATGAATTGGTTCAGAAAGTGATTCTCGGAGATCTCGCCAAGGAAGTTCAGGAAGAGGTCAAGAAGATCACACCCATTCGCGAATGTGAGATTCGAAAGAGCAAGGTGTTGAAGGCGCCAGAGGAAGTGAGGGCCAGAAGGGCAAGGCTCCGAAGGGGCGGTCCAAAGGCCGAGACTGAAGAAACGCCTGAAGCATCGAGCTAAGTCCGCAGGGACGCAACCGGGCGTTCTAGTTCAATCAGAAGTAGATCGTCCCTGACGTAGGGCCATTGTCAAGGCCCTCTTGCCGTGTTCTTGGCATCCACGATACGACTCATACTCTCAAGTCTGTGCAATGCTTGAAGTAGCAAGACCATCAGTCGCGCCAGCTTTGTGAGCGCTTCGACGTCATTCTCGCCTGCAACCAGCTCGTTCACATCTTTCAGTTTCCGAATCAAAGTCTCCCTCAGCTGTGATACCACTGTGTTGGATGCCGGAGTCTCCAATTCCTGGCCTGAGCGCACGACCACTATGCGACGATCACATGCGACGCAATAGGTATCATTCCCTACCTTGAACAGAGGAGACCCGCACTGCGGACAGGCCTGCGCCAGCATCGTAGCGCCTCGACGTAGCAGGTCGGCCATCTTCTTGATTGATGCATCAGTCTTGTCGGCCATTCCTATCCGAGCCCAGCAAGATGAGAAACGATGTAATAAGTGATACCGGTGTCGGACGAAGAGTGTGACCGGTCTACGTCCGTCAAGACAAAATCCCAGGTCATTCGAAACCATCAACCATGTCGCAATGTTGATATGGTCACGCCAAGTCTGATGCTCTGGTTGTTAACGCACTCCATTCGTGCGGCAAGACTATTCAGAGGTGAGCCAATTGGAGCCAGAGATACAGAGGAGCATAGACCAGTCGAAGTATTTGCTTAGACAGATATCTGAAGATTCATCGGTCCCCCGAAACATTCGTCGTGCAGCCAATGAGGCTATCGCAGTCCTTGACCGCGGCTCAGATTCGCCGGCAGTAAGGGCGCAGAACGCAATCGCAATTCTTGATGAGCCAAGTCAAGATCCGAATTGCCCTAACCATGCACGAACGAAAATCTGGCATGTTTCTAGTCTCCTGGAGCCGATACGTGACTAGCTTTCATGGAATAGACGGCGGATACGCGGTCCTCACGAATGGGGTTCTGACGCCTAAGGTCCGGGCCAGTGTTGCCTATGAGCAAGGTGAGGATAAGAGGAATCTATTCGCAATCACTGACACAGATAATGCTACAGAACCACTTTGATGTGGTGCAGCCCAGTCCTGAGGTTGCACGAAGGTTCGGCCTGCCTTTTCGTGACGAGATTCCAGACGTGGATATGTGGGACCGCAGTGATTTGCAGGGCGTCGTTGCCATTGCCTATGAATCGGTCTTGAGCCGCCTGACGGATGTTTTTCGCAGACGACTCGGCAATGTAATAACACGTACGCCGCGTGTGGCAAAGGGCTCGATATACAAGGGCACTGTCCTTGGAACAGATGAGAAGACCGGGCAGACCAAAGTGGACTTGGGAGGGATAGCTGGTCTACTGCCCGAGAAGGGCCTCAAACAGGGGACGTACATAATGGTCCAAGTGAGAGCCCATGACTATGGAAGAAAGTCTCCTGTGCTCTCGTCCAGCATAACCATTCCCGGTAAAGCTGCGGTGTTACTGCCAGAACCGGTGGTCCGATTGAGCGCAAAGATCAAGGATAAGGAAATGCGCAATCATTTACTTGGTCTAGGCGAAAGAATCAGGCAGAGCTCGGAGAACTGGGGCATTCTTTGGAGAACATCAGCTGAGAGACTTGCAGAGGATGAGTTACGCAACGAGATAGACGACCTGCTTGATACAGCCCAGCAAGTTCAATCCAAGTTCGACAAGACAAGTACACCCGACCTTCTGTTTGAAGGAACAAGCAATGCAGACATTGAGTTCCCTTCTGAAGTGAAAGAAGCACTGGACGTTACCCGGGCAAAGATTACGCCTACGATAAAGCTGCATCACTTCTACAAGAGCGCGGGCTATGCGGCCATCGTAGAGCTCGCAGAAACAATCATCGAAGAGCGCCCGAACGAAAGAGCGTACATTATGTCGAAGCTTGAGAAGATAATCAACAAGGACATGCCGAAGGTTGACGATCCCATTAACATAGAGCATGTCAAGCTTGACGGTAGGAACATAGTATTGTCCAAAGGCAGAGTCATTGCTATCACGGCCCAAGAACTTCTTATCAGAAGACAGTTCAGGTACACAGGCAGGAAGCTGAAGCTTGCCCCCGACTTCACAGAAGACGTAGAAATGGAAGAGTACGAAGGAGACTTCGCAATTACTCATGCTATACCTGGCTCAACAACGCTCGTAACCGAATACTTCTCCCATGATGAACATCCCAGAGGCACTTATGTGAATGTGAACACAGGAGTAGAAATCTACCCTGGTTCCGGAAACAGTCCTAGTCGAATTAGATATATAGACTTGGAAATCGATGTGGTAAGCCCAACCCAAGGAGAGACGAGGATAATCGATCAGCATCTGCTTAAGCGTGCTGTCCAAAGAGGATTCATAACAAAGGAATTGGCGGACGTCGCACGATTGAAGGCCAAAGCAGCGTACTTCAGTCTGGCTGGCGAGGGGGCGGACTGGAAGACGCCCGACGAGGACTTACCTGAGACTTCGTCCATTGATTGACGTTCGACTATTCCGTAGACTTGAGAGTCCTGAGTGATAAGTCGACTGCACTCAATAGATCCTCTATTGTCGCTCTAAGTGAATCCAACGCTCGATTACACTCAATCCTGAAGACAAGCTTTCCGTTGAGTGTCTCCGACTCGATTCTGAGACCGGTAGGCAGTGGTACGTTATCTGGAAGCACGGAAGCCAATACCCGTTGGGCATCTGCGATTGGCTGAAGCTCCAGCTCGATAGTAACAACTATCATTATCTCATCTCTCCTGCGAGACTACCTATCGCATTAACGAGATTCTGTCGTTTCTCCTTTGGAAGCTGAACCAATACTGATTTCGGAGAAGCAGAAGATGATGATAATCCGGCCGTCATGAAAGACTGCAGGACATCGGACAGGCTCATGTCATCAGAAGCCCATACAACACAGGCACAGTCTTCCGTCTCCAAGACAAGAAACCGCTCTGGATCAACGTACGAGATCTCGAATATGATTCGACCCACGTCAGAAAGGACCTCACACGGCACTGTAGACATAGGAGCTACAGCTACCGAATCCGATTGGGTATTCACCTCATTCTTACTCCGAATCGACATGAACCGCTCCACTCCTGATATAGTCTGTCTACAGTGAAGCCTATAGGAATCAAGAAGCATTCGAAGCATTCTGGCGCGATCGCCCATCCAGACGGCCATAGCCAAGCCCGTTTCGTGCCGGCTCCATGCCACTTCTGACATGGACTTGACTGCAGAAAGGAATCGCAGGGGACTGCTTTCGGGTTCAAGGCAGTTTTCAAAGTCCAAGCCCAGCAGTCGTCGTATTGCAGAGACATCCAGTTTCAACGTCAGCTTCTCGGTGAGCCGCCGTTTTTCTTCACTTGCTAAGGCTTCAATCGGCATGTTGCGCCTTGATGGGGGTATGTCAGCCTCACTCAGAATGCGTTCGCAGGAATCGAGGGCTCCGCTTATGCCTCGCAGATAAGGGCTGATACTGCTTGAGAGAGTCTCGATTAGAGGGAGGAAGTTCGTTCCGAAAGCCCTGAAGCCTCTTCGTTCTCGTAGAGTATTCCTTTCCTGCGCAAGCAGTACTATCTCTTTCAACACACGGTCTGATTCAGCTAATGATTGATCCTGCACAAGTAGTCCGGCAGCCGCCAGATATAGCTCCTCAAGCCCGAGTTCCAGCTTTTCTCGGGCAATGACATAAGCGCCGACAGGAACCTGTTCTCTTATGTTGAAAGAGTGTTCAGAAATAGCGCCAGCGCGAATCCTGCCGCCTATTACAATCGGCGGTGGGAGCTCAGGATTAGGAGAGACATCATCAGTCACGTCAGCTCCAATAACTATGATGGTATGCTTCGGGTTTGCGTCCAGGAGCCGTTCGAGAGTTCGGGCATCTATCACAGGTTCAACAAATGTGATATGGAAGACCCCGCCAGTTTTCATGATTGACCGGCACAAGAGTGTGCTTGCCAGTACCGCCTCGGGAGCAGGCGAACTCACAATCAGTACCCGTGCACCTTTGTCCAGAGATACGTTCCTGTATTTGACTCCTAGGGCATCGAGCTCCCGAGTACTGAAGTCCCTCGCACTCATCTCGAGCTGAATGACACTGAGGATTCTGATAAGACTATCTCAACAAAACCGCGGCCTGTTCAGGAGAGTACTTCCAGTCTGACGGAAGAACTCTTGTTCTCCTGTAGTATCTCGAGAGCCTATGTATCTTGCTTTCGACAAGCTGAAGGCCTCTTCTTGAAACAAGATCCTTCTTGTGTTCCTCGAGGTGCCTGCGAATTTCGGTGGCTTTCGCAATCATGTTGCGCAGGTCTTCAGGTATCCGTCTCTGAAGGTTGTTTTCCTTCAAAATCTCGGATACTCTTTTCCCTGTGACCACTCTCACAAGCGGGACGCCATACTGATCACGCAGAATCATGCCAATCATTGATGGGCTGTTGCCGCCCTTGGCCATCTCAACTACGGTCTTCTCAACCCACGAAGCATCCTTGTTCAACCATTGGGGTGTTTGAAGAGTCGATGGTCTCTTGCTTCCAGACTGGCCTTTGCGTCTAGTGTGCATCCTCGCCATGGATACGACCTCTTGGTCGACAGAGCTTTGTAAAAACCCGCTCCTCACCATCGCCCCTTGGCTCCGGATATAAAGATTGCCGTGTGACTGGAGGGTCAGTGTGGCTTGGTCACCCTAGACAAGGGTAACCTGTGTAGCTAATGGTACCTGCCGCGCTCCCGGATAGATTTCATCCTTGAAAACGCCAGTTCGGCATCACTGCCAAGGAGACTCATGTATCCTTCAAGCACTCCCGCAAGCATGTCCTCTTGCTGATCCCAATGAGTAGTCTCCAGTGCACGATGGATAAGGTGCAGGTCCACGCCCTTCATTTCAAGCGTAGCGTTCCACTCTGCCAACCCGAAGTCTACCATCCAAAGTCGAGACTTGCCATCAATCAGAACATTGCTTGTCGTAGGATCTCCATGCACCACATTTCCTCTATGCATTAGCGCGATTGACTGCCCGAACCTGTAACAGAGTTCGTGCAATAAAGACCGCGATAACGTACCGGCCATTAACTTCAGCTGCCTCCCTTCAATGTAATCCATGGCTATTGTGCAGCTAGCAAGATTCGTCCAGTGTACCGCCGGAGTGGGGACACCCAACAAGCGGGCATATGTGAGCATCTTGCACTCCCTGCTGGTTCGAGTGCGCCTCAGTTGTTCGTCGATCTCTTTCAGAAGGTAGGGTTTCTCTGGACGCCACTTCAAGATTATAGGACGCCCCCACTGCTCAGTCTTGAAGATGGTCGACTCGGCACCTATCGCCCATGGTTCCATTTCTAGCTAGACGCCCTCCATGTTATGTCCTGTTCGTCGGTGCGCCATTTCGGTCTTACGTGTGAGTCTGCAACGTCGAGCTTGTCGCCTGCACTATGCTGCAAAATGCCGGTCCATGCTATCATAGCACCTTGATCGCCTGCCAGCGGGGGAGAAACAGTATGAAAAGCCGCTCCATGTCTGTTGGCTACGCCTGTGAGTATCTCTCCGAGACGCTTGTTACGAGCTACCCCGCCAGTGAGCAATATCTCGGTCTTCTTCGTGTGTGCAATGGCGCGCTCAGTGACCTCGGCAAGCATGCCAAAGGCTGTTTCTTGGACGCTGTAGCACAAATCCGATAGCGCCACTCCTTCCGAGTAGAGTCTCCGTGCCGCAGTCAACATGCCGGAATAGCTGACATCCATTCCTTTGACGGAATAGGGCAAGCTGTGGTAATTCTCGCCCTTCTCTGCCTCCTTCTCGATTCCGGGACCAGCTGGGAAACGCATGCCGACGATACGTCCTAGGACATCGAGCATGTTGCCGATGGCAATATCCAAGGTTTCGCCGAAGGTTCTGAACCTGTTCCCTGCGAAAGCAATCACCTGAGTGTTGCCGCCAGATACGTATACCGTGACAGGGTCTCTAAACCCAGACTCAAGACAGCCTATCTCGATGTGCGCGACACAGTGATTTACACCTACGAGCGGGACTCCTAGTTTCAAGGCTAGAGAACGTGCCATGGTAGCAGTTGCCCTGAGACAGGGCCCAAGCCCGGGGCCGCGTGAAAAAGCGATTAGATGGATATCACGAAAAGCGACGCCGGCTTCTGTCAATGCCTTCTTTATGATGTCAGGACCCATGTCCGAGTGATGCCGGCTTGCTTCACGCGGATGAATGCCACCTTCCTGCGGAGAGACCATGTCCCAACAGTTTGACAGAACTCTGCCTTCACCAGAGACAACGCCAGCTCCGAATGAATGCGCAGTCCCCTCGAGGCCGAGACATATCAAGGGCATTATGATTCTCCCAATGTACTGATTTCTTGCTGCTCTTAACAGTGACGAGATAGACCAATGCTAGAAACCGCGCTTCTCAGATGCTCTCTGCAACAAAGGGTTTATAATCCGTCCACAAGGTCGCGGGTCTGAGGTTTCCCTTTGTCCACTGAAAAGATGCCGATTAAGGCTCTTGAGAATGTTGTCAACGATGTCGTATCAATCAAGCTGAAAGACAATAGGATCTTTCGGGGACGACTCACGAGATGCGATATATACATGAACCTCACTCTTGCGGACGCGGAGGAACTGGAGAATGACCAAGTGAGAGCCAAGTATGGTTCAGTACTGATCAGGGGAAACAACATCCTGTGGATTCGGATACCGGAATGATACAGACAACGGATTTAGACTAAATCCCGTCGATGATGGTTTATATTTCGTGAAAAGCAGAACTACCTCTCAATTTGCCTCTTGTAACGTTCCACAGCTTCGACCAAGTCGTCCTCGCTCTTCTTTCGTGCCTTCTCATGCACTTCCTTGGTGAACACTTGGAACAGTCTTTCGAATTTCCTTCTGCTTATGAATGCGAATTCCTCGATTCTTTGGAGTTCAACATCTTTGGCCTGAATTACGGGGATTTGCGCCTTCACTAGCTCCTCCTCAGAGAGATGCGAAAGCGGCGTATCCACAATAACGGCCTTGATTTCGCGCTCGATTAACATGGCTGCAGTATGGGGACCTCCTCCGCTGGCATCTTCAAAAAGCACGATGTCTCCGGCCTTGAGACCCACTTTTCTCATGTAAGCCTCTATCCCTTCGCGAGTGAAATGAGGGATGGTCTTCACTGCGATTGTGTCGCCACGCATCTCCAAACGTCGTACGCCTTTGAAAAGCTCGATACGCCTAGTCAGATCTGTCACCTGTCCTCGGAGTCTGTCGGTCTCGGTCGATGCATGGCTTAGCTCTGACTCCTTCTTAGCAATCTCACGGTCACGCTTCACTCGCCAGTAGTTGTCACGACTGATAATCTCAAGACTGTGCTGTAGCTCGCTTTCTCTGAACTTGAGATACTCCACAAGTCGCCTGAGATCAGCGTTCTGTTCCGTTAGTGTGCGGTTCTCGGCCTCCAGAGTCTCGCTCTTGTCCACAAGGGCGTCGAAACGGGCCTGTGTTAGGACCGCCTCACGGACGGGCTGTTCGGCTGCCAACTCGACAACTTCCGGACCTTCTTGAACGAGACTTGCCAACGCTTCGTTGATGGTCATTCCTCTTATCACAAGGGCCTTCAGATGGTTTCTGTCCACCATAAGTTGCTCATCGTGCGCCTTCTGGTCTATCTGTTCGAGCCTCGGCAGAACACTCCTGTAAGCATAGATAGCTGCAGTCAATGCATCCCGTTCGTGGGCGTTCTTGATCTGTGTCTCTTGAGAGAACTCTCTCGCCATCTCCTGTTTTTCGGCCACGGGTATCGGTCTTTCGGGAGTGAATATCGCCACATTGACAGTGCCTGCTATCTTCTTCACGAGATGAGGTACTGGAGTAACGTCGGTTGCAACCATGACTGGAACGCCATGTTGATAGACAAGTCTGATGATGTCTGCTCTCGTAAGCCCCTTCCTGCTCGCAAGGAAACTTACTCGTCCATCGAGAGAGACCAGACACAGTGCTGCCGTTGTGCCGGGGTCGATTCCCAATATGAAATACTGTGGCGTAAGCTCAGCAGGAATGCCTTGTGGCTCAAGTGGGACAAACTCGACCCGTTTTCTGACAGGAGAGACGAATACGTTGAAATCACTGCCGCGCCTCGATTCGACTAGGCCTTTTATTGCAGGTAACGGAGCATAGGCAACAAGACGCGAACTCTCATACCCAAAGTCCGAGTCCCTAATATCAGAATCATATTCAATTCCCGCCGCCTTGAGCTGAGACTCTATGAAGCGAGTAACCTGCTGAATCTCCGAGTGTAATCTGCGGCGGTATCGGTTCGCGCTCTGCCCTCCACTACCAGTCTTCCTTCCTCGTGTCACTCGAACCTCGGTCTGTTCACCAAAACACTCAAGGCGATAGCCAACACCGAGATGCACCAGCTGTGCCGCGGTTTTCGCAGCAGCAAGCGGCGTCAAATGAGCTCCGGATTGAAGCTTGTAACGCCGGGCAAGAATCTTGAGAGGGACTTGGTTCGGTGGTACACCCGTCACCTGAACCAGCTTTGTCTCGGTCGGTATCCTGCTAACAAGACTAAACATTGATTTGCTGTCCGGAACAATCTCGAGAATGTTGTCTGTCACGAGATACTTGGGACGTATCTCTCGAACCAAGTCAAGGAGGTCCCTTCGAGATATCTCAGGATACTCGTTGAGAACCATTCCATTGCGTACTATCACACAAGAATACCTAGGGCTCGTGGTTGATCGCGGGCTCTGAGAAGGGAGAATATCAAAGCCAACAATGAATACATTGTCATCACCCATTGGCTCAGTACTCAGACAAGAAAAGTCGGCTTAGGCTATAAGCATTCAGATGGGTCTGCCTTCGCACCATGCAAGCTGTTAACAAACAACAAGTATAATAAAGCCATACTTGAGCGACAGCGCAACTCATGCGAGGTGTGACAACTGTCAGAAACACTGCAAGTCAATGACGAAGATGCAGTACTGCGTGTCGGCCGGGCTCTTTCATCGAAGACGCGCATAGAGATACTGAGGCTTCTGTTCGATGGAGAGAAGGATGTTACTAGAGTGGCAAGGCACCTCGGTGGTACTGAGGCAAATGCCAGCGCTCAGATCAAGATACTGCTTGAGGCGGGTCTGCTAGAATGTCGCTTTGAACCCGGACAGCATGGGCTCAAGAAGATATCCAAAACGAAAGTGAAGCGGATTGTAATCGACCTGAAGTAGTTCGTGACAGACCTTAGATTAGGTCTACGGCACATTCTCGGGTTGACTAAGCATTATGCTCCAACGATGAATACGCTTCAGGATGTTGTCTCGCTCCTCAGGTCGAATGCCCTTCTTTCCTCTTGCCCTGAGAAATTTATCAACAACGTCCATATCGCGTGCAACCTTAGGGCTTGGGCGATCTTTCGTAATCAGATAATCCCTTGCAGCTTGGAGATACTCGGCGATGACATCAGCTGGGGCTTCGCCAGTACGGATTTCATGGGCTATGGGGTCCAAAACCCGAGCTACTGTCGCACTTACCGCTTGGGCGTGCTCATTGGGCTTTCCGGGCGGATTATCAAGCGTGCCCGTCTTGTGAATTGCTGGCGAGGAGATTGTGTCGGCCTTAGGTGCTTCCGGTTCCGGAGCCCTCGAGACTGCGGCGGGAGACGACACTCCGATTGCTTGTGCCATTCTCGGGGGACTTGTCGGCGAAGAAGCAACGGACTCGCGGCTGTCAGCCGACGGCGACCCGGGTACTTCAGAGAAAAGCGGCACAATAGGGGCCACTGAATCAGTCTTTCCCTCTTCAACAGGCAGACCCAGTCGGCGACGTAGCTCTCTCATCTGATCGAAGATCTCAACCAGCCCGGACTGTATTTGACCGATGAGCCGTTTTATCTCATCTGTGTTCTTTTCGGACAATGAGGGTATGCCCCCAAAGAGTGCTATTGCACCGCTCTTGGTGCCACCCGCCATCTTCGTTTATCAGGGTTGTGATGAAATTCTGTCAGTTTTCCTGATGGCTTCTGAAAGGCCTGTGACAGCACCCTTTGGCTCAAACAGACGATGACGAATCTTTACAAATGTTGGAAAGGAAACACATTCCCCCACAAACAGAGCTTCACCCACTTCAAGTGTTGTTATCGAGTCCAAAGACGAGCGGTCAATGCCTTCACTGGTCTTGCCTATGTGTTCAAGGTCGTACGGGTTTGTGCATCTGAAAATCGCTTGGTTGCTGCATTGGCTGAGTACAGTAGTCGATAGCTTTACGGGTCTCTGAGATATCAAGCACAGAAGAGCATAGAACTTCCTGCCCTCTCTGGCAATCGTCTCAATCTGAGCCTTCGGAAGAGAAAGCTCGTGACGACTCTCAGGACAGAATTGATGTGCTTCCTCAACGACAAAGAGGAATGGGGGTATCTTTTCTTGTCTTCGCAGGTACAACAGTTCACTGGCAAGATACGATGTTATGATTTGCTTTTTCTTGAGACTGATGAAGTCACTGAGATCAATCAATGTAAGCTTGCCTGGACTCACTATGCTCTTCATATCCGGTACGGCTTCCACGCCGAATAGACCGGTTTCGTCCAGATTGACAAGCCAGCCGACGATAGCATCCCTCGTGTTCTTGTTGATACTCTCGTCTGCCTTTACAATCTCTGCGAGGTCACTAAGGTTGTATGCCCCTTTTTCCTTTTTTCGCGTCTCTGATATCACGCGTCTTAGGTCACGCACTTGAATGCCGCTCATGTCTGATACGAAGGAACTCAGAGTTTCTGCTGACAGAGATGGTACAGGAATCTGAAAGTGAGAGGATCGAACATGCTCTACGTCAATCCGAGAACCTCGTAATCCCAATGATTCAGCCGGCAAATCCTTCAGATACGTGTACTCGCCGTGAACATCAAGAACGACTACTGCGAGTCGTCCCTGTTCTCTTGTTCGTGCGAGCATTTCCTCAAGAAGAATCGAAATAAAATACGACTTACCGGCACCGCTCATTGCAAGAACAGCCAGATGCTTTGAAAGAAGTCGATCGATAGAAGGGCAGAAGGCGAGTTCGTGATGAGACAGTGTTCCCAATCTCAAGCCATTCTTGGGGTCTAGATTGAGAAACGAAGCCAGCATTTCATCATCCGGTCGCATGACTGAGGCGCCTGGTGAGACCGAGAAAGAAGGACGCGCCGCCCTGTTTTCGATCCAGCAGCCTAGGACACGCGCCTGTGCAATCGTGTATTGCCACCGATCTGTGGGGAGAATAGAACGTAGAGGCTCTCCTCTTGACTGGTATTCTCTTACCGCCTCTGCATGCTGATAGTAGCGATTGGTCCTTATGAGATTCTGAACTCGTGCGATTATTGTGCCATCATCAGTGGCAACCGATACAAACTCTCCTCGACGAACTAGGATATCATTCGGTGCGCCTTCTACTACGAACTCAAATTCCACGACATTGGGAGTTGATTCGGTGCAGACTACTGTCCCAAGTCTGGATTCCGGCGTGTAAGTCGGCAGAAGCTTAGCCTCCAAATGGATTTCTAGAACGTCTCTTTTCAAGTGCTGTATAGGTGAGACCCGAGAGAGCCATGAGCCGGTCGATTATGATCTGCGATTCGTTGTGACTGATTCTTGCTCTTGCGTCCGCTTCTACGATTGGTGTTGGAATGCCGTACTCCTTGTGTTGCCATGAGACAGGCAGTATAGCGGACAAAGCCCTGTCCAGAAGCCGGACATCATTGTCTCCTTCCCCAACGAGAACCTCGATTCTAAGAGGCAAGTCATCCTGTGCTGTCTTAACGTAAGTTACCCATATCAGTGGAGCCCATGAAGCCAATTCGTCGGGGTACGCGCTTAGATTCGGTTGCATTTCTGAGGAGAAGCGGAATACGAAGGTTCTTTCGCCCTCGTCCAGAAATGTGTCCAGTAGATCGCAGTCCCGTGATATCTTCAGTAGCCAACGGTAGTCAACGCCCTGCATCATCTCAAAGACCGACGGGTCTCGTACAATATGAGGCAAAATCTCACCCATTATATTCACGATGCGGGTGGAACGACTGTCCTTCACCACTCCCACCAAGGTCGTGCCTTTTTCCTTAGCCTTGTTGTACACCTGTCTGTAAAGCGCCATTACTTCCTGGAACTTATCACTCACAAGGGAAGTCGCTGGAGGCCTGTCTCGGGGATGGTAGAAAAGGCTGCCATCAATGAGTATTAGGTCAGTGGAGAATTCATCGAGAACCGACAAAGTTACCCTCAGCTCGGCTGCAACGCGCTCAAGAGAAGCCAGTTGATCGAGTTCCTGTCCCGATAGACTAAGCATGATTGGCTTGACAACTGGACTTGGAAAGGGATCTGGAAAGAAGTCAACCACAGGCCCTTCTTTCGCCCCGAATTTGAATATTACCGCAACACCGCGCGTAAGAATCAAATCCATTGATCTGAAACCTCTTCGTATGAGTCCTCCGTCAATCCCTGCCATCTTAAGGCCGGAAAGACTGACTGGTTGTACTTTCGTTGAGAACTGTGTATCAATCACGTTTGCGGCCACTGCGGGAAAGCGACGGAGGTCTATTTTTCCCTTAATCTGCCTGAGAACTTTGCCAAAGCGTTCACGGGTTGTCTCAGCTCGTTCAATCTGTTCTACAACCACGGACAGCATCTTGTCGAAATTCCGTTCCACTAGGCACCCCTCTTGTGCTTGCACTCCAAGGCGGCTTTCAGAAAAGCTACGTACAGAGGATGTGCGTTACCCGGTCTCGACTTGAACTCCGGATGGTATTGGACTCCCATCCAGAAAGGATGCCGCTTTAGTTCGACCGCGTTTATTATCTTCCCGGTCTCGTCATAAGCTGAGATGACCATGCCTGCATCTTTCATCTTGTGGACATACCTGTCGATAAGATGAAAGCGATGCCTGAATCTCTCTCGTGTTTCGGTAACACCGTAGATACTATGTAGACGAGTCCCCTCGACAATTTTAACCTCTTGACCCCCGAGCCTCATGGTGCCACCCTTCTCATCAGTGGCCTTCTGATCGTCTAACAGGTCTACAACAGGATACAGGCTGTCAGGGTCAACTTCTGTTGTGTGCGCACCTTGCCAGCCCATTTTTCTTCTAGCAAAGGCTACCGTTCCAAGCTGAGCCCCGTAGCAGATACCAAGAAACGGAATATCATCCTCAAAAGCCACCGTGGCCGCGTTAATCATCCCTTCGACTCCCCGGGACCCAAAGCCAGGCGTCAGCAGAATGCCGTCGACGAGACTAAGGTCTTCACGCAGACAGTCTTCGCTACATCTTAGGTCTGTCTCAATCCATTTTATGTCGACTTTCAGACCGCATTGTGCGCCAGCGTGTAACAATGCCTCATTGATGCTCTTGTATGAATCGCTCAGGGCAGTGTACTTTCCAGGCATGGCTATTACTACGTTGTCATCATGAACCTCGAAAGCGTGCACTATCTGTTGCCACTGACCAGTATCCGGCTCACGGGGTTCCAACCCGAGCAGCCTAACAAGGATATCACCCAGCCCTTGCTCTTCAAAAGATAGCGGTAACTGATACACTACTGGGATATCAGGATTTGAAATAACTCGTTCCTCAGGAACGTTGCAGAAGAGTGCAATTTTCTTCCGTGCTGAATCCTGTAGCTTCTGTTCAGCTCTGCATACTATGATGTCTGGTTGGAGACCTGACCCTTGAAGGGTGCGGACACTGTGTTGTGTCGGCTTGGTCTTGAACTCACCGACCGCAGCGATGTATGGTACGAGGGTTACATGCACAAGCGCAGCTCTCTCCGGTCCGACCTCACGTATGAGCTGTCTCGCGGCCTCCAAGAAAGGCATCCCTTCGATGTCACCAACAGTGCCCCCAACTTCCACTAGCAGCACATCTGGTTGAGGCTCCTCGTTTGCAACGTCCCATATTCTGGTCTTTATGCAGTCCGTCACATGGGGGATAATCTGTACAGTATGACCCAGAAAACTCCCTTTTCTTTCTCCCAAGATTACTGAAACATAGATTTGTCCCGATGTTATGTTATGGGATGGATGGACATCCATATCCGTGAATCTTTCGTATGTCCCGAAGTCTTGGTCAATTTCAGTAATCTTGAACTCAAAGCCTTCAACAGGCCTGAATAGCCAGGTCTTGTCGGTGACAAATACCTCACCGTGCTCAACGGGATTGAGAGTCCCGGGATCAACGTTGAGATACGGATCGATTTTGATTATCTGGATTCTGTATCCCCGGAACTGCAATATCTTGGCGATTGATGCTGTGGTTACACCCTTTCCAATACCGGACACGACCCCTCCGGTTACAAATACAAACCTAGTGCTGTGCTGATTGTTCTTCAAGTGTAACTCCTCGACGTATTGTTTGAGTAAGGTCCGTTTCACAATTCGACAACGGCAATCGTCTGAAGTCGTAAAAAGGTATTCGCTCGATTGAGAGGAACAGCCTTCCTCACTAGGCCAACGGGGGAATCAGAACACTTGCACGCAAGGCCTCTCTGAACAAGATATAGAATGCTTCCATGATGTTGAACCCCTCTTTGGCTATGCTCCTGAATACTGGGATTGAAGAGGGAAGGCGTAGAGCGCAACGAATCTTCTCCTCGGAGACTGCTTCAGGCAGGTCTTGTTTGTTGAGGCAAACAACCACGGGAAGGGGATGCTCTTCTTCTGCTATTGATGTCATCAGCTCATTCCAACTGGCAACGTTCTCATTAAGCAGCCGTTCTTGGGAATCCGCAACGAACACAATCCCATCGGCCCCCACAAGTACGACTTCTCTCGTAGACCTGTAGAAGTCCTGTCCAGTTGCGGACCAAACGTGCGCATTGACAATCCAGTTGTTCGTTAAAGAAAATGGAATAGTACCAAAATCGCAGAACATCGTTCTGCCTACCGTGTTCTCTACTGACATAAGGCGGTCTGTACATCCGAACCTTGCGAACAGCCATCTTATCGCAGTGGTCTTCCCGCCCATCGCCGGACCGAAGAAGACTAATTTCACGCCTAGAGTCCGGTTTCCATAATCGATTATCATTCTTCTCTCAACCCCTGCTTCTAGGTACCCCACATGCTGTCAACATAGGCGCCCAAACCAGATATGGCACCGCCCTTGATGCAATCCGAAAAATCTTCATGCCACTCAGTGCTGATGAATCGTGCCAAGTCAGGTATGTCACCCGTGTCCCAGCCAATGGCCTCGTACAGATTCCTCTCAGTCAGGGTTGTGAGTGCACCAAGATCCCGGGCTAGTCGTATCCTCGATAGAATCATCACGGCCCGGCGGGCAGCGTGAACATAGCCGCTGATTTCCTCCTCAAATACATCACGAGTCAGCTTGACTGCTTCATCATCCAGTTTGAGAACCTCCTCGATTATCTGTTCAGAGACTCTAAGATCCCGCAATGACTTGCCTAAGAGACGCCTAATGCGTTCCAAGGACTGACTCTTTCGCGTGAGTATCTTGGCTACAATCCTCTTTTCTACTTCCAGACTAAGTGAGCTGGGTTTGGCAAGTGAGAAGCTCACGGACGAAGGTGCTGCAACCCTGAGTAGCCCGCAGTTGCCGGATTTGTGTTGGACTCTTGACACCAGATTTGAAAGTGTGTCCTCGCTGACACGAAGACCAAGAACATTAGCTCCTATCGGCACGGCCACAATCCATCCTGTGAACTGCGTCACTCTGTCTAAGACAGATCCAAAACTGGATGAAAGGGAACAAGCTACTGTCCTTAGAACTTCGTAGTCATGCTTTTCCTCATCTAGCACAGACTGGATTTCACTCTCAGAGGTGAAGTCGCGCCAGAAGACCATCTTGTGCCGGTGCGGACACAGCAATGTAAGGCTGTCAGTAATGTCGTCGACAACCTCAACGTCCTGTCCTGCCACAAAAATAGGCGTTCTGCTCAGCACAGAATTGAGAAGAAGCGGGAAGCCATTGCCCATGAGATCGATTATCTGCATAACTGAATAGCTCATGCTCCCCGCCTCGCAACGATAAGACCTTCCGAGCTATCTGAAAGCAGTAGTTCTTTGAGATCCTCTGGAATCGTAGGTCTCGTGATTGGAGCCGATGCCAACACTCTGCGTGTTTCCTCTATGTAGTGTTTAAGCAGCAGTCTGATCAGTCCGAGTTTCTGACTGTCACGATCCACCCATAGACTGAACACGCCATTCGGAACAGAGTATATGAAGTGGCGTACACGTCCAGTCTCGCAGAGCACATTTTCAAGAGAGCTATTCCGGAGAGTCTTCACAACTCTCTCGGATGCGTCGTATAGGGCAAAGGACATTGCAGCTAGCCGGTCGTTAGTAAACCCGTCGAGTGAGACTCGAACGCCGCCGTTGAGAGCAAGGAAGACAGACTCGACGTCACTGACGCTGTCATGGACCTGCCTTAGGATTGTCCTCAACGTGAGGGCTTGGGAACGATCGAGTGATATTACTGCCCGGGTTGTTGTGTAGGACGGATTCCCTCTCTCTGCGACTGAGAAACCAGACAGAACCCGTTGGGTCTCGTCGGCAGTGTATGAGCGGAGGGGTGGAAGGTGCCTATCAGTACGCTGTCTCAGAAGAAATGATACCCGAGACAGATTATCCTTCATTTCGATAAAGAGTGCGGCGAGGTTGACTCTAGGTGCTGTCGTGACCGCCAGAAAGTAATCGGGGTCGTTCGGCAACGAAGCGAGGAATATCTTTGAAGTCTCGGATTCCATTAGAAGATACTTGAAGTCGCTGTGAATGAGCCTCGCTACACCGAATATGGCACAAGTCGATGATGCGACTGCGAAGACCTCTTCCTTGCTGAACCACACACCAGCGCTGGCTACAGGCAGTCCGTCTTTCTGTATGAGGATTACATTTTCGACTCCTGCAATCGTCTTGATGTTCTGCAGTGTTTCATTAAGGTCTTCGTCCAAGAATTCAACTCCCAGCGTCTTTCGATCCAAGGTGAATCCTTGGCGTACACTATATAATCTCCACACAGAATGATCTTGAGTCTAGGAAAAGTGGGCCCTGCCGGGGAGGTGTCATGTGCCTAAACCCCGAACCTAGGGGACCGGTCGGGAGTCCTACATATGGATTAGCGCAGCTTCTGGTACCTCTTGGAATATCTCGCGGGCTGCTCGACCTACCTTCATGCGGTGCTGACTAGTCGTGTATACACGTATGACATCGAGGTACACTTTCATCATCTGTCCGATGTTGGAATACTCAGATAGATTGTGGTAC
>Ga0153915_10001219_pt1 | contig 23724 bp, 21 predicted proteins | sample Opewatmetagenome_2_FD_107003 | JGI IMG/M metagenome (GOLD analysis project Ga0153915, IMG submission 107003) | Freshwater wetland microbial communities from Ohio, USA - Open water 3 Core 3 Depth 3 metaG | ecosystem: Environmental > Aquatic > Freshwater > Wetlands | place: USA: Ohio, Lake Erie...
CTGCAACCCGGCGCCCCGCCTTTCCCGCCGGGCTCGCAGGCGTTCGTCTTTTCCCGGACATTGCCCGACACCGTTCCCGGGGCCACGGTTCTTCGCGAGGTATCACCGGCTGCGGTTGCTGAGATTAGGGATCGGGCAGCCAAGGACATCTGGCTCTTTGGCGGTGGGGACCTGTTCCGCAGCTTCCTCAAGCTCGCCCTGGTTGACACAGTGGAAGTTGCGGTGATTCCCGTGCTGCTGGGTCAGGGAATCCAGCTCCTGCCTCAGCCGGCCCCGCAAGCGCAGCTCCACCTCACGGGTCACCGCATCTATCCATCCGGCATTGTATCGCTCGAGTATTCGGTGAAGGCGCAGGCTGTCTGACCCGATGAAGGGCGCCTTGTTTGATGCATGGCGACTGGTCCGCGATTGGCATCCCGCCGTGATCATCGCGCTCTGGATCACGGTCCTAATCGGCGAATGGTTTGCCTTGCTGGTGCTGCCGTTCTCTCTGGCGTCCGTCGTCACCATCCCGCTGCTTCTGTTCACCGCCGCGGGCCGGGAGATCGCCTTCGATCCCTTGCTCTGGAGCGCCGGGGGCGATGGCTCGGCGGCACCACAGGTTGGACGGCCACGGCCGTGAACCCCTCGCCGTCCGCGTCCGGCGACCTGCACGTCGTGACGGGCGCGTTCGGGTACTCCGGCAGATACATCGCGGAGCGCTTGCTGGCAGAGGGCCACCGGGTCCGGACGCTGACCAACTCGATCGGTCGCGCCAATCCGTTTGGCGACCGCATTGAGGTCCGGCCACTCGCCTTCGACGCGCCCGATCGGCTCGCCGCCTCGCTGGAGGGCGCGGCGGTCCTCTACAATACGTATTGGGTTCGTTTCAATCACGGCTCGTTCACGCGAGCCCAGGCGGTTGAGAACACCCTCACCCTGTTCGACGCCGCCAGACGGGCCGGCGTCCGCCGGATCGTCCACGTCAGCATAACAAAGCCCTCGGAGCAATCTCCATTCGAGTACTTCAAGTGCAAAGCGTACCTGGAGCGCGCGCTGGCAGGCACCGGTGTGCCCCACACGATTCTGCGTCCCGCGGTCCTCTTCGGGGGAGCCGACATCCTCATCAACAACATCGCCTGGATGCTGCGGCAGCTGCCGGTGATCGGGGTGTTCGGCTCGGGCAACTACCGTCTGCAGCCGATTCACGTCGCGGACCTGGCGAATCTGGCGGTCCGGGGCGGCCGAGCGTCCGACAACCACATCATTGACGCCACGGGACCCGAGACGTTCACCTACCGTCAACTGCTCGTCGGCATCGGGGAGATCATCGGTTGCGCAAGGCCCCTGATCAGTGTCCCGCCGGCATTGGGCCACGGCGCCGCGGCGGTACTGGGGTTGTTCCTGCGCGACGTGGTACTCACCCGTGATGAGATTGACGCTCTCATGGCGGACCTGCTGGCCACCGAGTCACGGCCCGCGGGCACTACGCGACTCACCGACTGGGCGCGGCGCAATGCCGATCGGCTGGGACGCCGCTATGCCAGCGAACTTGCCAGGCGCCATAACCGCCACCAGGCGTACGAGCTGCTTTAGCGCCGGGACGCGCCGTCGCAGCCCGCAGCTGCTGGGCGTCAACGCGCGCCTCTATCTCGTTGAGCCGCCTGCCTGTCGACGGTAGTATTGAAGGAGCTCCGAAGGTGAGACTCGCCGTGACTGCTCCCGCTTTGAAGCAACGCGTCATGGTGGCGCTCTCGGCGGGGGTCGGCCTGGCCGCCATGCTGAGCGTTGCCCGCGCCGCCGCCCAATCGGTGCGCGGGCAGGTCCTGGACGACAGCACCGGCGCCGCGATTGCCGGCGCGCGGGTGGACCTGCTGGACCTGGGAGGCCGCGTGCTGCGACAAGGCGTTACGCCGCAGGACGGAGCGTTTCGCCTCAGTGCCCCGGGGCCGGGGCAATATCGCCTCCACGTGCGACGGCTGGGTTATGCGGCGCGGACCACGCCGCCACTGGACCTGGCGGTGTCCGACACCCCAACCGTCGCGGTGCGGCTCACGACGGCGGCGGTGACGCTGGCGCCGGTCACCGTGGTAGGACGGGGAGGCGTGGTGACGGTCTTCAGTCGTTACCTTGAAAGCCAGGGCTATTACGATCGCGAGGCCCACTACGGGCGCGCAGGCTCGGGCTTCGGCATCTTCCTCGACGGCGACAAGCTGCGGCCCACGGCGGCGCGGGTGGTTGACCTGGTCCGGGATGTGCCCGGTATTCGCATCGTGCATGGTGGCGGGACCAAGGAGTTCATCGGCGGGCGATGGGCGAGCTGCCGGCCGGACGTCTTCGTGAACGGCGCATTCGTGGGGAAATCCGGCAGCGACAACGCGGAGGAAGCCCTGCCTCCCGCCACGTCGGTTGCGGCGATCGAGGTGTATCCCGGCGGAGTGGCGCCTGCTCAATATCTGAAGTTCGGATCGAGAGGTTGCGGGGTGGTCGTGATCTGGATCGGCGTGAGGCGCTAGACCAGGGGAAGGAAGAGATTCCGGCTATGCGCCCTCTTGCCCTGGCGCTGGTGTTGCTCGCGGCCTGTGGTGGCAGAGGCCTTCCGGACTGGAAGACCTCTCCAACACCGCGGTCCAACGCCAAGCGCGTTGATCACCTCGAGCAGGCCACCAGCACCAGGACCTGGCAGCGGTCGCCGTACTCGCGATTCAATGACGCGTTGGAGCTTCCAGTCTACCTGATCGTGGCAGTTGACCTCACCGCCTGCATTGTGCCTGCCGTTGACTGGACGATTGCGGAGCGTGGGGACTTCTACCCATGCCCGGGGCAATGGCGAATCGCCCGCCCACCATGATGGATGGGGACCCTGGGGAACAGAAGCCATGACGATGTCTGAAACGCCCAGCGACGCCGACTTCGCCGCCGAATACCAACGGATTGGGTATCATCCGGGGGAGCTATGGCCGAGCCCACCGTGCGGTATGCCCAACGCTCGTATCATCCAACTGCTGCGGCAGGTTCCAACCGGGGCAGGACTCGCGGGTTGGATGAAGGTGCTGGCGGAGCAGGGGCGCGGTCCGCACGCTCGAGGGTGACGGGCACGGTCCGGAGGCCATCCATGCGTCCCGGGATCACACACTGGCCGTTCGCGGCTGTTCTCGTCCTCCTGCTTCCGGCGTGTGGCAGCGATGCCAACGGTCCTGAAGATCTGGCCGGTCAGTACGTGGCCACCACCTTCCAGTTTGTTCAGGGCGCGGACACTACCGATGTCCTGGCCGCCGGCGGCTGGCTCACCATCACTTTGGCCGCCGATGGCACCACCGATGGCCAGCTGCTGGTGCCGGCGGCGCTCAACGACGGCACGCCGTTCACGGCCAGCATGAACGGCACCTTTACGGTCAGTAACGATGTCGTCACCTTCAACCAGGCCGCCGACAGTTTCGTGCGGGACATGCGGTTCACGGTTACGCTCAAGATGCTCTCGGGCAGCCAGAGCTTCAGCGGCACCACCGTTATCGTGGTCCTCACGCGGGCGTAGCGAGGGATCGCATGGACCCTGGGATTGTTGGCGTATTCATACCGGTAGTTGCGATCGTTGCCGTCGCGGCCGTCAAGATCGCGCGAATCTTCGCCAGCCGCCCGGCAGCCCCAACCGGTGATGTCGCCGCGCGGCTCGAGACGCTGGAACGGGATGTCGAGGGCCTCCAGCAACAGCTGACCGAGACACAGGAACGCCTGGATTTCGCGGAACGCCTGCTGACCCAGGCGCGTGAAGAACGGCGGCTCGGGGGTTAGAGACAGCCCCGCAGAATCGGTGTGGTCGCCGGCAGTCGCCATCCCCGCCGTTCGTCAACGGAGGCCTCCGGCCAGGGCTCTTTTCCTCAGAACACCAGGCGAACCCATGCGCGACATCCGTGTGGCGACGGTCCAATTTCAGCCCGCGCCGGGCGACAAGGAGTACAACCTCGGCCGGGTCCGGCACTTCGTCACGGAGGCCGCCCGCGCCGGCGTGGAGATGATCGCGTTTCCGGAAATGTGCCTCACGGGATACTGGCACGTCCGCAAGCTCTCGCGGGAGGCGGTTCAGGCGCTCGCTGAGCCGGTTCCCGACGGCCCCTGTGCCAAAGCGCTGCTGCAGCTCTCCCGGGAGCGCGGCCTGAGCATCGGCGCGGGGCTGCTCGAGCGCGGGGAAGATCGGCGCGTCTACAACGCATACCTGGTCGCCATGCCGGATGGGACCTGGGCGCTCCACCGCAAGCTGCACGTGTTCGAGCACCCCGACATCGCCGCGGGGGACCGCTACACCGTGTTCGACACGCCGCACGGGTGCCGGGTGGGCGTGCTGATCTGCTACGACAACAACATCGTGGAGAACGCCCGTGCCACCGCCCTCCTGGGCGCCGAGGTGCTGTTGGCGCCCCACCAGACGGGCGGGTGCAGCTCGCTGAGTCCGCGCGCCATGAAACCGGTGGACCCGGCCGTGTGGGCGCGCCGGCAGGAAGATCCGGCGGCCTGCGAGGCCGAGTTGTGCGGGCCCAAGGGACGGGGCTGGCTGATGCGCTGGCTTCCCAGCCGGGCGCACGACAACGGCATGTTCCTGCTGTTCAGCAACGGAATCGGCCCGGACGACGACGAGATTCGGACCGGCAACGCCATGGTGCTGGACCCCTACGGCGAGATCGTGGCCGAGACCCGGGCGCTGGGCGACGCCATGGTGGTGGCGGATCTGGACGCCTCGCTGGTCCCCACCTCGTCGGGGCGGCGGTGGCTCAAGGCCCGGCGTCCCGAGCTGTACCAACTGCTGACGCGGCGCACGGGACAGGAGCAGGAGACCCGCCGCGTGCGCTTGGGCGAATGAGACAGGTCCTGGTCAGGCTCGCCGCACTGGCCGCCGTCGCCTGCCGGCCCTACGGGCCCGCCCCGGTTCCAGTGAGCGATGCCATCGAGCCCCAGGCGGTGGTGCGGGAGATGACCGTGGTGGCCGACTGGCAGTTGGCTCATCCTCCCAGGGACCGATCCTACGAATGGCAGGTGGCGCCCTTCTGGGCCGGCCTCTTCGTCCTGGCCCAGGTCTCCCGCGATTCCGCCAGGTACCTGGACGCGATTCGCCGGAATGGCGAGGCCAACCAGTGGCAGCCCGGCCCCCGGCCCTTCCTCGCGGACGACCACGCCATCACCCAGAGCTACTTCCTGCTGTACACCCGGGAGCACGATCGCCGCATGATCGAGCCCACGCTCGCCCGGTTCGGCGAGATGCTGCGCGCGCCATTCGACGAGCCGCTGGACTTCAGCGACGAGAAGACCGCCCGCGAGTGGGTGTGGTGCGACGCCCTGTTCATGTCCCCGCCGGCCTTGGCACTGGCGAGTCGCGTCACGGGCGAGCGCTCCTATGCCGACCTGATGAACCGGCTGTGGTGGAAGACCACGGACTACCTGTACGATCGGGAAGAGCGTCTCTACTACCGGGACAGCCGGTTCTTCGCTCAACGGGAGCCCAACGGCAAGAAGGTGTTCTGGAGCCGGGGCAACGCCTGGGTGCTGGCGGGCCTGGCGCGGGTGCTGCAGTACCTGCCGGAGGACGACCCGGCGCGGCCACGCTACCGTGCGCTGTTCCAGGAGATGGCCCGGCGGGTGGTCGGCCTCCAGGGGACCGACGGATACTGGCGGGCCAGCCTGCTGGATCCCGCGTCGCGGCCGGCACCGGAGACCAGCGGGACCGGGTTCTTCACCTACGCCCTGGCGTGGGGATTGAACCAGGGTCTGTTGGACCGCGCCACCGTTGAGCCCGCGGTGCGCAGGGGCTGGATGGCGCTGGTTCGCGCCGTACAACCGAGCGGGATGCTGGGCTACGTCCAGCACCCGGGCGATCGTCCCGGGGACACCGGTCCGGACGACACCGAGGCCTACGGCGTGGGAGCGTTCCTGCTGGCCGGAAGCGAGGTGCACCGGTTCGCGGCGCTGGCCCGTCGCTGAGCTAGCGCCCTTCCGCGATGGAAGAGACCACCTTCAAATCACGGCGCTGAGCGCCAGGGTGAGCAGCAATCCCGTGATGCCGATGATGGTCTCGGCCGCCGTCCAGGTGGCCAGCGTCTGGGGGACGGTCAGGTTGAAGTACTCCTTGATCAACCAGAACCCGGCGTCATTGACGTGCGACAGCATGAGCGCGCCCGATCCCGTCGCCAGCACCAAGAGCTCGGCGCTGGTGTGGGGCATCGCGGCCGCCACGGGCGCCACGATACCCGCCGCGGTGGTCATGGCCACGGTCGCGGAGCCGGTCGCCACCCGCACCAGGGTGGCCACTATCCATGCGAGGACCAGGGGAGAAACGTGGGCCTGGATCGCCACGTCGGCGAGAGCCTTGCCGACCCCGCTCTCGGTGAGCACCCGGTTGAAGCCCCCGCCCGCCCCGATCACCAGCAGAATGGCGGCCGTGGGCGCCAGGCAGTCGTTGGCCATGGAGAGCAATTGGGCCCCCCTGATACCACGAGCGACGCCCAGCGCCCAAAAGGCGTACAGCAGGGCCAGGAGGAGCGCCACGACCGGGCTCCCCAGGAAGTCGAGCGCGGCGCGTACCGCGCTGCCCGGGGCGAGCGCCACGTCGGCCCCGCTGGCGGCGAGCATCAGCATCACGGGGACGAGAATGGTGAAGAGGGACAAGCCGAAACTCGGCAGCGCCGCCTCAGTCCCCGCCGAGCCGCTCCCCTCCAGCTGCTCGGCCATCGGGTTGACCGCCGGGAGCTTGATCCGGGGGGCGATCCACTGGGCGAAGATCGGGCCCGCCAGCGCCGCCGCCGGTAGGCCTACCAGGATGGCGTAGAGGATGGTGCGCCCCAGATCGGCGCCAAAGATGGTCACCGCGAGCATGGCGGCGGGATGCGGCGGCACCAGGCCGTGCACGACCGACAGGCCGACGACCATGGGAATCCCGATCTGCACCAGCGACATCCCGGTGCGCCGTGCGAGGGTGAAGGCCAGGGGGACCAGCAGGACCACTCCCACCTGGAAGAAGACCGGGATGCCCACGATGAAGGCGACGACCACCATCGCCCAGTGCACCCGCCGGTCGCCGAAACGGGCGATGAGCGTGGTCGCGATGCGCGCCGCCGCACCCGACTCGGCCATCATCTTCCCCAGCATCGTCCCCAGCCCCACGACGACGGCGATGGAGCCCAACGTGGCTCCCACGCCATCCTGAAAGGCCTTCACCAGGGCCCCGGGTGACATCCCCGCCGCCGCGCCCATGCCGAGCGAGACCGCGACCAGGGCGACGAAGGGATGGACCTTGAAGCGCACGATCAGCAGGATCAGCGCGCCGACCGCGAGGAGAGCGTAGAGGGGTGTCATTGAAGGTCCACGGGTCACACAAGGTAGAGTTGGATAATTGGCCGGTCCAGTGAGTTACCTTTAGCCCGTGATGCCGCCCCTCCTCGCCGCCCTGTCCGGCCTCACGGACGCGCTGCAGCACCGCCCGCTGGTGGCGGCCGTCAGCCTGTTCGGTGCCGGCGTGCTCACCAGCCTCACGCCCTGCGTCTACCCCATGATCCCCATCACCGCCGGGCTCCTGGCGGGCACCGCGCAGGGGGGGACCCCGCGGCGCCGAACTCTGGGGCTCACGCTCACCTATGTGACGGGGTTGGCGCTGTTTTATGCCGTGTTGGGGCTCGTGGCGGGTCTCACGGGCACCCTGTTCGGCACCATCTCCAGCAGCCCGTGGGCCCGGTTCGCTATCGGGAACCTTTTGCTGCTCTTCGGGCTAGCAATGCTCGACGTCTTCCCGCTCGCGGTGCCCCGCAAGCTGATGGCGTGGGCGGGTAGCCTGGGCGGCGGGTCGTACCCGGCGGTATTCCTGCTGGGAGCCACCTCCGGCATCGTGGCGGCGCCCTGCGGCGCCCCCGCGTTCGGCGTGGTGCTGACCTGGGTGGCGGCGACCCAGAGCGCGGTCCTGGGGTTCATCTATCTGTTCGTATTCTCGCTGGGAATGACCGCGCTGCTGGCGATGGTGGGACTGTTCTCGGGAACGGCGGCGTTGCTCCCCAGGGCCGGGAAGTGGATGGTGTGGGTCAAGAAAGCGGCCGGCGTGGTGATGCTGGCGATGGCGGAGTACTACTTCATTCAGATGGGGATGGTCTTTTGAAAATGGGGATGGTCTCTTGAAAAAGGCGTTGTCCGTTGTCCGTTATCCGTTGTCCGTGGCTGCGGCCCTCATCGCGCTCCTCTCGCTGCCTTTGGCCGCGCGGGCCCAGGATGACGTCGGCCTCCCCATCGGTACCGCCGCCAGGGCGGTCACCATCGAGAACCTGGATGGAAAGCCCGTTGACCTGGCGCAGTTCCTGGGAAAGAAGCCGGTGCTGCTGGAGTTCTGGGCCACCTGGTGCCCGTTGTGCCGCGCCCTGGAGCCCAAGATGGCGGCGGCCAAGCAGAAGCTAGGGGACCAGGTCGAGTTCATCGCGGTGGCAGTGGCGGTGAACCAGACCAAGGCCTCCATCAAGCACCACCTGGCGCAGCACCCGCTGCCGCTCACCGTGCTGTGGGACACCAACGGCAACGCGGTGCGGGCGTTCCAGGCGCCGAGTACGTCCTACATTGTCGTGCTCGACGCGGCGGGCGTGGTGCGGTATACGGGTTTGGGGGAAGATCAGGACATCGAGAAGGCGGTAGGGGTGGTAACGGCGGTAAGACGCTGAGAGGGTACCGCCCTAACCGCCTTCACGCCTCCCCGTCCGCTTGCGACACGGCCCGCTCTGACCTGGGGAAGGGGGTGGGCGTGCGCCGGCGCGGCGGCCGGCCCTCTCACGCTCACCGTGGGAGGGGCCGCTCAATCGCGTTGGGTGCTGCTACGCTAGCGTGACGCTCCTCCCAGGGGGCCAAGGCCCGGCAGTCGCAGGCCCAGAATCAGGCCCAGGACGGGGAGGACGAAATGGCGGTTCATGCCCGTCAGAAAGTCACTTCTCGCCGGGGTTGAGTTTGTCAACGGCCGCCCCCAGGTCGGTATAGGCGGTCGGGTCGATCTCCCGGAAGGGGATCGCGCGGTAGGCGATCTTCCCGTCCGGTCCCACCACGAACAGGTTGCGGTTGGTCAGGTTCACGCCGGGCCGGTTCACCAGGGCGCCGTACATCTTGCCCACGGTGAGATCGGCGTCGCTGGCGAACAGGAACTGGAACTGGTCGTCGTGCGCCCAGGCGGCCAGCGTGTCCACCGGGTCCGCGCTGATGGCGATGAGCACCACGTCCTGGCCGTCTTTGAAGAGCTGTGCGTACTGATCACGGTACGCATGCATTTGAATGGTTCAGCCCTTGGTCCTGGCTTTGAAGAAGAAGGCCAGCACCACCGTCTTGCCCTTGAAGTCGCTGAGCCGGATGGGGTTCTTGAGCACCCCATAGCGGGTGGCGCCGGGCAGGGAGAAGTCGGGGGCCACCGCGCCCACGTCCAGCGGCGCGGGCGACGGCTGCTGGGCCGGTTGCGCCTGCGCGAAGGCGGCCGCGGGAGCGGCGGCGAGCGCGAGAGCGGCTGCCAACCAGGTCGAACGCATCCGGGTTACCTCCGAGGGGGATGCTGCTACAATATGCCAAGGGGTGCGCCCCTAGGCCAGGTTCATCTTCTTGAGGAGCGCCTGGAACCTGGGGTGCCCGCGCAGGGAGGCGAGCAGGAACGATCCCTTGATGCCGTAGACGGCGCCCGAGCGGTCGTCGTAGGCGCGCTCCAGCAGGTCCAGCGCCCGTTCCTGCTCCCCCAGGCCGGCGTAGACGAAGACCAGGTGGTACGGCGTCACGTAGCTGTCGCGGGCTCGGGCTTCCAGGTCGTGCAGGATCCGCCGGGCATCGTCCACCCTGCCCGCCAGGGCGTACGCCTGTCCCAACTGCGCCAGCCATTGGTTGTTTTCGGGAGCCTCCGCGACGGCGCGCTCGATCTCCGCCAACCCCGGGGCGGTCTGCCCCAGCTTGAAGTAGGCCCACCCCAACGTGGCGTGGGCCCGGTCGTGACCGGGATCGAACTCCAGCGCCGCTTTGGCCTCGGTGGCACTCTCCTGGTAGCGCTCCGCCCGGAGCAGCGTGGTGGCGACGTCCAGCCGGTGTGCCAGGGGGTCCAGCTCCTGTGCCCGCCGGTCGAGCGCCAGGGCCTCATCAAAGCGTCCCTGGGCCGAGCACATCCGCCCGTACAGGTCGTAGGTGTCGGCGCTGCTGGGGCACAGCTCCAGGGCGCGCTGGTATTCCGCCTCGGCGCCCGCCCAGTCGAAGTCCCACAGGGCCTTGAGATGCGCGGCGGTGCAGTGCGCCTCGCCCAGATCCGGCTCCAGCCGCAGGGCCTCCGCCACCGCCTCCGTGGCCTGGCGGCGGGCCTCCGCCGGCGGCAGGGCGCCGTACTCCACCAGCTCGGCGTAGGCCTTGGCCAGCCCGGCGTATGCCGTGGCATAGGCGGGATCCCGGGCGATCGCCTTCCGGAAGTATTCGATGGCGCGCTCCAGGCCCGCCCGGGTGAAGCGGATGAACTCCTGGCGGCCCCGGAGATAGAGCTGGTAGGCCTGCAGATCGCTGGTGGGCTCCCGCTCGATCCGATTCTGCTCGTCCGGCGATAGCTCGGCCTTGAGCGCGCGAGCGATGTGCAACGCCACGTCGGTCTGCACCGCAAAGATATCGGTGAGCTGCCGATCGTAGGTCTCGGCCCAGAGGTGCTCGTCGGTCTCCACGTCCACCAGCTGGGCCACGATGCGCACCCGGTCTCCGGCCCGGCGCACGCTGCCATCGAGCACCTTGGTGGCGCAGAGCTGCGAGGCGATCTCCCGCATGGTCCGCTGCCGGGTCTTGAACGGCATCACCGAGGCGCGGGAGATCACCCTGAGGGCCCGGATCTTGGAGAGGTGGGTGATGACGTCTTCCGTGATTCCGTCGGCGAAGAACTCGTTCTCGGGGTCCGGGCTCAGGTTCAAGAAGGGCAGCACGGCAACGCACGGGGTCTGGGCCTGGGCGGGTACGGCAGGCGCCGTCAGCGCGGCGGTGAAGGCGGCCACCGAGTCGAACCGGTCGGCGGGGGTCTGGGCCAGGGCCTTGAGCAGCGCCCGCTCCACCGACACCGGGACCGCGGGCCGGAGGCGCCGCACCGCGGGGACGGGATCTATCAGCCGTTTGACGATCAGGGTCTGCTCGGTGGCGGCGGTGTAGGGCGGCTCCCCCGCCAGCATCTCATAGAGGACGCAGGCCAGGGCGTACAGATCGCTCCGCGCATCCAGCGCGCGGTCGCCGGTCGCCTGCTCCGGGCTCATGTACTCCGGCGTCCCCATGGCGAAGCCGGTCCGCGTCAGGCGGTTGTCGGCGGCGGCGCTCACCGCCAGGGCGATCCCGAAGTCCGCCACCATGGCTTCGCCCTCGTGCAGCATGATGTTCTCGGGCTTCACGTCCCGGTGAATCAGCTGCTGGGCGTGGGCGTAACCCAGGGCCGACCCCACCTGGCGGGTGATGGCCAACGCGTCGTCCACCGCCAGCTGCGTCTCCCGCGCGAGGCGGGCGCGGAGCGACTCACCCTTGATGTAGGGCATGACGTAGAACAGGAAGCCTTCGGTCTCCCCGGAGTCGTAGAGCGGCACGATGTGAGGGTGATTGAGCCGCGCGGCGATCTCCACCTCCCGCAGGAAGCGGTCGGGTCCCAACACCGCCGCCAGCTCCGGCTGGAGTACCTTGATGGCCACCTGTCGGTGGTGCTTGACGTCTTCCGCGAGGAAGACGGTCGCCATGCCGCCGCGACCCAGCTCGCGCTGGATGGCGTAGCGAGCGCCGAGCGCGGTCCGGAGGTGGGCGTGGGCGTCGGTCACGGGCTGACCCGGAGTGGGCCGCGGCTAGGCCGCGGGCAGGCGCTTCAGCCGGCCGGTGGCGGCGATGACGCCTGTCGCCTCATCGTAGGCCAGCAGGTCGGCGAACCGGGACCAGCCGATCATGGTGTCGAATACTCGCTCGTAGTTCTCCTGTGGGAGGCGCATGACGATGATCTCGTGCACGAAGTCGCGGTCCACTCTGTGCGTCCGCTGGCGTCGCAGAGTCTGGTACAGCTCGCGGAAGAGCGAAAGGGTGAGGATGCGGTCCAGCCAAATCGCCTTCCGTTGCTCTGGAGCCGCCTGCACGAAGCGTCGGCCCAGCGGCTCCAGGATGACCATACTCTTTGGCGTGTCTACGAAGCCCAGCATTTCCGCGGCCTTCACGATGGTGATCACCTCGCCGAACTCCCGGTTGGTCGCGGAGGCGATGCGGAACACGTCCTCCTGGCCGCCCCGCGCATCGAGATACTCCAGCAGCCCCACGATGTCCCCAGCCGAGACGGCTGGCAAGGGCTCGGCGAATCCCGGCTCCCGCGCAGCGGCCACGGGCGTCACGTCCGGAAGCTCGCTGCCGGTGATGATTTCGTAGAGGCGATCCACCAGTCGCAACAGCTCGGGAGAGCGATAGTCGCGGGGGCGGGGGAGATCGTTGCGGACCTCCCGGCGCACGCGGGAGGGATTGGCGCCGCCCAGCACGACGATCCGGTCGGCCATGAACGCCACTTCCTTGATGTCGTGGCTCACCATCAGGATGGAGGACAGGTTCCGCTCCTTGGCCGACCAAATGTCCAGCACCTCGGCGCGCAGGCTCTCCGCGGTGAGGGCATCCACCTGACTGAAGGGCTCGTCCATGAAGAGGATCTCGGGTTCCACCGCCAGCGCGCGCGCCATGCCCACCCGCTGCTTCATCCCGCCCGACAGCTCGCGGGGATAGGCTTGCGCGAAGCCCGCCAATCCCACGCGGGCGATCGCGCGCTCCGTGCGGGTGACGATCTCGCCACCGGCCAGGCCCAGAACCTTGAGCACCACGCTGACGTTTTCCTTCACGGTCATCCACGGGTACAGCGCGAAGCTCTGGAAGACGATGGCGACCCCGGGGTTCAATCCCATGAGGGGTTGCCCGTGGTAGCGGATGTCGCCGCGGGTCGGTGCGATGAGGCCGGCCAGCATCCGCAGGATGGTGGACTTGCCGCAGCCCGACGGCCCCAACAGGGCCACTACCTCGTTGGCCGCCACCGTGACGCTCACCCCTTCCAGCACGCGGAGGGGCTGGCCGTTGGGCAAGCGGAAGTCGTGTGAGACGTCCCGCGCCTCGCACAGGATGGAATTGGTTCCGGCGGATGCCGCTCCCTTGACCGTCATCAGCATCACCCAGTCAGCGAGTCAGGGCGTACCGCTCTTCGGCGATGCGATAACACCGCCGCCACACGGTCCGGTTGAAGAAGACCACGATAGCAGACATCACCATAATACTGGCCGCCAGCCGCGGGAAGTTGGCGGTGGCTGCCGCGGCACTGATCTGCGCGCCCAGGCCATGGGCGGTCAGCGTCTCGCCCCTGAACGTCACGAATTCCGCGACGATGCTGGCGTTCCAGGCGCCCCCGGCGGCGGTGACCCAGCCGGTCACCAGGTAGGGAAACACGCCAGGCAGGTACAGCGTGCGGAACCGCTGCCAGAGGCCAAACCGGTAGCTCTGGGCTGCCTCCCGCAGGTCCGAAGGAATCGCCATGGCGCCTGCGACCACGTTGAAGAGGATGTACCACTGGGTGCCGAGAAGCATCAACAGGATACTCCCCCAATTCAGCGAGATCCCGGCCCACTGCAACACCGCGATGACCAGGGGAAACAGCATGGGGGCTGGGAACGATGCCGCCACCTGGACGACCGGCTGAAGCAGTCGCGAGAGCCGCGGCGAAAGGCCGATCGCGACGCCCGCTGGGAGCGCCCACAAGGTGCCGATCGCGGTGGACAGGAGTACGCGGCCCAGGGTAAACCCTCCAGCGCTCAGCATATCGCGCCATTCGTCGCCGGTGACCCGCGGGAGCAACTGCCCCAGGCGCGTCGCTCCGTACCCGAGCAGCAGCGCGATGGCGCCGATGGCCACCGGCGACCATCCGCTCCAGCGGCGTCCCGGGATGGCGGGATCGCTGGCCCGCGGCGGAGCCGCACGCCTGGTGGTCCACGCGCTGGATACAGCACGGCCCAGGCGGCCCGGGAGCCTGGGGATGCGGGACAGCCGGAGCCAGTCCAGGAACCAGGACGAGATGTTCTGCTGAGAGCCGGTCTCTTCGAACCGGAACTTCTGGGCCCAGGCCACCACGGGGCGCCAGAGCAGCTGGTCCAGCAGCACAATCATGGCGATCATGGCGGCGATGGCGAAGAGCATGGCATCTACCCGCCCCCGCTCCACCGCGACGGTCATGTAGGATCCCACGCCGGGAAGGCGAAAGTCCCGGGACCCCAGCTGAAATGATTCGTTGATCATCAGGAAGAACCACCCACCCGCCATGCTCATCATGCTGTTCCACACCAGCCCCATAGTGGCGTAAGGCAGCTCCAGGGACCGGAACCGTTGCCACCAGCCGAAGCGGTAGACGGTCGCGGCTTCCTTCAGGTCGGCGGGGATCGAGCGCAGAGAGTGGTAGAAGCTGAACGTCATGTTCCACGCCTGGCCCGTGAAGATCATGATCACCGCCGCCAGTTCCAAGCCCACGTTGCTTCGGGGAAAGAGGGTCACCAGCGCGAGAATCAGCCCCGGCATGAACCCGAGTACCGGGATGCTCTGCAGCACGTCCAGGAGGGGAATCAGGAGCCGGCCGGCGAGCCGGTCTTTCGCGGCCCAGTAGCCGTAGACCAGGGTGAAGGCCAGCGAGAGGCAGTAGGCCAGCATGCCGCGGGACAACGAGAACATGGTGTAACGGGGGAGCGCCCAGAGGGAGAGGTCGATGGTGATGCTGGGTCGCGGGGCGCCGGTCCACTCTCGGCCCAGCCCGATGAGGGCGAGGAGCAACCCGCCCAACCCGAGCACCACGAGGAGATCGATCCACGGGATGCTCCGGGGCCGGCGGGAGCGGTCCGTGATGCGGCGGGCGCGCTGGTCCATGACGTGCCGAAAAGTAACCGACCCCGCCCAATTGACCTACGCGCGTTCCGGCGTTTGGTTGGACACGGGACTCGATGAGCCAGCGACCCTTCCCACGCGCCCTGGACGCCCCGCCCGGCGAGGCGGTAGTGCTGAACGCCGGTCTCATCCAACAGGCCGTGGCGGCCTCGCGGGAGAGCCCCCGGGGGCGGGTCATCCTGCCGCTCCATCTCTCCTCCACCGATCCCTACCAGCGCATGCTCAACGCGGTGCAGCCGGGCAGCTACATCCGGCCCCACCGCCACCGGGATCCCCCCAAGGGAGAGACGGTGGTGGTGCTCCGGGGCTCCGTTCGGTTCCTCACGTTCCAGGAGGACGGCGCGGTGGCGACCAGCGTGGGGCTCGCCGCCAACAGCGCAGCGGTAGGGCTCGACATCCGTCCCGGTGTGTATCACACCTTTGTGGCGCTGGAACCGGACACGGTGGTGTTCGAAGCCAAGACCGGTCCCTACCACGAGCGCGTGGACAAGGACTTCGCGCCCTGGGCGCCCGCCGAAGGCAGCCCGGAGGCGAAGCGGTACCTGAAAGGGCTCGCGGGATAAGGCCTCCACCTCCCAACCAAGAAGGACGCCTCGCACGTGCCCAACGACGCCCCCCTGCTGGACCTGGAGAACAGCGCAGCCGTCAGCCTGTGGGAAGAATGGCCCGGGCTTTCGGACCCGGAGCGGGTCGAGCGCTTCAAGGCGCTTCCCCGGGAGGAGGCCGACGAGTTCTTCCTGAGCCTGGCTCCGGTGGAGCAGGCCCGCCTGATCCTGGCGTTGCCGCCGGGCGAGCGCCGGCTGTGGTTCCGCCTGCTGCCGCCGGATGACGCCGCCGACCTGATCCAGGAGGCCCCACCCGACGAACGCGCCCAGTTCTTGGAGCTGCTGGACGAGACCACCCGCACCGAGGTGCGCGTGCTCCTGGCCTACTCGGAGGACGAGGCAGGCGGCCTGATGAACCCGCGCTACGCGCGGGTGCGGCCCGACATGACCGTGGATGAAGCCGTTGGCTACCTCCGCAAGCAGGCCGGCCAGGTCGAGACCCTGTATTACGCCTATGTGCTGGACGAGGAGCAGCGCCTGCTGGGCGTGATCTCCTTACGCCAGCTGCTTCAGGCGCCGTTCGGCAAGCTGGTGCGCGAGGTCATGCACACCGAGGTGGTCACCGTGCGGGCCGACCTGGACCAGGAGGCGGTGGCGCGGGTGTACGTGGAGCAGGGCCTGCTGGCCATTCCGGTGGTGGACGAGAATGGCCGGATGAAGGGCATCATCACCTATGACGACATCGCCGACGTCGTGAAGGAAGAGCAGACGGAGGACGTGCAGAAGCTGGGTGGTATGGAGGCCCTCGAAGAGCCCTACCTCAAGGCCCCCTTCGTGGAGCTGGTGAAGAAGCGCGCCGGCTGGCTCACCTTCCTATTTCTGGGCGAAATGCTGACGGCCACGGCCATGGCCTTCTTCGAGAAGGAGATCGCCCGGGCGGTGGTGCTGGCGCTGTTCGTGCCCCTCATCATCTCCAGCGGCGGCAACTCCGGCTCGCAGGCCACCACCCTGGTGATCCGGGCCATGGCGGTGGGCGAGGTCCGGATCCGCGACTGGTGGAAGGTCATGCGGCGGGAGGTGGGCGCGGGACTGGCGCTGGGGGCGGTGCTGGGTACCATCGGCCTCATCCGCATCGTGGTCTGGCAGGCGTTCGGCTCCATGTACGGGGAGCACTACCTGCTGCTGGCGCAGGTGGTAGCGGTGAGTCTGGTGGGGGTGGTGTTGTGGGGGAGCCTGATCGGCGCCATGCTGCCCTTTCTGCTGCGGCGCCTGGGCTTCGACCCGGCCAGCGCCTCGGCGCCGTTCGTGGCCACCTGCGTGGACGTGACGGGGCTGGTGATCTACTTCACCGTGGCGAGCATCTTCTTGCGCGGCACCCTGCTGTAGCCGGTGGGCATGGGGCCGCCGCGGGCGGCCCGGGCAGCCCCATGCGGGCCGCTTCAGGTCAACGACGAGATCGTCAGCTTGTAGCCGTCCGGATCCACCAGGTCGAAGGTCCGTGAGCCCCAGGGCTTGTCCGCCGGCTCGGAGGCCAGCGTCCCCCCGTGCACCTTGATCCGCGCCGCGATCACGTTGATGTCCTGCGCGGTGTGGAGATAGATCCGGAATCCCTCGCCCTTCACCCGGTTGCGCCCCTTAGCCCAGTCGTCCTGGGACAGGTTGATGGTGGCGCTGCCCGCCAGCAGCTCCGCCCCGGCCACCTTGCCGTCACGCTCCCAGGTTTCCCCCAGCGTGAAGCCCACGATGTCCCGGTACCAGGCGATGCTGGCCTGCAGATCGTTGACCGTGAGGCTGGGGGAGACGTCCCGCAGCCTGAGGGTCTCGGGTTTCTTGCGAGCCGTCTTTGCCGTCGTCTTGCGCTTGGTTGCCATGCGATGTCTCCATGTCCATGCGGGGCGCCCCTATTCTACTGCCCTGAGCCTTGTGCCGTCGAGTCATGGCGCTACACTGGTGTGCGCCCCCTCCCCCACTCACCGCTCTGCCGGAGGATGGCTCATGCGTTATCCCGTTCTGGGCGCGGTCGCGTTGTGCTGGCCGCAGCTGCTGGCGGCGCAGCACCTGCACCGCCTTCCCGCCACGCCGCAGACCGTGGCCTACGGCTACTACAGCGCCGCCGCCAGGCCGGCCCTGCGGATCGCGTCGGGGGATACCATCGAGGTGGAGACCTTGATCACCTCGCGGCCGGACCGGCTGGAAGCCGCCGGGGTGCCGTCCGGCGAGGTAGAGCAGTCGCTCCGCGATATCGTAACCCAGGTCACCGACCGCGGCCCCGGCGGCCACATCCTCGCCGGGCCGGTCTATGTGGAAGGTGCCGATTCCGGCGACGTGCTGGAGGTGCGGATCCTGCGGATCGATCTGGCGCTTCCCTACGGCTACAACGGCTGCAGCGGCTTCCTCAAGTCCAACTGCGAAGCGGGGGGCGGCACCCGCATCATCCGGTTGGACCGGGAGCGGATGGTGGGGCAGTTCGGGCCGGGCATCGAGATCCCGCTCAAGCCTTTCTTTGGCAGCATGGGGGTGGCGCCCCCGCTCGATTCCGGCCGGGTGAGCAGCAATCCGCCGGGCCGGCACGCCGGCAACCTGGACAACAAGGAACTCGTGGCCGGGACCACCCTGTTCATCCCGGTCCATGCCAAAGGCGCGTTGTTCGAGATCGGGGACGGACACGCGGCGCAGGGCGACGGCGAGGTGGACCAGACGGCGATCGAGACCTCCCTCCGCGGCCGGCTGCAGCTCCTGGTGCGGAAGGATCTGCACCTGGCATGGCCCCGGGGCGAGACGCCCACCCACTTCATCGCGATGGGGATGGACCCGGACCTCACCAAAGCCACGCAGATTGCGGTGCAGGAGGCGGTGGACCTGGTGGCGGGCTACAAAGGCTGGTCCAGGATGGAGGCGTACCGCTTCGTCAGCGTAGCGTGTGACGTGCGGGTGACGCAGCTGGTGGATGGGAGCGTCGGCGTGCATGTGATGATTCCCAAGGCCATTCTCGGGACCAGACCGTAGCCCATGCGGCGCGCTCCTTCGTTTCCCCGCCTGGCGCTGGTTGTGCTCGCGACGCTCGGCTTCCTGTCCACTCCTCGCTCCGCCAGGGCGCAGGCCAGCGAGAGGCTCTTCGACAGCAGGCAGGTCCTGGAGCTGCAGATAGCGACCGACCTGAACGCCCTGATGCGCCAGCGCGACTCGTTGAAGCTGAAGTCGTTCCCCGGCACCCTGACCTACCGGGCGGCCGACGGCGAGCGGGTGCCGGTCGAGGTCAGCCTCAAGCTGCGAGGGCACTGGCGGCGGCAGGCGAAGAACTGCGACTTCGCGCCGATCGAAGTGAACATCGCCAAGGGCGCCCGGCCGGGAACCATCTTCGAGGACCAGGGCGACCTCAAGCTGGTGACCCACTGCCGGAGCAAGAGCCCCATCTTCGAGCAGTATGTGCTCCGGGAGTACCTGGTGTATCAGCTCGCCAACCTGCTGATGCCGGTGAGCCTGCGGGCCCGGCTGGTACGCGCAAGCTACGTGGACACCGCGGGGAAACGGGATTCCCTGACCCGGTACGGTTTCTTCATCGAGAACGAGCGCAAGGCGGCGGCGCGGAGCAACTCGGTGGTGCTGGAGACCAGGGGCGCCCTGTGGGACGACGTGGACCCGGAGATGGGCTCCCAGGTCTCGGCGTTCGAGTACATGATCGGCGGCACTGACTGGTCGCTGGTGGCGCTGCACAACATCGTCCTGTACCAGAACCGGGAGACCGGCACCCTCTGGCCCATGGCCTACGACTTCGATTGGACCGGCATCGTGTGGACCAGCTACGCGGTTCCGGACTACCGGCTGCCCATCCGGTCGGTGCGCCAGCGCCTGTATCGAGGCGCCTGCCGCACGGCGGAGGAGTGGGCCCCCGTCCTGGCCCGATTCCAGGAGAAAAAGACCGAACTCTACGCGGTGTACGACAGCCTGCCGCAGCTGGACCCGAAGTACGTCGGTGACACCCGGAAGTACCTGGACCAGTTCTTCGAGGTGATCAGCGACCCGCGGAAGCTGAAGCGAGAGCTGATAGATCCCTGCCGGCGCGGCACCTAGGGGCGATGGTCACTCTATCATGGGCGGGCCGGCGTGAGCCGCGCGACCCACCCCCCTCCCGGCGCAAGACGGAGTTCGAGAGGAGTCCGGGCGTCGAACTGGCGGACATCGCGCAGGTAGTCGGTGCCGTGGCGGGCGGCGTTCACGCCGTCCTGGTAGGACTCCATCTGGTACGGCCGGTCGCCCAGGAAGGTCAGATCGAGTGACAACGTCCGGGGCTCCCAATCGGTGAGCGCCCCGACCCACCAGGTGTCCCCCTGGCGCCGGGCGATCGCGACGTAGTCGCCGATCTTGCCCTGCAACGGGCGGGTCTCGTCCCAGGTGGTGGGAACCGCCGCGATGAAGCGCGTCACCTCCGGCTCCTGGCGGTAGTGCTGGGGGTTGTCCGCCAGCATCTGCAGCGGGCTCTCGAACACTACGTACAACGCCATCTGATGGGCCCGGGTGCCCTGGCTCATGGGGTGGCTGAAGATGGGCCGGAACTCCTGGCGGGCGGCGTTGATCATGGCGCCCGGCGTGTAGTCAATGGGCCCCGCCAGCATGCGGGTGAATGGCAGGGTCACGTCATGGTCCGGGGTGACGTCCGCGCTCCATTTGTCCGCCTCGAGGCCGCGCACCCCTTCCCGGGTCAGGACGTTGGGGTACGCCCGGCGCAGCCCCCCTGGCTTGTAGGCCCCGTGGAAGTCCACCAGCAGGTGCCGCTTGGCCGCCTCGCGCGCCATGCGCCAGTAGAACCGGACCACCGCCTGGTCGTCCCGCTGCATGAAATCCACCTTGACCCCCCGCACGCCCCACTGCTGCCAGCGGTCCAGGATCTGGTCCATGCGGTCGTCCAGCGGTTTCCAGAGCGCCCAGAGGATGATCCCCACGCCCCGGGGCTCGGCGTACCGCACCAGCGCGGCCACGTCCATACGTGAGACCGTGGTCGTCAGGCTGTCCAACGGCGACCAGCCTTCATCCAGGATGACGTAGGGAATCCCATACTCCTGGGCGAAGTTCACGTACTCCTGGTAGGTCCGCTGGTTGATCCCCGCCTCGAAGTCCACCCCGTGGAAGTTCCGGTCGTTCCACCAGTCCCACGCCACCTTGCCCGGCCGGATCCACGAGGTGTCTTGCAGCCTGAGCTCCGGCGCGAGCTGATAGACCAGCTGGTTGTCGAGCAGCGAGCGATCGTCCGGGGCGATGGCGAGCACCCGCCAGGGGTATTCCCGCGTTCCCACGGTCCGCGCCAGGTAGGGCTCCCGCCGCGCCACGCTCACGTTCCGGACGTCGTGGGTGTTGTCCTCGAGCGCCGCGGGCGGGAACACGGCCGCGACGGATTCTTCCCCCACGACCTTCACGTGCATCCCGGGATAGTCCTCCAGCGCCGATTCCATGATCGCCAACCGCGGCCCGCTCTCGGCCTCCAGCACCAGCGGGGTGAGACCCATCACCCCGGGCGGGAGGCTGTCCAGCGGAACCCGGCGGTAGATCGGCTCCTGGTGCGACATCCACGCCGAGTCGGCGGGGAACCAGGCGGCGTAATTGCCCCCAAAGCGGAAGCGGCTCTCCTCGGCTTCCACGGTGACGCTGTCCCGGAGGCTGGTGGTGAACCGGTACGCCACGCCGTCATCGTACGCCCGCACCACCAACCCCCACCCGCCCCGGAACTCCAGGCGCAGCTCGGCGAACCGGTCCGGCACGACCGCGTTCTTCTCCGGCACCACGGGCCGGATCACCTGGTTGACCGAGCGGCGCGTGCTGTGGGCCACCCGCCCGCCCGGCCCCAGGACGCGGCCGGGCGCGAGCGTGAGCGAGAGAGGAGAAGGCTTGAGCAGCGTCACGCCGCCGTACGTCACGCTCCAGGTCAGCTCGGTGCCGGTCTGCCCCGTTACCTGGGTCTTGCCGTCGGGGGATCGCAGATCGTACTGCTGGGCGGCGAGCGGCAACCCCGTCGTCCCCATCACCAGCACCCACACCACGCACCGCATCATCGCGTCCACGGGAGCCTCCCTTGAAGACGCCAGGTGGGCCGAGCCGCCTACCGCGCCGCGTCGCCCCGGATCATCCGTAGTCCGAACACCGTCGCGATCTGGCTGCCGGTCCTGGCCTGGAAACGCACGGTCACCTTGGTCTTGCCCCGCACCAGTTCGGCCGGAATGGGTTGCTCCAGGTCGTAGAACGTCTGCGGGTCGGACATGCGGAGCTGCGGGGAGGCGACCACCGTGCCGTCCACCAGCACGTCGAAGTTCGCGGGCATCGCGCGCCGGTCGCCGCTGAAGAAGGTCAGGACTAAGGTCATAGGATGGGCAGGTTCCACCGGCACGTCGTAGGAGAACCAGCTCGTGCCGTGGCGGCCGGGCTTGCCCTGGATCCGCTGGGGCGTCGCGTCGGGCGCGCCCTGGTAGTTGAACTGCCGCTCGAACACGGCCTCGCCCGGCTGCAACCACGCCACCGTGGCCGCTTCCAGCGCGCGCAGCCGCTCGGCCTCCGCGATGTACGCCGCTTTCTCTTTTTCCCACTCCTCTGGGGTGAACAGGTCCCAGTAGGTGCCGTAGGTCCGGCGGTGCAGCTGGTAGAAGGGCATGAAGTTCACGTCGTGGGTCTGGCCCTGGGCGTCGGGCTCCCGGCCCACGCCGCCGCTGGTGAAGCGTCCGGGCCCGCCGCTCGCGGGCTTGAGCCAGGACGCCACCGGCTGATCTGCCGCGACGAACACCGGGACCTTGGGCGGCGCGCCCCGACGCTCACCCTCCGGGCCATGCTCGGCTTCGGGGCCCAGGTCGCCCGCCAGCACCAGCGGTCCCCACATCAGGGCGGCCCGCCGGGTGTTGTCCGGCAGGGGCTCCAGCCGCAACGACTTGGGCATGGCGATTTCGACCACGTCGCCGCTCTGCCACGTCCCCTTGATCTCCACGAAGGAGCTGACGCCCTCAGGCTTGGCATACTGGCTTCGCCGTGGGCCCGCTTCCTCAGGCCCCGTCTCCTGCGGCACGGCCAAGGCCTGACCGTTGACCCTGAGGGAGAAGCCGTCGGCCGCCCACCAGGGCCGGCGCACCCCCAGGGTGAAGGCCTTCGGACTCTTGAGCGTCATCGTGAGCTTGGCGGTTTCGCCTTCGGGGAAATCGGTGTCCATGACCAGCCGCAGGCCCGCCTCCGCCCACTCCGCGGTGGATGGCGCGTAGACCGTGACCCAGAGGCGGTCGCCCGCTTCGTAATAGATCCCGTCGCCGTGGAGGGCGTGGTTCTCCATCCCGGTGCCCATGCAGCAGGTGAAGTCTTCGAACATGTCCTGGTATTCGTGCTGCACGCCGCGGCCCACGGGCACCATGTAGCACATCCGGCCGTCCTGCGGGTCAATGGAGGCCAGGGCGTGGTTGAAGAGCGCCCGCTCCTGGAAGTCGGCGTAATAGGGGTCCGGACGGAAGGAGAACAGCCGGCGGGAGAGCTTCAGCATGTTGTAGACGTTGCAGGATTCGCAGGTGCGGCCGTCCACCCGCCCGCTGAGCTGGTCGGGAGGCCCAAAATATTCGTCCGTTCCGTGGCCGCCGGTGGCGAAGCTGTGGTGCTGCACCACCTGGTCAAAGAAGAACCCGGCCGCGAACAACGCCCCGGGGCTTCCGGTGTAGGCGAAGCGGTCCGCCTCGCCGATCATCTTGGGTACCTGGGTGTTGGCGTGGGTGCCGGCCAGGTCGTCCTGGTGGCGCTCCAGCGGCTGGACGAACGCCGTGTGCTCGAACTTGCGTGACAGCGCCAGCCAGCGCCCGTCCCCGGTGTCGTGGTAGAGATCCAGCAGGACTTCGTTCATGCCCCCGAACTCGGTGTTGAGCATCTGCTGGACCTGGGCGTCCTCGAGCCCGGACAGGATCTTCTCCGCCCACCCCGCGAAGCGCGCTTCTACTTCCAGGGCGGTGCGGTTGCCGGTGAAGCGATAGGCGTCGCGCAGGCCGGCGAAGGTCTTGTGCAGCGTGTACCAGGGCGACCACTCGCCGTTCAGATCGAATGCCGCCGAGCGGATCTCGCCTTTGGCCAGGGCGCCGAAGGCCCTGCGGCCTCCTTCCAGCGCGCTCAAGTAACCGTCACCGTTCTTGTCCTGGACTTCTCTCAACTCCCGCACGATGTAGTCGGCTCGATCCTTGAAACGCTGATCTCCCGTAGCCGCCCACATCAGGCTCACCGCTGACAGGTAGTGGCCGGCAACGTGTCCCGTGAGGTTGCGCCCGCCGCCGTC
>Ga0153915_10001220_pt1 | contig 23707 bp, 21 predicted proteins | sample Opewatmetagenome_2_FD_107003 | JGI IMG/M metagenome (GOLD analysis project Ga0153915, IMG submission 107003) | Freshwater wetland microbial communities from Ohio, USA - Open water 3 Core 3 Depth 3 metaG | ecosystem: Environmental > Aquatic > Freshwater > Wetlands | place: USA: Ohio, Lake Erie...
TATATTCTTCCCTGCCTATTAATCCTTCGCAGGGGCCGTAGCATTTTTTAATATGGTAATCGAGGCACAATTTATATCTTTTCTTTTCAACAGCTTCATCGTCAATAAGATATTTACAGCTTCTTATTTTAAATGAGGTATTTAAAAGATGGAGAGAGGCTTTCATATTTTTTACATCGGTATAAGGGCCGAAATATTTCGAGCCGTCGTGTATAATATCGCGCGTCGGGAATATACGCGGAAAAGGTTCGTTTGTAATTCTGATATATGGAAATGTTTTATCGTCTTTAAGATTAATATTATACCGCGGTTTTAATTCCTTAATAAGATTATTTTCAAGGACAAGGGCTTCAATTTCGGAGTCAGTAACAATAATCTGCAGGTCTTCAATCTTGCTTACGAGTATTCTTGTTTTAACGGAATCCACATTTTCGTGGAAATAGGAGCGGACTCTGCTTTTAAGGTTCTTTGCCTTGCCTACATAAATAACAGTTCCCTTTTCATTAAGGAACTGGTAAACCCCCGGTTCAACGGGAAGCATTTCAAGTTTATGCTGTAGGATTTCGTTCATAGTCCGTTTAATAAAAATGCCATCTGCAATAGGATGAAGATGGCATCGGTTGAAAACATAAAGCCAAATTAAAATTTATAATTTTTAGGAATAATTACAATGCCCGTTTCAGATACGGTAAATTTCTTCTTGTCGGAATCGATATCGAAACCGACTTCGGCGCCTTCGGGAATAACCACATTCTTATCGATAATCGCCCTTCTAACGCGCGCGTGCCTGCTTATATTGCAATTATCGAATATGATAGAATCGGTAACATAAGCATACGAATTGACCCTGACGTTGAATCCGAGTATGGAGCGTTCTACAAGTCCGCCTGATACTATCGACCCGTCTGTAATTAAAGAATTAAATGCCCGGCCAACACGTTCCCCTTCGTGCGATACTGTTTTAAACGGAGGGAATTGAAGCTGTTTTGTGCGCAGAGGCCATGCGCTGTCATATAAGTTGAATAGAGGGTTAACGCTTATCAAATCCATGCTTGCTGCATAATAGCTGTCTATAGTCCCTACGTCAACCCAGTAAGGAATATCTTTTTTGTTTTCATCTTCAAATTTGTAAGCGTATATAGAATGTCCTTTTTTTATCATATAAGGAATAACATCTTTGCCGAAATCGAGATTGGGAATTTTTTCTTTTTCCATTGTATTAATTGCATCTTTAAGAACGGCAATATTAAAGACATATATTCCCATGTTGGCAAAACTATATTCGGGTTTATCGGGAATAACCGGAGGTTTGTCTGGTTTTTCTACAAATGATTTTACTTTGTAGCTTTTATTTATTTCTATAACTCCGAAACGGTTGGCAATTGATTTTTCAACTTCTATGCTTGCAATTGTAAGATCGGCATTGTTATCAAGATGATACTGAATCATTTTCAAGTAGTCCATCTTGTAAATATGGTCGCCGGAAAGAACAAGCAGATATTGGTAATCCCAGTCATCATGCATAAGATTAAAATTCTGCTGAATTGCATTTGCCGTGCCGAGATACCAGTTATTGCTTACTTTCAACTGAGGAGGCACAGAATAAATAAATTCGCTTAATTCGGGATTGAAAATATTCCATGCACTGTAAAGATGCCTGTTTAATGAATCAGATTTGTACTGTGTCAGCACATAAATTTTTCTTAAACCGGAATTAAGACAGTTTGAAAGAGCGAAGTCGATAATTCTGTATTTGCCTCCGAAGGGTACCGAAGGTTTTGTCCTTTCTTTAGTCAGTGGATAAAGCCGTTCCCCCTGCCCTCCGGCAAGAATCATCGTCAATGTGTTGCGAAGTATCGATGAACCGGTAATAGCCATTTTTACGTCCTCGCTTTTTTACAAAATTATTCAATTAACTACTATTTGGCAATTTAAGTTATCAATAAGTTTCATTAAATTTTAGTTATAAATGAGAAAAAGAATGAAAAAATTTACCCGGCGTTTTATCTGGGGGGGGCTGGCGCTTTTTATTGCCGCTGCCGGCTTCCTGGCATATATTTCATACAGGACATCAATTCCTATCGGGGAACTGGTAAATGAAGCGCCCAGCCTGATTTCCTCGCTCCAATCAGCCCCGATTGATTCGGATTATATTAAGAATTATGCCTCCGGAGGACAAAAAATACTGGATGTTTTATATTATGATATTAATATCGACTTATACCCGGAACAGAAGATTATTAAAGGAGATGTAATAATTAAAATTGCAGTTAAAGGGGTAGAGAAAATTGACCTTAATCTTTATGATAATTTCAAACTTAAAGCAGTCAAATTAAATGGAATGCCGATAAAATATGAGAATATAGGCACGCGCCTTACCCTGTTTCCCCCGGAAAAATTAAAGGATACATGCACGGCTGAAATAATATACGAAGGGGAGCCTAAAAATATGGGGTTCGGTTCATTTAATTTCGGTGAAAAAGATGGGAAATCGTTCATTTATACAATGAATGAGCCTGTCTTTGCTTCAACATGGTTCCCCTGCAACGATATCCCATCGGATAAGGCTATTTTCGATATAAAAATTACAAATGACTCTTCAAAAGTATCTGTCTCAAATGGAAAGCTGATTTCGGTTTCTGTTAACGGCGGAAGAAAAACATATCACTGGCGGACTCTTTATCCTCTCGCCACTTATCTAACAGCTCTCTATTCGGCTGATTACATCAATTATAATGAAGAATATATTTCATCTTCCAAAATAAAAATGCCGGTAAGTTATTATGTTACCCGCGAGAAGGCCGAAAATTCTAAATTCGATTTTTTCATTCACAAAGAAGCTATTTCTATCCTTTCAAAACTTTTCGGGGAGTATCCGTTTATAAAAGAGAAATATGGAGTTGCCGAGTTCTTATGGAATAAAGGTGCGTTGGAAAATCAGACAATTACAGGAATCGGCTCGGTTTTTATTTCCGGAATGGGATTATATAAAGACCTCCTCGTCCACGAGCTTGCCCACTCCTGGTGGGGAAATGCTGTCGGGTTAAAAGACTGGAAAGATATATGGCTGAATGAAGGGTTTGCCACTTACTCTACCGCCCTTTATTATGAAGCTCTGACCGACAAACGGGCGCTGTTTTCAACAATGAGAACTTTCTCGGGGGATTTTAGCAAAAGCGCTTTATATAACCCTTCGCAGGATTTATTCAGCAGGCTTATTTATAACAAAGGAGCATGGACACTTCATATGTTAAGGAAAGAAGCGGGAGATTCCTCTTTCTTTAAAATCTTGAGAAAATATTACAATGACTTTAAGTACAAAAATGCATCTACAGAAGATTTCAAATCGGTCTGCGAATCCGTGCTTAAAAGAAATATGAGTTCTTTTTTCAATCAATGGGTGTATAAAGGGAAAGGAATAATTGAAGCTGAATATGATTTTGCAGTTTCGCAATCCGGCGCAGGTGAAAATAATGTTAAACTGAATTTAACCCAGATACAGAAAGGCTGGCCGGTATATGCTTTTGCTATAGACCTGAAATTAATTTCGGCCGATGGGGCTGCCGAGGTTAAAACTGTATATGTAACAAAAAAAGAATCCCATTTTGAGCTTAAAACAGGGCTTTTACCAAAGGAAATTATACCCGATCCCGATGGGTGGCTGCTTGCAAAGTTTAAGAAAAAATAATTTTCTTTAAACAAAAAAGTGAGGATTTTAATTTAAATTTGTCAATCAAAAAGAATATATAATGAGTTCAAAGTACATTTTCATATCGGATATTCATCTTGGGCTTCAGCCCCCGGCAAAAGAGAAGGCGAAAGAGAACCTTCTCGTTAAACTTTTAAACGAAGAAGCTTCCGGCGCGGATAAATTATTCATTTTAGGCGATCTGTTCGACTACTGGTTCGAATACCGGAGAGTCATTCAGAAAGGATTTCTTAAAACACTTGCCGGTTTGCAGACGCTTGCCGAAAAAGGGGTGGAAATACATTATATAATCGGGAATCATGATTTCCTGCACGATGATTTCTTCGAAAAAGAAATAGGCATTAAAAAGGTTTACAGCGATCCTTTTTCGATAATGCTTGAAGGTAAAAAATTCTATCTTGGGCATGGAGACGGGCTTGTAAAAAACGATATCGGCTACCTTGTATTGAAAAAAATCCTCAGAAACAGGTTTCTGCAATGGATATACTCATTAATCCACCCCGATTTAGGGATTTGGATTGCAAGTTCAACAAGCAAAACATCGCGTGAATATACAAAAGAAAAAGATTACGGCGAAGTTGACGGAATGTTTGAAGAGGCGAAGAGAAGAATTGATGATGGAGCAGATTATGTTATTTTCGGGCACCTTCATCAGCGCAAGTTTGAAAAATATAAAAACGGCGCTTATATAAATCTCGGTTCGTGGCTCGATAAACCCTGTTACGGCATATTTACAGATAACGAATTTAAAATCATAGATTGGAATTGAAATGATTCAGCAGAAAGGTTTTCCAAATATTAATACCGCTCCCCCAAAGAAGAAAAAAGGAATGAGCAAAAAACTAAAAATATTCCTCAGCCTGGTTATACTGGCGTTTATTGCGTTTTTTATTTTTATAATATCAGGGCTTCCGTCTGTTGAAGAACTTGAGAACCCAAAAACAAATCTTGCAACTGAAGTTTACGGGGTTGATGGAAAACTTATAGGCACTTATGCGGCGGAAACAAGGATTGAAGTAAAATTCGGCGACCTCCCCCCCCACCTTGTAAATGCGCTTATTGCAACTGAAGACAGATCTTTCTATAGTCATTGGGGCGTAGATATACCGAGAGTTTTTAAGGCTATTGCGCTTTATTTTGTAAAGAGATCAGGCGCAAGCACAATAACACAGCAGCTTGCAAAGAATTTGTACAACCTTAAAGAAGGAAAAGAAAATTTTTTAGAGACGGGTATTAGAAAAGTAAGAGAATGGATAACGGCAGTACAGATTGAAAAAAATTATACCAAGCAGGAAATTATTGAGATGTATTTAAATGTATCCCCTTTCGGGCGCCAGGCATTTGGAATACAAGCAGCCTCTTATGCATATTTTAAGAAAAATGCGAAAAATCTTACCATTAATGAATCTGCAATGCTTGTAGGTGTTTTAAAAGGGAATTACATATATGATCCTAATATTAACCCGGAATTAGCCTTGAAAAGGCGTAATGTTGTTCTAAACAGTATGGTTGACGTAGGATATTTAACGCAGGGTGAATATGAAAGATTAAAAAAGGAACCTATAAGAGATTTCAGGGATAATATGGCTCAGGGGCCGCAATCTACAATTGCGGGAAGTTTTCTTGTATATATAAGACCGATAGTTAAAGCAATTGCAAAAAAACATGGGTATAATCTTGAAACAGACGGCTTGAAAATTTATACTACAATTGATACCCGTATGCAGGAAGCTGCAAATAATGCCGTTAAAGCGCATCTGGAAGCATTCCAACCCGAATTTGATAAATACTGGAAATGGGATAAGGAACAAAACAGAGAAACATTAAAAGATCTTGTTGAAAAAGCAATTAAAAGAAGACCCGATTATATTGCGGCGTACGACCAGCAAAAGACGGCAATAGCGCAGGAATTAAGGTACAATTCCAAGTTTGTGGATTCTGTAAAGAAAGCCGCCCAGAAGATGGAAGTGGGCTTTGTAGCAATTGACCCGGCAAACGGACAAATACGCGCAATGGTAGGCGGAAGAGACCCGAAGAACTGGCGCGGGTGGAATCATACAACAGACGGCGGCAGGCAGCCCGGTTCGGCATTCAAACCATTTACTTATCTTGCCGCAATAAAAAGCGGTTTATACCCTGCCTATCCTATAATGGATCAGGAATTTAATTATGACGGTTGGAACCCGAAAAATTTTGAAATGACATGCACCGGCAGATTTATGACCTTGCGCGAAGCTCTTAAAATGTCAATTAATACAGTTACAGCCCGCATTATTGTTGAAGGGCATGTAAGCCCGAATGATGTAGGTGAAGTTGCAAAAGCGGTAGGAATAAAATCGAAACTTGAATTATTTCCTTCTATTGCGCTTGGAACATCTCTTGTAACCCCTCTTGAACTTGTATCGGCTTATGCCACGTTTGCAAACAAAGGGATATACAATGAACCTATTGCGATTTTAAAAATTACGGATAAAAACGGCGTTGTAATAGAAAGTTTCAATTCCAAAAAGCGGGAAGGAGTATCGGAAGAAGACGCATATATATTAACCGATATGCTGAAGACAGCCTTGAATCAGGGAACAGGCGCCAGAGCGCGCCAGTATTTCAGTTTTCCTGCAGCCGGAAAAACCGGTACGGCGCAGAATTATAAAGATGCATGGTATGTCGGATACACTCCTCATCTTGCAGCAGGAGTCTGGGTGGGGTTTGACGATGAGCGGATAGCGTATAATTCGAGAGACGGCCAAGGTTCGCGCGCGGCGCTTCCTATATGGGCGATGTTTATGAGGGATTCATACGCAAAATGCCGCATACCGCAGGATGATTTTACACCTCCTGAAAGCGGCGATGTTGTTAGCGTGACTTTTTCCAGAAGCAGCATATTTGAATACGGCGACCCTAAAACTATGCCCGATTATGCCAGAGGCGAAACGGTAACCGATATTATAAATAAAAAGAAGGCAAAATTGGAAGAATTTGATCCGCGCGCGCGATATAAAGTGAAAGTTTTCGATAAATATACTATACAAGATACAACTGCCCATCAGGCGGAAGAAATAAGATAGTTTCATATTTCAAAATAGTTCATTATTTTTACACTCCAAGTTTTGCCCGGATGGTGGAATTGGTAGACACGCTAGGTTCAGGGTCTAGTCCACGTACGTGGGTGGGGGTTCGAGTCCCCCTTCGGGCACAAGTTAAATCCCGGTTTCATACCGGGATTTTTTTTGCAGTAAACCGCCTCTTGCTCCTTTATTTTATCTTGACAAATCAATTCGTAATTTTTAAGTTGAATAAGGGTTTATGCGAAAACTTAAATGATAAATAATTTCCTGTATAATATAAATTGAATTTATAATTACGTATTGCATAATACATAATGATTGGACGTAAAAAGAGAGGAGAATTAAAATGTCGGAACATAAAAACAATGTTAAAAGACTGGCAATTATTCCTGCCGATTTAGACAAACTTCCTATGCCTGCTTTCGAATATATTGTTTTAAAATTAAATACACTTCAGGATGATGTTGAGTTTGAATTTATTCCGGTTGAAGAGACTTCCTCTTTTTTACAAAAATTAGCGCCATCGGAGGAATTTTCCGTAGATGATTTTAAAGAAAACGCATTTGAATTTATCGAGAATGTAGAGAAACATATAAAAGCCCTTTCATCGGGTTATAATCTAAGAACTGCAATTCCCGACAGATATTTACTGATTAGCTTAAGTTCGCTTGATACTCATTGGTACGGCCTTTTTGAGGACAAATACTCTGCAATTTTTCTTGGCGACTGGGAAGATATGATGGCCCCCCCTTCTCTGCTGGAATTTATGATAACTCTTATTATTATGGAAGGATTAGAACTCGTGGTTTTAGAAGATGCCGTCAAAATAAGCCATTTGTGCACAAGAGGGTGTATCGGCGATTTTAATCCAACCTTAAAAGATGTAAGATATAAAATTCTACAGGGGTTCCTTTGCGCCGACTGCAAAAGTATATTAGAAGAAAATATAGGGCCGGAAAAGACAAAGAAATGGATATCCATACTTTCTAAAGAATGGCTGGGGCATGCATCCGACCAGAACAGCCCGGCTTCAATTGTTGCAAAGCTCGGTTATGATTTATTTATAACGAAAGGGATATCGCCTAACCTTTGGCAGAAATATATTATCAAATTAAGAGAGGAAGGAATAAAAGAATCGATTAAAATTATCGGCGCTGTAATCACAGCCGCCTTTTTAGTATGGTTCGGATTAAAGTAATGAATATTCCAAAGTAATAGTAGAAATCGCCGGGCGTTTCCTATATACTTAACTTTTAATATTCTTCCTTTGTGCAAATAATAATACCGATTAGATATTATATTTATTGATTTTTTGTAACCTTTTGTAAATGCTTTTAGTCTTAAATATTAAAGGAATTAAGTTCTTTATTTTGTAACCATTAAATGATTATTTAAGTCAAAAGTAATAAATAAGGAGGCAGTTATGCACGAAGAAATGATACCCATCATTCTTTTTCTCGTCACCGGAATAGTTTTGGTGGTATATTTTTATTTCCGGTCAAAAGACAGGCAGTTAATAATCGAAAAAGGGATGTCCCCTGAAATAGTAAATAATCTGTTCAGATTCCGCTGGAATCCGTATATCTGGCTTAAAGTGGGAGTAGTAACCGCCTGCGGTTCTCTGGGAATACTGCTTGGCAATTTTCTAATGTGGGCATTCCCCGATCGCTGGTGGAGCGAAGCAAACAACACAATGATGACGAGTTCCAATGAAACAATGATGGCATTTTCAATCCTTTTCATGATAGGCGTCGGTTTTATCGCAGCATTCTATTTATCGCGTAAAATGGAACGTGAAGAAGAAGAAAGAGAAAACAAGATACAATAAAATTGTTCTGTCAATAATGGCAATAAACAAAAAGACACGCCGCGGCGTGTCTTTTTGTTTTAAATAAACTTAAAAGAAGTTAATTAAATAATTTCCTTTTCCTGCAGCCAGTGTAGAGTATCCAGAGCGGCCATGCAACCGCTGCCGGCGGCAGTAATAGCCTGTCTGTATGTCTTATCGGCAACATCGCCGGCGGCAAAAACGCCTTCAATGTTAGTATGGGTAGTGCCCGGTTTTACAATAAGATATCCTGTTTCATCCATATCGAGAACATCTTTGAATATAAGAGTATTAGGCTGATGGCCGATACCCATAAAAATACCGTCAACTTTAACTTCGGTTAAAGAACCGTCTTTAGTATTCTGAATTATTGCTCCGGTAACAATCTTACGCCCGTCTGGAAATTCGTCGCCGGTAATTTCCTTAATTGTAGAATTAAGCAAGAATTTAATTTTAGGATTTTTCTGAGCCCGCTCAATCATAATTTTGGAAGCGCGGAATTCATCGCGGCGGTGAATAACAGTAACTTCCGAGGCAAAATTTGTTAAGTAGTTTGCTTCTTCCATGGCGGTATCGCCTCCGCCGACAACAAAGACTTTAAGATTGCGGTAAAAGAAAGCGTCGCATGTTGCGCATGCCGAAACGCCGTAACCTTTAAATTTCTTTTCGCTTTCAATCCCAAGCCATCTTGCTGAAGCTCCGGTAGCAACTATAACGGCTTCGGCAGTGAAAGTGTCTTTTTCAGTTTTAAGCGTAAACGGCCTTCTTGAAAAATCGATCTCCGTAATTTCATTGAACCGGCAGTCGGCTCCGAAACGCTGAGCCTGCTTCCTCATTGTATCCATTAAAGAAGGGCCTTGAATTCCATGCTCAAAGCCGGGAAAATTTTCCACTTCCGTGGTAATAGTCAACTGTCCGCCCGGCTGAACCCCTTCAAAAACAACAGGGCTTAAATTGGCGCGCGCGGTATAAATAGCTGCGGTTAAACCTGCAGGCCCCGATCCGATAATTGCAACTTTAAAATGATTCTCTGACATCGTTTGAACTCCAAATTATTCTGCGTAAATATATTCTTTTCCGCTTATATGATGCAAAATAATTAAACGGGATTCAAAGGATACCGCTTATTTTGCTAAAAGATTTTTCAAATTCCAGCCGGATTTGATTTGAGTAGGGATTGTATTTGTAAAAATCCCTGAATAGCTGTTCCGAATCATTCATGACAAACTGAGTTATGCGTGAAATATCGCTCAGGCTTCTCATTTTAAGCTCCAGATCAAGAATACCCATTTCATTAAACGCCCTTCCGAGATGATGCATCAAGCTCAAATTATATGCCATCAAACGGTCATGCACATCGGGGGATAATTCAAGTATAGATAATTTAAGTTTATCAGTAAAAACCTTATCTATAAAGGCTTTGCTTTCCCCGTTGATTCTTCCTCCTGCGGTAACAATCTTTTGCCCTTCAATAGAAAACTTAGCCGAATCGGGCCCGAATAAAGGATGGGTAAGATAATACTGATTTCCTGATGGAAGATACTTTATACAGCATTCTTCAGGTTTTAGTTTTACCGAAGATAAATCAATAAGCACAGATGAAGATGGAATCTTTTTCCCGTTTTCAATAAGGAAGTTTTCAATTTCCGAAATTGGAATGGCAAGAAATATTAATTCCCGGTTTAAACATTCATCCAGATCCTTATATATTTTAGTATGGCAGTCCTGCTTTTTTTTGTCGTAATAAATAACTTCAAAGAAACGGCTTAATTCTTCCCCGAAAAAGGAACCGAACCTTCCGGCTCCAACGAGCGATATTTTAGGAATATTTTCCATTGTTCCTCTTTACTATGCGTGAAGATTTTTGCCTGCTGTTTTTTTATTCCTTATTGTAAGAACAGGCCCTTTAAGAAGTTTCCAATCCTCAATAAGCTGCGAAAATTCGGAAAAGTTAAGAGATTGTTCCCCGTCGGAGAACGCTTCAGAAGGGCGGGGATGCACTTCCACAATAAATCCGTCTGCTCCGGCTGTTAAACCTGCTAGCGTAACAGGTTTAACAAGTTCGCTTCTTCCTGTTGCATGACTTGCATCAATGACGATTGGAAGATGCGAAAGCTCTTTAATTGTAGGGATTATATTCAAGTCGAATGTATTTCGTGTGTACTCGACAAATGTTCTGATCCCCCTTTCGCAAAGGATAACATTACTGTTCCCTTCGCAAAGTATATATTCAGCGCTCATAAGAAATTCATTTAAAGTAGCCGAATTGCCTCTTTTAAGGAGTACCGGTTTTTCAGCCTTACCAAGCTCTTTAAGAAGTTTAAAGTTCTGCATATTTCTGGCGCCTATCTGGAAAATATCAACATAGTCATATAGTTCTGTAATATCCGAAATCTCCATTACTTCGGATACAACCGGGAGTTTGTAATATCTGCCTGCTTCTGCAAGCCATTTTGCCGCCTGTACTCCAAATCCCTGAAAAGAATATGGACTGGTTCGGGGTTTATATACCCCTCCTCTTAAAATATCGGCTCCCTTCGATGCAACTTCCCGCGCAATTTCCCATATCTGCTCTTCCGATTCTACCGAACATGGCCCCGACATAATAACAGGTTCGCTCCCTCCGATTACTACGCCGCCTACAATTATTTTGCTGTTCTCCGCTTTAAATTCTCTGGATGACAATCGGAAAGGTGATTTAATTGTCAATACTTTTTTTACAAACCCGAATTTCAAAACTTTTTCGGCTAATTCCTCTTTTTTGCTGCTGAAAAGAATAAATATCTTTTCATTAAGGAAATTCACTTCTTTAAATTCGGCGTTATTCTCAATAAGCAGTTCCGAAAGCTTAGCAAGTTTATTTTCATCTGTATTCGGTTCAATGACTATCAGCATTTTATTTCCCTCTCTGTTTAATTATCAATTCCTGAGCCTGTTTAATTTTTTCAACCGGCGCGCATAAGGAAATTCTTACATGCCCCTTTCCGTTTTTTCCATAAATAGAACCGGGGGTAAAAAGTATTTTTGCGCTGTTAAAAAGTTCATTGCAAAATTCAATATCATCCTGCTTGCCAGGGAGTTTAGCCCAAATGAACATACCGGAGCTGTTTTCAGAAACGGCGCATGCGAGAAGCCGGGCAAGTTTAACAGCTTCCGATTGCCTTTTTCCATAAATTACATTCAATTTTTTATGCCACGAATTTCCGAGTGAAAATGCTTTTACCGCTGCCATTTGAAGAGGCAGGAAACTTCCAGAATCGGCAATGCTTTTTGTTTTTATTACAGCTTCAAGAAGCGCGCTGTTTCCGGCCGCTGCGGCAAGCCTGAATCCCGGCATATTAAACGTCTTGCTCAAAGAACACAGTTCAACGGCAATATCCTTTGCCCCTTTAATAGAAAGTATGCTCAAAGGCTTTTCCCTGTTGAGGATGAATGAATATGGGTTATCGTGTACAATAATGATATTCCTTTCCTTTGCAAATTGCACTACATTCTGTAAAGTCCTTTTAGTAAGGAGGGAACCCGTAGGCATATGCGGAGAATTAAGCCAGATAATTTTTTCTCTTCCGGTACATTTCTCTTCGAGTTCGCTTATGTCAATCTGCCATCCGTTGCTTTCCAGCAGATTATAAACAATAGGTTTCGATTCCGTCAATTCAGCGCAATGACGGTAAATCGGATATCCGGGATCCGGGGCAAAAACCCTATCCCCTTTATTGAGCAATGCAAGTGAAATATGAAAGATTCCCTCTTTCGATCCGATAAGGGAAATTAATTCTTTACCGTAATCCAGAGAAACGCCGAATGTTTTTTTATACCATTGAGCCGCCTGCCGCCGGTATATTTCGTTTCCTGCCGAGGGCTGATATAAATGGCTTCCTTTTTCTTCAATACTTTTCATTAATGCTTTTATTACTTCAGGAGGGGGCGGAATATCAGGATTGCCGACCGCCAGATTAATTACATCTTTCCCTGTTCCTTTCCTAAGTGTCTTTGCAAGAAAATACTCTTCAATACAATTGAGCCTGTCCGCCGTTTTAAGTTTCATCTTTTTTCCTCTTCAATTCAAAAAAAAACCCCGGCTTGCTTACCGGGGTCTTTGTTATTAAACTTTTTTATGTCGTTATCGCATAATAAAAGCAGACCCCGTCAGGCGGCTAAAATAAAAGTAACCGTAAAAGAAAAAGTAGAGGCTGTATGCGATGTTATTAATTTTCATTTTTTATCAATTTGTTGTGTGCGAAGATATTCAGAGATTTATTATTTGTCAAGTTAATTTATTTATTCTTTTAGAAAAGAAGCGTTTCTTTTCAATCCTTTCAGCTTCGCGCGGTAAACTGGGCTGTCTTCAAAGATTTCCTTAAATCCTTCTTCCCCCATCAATTCAATTACAGAAAGAGACATTTCTTTTTTCCTGTTTTTAATGAATCCTTCTTCGCGCGCGGAGACCGAAAAACTTATATTCCAGGGGCATACATCCTGGCATATATCGCAGCCGAAAAGCCAATTATCGAATTTGCCTTTAAATTCCGGGGGTATTTCCCCCTTATTTTCTATTGTAAGAAAAGAAATGCATTTATTTGAATCTATTATCCTGTCGGCAACAATTGCGCCCGTCGGACAGGCGTTAATGCAGGCGCGGCAAACGCCGCAGAAATCCCCTGCCGGTATTGAATAGTCAAACTCGTAATCGGTTATCACCGAGGCAATAAAAAACCAGCTTCCGAAATTTTTGGAGATAAGATTAGAGTTTTTTCCTATCCATCCAATTCCGCCTCTGGCTCCCCACGCTTTATCCATTACCGGGCCTGTATCTACATACTCAAGGGCGTTAAATGCAGGATCAATTTCTTTCAGTCTCTCTATTAAAGATTCAAGCCTTTCCCACATAATAAGATGATAATCTTTGCCCCATGCATACCTTGATATTTTTCCATAACCGGGCATACCCGAAAAACTTCCTTCGGTATAATAATTCATGCCGAGAGAAATAACGCTCTTTGCCCCGGGAAGAATTGTTCTTACATCTTTTCTTTTTTCGAGATTCCTTTGAATATATTCCATTGAAGCATGGTATTTATTTTCAATCCACTTTTCAAGCCTGCCGTATTCTTCGGTAAGCGGTTCCGCTTTTGCAAAACCGGCAAGGTCGAACCCGTATTCTTTGGCAAGTTCAATAACCGTTTGATTCGTGATCTTCAATTATCACCAGTCTAATTCTTTTTTGGAAACTTTAACATATATATCCCCTTTTTCAACAAGCGTTTCATAAACATTAATTCCTCTTCTTCCTTCGGGAGTTTTCCCCGTTCTCAGGCTGAACTGCCAGCCGTGAGCGGGACAGGTAATATATTCTTCTTCAAGAAAACCGTCATATAGAATTGCCGCATGCTGATGAGCGCATAAATTGCTTACTGCAAATATTTCACCATTCAATTTAAATAGCGCCACATCCGTATCGTCAACTATAAAACGTTTTCCTTCGCTTTCTTTAAGATCGGAAAATCTGCACACTTTTATAAAACCGGAAGTTTCGGGCAATTATTACCTTTCACTTATTTACATAATATAAAAATAATTAAATTTTGCAGTAAAGGGGATAACGATTTTACAATTTAATATGCGGTTTTTAACAGAACTATGCATACAATTATAACATTTCGCCGTAATAATTGCATTAAAATAATTGTATTTTTACCGTCATTTCCTGAACATAAATTATTTTTCTTCTATCTGTTCCAGATTCTTAAACTTTTCTTTTACAATGAATCCTTTTTCGCTTTTAGCGGCTGTTGCCGAAGCATAAAACGGGTCATGTTCAAAGACAAACTTCCAGCCTTCGGCAATAGCGCGGGGAATAATATTCTTTTTCTCGTTCAAAGTAACAATCGGCTGAAGATCATAACCCATTATGTAAGGAGCCGGAATGTGGGAGACAAACGGCATTAAATCGGCGCAATAAAGAAGAGCGCTTGATGCATCGGAAATCTTAACTATCTGCTGCCCGAATGTATGTCCGTTAATCACGATAAATTCAATTTCATCATCAAACTGATTTTCTCCGTCAATCAGATTCAGGACTCCGTTTTCAATCAATGGAACAAACCTGTTCTGCACAAAACTTGCCCTATCCTTCTCGCTTGGATTTATTCCCCATTCGAACTGGGTTTTCTGCACATAATAACTGGCATTTGGAAATGCGGGAATCCATTTCCCGTTTTCAAGTTTAGTCGATCCTCCTGTATGGTCGAAATGAAGATGCGTCAGAATAACATCAGTAATCTGCTCAAAAGAAACATTATATTTCATCAAAGAAGAGGCAAGAGTATTGGAATAATCAATCCTGTAAATCTGTTTGAATTTATCATCCCAGTAATCCCCAATACCGGTATCAATAAGTATATTTCTACCGCCGTTTTTAAGGAGCAGACAGCGGGTATTGAGAGTAACCCTGTTGGATTCATCAGCGGGATTCGTTTTTTCCCAAATCGGTTTGGGAACAGCGCCGAACATCGCGCCGCCGTCAAGACCGATGCACCCTGTTTCAACTTCATGTATTGTATATTTGCCTATCTTCATATTTTCCTTTTGTTTTTTGTTAATTTTTGCTTTTCTTTAGGAAAAATAATTATATTTTATAATAATAATGAAGTATGCCGTATGAAAACACTCAAATTTCTATTTCTGTTAATTCTTTTAACATCCACTGTAGTCTATAACCAGAATAATTCCTCAAAAAGTTCACCCGGTAAGGTCAAATTTATGACCTTCAACATCCGCTATGGAACAGCAAGCGACGGAGATAACAGCTGGGAAAAGAGAAAAGAAATTTTCTTTGACGTCCTTAAAAAGGAAAAAGCCGATGTAATAGGGCTTCAGGAAGCATTAAAATTTCAACTTGATGAAATAAAAACCCTTTTTCCCCAGTACGAACAGCTTGGCGTAGGCAGAGAAGATGGTAAAACCGAAGGTGAATATTCTGCCATTCTTTACCTGAAAGAAAAATTTAAAACCGACAGCACAGGCTATTTCTGGTTTTCCGATACGCCGGAAGTTCCCGCTTCAAAATCGTGGGGAAATAATGTAACCCGGATTTGCACCTGGGCATTGCTTAAAGATTATGCAGCCGGAAAAGGTTTTTATTTTTATAATCTTCATATTGATCACGAATCGCAGAATTCGAGAGAAAAGAGCGCTGAACTACTGATAAGAAAGGCAAAGGTTAAAAATCTTCCGGTTATTATTACAGGCGATTTTAACGCCGGCGAAGATAATGCCGCTATAAAATATATCCTTTCAAACGGCTTTACCGATTCGTACAGGAAATTATACCCTGAAGAAAAAGCTGTAAACACATATCACGCCTTTAAAGGGGGCGCTATCGGCGACAAAATAGACTACATTTTCTATTCAGGTAACCTGAAAGTATTTGATGCGGCAATTATCAGAAGAAATAAAGACGGGAGATACCCTTCGGATCATTTTCCAGTAAACGCTGTTTTAGGTTTTTAATTTACGGGCAGGACAACTTTGAAAGTTGTCCCGCTTCCTAAAACACTTTCAACAGTTAAATTTCCGCCATGTTTTTTAACAAACTCCATGCAGATTATCAGTCCCAAGCCTGTGCCTCTTTCATTCATAGTTCCTTCGGAAGTAACATTTTCTCCTATTTTAAAAAGCTTTTCAAGCTTTTCGGCAGAAATACCAAGCCCCGAATCTTTGACAGTCAACTCTGTAAAACTGCCGTCAATAATTCCAGCCGCATAAATAGAGCTTTCTTTGTTAGAGAACTTAATTGCATTATCAACAAGGTTGCCTATAACAGTTTCAATCATAAACTTATCGGCAAAAACATTTAACGAAGGGTCGCAGTTAACAATAATTTCAATTTCTTTGTTTTTTGCCAGGGAAATGTATGGCTTAACAGAAGCCGTTAAAAGTTCATTAACATTAAGATTTTCTTTCTTAAGGCCAATAGCATTCTGCTGGCTTCTTGCCCACTGAAGTAAATCATCAAATAATTTATAAACATTTTGAGCGGCTATTCCTGTCTGCGAAATCAATTCTCTTCTGTCTTCATCAGTCAGTTCGTCATAATCGGTTTCAAGCAGTTTAACCTGCCCCAGAACAGCCCAAAAAGGATTTTTAAGATTATGGGCAAGAATTGAAAAGAATTTATCTTTGCTTACTATATGTTCTTCAAGTTCGTTGTTCTTAATCTTAATCTGTTCGTTTATTTTCTTTATTCTCTTTTCCTTCCTGTAAATTGCTATAATAAGCATAATTGCCAGAATAACCGCTGCGGAAATAACAATAACAACATCCTGATTGGTTTTAATTTTTTCTTTCTGCAGTTCGTTTTCGTGGCGCAATAATTTATTTTCATATTCTTTTTCTTCAATTTCGAAAATAGCCTGCATCTCCGTTTCTCTTGCTTTATCTACTCTCGATTCGAGCCTCTTTTTAAGTTCGGCCCCTTTTGCAAAATATTCCGCCGCTTCTTTATAATTTCGTTTAATGAAATAAATTTCGGCGTATTTATTATAACACCTCTGCAGCATAAACGAGTCTTTTGCCGCAATGCAGAGGCCTTCAAGTTCCCTGCAGACAGCCAAAGACATATCCGGCTTGCCGAGCGCATCATATAAGGAAATAAATATTTTAAGAGTATTCCTTATACCTTCGGGGTATTTTAATTCCTGATAATTTTTCAGAGCATAAATGAGATACTGTTTTGCCGATGGGAAATCTTCCAGTTTAATAAAACTTGAAGCAATATCCATCTGAAGATTTGCAATTCCGTCTTTATGATTCTGCATATTGTAAATATCAAGCGACATCTTGCGGTATGTTAAAGATTGTACAAAATCCCCAATCCCGAAATAGCTTTCTCCCAAATTGCAGTAAACAACCGCGAGGAATCCTTCATCATTGAATTTGTTTTTTTCTAAAGTAGAAAGAATGTCCTTATAATTTTCAACGGCCTTTTCATAATTGCCGCGGGAATTGTAGATTGTTCCAACATTATTCAACACAGCGCAGTATCTTTCCAAAGCTCCTGTTTCATAATAATACGAGAGAAGCTTTCTGTAAATATTCAACGCGGCATCGTACCTCTTTAAAGTAAGATAAACGCCTGCAATATTATTTTCAACTACCGCGGATTCTTTATCATCCTGTATTTTTTTTAATATTTCAAGCGCCTTATTAAGGTTATTAAGCGCCGATGACAGGTTTCCTGTACGTGCGTTGTACATGCCTATATCCTGATGCGCCTGGGCGAGTTCCTTTTCATCCTTAAGACGGAGAGCGACTTTCTCTGCTTCTTCCGAATATCTTTTTGATTCAGCCGGATCGGTTAATAAGTTTTCATGGCTTAACCGGATTAGAATTTTATACTTCTGTGCATCATCCGATTTGTTAAGTAACCGTTTTAGGCTATCGGTGTTTTGCTGGTAAAACAAACTGACAGGTATTGAAAATAAGAACGTAACCGTTAATATAAAAGATAACTTTTTTATACTAAAACCTAAAAAAAATTTATTTTCTTATTATCGGTTATATTGCGTTTTACTTTAGGGCGTTTTACGCTGAAAACTGTTTTATATTATTGAGCGATTGGAGAATATCTTCAATAAGCACATCGCTTTCTTCAAGCCCAATATAAACCCTCACCATCCTATGGTTTTCATTCGAAGGATCGAAACTATTTCTATCGAAACCGGAACAGCTCGGGAATACAAGGGATTCGTGCCCCCCCCACGAAACGGCAATTAAATAGCGCTTAAGCCCTTCGCAGAATTTTTCAATTTGGTCAATTTCCTTCACATTCAGAATCATAGTAAATAATCCTCCTGCGTCCCCCATCTGTTTCTTTGCAAGCTCATATTGAGGAAATGAAGGATGGAACGGGAAAATAAGGCGCGAAATTGCAGGGTGCCCGTCAATGGCGGCTATAACTTCTTTGGTGGTTTTAAATATCTTTTTCAGTCTTAAATCGAGCGTTCTTAAACTGCGGAGAAGAAGCCATGCATTAAAAGGGGAAATAATAGCTCCCACATTCAGGTAATCGGACATAAAAATTTTCTTAATCATTTCACTTGAACCGCATAAAATGCCCGCCACCGTATCGGAATGCCCGCCGGTATATTTGGTGGCAGTCTGCATAACAAGGTCAATCCCCATTTTATATGGCTTCTGATATAACGGGGAGCAATATGTATTGTCAATTATGGTAATTATGCCTTTGCTCTTAGCAAGTTTTGCAACTGCCTCAAGATCCTGAAGTTCAAAGGTTAAAGTATTCGGAGATTCGAGAAAAATGATTTTTGTATTCGGCTGAATGGCATTTTCAAAATTTTCTATTTTTGTGCCGTCAATCATTGTACAGGTAACATTGAACCGGGGAAGCAGGTCGTTGAAAAGCTTTGTAGTCCACGAATACGGTTTAGCCACAGAAACGATATGATCCCCCGATTTAACATTTGGAAAAACAGCCATAAAAACGGCTGTAACGCCGCTTGAAAATATAAGCGCATCTTCGGCTTCATCAAGCGCGGCGGCTTTTTTCCTTAAAATTTCAACTGTGGGGTTAATACCCCTTGTATAAAGGGAGCATTTCGATTCATCCTTTAGAGCTGTCCGCAAATCTTCAATCGTATTAAAAGCAAAATTGCTTGTCTGCATTATAGGAGGAGCGACAGCATTAAAATAGTTTTCTCTGTCTTCGCCGAGTATATTGGTAATGTAAGATAAGTCCATAAAATTTTTTCCTTATTTGAAATCAAATTTCCGCATTAATTTAAAAAGAGGATATCCTAAAACAAAAAAGATGAAACCGTAAAAAGCCGAACTGAAATCGGATATAACAACGTTAACGGTAACAACGCTTATTAAAACCATAAAGACCATAGGCACAAAGGGGAACCATTTAATCCTGTACCCTGTATAGTCAATTCCTTTCTGCCTTTTTCTAAGAATAAAAATAGTAGCCGCGGCAGTCGCAAGGGCAAGACTATCAATAAACATTACATAGTTTACAATTTTTTCGAATGTCCCGAGAAAGAAAACATTTATAACCATAAGCAGATAATAAGCAGTAAGAGAAAACTCGCCAACCTGCGTTTTAGGGTTTATTTTTTTAAATACAGGAGGAAGCATTTTATCTTCAGCCATAGCATAATAGATGCGCGGATAGGTCATAAGGCTTGTATTCAAAAAACCGAGAACGGACGTAAAAATAACAATTGAAGCCGCTTTTGAACCGAAAGAACCGATAAATTTACCTGCGAGTTCCGCTGCTACCAGTTTGGAATTCATAAGGCCTGTAAATCCGAGAGCATGATAATAAGCATAATTTATTGCCGTATATAAAAACAGAATAATGCCTATTCCTATGAACGATGCCATCGGGATATTTTTCTGCGGGTTTTTTATATCAGCGCCGAGATTCATTGTATGCTGATAACCGCCGTAAGTGAAAAATACCGATATAAGGCTGACTCCGAAAGCATAAAAATAATTAGGCGTTCCCGCGCTTGCGGCAGTTGAAGCGGTTTCAACAGCAGCCGGAATAAAAAACAGGGAAGCAATTAAAATAAACATGAGGAATATTTTAAGCGAGCTTAAAATATTCTGAGCCCGCGCCCCCATCTTTATTCCTATAAAATTTATTCCGAAGAGGAATGTAAGTATTGAAAGGGCAATTACTTTTACTGCGGTATCCCCCTGAAGATGGGCTGGAAGAATAACCGGGGCAATATATTCCGCGCCCATAAGTGCAACCCCCGTATTGCTTGCCGATACGGTTATTACAAGCACCCAGTTAAGCATAAACGCATAAGCGGGATGATAACAATGGGAGAATATTTTATAAAAACCCCCCGCCGCGGGAAAACGGGAACCGATCTCTGCAAAAGTCAATGCGCCGCATAAACTTACCACTCCCCCTACTATCCATGCAAGAAAAAAAATAAAAGGGGTTTGGGCGCTTTGGGCTACCATTGCCGGCGTGCGGAATATTCCTATGCCTATTACAAGGCTTACAATTATCATTGTTAAATCGAAACGGCTGAGCTTTGGCTGTATTGTCATATTTTCCACAATTTAGTCTCTAAAAATGGCAAAAATTAACATTGTATGAAAATATTTTTTATTACATCTTTCTTGAAATCAGCCAGAGGCACAAAATATATAAGAGAAATGAGGAAATGCACCACATTGAAAGAATCTAATTACACGATTTGCAAAGGATAATATGCCGCGCGGAGAAATTTATGGTTTGAGAACTTGCGTCTCTTTCTTAATATAAGTACACAGAAAATTATTTTGTACTGCATTGAGACAGGAAATCAAAAGGGAGTTTAAATTATTGGAGAAGCTGCTTTAATATTTTTAGGACTGAGTTCTTACACCCTTATTAAAAATATTCGGAGAATAGTGGATTTGAGAAGTCGGGTAATACAATGACATAATGAAATTGTCAATGTTTTAATTTGGAGTGTCATCTCAAATTTAGATTTCTCTCTCATTCCGCTGGCTTTTCTATCAGGACTCATTAATCAATCTTTAGAAAGGTGTTATTCCTTTCAGAAAAGGCGCAAATTTTCATGAAAATCTTCATAGATACGATATTAAAAATCTGATTATTCAGGTAAGTAGGTGTATGAGAACAGGACGGGTTTTAATCCCGTCCTGATATTAAACAAAATGTTTATCTGCCGAGGCTGTCGAGATGCTCTTTTTTCTTTTCAAGAGCTTCTTTATCTTCAACTCTGTCCGGGTCAGGCACACAGCAATCAACCGGGCATACGGCAGCGCATTGAGGTTCATCGTGGAACCCGACGCATTCGGTGCATTTATCCGGCACTATATAAAAATGGTCGCCGCTGAAAAAACCTTCAGTTCCCGACGGCGCCGCGTCTCCCTCGCCAAATGTTTTACCTGCAAGCGCCCAGCTTGAACCGCCTTCATAAATTGCATTATTAGGGCATTCGGGTTCGCAGGCTCCGCAGTTTATACATTCACTAGTTATCATTATTGCCATAGCAATCCTCCTGAATAAGTTATTAATAAAATTCTATTTAATATATTTGATTTTCGGCAGATTGCTGACAAGAAATTCAGGATTAAAAACACCTTCCTGGTTCTGCAATTCCGAAATCGTTTTTTCAACAGAAAAAATTAAGCTTTTAACATCAACATTTAAAAACATGGGAACATATTTTTCCACTTTCATTTTACCCTTAGAATACTGACTTAATGCTCCTATAAGATTGCCGCTGATAAGATGAAACGAGGCAACCGAGACATGAACCAGTCCCTGGTAAAAAAATTTATCGCCGGGAGAGGACTCATTCCACAAATTTTCGAAAAAATCGTGCGCCTCAAAGAACTCGGCGTCATTAAATAAATCAATACCTACGCTAATATCGCTCAATTTGCCTTTTATAATACTAAAAGATTGAAATAACTGCAAGAAAAGAGATTAATAAATTTACCAGCCGCCGCTTGCGCCGCCGCCGCCGAATGAACCGCCTCCCCCTGAAAAACCGCCGAAAGAGCCGCTTCCGCCTGAAAAACCTCCAAAACCGCCTCCTGAACGGCCTCCGAAGCCCCCGCCGAGCCCGCCGAGAAAGATACCGGTACCGATGCCGCCCCCTCTTCCGCCTCTCCCTCTTCCGAAAATAGCCTTAAAAAAGAGTATGAGCCCGATAAATGCAAGGAAACCGAATGGAAGCCCCCCTCTTTCTTTTTTTCTCTTTTCTTTAGCAGGATCAGCTTTGTACTCTCCTTTCGTAGCGGCAATAATAGAATTTACGCCTGCCGAAATTCCCTGAAAATAATCCCCCGATTTGAAATAAGGCCTGACTTCATTTCTTAAAATAGAACTTGCAAGCGCATCGGGGAGAGCTCCTTCAAGTCCGTATCCTACTTCAATCCTCATTTTCTTCTCATCTTTAACAACAAGAAAAAGGATTCCATTGTTCCTTTCCTTCTGCCCGACATTATTTTTACTTGCAACTTCAAAAGAATAAGATTCAAGCGCATTTCCGTCAAGAGAAGATATCATAAGAAAAATTACCTGATTGGAAGTGGAATCCTGAAAATTGAATAACGCCCTGTTCAATTCATCAAGCTCCGGCTGCGAAAGAGTTCCGGTTAAGTCGGTTGCAAACTTAGTAAGATGGGGAATTTCCGATTGTGCGGAAAGAAAGAGAGGAATAAAAAGCAGTATTAAAAGAAATTTTTTCATATTTAGTATATTATCTGCCGGATAAATATATATCCGGCAGATATAATTTACTGATTAAAATTGTACTTTAGGAGCTTCTTTAGCCGATTCAGCAGCCTGGAAATATTGTTTATCTTTAAAACCTCCGAACCCTGCAACTACATTAGCCGGAAATTTTTTAATATATGTGTTATACTCCTGAACAGTCTGGTTAAATTTCATTCTTTCAACTGCAATCCTGTTTTCTGTTCCTTCCAGTTGAGCCTGCAGCTGAGAGAAATTTTCATTAGCTTTTAATTGCGGGTAATTTTCCGATACCACCATAAGCCGCGAAAGGGCGCTGCTTAAACCATCCTGCGCCCCCTGAAATTTCTGAAACAAAGCGGGATCGCTTAATTGATCGGCCGATAGTTTAATCTGCCCTACTTTTGCCCTTGCTTCAGTTACAGCCGTAAAAGTCTCTTTTTCAAAATTGGCAACTCCTTTAACCGTGTTAACAAGATTAGGAATAAGATCATATCTTCTCTGATACTGGTTTTCAACCTGACTCCAGCTCGATGTTACGGTTTCATTAAGGGTAACAATTTTATTGTAATGCCCGACACCCCACATTATTGTGCCGATAATGAACAATAAAATTACACCGACTACAGAGAGAGTAATTATTAACCCTTTTTTCATTTATCCTCCAAATTGTTAAACTTTTCATAACATATCCGCTAAATATTGCTGTTTTTCTCTTTTCGCTGCTTTCATTGCAGAAATAATCCTTGTTTTACACAAGTTCCTGTTTATTTCATTATATGTATGAACAACAACTATTATATTGCCTTTATTGTTTGAACCTAACGTAATCTATCTTTTTTCATCAA
>Ga0153915_10001221_pt1 | contig 23706 bp, 26 predicted proteins | sample Opewatmetagenome_2_FD_107003 | JGI IMG/M metagenome (GOLD analysis project Ga0153915, IMG submission 107003) | Freshwater wetland microbial communities from Ohio, USA - Open water 3 Core 3 Depth 3 metaG | ecosystem: Environmental > Aquatic > Freshwater > Wetlands | place: USA: Ohio, Lake Erie...
CATTTTGATGCCAGGCGACGTAATCATCATCACTGTACCCCAGGTCAATCACCCTGCCTTTGACTGCTCCGCCTGTGTCAGCAGCAATTGCTTCCCCGTATCCAGGGATATACAGGCGTGTGCCAAGCGGAATGTAGCGAGTATCGACTGCAACCAGCCCTTTCTTCAAACGCATTCCTGATGCAGTGATACTGCCCCCGGCGGAGGTGGGGTTGTAGGAAACTGCGTACATGGTGATGGCGCGCCAGTAGGAAATTGTCCCGTCGGAAGTATCTGTAGTGTGCTCCACAAGGTTGGTACCATAACCGATAATGCGGTTCTGGGGCTGGCGGGCAGTCCATTCTTCTTCAACCTGACGGGAGACTTCCTGACCATCTTCATAGCGCACGCGGATGCGCTTGACATTCAAACCATACTCACCGGCCTGGAGGACTTTTTGGCTGTCAATCTCAAGGTCAGAAACCGACTGGTATTGATTTTCGAAGGGCAGCGGCGTTTGCTCGAGAATGGTTTCTTCCTGGACGCGCACGATCCGAATCATCCCATCTTCTGGGAGGGGGGCGTCTTCGGGAGGAATGCTGTAATCCAGGGCTTGCATGGACAGACCGGTTTTGGATAAAGCTTCTCCGACAGTGGCTGCCACAACCCGGGCAGAAAGGTTTTGCCCGGGGAGCGTGATAAAAATGGATCTGGCACGCTGCAAGACTACCTGCAATCCTGGTCGGAGGGGGGTACCTAAGGCTGGATCGATCGAATCTACCGTGGAAAGCACAATGCCTGCTTGCCAGAGCGCCTGACCCAGTGTGGGGGCAAAGGATTGTAATGATTCGGCTTGTGAATCCTCAGCGAACGAATAAGAAACGGTGCGGCGAAGCTGCAGGCTTGGAAAGCGCCCGGTGTGCGAATCCCAGGCTAAAGGTTGGTCGAAGCTGACCGGCTCGCCATCTGCCAGGATCAAATCGCCAACAGAGTAAGAGATGCCAGCCTGGGTCAAGATATAGGAAGGTACCCGAGAAGCAGTCAGGATGATGTGAACCGAGCCATTTGCCAGGATGGGCACCTGGACGGCACGTTGGATAGTGACTGTATCGCCTTCCCTTAGCCAATGAGAAGGAGCTGGGGTGATCAGATCGGCTTCAGCCAAGGAAATATTCTCGGAGCGCAGCAGATCAGCGACCGTTATATTGAAGACAGTCAAGCGCTGGCTTTGTCCATCGATAGTCAGGTAGACTGTTTTTCGCAGCCAGGTATAGATCAAGACGAAACTGATGATAACAGCACTACCCGCAATCACAATCCGGGCAGCAAAACTCGAACCTCGCCTCATGAAGCCACTCAAATGACCTGTTCAGGAATTTTCGATTTCAACCAGCAGGTGTCCCATAGCCTTCCAACGGCGCATGATCTCATCGTTTGGATGCCAATCGATGTTGTGGTGGTTATGTTGGGTGTTGGCGAAACCCCAGCCCTGAACCTCATCCCAGGCGACCAACGACATCACGTGTGCCCAGGCGGAAGGACGCCATTCACCGATAATGGGCATGAGCACTTTCCCTTGGGGGAGGAATTCTTTCAAGTATTGGGTGGTGGCAAAAAGCCTCCACCGGGCGCTCAACCCGTAGGAGCGGAACACATCGACCATTCCCCAGGGGAAGGTAGCCCAATTGGGGATTCGGCGGACCACATAGATGATGCCACGCCAGACAGGCTTATCCATTTCATCCGACAACTGGATAGCGTCCAGGTTCAAGCCGCGCAAGGCGTTGATCACAGTGGCGGTTGTAAATGGACCGCAGTCATTGCGCTGGCCCTGGTACTGCAGTGCGGTTAAGATTTCGTCTTTGTGGGGAGAGAAAATGGCTGACATGGTCGGCTAATTTGGATACCTTTAGCCGAAATTATACCATCTGGCTTCTAGATGCGCCGGAGGAGTAGAGGTCCCAGACGGTCTATCAACCAACCGAAATATGCCTCGATCCAGGGGGTCAATGCCAGGTAAGCCGGGATGTAAATCGCCCGGCGCGGTCTTTGGATGAGCTTCCAGATCTGGTCAGCCACTTTTTCAGGTGTGACGCCGATCCTTTCGGTAGGCAAGTGGAAACCGCCTGGCTTTTTGGCAGCGGCGTGAGAAAATTCGGTCAGAACGGGACCAGCCCGGACAACGCTGACATGTAAAGGCGTACCAGTCAATTCACGGTACAGGGCAGTCGTGAAATTATTGAGAAAGGATTTGGTTGCCCCGTACAAGGCAATCCCCTGGCTGGGCAGCTCGCCAGAGATTGAGCCAATATTGATGATGTGCCCGATACCCCGCTCACGCATTTTTTTCAAGAAGAGCAAGGTGAGATGGACTACAGCAGAGATATTAACCTCTACCATCTCGAGGGCAGTATCCCAAGACATTGCCTCACCATAACCATACCAGCCAAGACCGGCATTGTTGATCAGGATATCTGCCCCGCCCAATTGCGAGCTGACCTGCTCATAAACTTCCTGGCGGTCTGGAGCGTTCGTCAAGTCGGCGACAATCACCTGCACCTCTCCACCGGAGGCGATGATCTTGTCTGCCACTTCCTGCAAGCGGTCGCCTCGCCGAGCTACCAGTATGAGGCGCAAGCCAGCTTGCGCCAGACGATAAGCTGTGGCAGCCCCAATGCCACTGGAAGCGCCAGTGATCAGAGCGGATTTCCCGATCCATTTGGATCCAAAGCTGGATTTCATTTTGCTAAATTTGCCGCTGGCTTGAAGAGGTGTATATTATCGATAAACCACTTGACGGTGTCTGCAACCGTATCGGAGAAAGGCCGAGGTTTATAACCCAGCTCCTGCTGAGCCTTGATATGGCTGATCTTGGAGTTGCCGAGCAACGTCTCCAAAGAATATGGCGTCAGGCGGGGTTTGAGCTTAAGCAGGCGATAATAAAGCGGTGTGAATATGGTAACGAATCGAGCCAGGCTGAGAGGAACCCGCAGAGGCGGGAAGCGCTTGCCGGTGTATTTCCAGACAGTCTCCAGCATGCGGCGGACAGATACTTGTTCTCCGGATAGGATATAAGTCTCTCCTTTTTTACCTTTTTCACAGGCGGCAATGAGTCCCTGAGCAACATCGCGAACATCCACGAAATCATAGGCTCCATCGATGTAGACCTGCGGCTGCTGCTGAACGCAGCCCAAGATAATCTGCCCAATTTCTGAACGGCGATAGTCATAGGGACCGATGATTCCGGTAGGGCAAACGATCACGGCATCCAGACCTGCCTGGACAGCCTGCTGAACCTCCAAGGAGGCCTGGGCTTTGGATTGATCGTATGAACCGAGCACATGCAGCGGGTCGAAAGGAATTTTCTCATCGATGGTGACACCATGGGGCATATGACGGATGGCATGGATTGAGCTGGTGTAGATGAGGCGGCGAATGTTGGCGTTGTGTGCGGCGTGGATGATGTTGCGAGTGCCGGTTATGTTTACCAGCTTGAGCATGTCATTGTTTCCAGGCATGATCGAGATGATCCCAGCTAAATGGTAAACATTTTCGACTCCCTGGAATGCGGAATCGAGCGTCTGCGCATCGAGAACGTCTCCCTCAATCAATTCGACATCTAAATCTTTTAATGGTTCCAGGCTTTCACCTGGCATGACAAAAGCGCGCACTTTTTGGCCTCTGGCAACTAGCTGCTTGACGAGGACATTGCCGATATGACCAGTGGCTCCAGTGACTAAATCCATAAATTTACTCCTTTTTTATCTAGTAAAGCGTTGCATTCAACGAATAAGAAACAATCCATCCATTTACTTTGAGAATCTGTTCTAAGCGCGGCATTTGAGACCTTCTATCATGAAGGCAATGCTATGATGAACTTCATCAGCCCAGTTGATGGATTGAGGGTCAAAAACAGCCTGCATCAACAAGCCAACTGCCAGAGAAACAAGCGCCCGGGCAGCAGCATGAGGGTCAATCTCTTTGCGAAATGAGCCTTCTTTGATTCCTTCCTGGATAAGGTTAGCAAAATAATCCTGGTAACGCCGGTAAGGTGCGATGGCAGTTTTCCAGATGGAAGGGTCACGACTGGCCTGGGTCCAAAATTCCAGGATAATGAAAAGCTTCACATCTGTAACCTGGACGACATTGCCCGCCATGGTTGCCATCTGCAGGATAGCCTGGGGCACATCGTAAGTCTCCTTGCGGACAACCTGAAGACCCGCGTCCAAACCTGCCAACCAACTCTCTAACAGCTCCAGAAAAACAGCTTGTTTCGTGGGGAAGTGGTGGTAAAAGGCACCTTTGCTGACGCCTGCGGACTGGCAGATATCCGCCACGCTGGTGACGTCGTAGCCATTACGCGAGAAAAGTTGAACGGCAGATGCGAGTATGTGTGAGTGTGTTTCTTCGCTGCGATGTTGCATGATCAATCGAAAGATAGCGGGTACAACCGTGGGATGGATTGGTTCAAAAAAAACCGACCGGTCGGTATGAAATGATTATACCAGAAAATGCAGATTTGAGGTCAAATACTCACAAAAGTGATAGATGCGATACATAAGTCACCCTGAATTTAATCTTTCAGGGTGACTTATATTTCAAAGACCGACTTTCCTTTCCCCCATCCCCCTGCCCCCTTCCCAGAAAAGACGAGGGTGGATCAGAAATGATGGTTCAGGTTAATACGAGATACCTCTAAAATGAGATTCGGGAGGTGTCATGTATCATAAACCTCGATACTCTAAAAAAATTTTACACGAAGATCAACCTGGTGCGTCTAAATCTTGCCATTGCTATGCTGATGATGGCTATATTCAAAATGATGAGCAATGTGACGACAAGGATTAAGATTGCCTGATAGTTAATGTTAATACCCGATAATACCGTTAGCATCTTTATTCTCCAAGTCTCTGGCAACATTGGGATCAGAAAGAGTGGAATGAATAGAACGAAGAAGGCGATGCTGAAGGTCTGCTGCGCCTGTCGCACCGTGGAGGCGCGCAATGAAACCAGGACCCCCAGGGCAGAGGATAGGGTGGCGATCAAAAAGCTGAGGACGACGATGCCGATGCCAATCATAGCGGGGTAGAACAATAAATGGCCCTTAGCGTAGGCGATGTTGGTTGTGATCAGTCCCAACACGACGCAGGTCATCGTCAAGCCCCAGCCATAAAGGATCGAAGCAGCCATTTTACCAAACAGGATGGCGCGATCCGAAAGGCAGCTTGCCAATAGAGTCTCTAAAGTGTGGCGCTCGCGCTCACCCGCAAATGAATCGGCAACCACGCCGCTGACTAAGAGAAAAGGCACCCAAGCCCAATATAACAATCCGATGGGTGATTTTATCCAGTCGGCTCCGGATTGCAGCGGCATAAATATGCCGAATATAGCAGCAAAGAAGAGCAAGCCTGTCCAGCCACCACGAAACCTGCCGCGGTGTAAAAGCAGCTCGCGTATTTCCTTCCAAATGATTGTAATCACATCCTCTATCATTTTTCTTCCTCCATTAAGGTTAAGAAAACATCCTCCAGGCTAGCTTTTGTTTTGATGACTTCCTCCACCTGCGCGCCTGACCGGACGATGAGATTGACCAGTGGGGAGACATCGGTTACTTTGGTTAGCTCGATCACCAATTGATGGTCAGATTGTGTTATGCCGGCAATCTCGGATCGAGCACGCAATTCTGAAAGCAGAGCCTGGCTGAAGAGGCTCCCGCGTATCTCCAAGCGCGGCTTGCCTCCCTGGAGGCGAAGTGATTCAGGTGAACCGATAGCCAATAATTTTCCCTGGCGGATGACTGCCACCTGCTGGCATAACTTTTCAGCCTCAGCCAGGTTATGTGTGGTCAGGAAAACCGTAAGCCCTTCCCTTTCAGCCATCGCAGCCAGATCTTCACGCAGAGCAGCAGCAGCAATTGGGTCCAACCCAGCGGTAGGTTCATCCAGGAATACTAAAACAGGACGGTGGAGCAGGGCACGTGCGAAAGCCAGCTTCTGCTTCATACCATGGCTCCAGGTCCCAACGATTTCCTTGCGTCGATCCCATAAATCCAGATGCACCAGCAGTTCCTTGATGCGTACTTTACGCTCCGAAGGGGGCATATGCCAGACTCGCCCATAAAACTCCAGGTTATCTTCTGCACTCAGGCGCTCGTAGAGACCGTGATGCTCTAGCAGTGCTCCACAATTCTTGCGAATCTGGTCAGATTGTGTAGCTGTGTTATATCCAAGCACCGTTGCCTGACCACGGGTCGGTTCAAGCAGGCCTAGAAGCAAACGGATCGTGGTGGTTTTACCAGACCCGTTTGGACCTAAAAACCCAAACACAATTCCAGGGGGTACTTCCAAGGTAAGATTGTCAACAGCCTGTACGGTTTGAAATTGGCGGGTCAGGTCCTTCGTCGTTATCGCATTTTGAAAAATCATATAACCTATTCCTCAGGAATTCTCCAACTCAGTTTCTATGAAATGCTTTAGCTGATCACGGTATATTGTAAAGGCTTTTCTTCCCAACTCAGTCAGCGAGCAAAGGGTGAGTGGGATTTTGTTCCGGTAAGTTTTTTCAATGTGAATATATCCAGCTTCCTCCAGTTTCGCAAGGTGAGAAGAAAGATTACCCTTCGTCAGACCTGTCTCACGCTGGAGGTATAGAAAATCAGCCTCTTTGACTGTGTACAGGATCGTCACGACCACTAAACGGGCAGGTTCGTGGATCAAGCGATCCACTTCGGCAATTCTGCGAGCCAGGTCTGGATGATCATTCGCCATTGCTGGACTCCTGTGGGGTAGCTGTACTGTGAAGGTAAGAACGTAAAGTGCAAGCCCCGGATAAAGCAAATGTCAATCCTAGCGAACCGTAAAAAATACTCAGGCCCAGGCTATCCCCAATCCCAGCCAGGGAGAGAGCTCCTCCAATCACCAGCGCTATAAAACCAATCAAGGGGAAACGCAATAGTCCGGTCCGCAGACCAACCAATAGCATGACAAAGGCAAAAACGAGACCCGTTACTAAGGGCAGCAAGGATATCGAGATTAGATTCCTGACAACCACGAAGCCCATCAGAGCCCCAATGCACATTCCCAGCAGAACACTGATCCAACGGGTGCGCCTGGGTTTGCTCGGGTATGCGATGTAACCTGTACGTGGGTAGGTTAAGCGAGCTTTGAACACATTCATCAGGCGTGTTAGCAAGAAACCGCTACCCAGCATGACTAAAACGAAGCTGATTACCAGGATAGAGTAGAGCAGGGTACCTTTAGGGAGCAAAGCCTGTGCCAGCAGGTAAAGTGCCAGAACGAGGCAAAGGGCACCAAAGGCTAATTCGTATAATCCATCGCTGAACCAGTATTGCGTCGTTCGGGTCTGGATTTTTTTTAGATCATCTTTCATGGAATTGCTCCTTGCAGACTGGTTTATAACACAAACCTGTTTGTATTATAACCGAGCGAGATTTTTTTGTCAAGAGGAGACCCATCAAAACAGGCTGAATAATTCTGAACCAGCTATAATTTAGCGGATGAGCAAGAAGAGCTTATTGGGAAAAGTAGTTATCATTACAGGAGCCTCGTCTGGGATTGGAGAAGCCAGCGCGCTACGCTTCGCTCAAGAGGGTTGTAGGGTTATCCTGGCAGCGCGCCGCTTAGAGCGACTCAATGAGCTGGCAGCGAAAATCCGGAGTACAGGAGGCCAGGCTCTACCGGTAGCAACGGATGTGAGCCAACCGGGCGAACTGGTAAACCTGGTACAGACTGTGCTTTCTGAATTTGGTCAGATCGATATCCTGTTCAACAATGCAGGTTTCGGCAGGCTTAAGTTTCTGGAGGAGCAAGACCCTATCCAAGATATCGAAGCGCAACTGCGTGTCAACTTCGTGGGCGTCATCCAATTGACGCGGGAAGTCTTACCGCACATGATCGAACAGAGAGGCGGGGATATTATTAACATGGCTTCAATTGCCGGGTTGGTAGCGATGCCGACTTACAGTGTTTATGCAGCCTCCAAGTACGCCCTGCGTGGCTTTACGGATGCCTTACGCAGGGAAGTGGGAATATGGGGTATCCGCGTGTCGGGAATCTATCCCGGGGCTGTGAAAACGGAATTTGACGAGCGCAGCCAGGCCAAACGGAAGACGGGTTTCCATACCCCGCACCTTTTAACCCTTACAGCGGATGGAGTGGCGAAAGAAGTGGTGAAGCTGGCATACCATCCGCGACGGATGGTGGTGATCCCATGGGTCATGAAGCCAGTAATCTGGCTTACCTGGCACTTTCCGGGAGTTACAGATTGGCTTGTCGAGAAGATATTCGTACGGCGAGAACGATTATAGGAAGAGGAAAAAAACAGGCAGGAAATGTTGATCCTGCCTGTTCAGCGGTAAAACCTTGGTTATTCTTATGGAGGAGGGGGAGATGCAGGCGCATTTTCTTGTTGGATCAGGTGGATGCCATTGCGGATTTGCGTCAGGGCACGGTCCATTTCCATTTCCAGACGAGTCAGCGTCTCGAGAACATAGGCATCTGCATCCTTGCGTATCTCTAAGATATCTTGATGAGCCTGCTCAATAATCTGGTCGGAGCGAGTTTTGGCAGCTTCGACAATGGAATCGCGTTCCACCAGCTGCTCACTCTTCTCACGCGCCAGCGCCAGGGTCCGGTTGACTTCTTCCTGCGCCTGTGCCAGGATGCGATCGCGCTGTGCCAAGAGCTGCTGAGCTTTCTTGACTTCATCTGGGATAGCGACGCGCATTTGGTCGATCAAATCTAACATACGGTCTTCGTCCACGATCACATTGTGCGTAAACGGAATGGGACGGCTTTCATTGAAGAGTTCCTCCAGCCGGTCAATTAAATGCAGAATATCCATAAGCTCCCTCCATGAGAGTCCTGCAATTCGTTCAACATCGGTACATCAGGTGCTAATCTCATCTGGCTGATCGCGAATTGCTTTGAACAGTTGATGCAACTTTCATGCTCAAGATTACACTCAATCTCGAAATCCGTCAACACATGTTTTAAAAATTCCTTCTATGAAAACGGAACATAACCCGGTTAATCACGCAGCGAGGTGGTTGGGACAATTTGCTGCCCATCTCCCAGCTCGTGGAAGCGCCGCTTGAGGGCAGCCTCGACATGGGGGGGTACCATGCTGCTCACATCTCCGCCGAGTGAGGCAATCTCACGTACCGTGGAAGAAGATAAGAAGGTATGTTCTTCATTAGTTATTAACGCAATCAGGTCAATTTCTGGAGCAAGGCGATGGTTTGCCAATGCCATACGAAACTCATATTCAAAATCTGAAAAGACACGTAAACCACGTACGAGTACCTGCGCTCCCATTTTATGGCAATAATCGATAGTAAGCCCGCGATAACCTGTGACCCGGATATTATGGATGTCCGAGAGTGCCTGTTCGACAAGCGAGATACGCTCTTCAGGGGAAAAAACGAGGGACTTCAGAGGACGGTCGTAAACAGCAACCACAAGCTCTTCAAACAAACGTGCAGCGCGCTTGGCAATATCGATATGACCATAATGGATGGGATCAAAAGTCCCCGGAAAAAGTGCACGTACTCCCATTTAACTTTTATCTCCTTGACCTTCCCCCCAGAAGCGATCCAGAGACTCGATGAGGGGAAGGTGTTCTGGAAGCTCTAATTTAGGATCTTGAGTGAAAATTTCATGTGCCTGATGACGGGCTTTCTCAATCAAATGCACATCCGTCAGGCTCGCCAGACGCAGCTCGGATTGAAAACCAGCCTGGCGGGTACCTAAGAAATCGCCAGGACCACGCTGCTGCAGGTCTCTTTCGGCAAGGATAAACCCATTTTGCGTCTCAACCATAGCGTTCAAACGTTCATTTTCAACTGCATCGGGAGTCTCAGCGATCAAAATGCAGTAAGCCTGGTCTTGACCACGACCGACGCGACCGCGGAATTGATGGAGCTGAGCCAGTCCAAAACGGTTTGCGCCTTCTACCACCATCACGGTGGCATTGGGTATATCTACGCCCACTTCTACCACAGAGGTAGAAACCAGGATTTGCACTTCCTGATCGCGAAACAAAGTCATTACGGCGTCTTTTTCTTCAGGGGGCAGGCGACCGTGCAGCAGACCAAGCCGCAGGGTGGGGAAGATTTCATTCTGAAGCCGCGAGAATTCCTCGACAGCGGCGCGCGCCTCACTGTTTTCATTTTCCTCGACCAATGGGTAGATAATAAAGGCTTGATGTCCCAGTTCGACCTGGCTTCGAATGAGGGTGTAAGCTCGCTCGCGTTCCCGGGGATAAAAAACCTGTGTTTCGACCGGCTGTCGTCCAGGAGGCATTTCATCCATCACAGTCAGATCAAGATCTCCGTAGACTGTCAAAGCAAGCGAACGGGGGATAGGGGTGGCAGTCATAACCAGCAAATGGGGGTTTTGGCCTTTTGTACGCAAGATGGCACGCTGCTGAACGCCAAAACGATGCTGCTCATCAATGACGACGAACTGCAAATCTGCAAAATTGACCGGGTCCTCAAGGAGTGCATGTGTGCCGATCACGATTTTGAGAGAGCCATCTGCCAGACCCTGGCGGATGATGGCTTTATCCGCTTCGGATGTGGCTCCAATCATCAGGCTAACCTGCTCGGGGTTCAGGACCGGATGAGTGGATTGGTCCTTATCCGGCGTTTCGCAGAGGATTTTGATCAGGTTTCGGTAGTGCTGTTCAGCAAGAATGCTGGTAGGTGCCATGAAAGCAGCTTGCGCGCCGGTTTGGGTGACGATGGCAGCTGCCAGAGCTGCAATGACGGTCTTGCCTGAGCCTACATCACCTTGCAACAATCGGTTCATCGGATGACCGGATGCCAGATCTGAGCGAAGATCCTGCAAAGCTTTCTGTTGAGCGCCGGTAAGCGTGAAGGGCAAGGCAGAAAGCTGATCTTCCAACCAGGCATCTGAGGCAGTAAACAAGCGCGCTGAGCGTTCCTGCCAGGTAAACTTTTGGCGCATGACGCCTAACTGCAGGAAGAAAATTTCATCGAAAGCCAGACGGTAACGCGCTCGATTGAGCTGCTCAACAGAGGCGGGAAAATGCACCTGTAGGAGAGCTGTCGATAAATCCATTAAGCCTTCTGCCTGGAGGATGTGCTCCGGCAGATTATCTTTGAGACGGGGCGCCCAATGCGTGACGACCTCGTACATCAATTTTCGCAACCAGCGCTGGGTGATATTAGCAGTGAGCGGATAAACTGGCACGATGCGGTTGGTGTGCAGGTGTTCTTGTTCCAGAGGCTCCAACTCAGGATTATTCATCACCAGACGACCCAGGTACTGGTCTACTTTACCTGAAAGTACAACCGGCATACCAGGATGCAATTTCTTGACGATCCAAGGCTGGTTGAACCAGGTCAGACGCAAGGCACCGCTCCCATCAGAGACAAGCCCTTCGACTATTTGAGCGTGCCCGCCTCTTAAGGTACGGGAGGTGACAAAATCCAATGTGCCAATCACGGTCGTTTCTTCGCCATAAAACAGGCGGCTGATGGTTTTGAGCTGAGAGTAGTCATCATACCGGCGAGGAAAGTAATATAGCATGTCGCCTAAGGTATGTAAACCCAGACGGGTGAGGGTGAGTCCATGGCGAGGACCGACCCCGGGCAAAACCGTAATAGGGGCTGTCAGCGCGGCGGATTTTCCTTCAACCGTTAAAGGTGGTGAGCTGCGCGGGGGAGAAGCAGGCCGGCGTTGGATTGGGATTGGGTTAGATTTCTGTCGGGAGGGCTGTGTATCGACTGAGCGCTCTTTTTGCTTTGCATTGGTCACAGGAGCAGCGAGTGTGCGATCGGGTAATGGAGCCAGCGGAGGTAAAGGCTGGTTCATGCTGCGTTGCATTTGCTGCCATAAGGCTTGCAGGATTTCGGAACGTTTGGCGGGAGTTAATGTAGAATAATTGCGCAATTGGGTACTGACTTGCTGGACGATTGTTTCGGGCACACTTTCGGAGCGCGCCTCTGCCTCCCAATGGATCAGGACGCGCTCCAGGCCCCCAACAACGGCGCGGTTATCATAACCTCGCTCAGACTCAAGCCTGAGGAATTTCTGAAGTTTTTGTAAGGATGGTTTCATCAGGCTTATTTTACCAATAAAAAGCTCAGCGAGTTACAGCAGCAAAGCCCAATCCGTTAGGTCCCACATGCGTGCCAATCACCGTAGTAACATTCACGATCATTTGAGTGGATCGAATCTCGTTCTTGACCTGTTGGGAAAATAGGAGGGCATCCTTTTCGGCATTGGAATGCAAAACTGCCAGGCTTTCGAGGGGTCCCAGGTTCTGGAGGATTTGAAGGAGGCGGTTGACTCCTTTATGATGGGTGCGCACCTGTCCCAGGTTTAAGACTTTGCCTGCGCGCAGTTCAATGAAGGGTTTGATTTCGAGGAGCGACCCCAACTGGGCGCGCATCCAGGATACTCGCCCGCTGCGGCGTGCATATTCCAAGGTATCTAACATGGCAAACAAATGAATGCGCTGGCGGATCTCCTGGATGCCTTCGAGAATGGCTTCGACTGTACCGCCTTTGGCAGCTGCCTTGGCGGCAGCGATGACCTGAAAACCCAGGCCAAGAGAAACCTGACCACTATCGATCACTTTGACCTTGTTACCGAAAGATTGGTCTGCCAGGCTGGCTGCTGCGAAAATCCCACTCAGAATACTGGGTGCATGTAAGGAAATAATGTGCTCGATGCCCTGTTCGAACAAGCGTTCATAAAGCATTTGAAACTTGCCAGATGAGGCGGAAGCGGTGGTTGGAAGCGTTTTCAGATTGGGCAAACGCTCGTAAAATTCTTGCCTGGATATGTCCAGGCCATCCTCGAGGCTTTGTCCATCGATAACCAATATATTGGGTATCACATGGATGGAGAGCTGCTCAATTGTTTCAGGTGGAAGGTCGCTGGTGCTGTCGGTGACGATAGCAATTGACATGTCATCCCTCGGGCTGCCAATCTTCAAGTGCAAATACACCCAGGCTGTGGGGTCCTAAGAGCGCCATTGAGGCGAGGCTGAGGTTATGCTCACTGAGGGCGTCCGGTGAAATGTCCTGGTACAGCCGTTCTCGCAGGTTCCGCGCCTCTTGTTCGTAGGGCGGAAAACCCTGAACGATAGAGACATGCTTCAAGTTATCGAATTCGGCAACAAATTCATGCAGCATATCCACCAAATGACGTGGGCTACGGGCTTTTTGGATGGGAACCAGCCTGCCACTTTCCATGATGTAAAATGGAATAACTCCGAGCATTTCACCTACCACAGCCTGAGAGGTGTCGAGTTGACCTGAGGAAGCCAGGTAAGACAAGCTTTGTAAGCAAAAGACGGTATAAACATGTGAAATGAGACCACGCACCAAACTGTTGATCCGGTTTGCGCTCCAGCCTTTTTGGATAGCTTCTGCAGCTGCCTGCACCAAGAATCCCAGACCTGCGGCTGTTGTCTGCGAGTCAACAATTTGAAAAGTTGCTGGACTCTTTAAGCGGCTGGCAGCTTCGCGGGCTACCTCAACTGCCGAATTCAGGTGAGATGAGAGCAGGATCGCCAGGATGACGTGGTATTTCTGTCCTAAAGATTGAAAGGTCTGGCAGAAATCTTCGACAGTTGGGGGCAGTGCGACGGGAAAATGCTGATTGGATTTAAAAAGCAGACTGGATTGTTTGGGATCTCGACAATCTTGAATAATAGCCTGGTCAACCTTCACCCGGAGTGAGATAAAGCTGACGTTCTCGCAACCCGGATAGGATGTGCTGCTAAGGAGAGCTGTGCTGTCTGTCAGTATGCCGATACGAGACATTAGATCTTATTTCATTAGATAAAGATTTATTCGATGGCGATGATGAATTGGTAGTGAGGCTGTCCCCCCTCTTGGACTTCAATTTCCTGTTTTGGAAATGCCAGACGAACTGAATCAATGATCCGGTTGACATCCTGCCTCGGGAGATCTGCCCCGTAGAAGAAAGTGATAAGCTCAAAGTGGTCTGCGTGGGCTTTTTCCAACAATTTTAAGCAAGCATCTTCTAAGGTGGGGGCCGAAAGCAATAACTTTCCATTGTGCAGGGCAATAATTTGACCTTCCTGGACAGCTACTCCGTCTATTTCGACACTGCGCGTGGCAAAGGTGATTTCACCAGTCTCAACTTCGTCGAGAGCACGGATCATTTCTTGAGCGACCTCTTGCAGGTCACCCTCGGGAGCCAAGCGCATCATAGCCGCCAACCCCTGGGGGACGCTGCGACTGGGTACTACGATCACTTTCTTGACGGTCATTTCGGCAGCGGTCTTGGCAGCCATGATGATGTTCTTATTATTGGGAAGGATGATGATCTTATCGGTAGGCAAGTTCTCGAAGGCATGCAAAATTTCTTGGGTCGAAGGGTTCATCGTTTGACCACCTTCGATAATCGCAGCCACGCCCAGGCTAGCAAAGACTCGCTCAATGCCTGGCCCTGGCGATACGGCGACAACAGCAATCTGATCCGGCTCGACGACAGCCAGGTTAATTTTGGAGACCTTTTCTTCCTCCTGGTCATCGATTTGTGCGACCAGATTTTCGATCGCTACCTTTGTTACCGTTCCTAATGAGCGGGTAAAGTCAATAGGCTCATATAGTTTTTCGGTTGGCACATGGATGTGCATCCGATAGAGACCATCCCCCTCGCCAACTTGAATTGACGTGCCCATTTGATCTAACTTTGAATAGAAATCTGAGATATCTATTTCTTCATGGGGGTGGAAATCAACGACCACCTCAAAATCCTGACCTGGTTCGATAGCTTCGACCGCATGTTGGAAGTCCAGTTCAGATAAGGGCCTGATTGTAGTGAGGGCAGAATCCAATGACTGACCGTTTATGTATCGAACCATCCCTTCAAACATGTAAAATAATCCTTTGCCTCCCGCATCGACCACGCCAGCTTCTTTTAGAATAGGTAGAAGGTCTGGAGTCCGTTGGACGGATTTATCTGCAGCCGGGATGATACGGGAGAGAATCTCGTAAGGATCATCACTTTCCGCAAGGATCTGTTCTGCGGCTGCGGCGATATCTTTTGCTACAGTCAGAATGGTTCCTTCTACAGGGCGGACGACACCTTTATAGGCCGTATCCCGACCTGTCGCCAGTGCATTTACAAAGGCAGCTCCGTCAATGGCATCTAGATTGTCAAGAGCACGGGCGAAACCTCGCCAAAGCTGGGAAAGAATCACACCAGAATTACCGCGCGCTCCCATCAAAGCACCATGGGCGATGGAATGTGCCATTTTTCCGGCATTCTTCTCGGCAGAAGTAGCGATCTCTGTGTAAGCAGCTTGCATGGTGAGAACCATGTTCGTACCCGTGTCCCCATCTGGAACGGGGAATACATTGAGAGCATTAACCGTCTGCTGGTTGGTTCGCAACCAGGTGAGGGCGGCTTCGGTGAGCTCTTTTAACACCTGACCGTCGACAGGATACTTTCGAATTTGTTTAACCGGCTGCGTTAGGGAATTAACATTAAAATCAGAACACATCTTTTGCTCCTAGTCCACGTTGCTGACCCTCAGACCACGAACGTGAACGCAGACCTCCTTGACGGGCATACCAATTATTTTTTCAACTGTGTAGCGCACTGTGCTGCTGACACTGTTGGTTACGGATGTGATGCGAGTCCCATATTCAATGATGACGTACAGGTCAATCACGATGTTCTGACCATCGTAATGGACTTCAATGCCATGGGTAGGATCTTTTACAAGAACCTGGGTAATGCCATGAACCAGGCTTTTTGAGGTCAAGCCCACGACACCATAGGATTGGCGCGCGGCATGGTAAGCGATGGTAGCGATCGCCCGAGGGGCGATTCTGATACTACCGATAGGAGAAATTTCGTCGGACATGCATTCACCTCTGACACAATTAACAACAGAACTTGAAAGAGGATGCGATCTGTGGTAAGATTGCCCCGCTTGAGGAGCGGTATTCAGGCACTCTTGTGCCGAAACGTGATTATACTTGAATTTTACTTTTTACCTATAGCAAATGTATCAAAACCGGCCAAGACGGTTTTGGAGAAAGGAATTGAGAAATGGCTAAGTGTGCGCATTGTGGTAAAACAACGACGTTTGGTCGCAACCGTCCATGGTCGAATAAGGCTACACGGCGGACTTTCCGTCCGAATCTGCAAACCATCACGTTGGTTGAAGGCGGCCGTAAAGTCCAAAAAGTGCTGTGCACCAAGTGCATTCGCACTTTGGTAAAAACCAGCTAATCTTTCGTAAAGATCACAGAATAAAGGGTTTTGCGCGGTCATTCCGTGCAAAACCCTTTTTTGCATTTTAATCAGCGGGCATACAGCTCCGCAAATCCTGGACACCTGCTGCAATTCCTTGGGGATGTTTGAAGATCGACGTGGCGGCTACGAAGACTCTTACCCCAGCAGAGAGAGCCTGGGGTAGAGTATGTGTGTTCATACCACCGTCAACCTGGATCAAAGTGGTGGAGCCAGCAGCATCTAGCCAACTGCGAATCAAAGCGATTTTTGGAAGAACCTCAGGAAGGAAAGCCTGCCCAGAATAGCCCGGGTTTACGCTCATGACCAAAACCAGATCGACAAGGTGCAGGACCGGTTGGACCTGAAAAGCAATGGTGCCTGGATTGAGAACTGCTCCAGCCCGGCAGCCAAGCTCGTGGATCCTCTGGAGGGTGCGGTGCAAATTGGGTGAATTTTCCACATGAACGGATAGGGAACTGGCTCCTGCTGAAGCAAAGCTCTCTATTAAGAGTTCCGGTGATTGGACCATCAAGTGTACATCCAAGGGCAGGTTGGTGACTCGCCGGCAGGCTTCGGCAATAAATGGTCCCATCGTAAGATTGGGGACGAAATGACCATCCATCACGTCGATATGGATCCAATCCACTCCCGCTTGTTCGGCTTCTCGAATCTGATCGCCCAGGCGGGTGAAATCCGCCGATAGGATTGAAGCAGAGATAAGATATTTTGAGGGCATACAGTCCAAAGGGTTATTTAACAGGAGGGTTATAAACGAGGTAAATCCACAGGCAGAAGGGAATCAAACCGCCAACAGCCAGGAAGGTCACCAAACCTAAGATCAGGGTGATCCAGTCAATATCTAGAGGATTTTCAGCCGGTGTAGCAGTAACAGGAGCAACAGGGGGTGGCGCTACGCCCGTCTGTACAGGTCGAGGGGGTTTTGGTATCTGACGAATGGTTCTGGCAGGAAAGGGTGGTTGGGCGTTTTTTCCAGGATGGGTAATCTCTGACTGCGATTGAGAGACTGACCCGCTGGGTGAAGGCTTCGAACCAGGCTGGATGGAGGCGGGTTGTGAACCGAGCTGTTCGTCGAAAGTCATCAAGACTCTACCTAACTGGTCTGCAGTGCGATAACGAGCAGAGGGTTCTTTGGAAAGGACTTTTAAAATAATATCTTCGAGGGTAGAGGGGATAGATGGGTTGAAGAGGTGGGGAGGCGGTGGTGGTACACTGCGGTGCATTTCAACCAGCTCAGGGATGGTGGCAGCTGTGAATGGCAGCCGCCCGGTCAGCATATAATACATGACGACGCCCAACGAATATACATCCGAGGCTGGGGAGGGGGCATTCCCGGCTGCTTGTTCAGGGGAAAAGTATTGAGGTGAACCCCAAACTATTTTGGTTTTCTCCTCTGGGTTAATCGAAGCCAGGGCGCGAGCAATGCCAAAATCGGTCACTTTCAAACGGTTGTCAGGTGTGATGAGGAAATTATGGGGCTTGATATCACAATGCACCAGCCCAGCTCGATGAGCATAACCAATCCCGGCACAAGCCTGGCGGATGAGGGGCAGGGCTTCCTCAATCGTGTAACGGCCGCGTTTCTGCAAAATGGTATTCAAATCTGTGCCTGGCACATATTCCATTACAATGAACAAGTGCCCCTGGTCGATGCCAAAATCATGGACAGTTACAATGTTTGGGTGAGCCAGGTTAGCCGCGGCAGTAGCCTCCTGGCGGAAGCGTTCCCGAAAGGCAGGATCGCTCGAATAATCCTCGCGCAGGACTTTTAGCGCCACAACTCTTTCCAAGGTCAGGTCACGGGCGCGGTAGACGACTGCCATGCCTCCATTGCCGAGGTTCTTCTCGATTTGATAACGTTGGTTAAGAAGGGTTGGATCAGGCATCAAGAACTATTCTAGCACGGTTTCTGAGTAAAGGGCGAGATTCTTAAATGGGATCAATGCCAAGATTATCGCTTGTTCATAGAGCTGCCGGCGGTCAATCACGTTACCAGTCAGCAGACCTACTGCCCCATTTTCTTGCTTGGAGTTATTACGCTGGAAAATGATATCATCCGCCTCACCCAGCTCTTTTCCCTGACGGATCAGATTAGCTATGGGCGGAGGCAAGAAGAAGGTTGCTGAACGACCTTTTCCAATATTGATTTTCTGATCTTGAGATTTCCCTAAAACAACAACCCAGGCAAAGGCGATCATATCTCCACCGCGTTCTTCAATACCACCCTCGATGCCGATCCAATAGTCAGCCTGCTGCGCAGTTAGAGCAGCGTGCTTCGACCGGTTCAATGCACCCGCAAGTGTTTCTACATCAGAAAATGGCTGGTCTCTCACACCTGAAGGGGATGAAAGCATTTCGAACTGAAATTGTTCTGAAGGAAACATCCTCTCAAAGCCAGATCTGGCAGCCTGGAATTTAACAGGATTTTGCGAGGTGACGATTACAGTTTTCATGCCGGTTTCCTTCTTTGATCTAGAAAATGCTCACGGATCTCACAGATTACACGGATTAATTATTTGGGTCATTTTACGTGAGCTACGAAGTGTGACTAACTTATTTGTTCGGTCGCTGCGAGGGAGCGCTTTTTGCAAGTGCAGCAATCTCGTCGTTTTTCGGGTCCCACATTCGTGCGAGCAGCTTTTATGGAGGGGGATTATACCAGCCCAACAAAATCGTGTAGAATAGTACCTGATGAGCGCAAAAAAACGAGGCTTGCTGATCTATAACCCGATTGCCGGACGGTTTCCATCTGGGATTCTGGTTAGCAGGGCAGCCTCTGTTTTTACCGAGCAGGGTTGGGATATTGAAGTCGTGCAAACTTATTCGGGAGAACATATCACAGAACTTGCACACCAGGCTGGAAGCGATGCACTGGATGGTTTGTTTGTAGTGGGGGGGGATGGTTCTATGAACCTGGCAGCAAGAGGGCTTTTGGGATCAAACACGGCTTTGGGAGTTCTGCCCGCTGGAACTGCTAATGTGTGGGCACAGGAATTGGGGTTAGTGGGGTTAAATTGGACACGAATGATTGCCCTGGAGGAAAGCGCCAGGCAACTTGCCTCAGCGCCAGCCCACTGGGTGGATGTTGGAAAAATAAACCAGACCTCGTTCTTATTGTGGGCAGGAATCGGGCTGGATGGTTTTATCGTCAACCGGATTGAGCCGCGCGGGCGGTGGGAAAAAATGTTTTCTATGCTGCATTACAGCGCGGCGTCCATTTGGGAAGCCAGCTTCTGGCATGGTATGAATCTAAATGTCGTCGTGGATGGTTATCAAATCCAGGGACATTTCTTACTAGCCCTGGCGAGTAATATCCATTTGTATGCAGGTGGATTGGTGAATATATCTCCAAATGCGCTCATTGATGATGGGGAAATGGATCTATGGCTTTTTAAAGGAGAAGCCCTGATCGATGCAGCGCGGACAGCCTGGGATTTACTTTATGGACGACATGTCTCTTCACAACAAGTTCTCTACATGCCTTTTCGAGAATTGACCGTCGAATCGGTGACGCCAGCTTTTTTTCAAGTCGACGGGGAACCGCTTAATCTGGAGGGAAAAATCGATCTACAGGTGTGTCACCGGGCGCTTAAGGTATTCATACCTGAAAATACGCCGCGACTGCTTTTCAAGTAATGAACTGCCTAGAGGGTGTGGGGTGACTGCCTTCGTCAGTGACTTACTTCGTAAGTTTAACAATAGGATGAGACTGCCACACTCGCGATGACATAATCAATCTTGTTGGGAGATATTTGGTGAAAAAAATTTTGATTTTTATCAAGAAAGGCCCCATCGTTTTATTACTAGTGGCAATACCACTCGCAATCCTGGCGAAGAGTCTTGACTGGGGAGCTGTCTGGGTATTTTCGTTGGCAGCCCTGGGTGTCATTCCTCTGGCAGGTTACATTGGAGAATCGACGGAGTCGTTGGCACAATTCACAGGACCACGCCTGGGTGGTCTGTTGAATGCCACTCTGGGAAATGCAGCCGAACTTATTATCACGATTGTCGCCATCCGGGAAGGGTTATTGGACCTGGTCAAGGCTTCCATCACTGGTTCCATCTTAGGAAACCTATTGTTGGTGATGGGGATGGCAACCTTGATTGGGGGTTTGAAAAACGGATACCAAAAGTTTGACCGCCGGAAAGCCAGTCATGATGCGATCCTTTTGGTATTGACGGTGCTGGTATTAATGGTTCCTTCTATGTTCAGCCATAATATTGAGCTTGGGCTGGCAGGCAGCCGAAATGTCGAGGCGCTCAGCCTGGGTGTCGCAGGTGTAATGGTGGTTTTATATGTTTTAGGGATGATTTTTGCCTTCAAAATGCCAAAGGGGCCATTGACTCCTGAACCCGCCGAAGGCATGGCAGTCCATCCAGCATGGACGCCCAGACTGGCCCTGGTAATCCTGGCGGTTTCGACGGTAGGCGTCGCGTATCTATCTGAGCTTTTTGTGGGTGCAGTCGAGCCGGTAGTGGAAATGCTGGGAATTTCAGAATTCTTCATCGGGATTATTTTTATTCCTATCATCGGTAATGTAGCCGAGCACCTGGTAGCAGTCCAAATGGCTGTCAGAAATAAAATGGAGCTCAGTGTAGAAATTGCAGTGGCGTCCAGTTTGCAGATTGCGCTGTTTGTAGCACCTGTTTTGGTATTTGTGTCTCTACTCCTCGGACACCCTCTTACGCTTGTATTCCACCCATTTGAACTCCTGGCTTTGATCGCAGGGGTTTTGATCGCCGCGCTGGTCTCTGCAGATGGGGAGTCCAACTGGCTGGAAGGAGCGGAATTGTTGGCGATCTATATTATCTTAGGCATGGCATTTTTCCTGTTACCAGCATGAATAAAAATTGGTCTTTGGAGATGATACGCAGATTGTTTTCTCCCTGGGTGGTCCTTGGGGGAATTGGGATTGGAATCTTGCTGTTGGCGGTCTTCCTGGTTTCCATTTTTGCATTGCGCGCTAAGCCTGAGCGAGGGAAACCAGGAACGGCTGTGTTAAATGTCATCCCTGCTCCCACAGATACACTCCCTGCCCCACAACCGACGAAAACCCTTACACCGACACCCATTGAGTTGCCCAACCCTCCAGGAGGCGTTGGGGTCAGCGTGGGCGGGTTGGTGCAAATCAGTGGGACAGGATCCAACGGGCTACGAATTCGAACCGAACCGAGCCTGCAAAGCCAGGTGAAATTTCTCGGGATCGAATCGGAAGTGTTCCAGGTGAAGGACGGTCCGAGAGAAGCGGATGGATATACCTGGTGGTTCCTGGTTGCGCCGTATGATGAAACGCTGAATGGCTGGGCAGTGGGAGATTATTTGCAGGTTATTCAAAATCCCTAAGAAACCTTGCCATAGGGGATTTGCGCGTTCTGCTTTTTGGGTATATAGTATTAAATAAAGAGGCGTGATGAGCACCGATTTACGACCCACCGGCATCACTGCGGACCGCAACACATCTACCCTGACTATTGCATGGAATGATGGTCATACCAGCACATACCCCTTTGGATTATTGCGGAACGCCTGCCCATGCGCAGAATGTCGTGGCGGTCACGATAAGATGGCAGCTTTACCCGACCCCGGCGTATTTCGAAGGACCCTGGCAGAAGGGCCTGCATCACGCATGAAGAACCTGGAAGCGGTGGGATCATACGGAATTACGATTGAATGGGAAGATGGTCACCACCACGGCATATATACCTGGCGCTACCTGAGAGCTTTATGTCCATGCTCTGAATGCAGGGAAGGTTGAGTTTTCCCGATGGCAAATGACCCTCTAGAATCAGTGCATTCATTTGTAGAGCGGGCTTACATGCGGATGCAAGCCGGGGATATCCTGATTCGCTGCATGGAAGAGGGTTCAACCCAGCCCATCCAACAGATGATTGAAAGCCTGGTGCTGGCTGGTCCACGCAGCCTAAATGCTTTGCGTGAAACCCTGATGGAAACTGAGCAGCGCAAATCACAGGTCCAGGATGATTTACACCAGTTAATGAAAAACCTTGAGGAAAGCTTGAAAAGCTATGGGGTGAATCTGAATGGGAACGGTAATGTAGAAGCCATTACCGAACTAAGTCAGGTGGGCTTCCTTTCCTTCTTGCGGATGCAAGAAATAGACGATCAATCGACGCAGAAGGCGTGTCTGCAAATTTTGAAAGATAGCCGGGATTTGATCGAGACATTAAGCTCGAATTACCTGCTTCTGCAGGAGATTGAGGGATATATCCGAGATTGGATATGGGCACTGGTTGTTCAAGAGAGACACCAGGATACCCGGTCGCAGAACTCAGATATCAATTCCATCCATCATTAGGACAGAGTTTATAAATAATCTTTCAGATTATGCTCGACTGCGTAAGCAGCGGCTTCAGCGCGGTTGCTGACACCTAGTTTGGAGAGGATACTGGACACATAGTTGCGCACAGTGCCTTCACCTAGAAAGAGAGCTTTAGCGATCTCACGATTGGTCTTTCCTTCAGAAACCAGCAAGAGAACATGTTTCTCCTGCTGGGTTAATGAAGAAAAAGCTGAGGCTTCTTCTTCGCGGGCGGCTTTGCGCACCTCTTGAAAGATTCGTTGGGTTACGGCAGGATCTAACAAGGCTTCACCGCGACTAACTGCTTCGATGGCGCGCACCAGATCTTCCCCACCAATCTGTTTGAGCACGTAACCGGCAGCGCCAGCGCGGATAGCTGAAAAAAGCATTTCGTCTTCTGCGTAGGAGGTGAGCATGATCACTTTGGACTCGGGGTATTTGTCGGCAATCTCCTGACAAGCTTCTATCCCTGAGCCACCTGGCAGGCGAATATCCATCACGACAACATCAGGATGAAAGGCTTCGACTCGCTCTACAGCTTCACGGGCTGTGCTGGCTTCTGCAACAACCTCAAAGGTTGGATGTCGATCCAGGAGGGCTTTAAGTCCCAGACGGACGACTTCATGGTCATCTACCAATAAAATACGGTGTTTGTTGGGTGTCATGTTATTCTATGATTGAGTGATATTCTCGGGAAGCTCTTTGCGACGAAAGTCGACAAAGCGATAGCCGGTGCTTCTTTCGGTAAGGATGTATTTTGGATTGGCGGGATCCTTTTCTAATTTTTTCCGAAGGTAATTTATATAAAGGCGTACATAATGGGGTTGATCCCGGTACTCATATCCCCATACGTTGGTTAAAATCTGGTCGTGCGAAATCACCCAGCCTGCATTCTGAACCAGATGATAAAGCAGGCGATATTCGGTAGGGCGCAGGTTGACCAGTTTGCCTTCCACCCATACTTCGTGGCGGTCGAAATCAATTTTCAAGCGGTCGTCAACTTCAATCAACCCATGAATCGTACCTGCGGAACCTTCTGTGCGACGCAAGACAGCCTTTACCCGGCTAACCAGTTCTCTGGGGCTGAAGGGTTTCGTAATGTAATCGTCAGCGCCTAA
>Ga0153915_10001222_pt1 | contig 23699 bp, 18 predicted proteins | sample Opewatmetagenome_2_FD_107003 | JGI IMG/M metagenome (GOLD analysis project Ga0153915, IMG submission 107003) | Freshwater wetland microbial communities from Ohio, USA - Open water 3 Core 3 Depth 3 metaG | ecosystem: Environmental > Aquatic > Freshwater > Wetlands | place: USA: Ohio, Lake Erie...
AGATTTCTCTCCGAGCGAGATTGTGGACATGAACATCAAGCTCCACTTAGGCAACTACACTGCGCACTGGCAAGACACTATCAGGGCCCACGGGATCATGACCGTAAGTGGGGTGCCTGTGAACGGGAGCACCCTCAACAACAACCAAATGCAGATTATGTGGGACGATGCTTGGATTGGCAACGCCACAATCGGTGACGATGGTTATTACGAACTTAACATAACTGTAAACCCAAATGACCTCGTAAGAATGAAAATCGGACTTCACACCGTGTTTGCCGAGTATGCAGGGGAGCCTGGGAAATTATACCCCAGTCGTTCGCAATACTCGAATGTAACGGTCTGGGGGATAGTCGGCTTCAGCCTAACTGTTAGACCGCAGAATGCTTACAGAGGGTTCGTACTCGTTTATGATGGCATAGCCCAACTACTCAATGGCACACGATTGGTAAGCAAGACCATTGGTATCTTCTTGAATGGCACATTGGTGAACACTGCGATAACGAACTCCTCCGGCGGATTCCGAAGCACCTACACTATCCCTTCGGACTATCCAATTGGTGTCGCCTATGCTCGTGTCAACTGGAGTTCGACAATGAGCTTAGTGTCCGGAAACTGGAGCAATCCCATAGCCATCAATATTCTAGCTGGTGGGACCTTGTTGAGCATTAACTCCACCCCGAGGGCTCCCCAAGTTGTGCATATCTACGAGTCCATTCTGATCTACGGCTATCTCGTTCATGCAATCAATGGTTCTGGCATTCAGGGGCAGACGATAGAAGTTTGGTGGCAGAACGGTACATCCACGGTGTTGATCGGCAGCAACGTTACCGATTCGGGAGGATACTATACACTGAGTTATGCATTGCCTGCTGGATATGAGGGCAACGTAACCCATTGGACTCAATTCAACTCGCCCGGTCTGCCTCTCGTTAGTTCACGGTCGGTTAACATGACAATTCGTGTTCAGAAATGGGAAGTTCAAGTCTCGATTCAAGTGGACCGGAACCCCGTACATTTGTTGGAGACAGTCACCGTATCAGGAAACGTGACTCTGCCTGAGATTCCTGCCTATCTCGGGAACGTTAGAGTCACAATCTGGTGGAGCAACAGCACTGGTTTGTACAATCTCACTGTCGTCCTTACTAGTCCTGCAACATTCCTGTACACCTACTCGATTCCCATTTCCCTTTACCACGGGCTGGGAACAGTAACGCTGTGGAGTGAGTTCGTGTCACCTGACCCGTCTATAGCCAGCAATGAATCCGTCCGTCTATCTCTTCAGATAATCAACTATGACACGATTCTAACAGTCTTCTCAAATGGGACAAGCTATCACCTAAATGAGACCGTTCACATATGGGGCCGTCTGCGGTTTGAGAACGGAAGTCCTTGGCCCGGGAGAACAGTTAACATATACTGGAACAATGGAAGTATTCGCACGTTCTATTCGACGACGAACTCGACCGGATGGTACAATTTCTACTATAACTGCTCTATTCCTAAGGATTCCCCTGGCACAGTCGGCGTTCAAGTCAGGTTCACTTCGCCCACTCGGCTTTATGATAATGCGACTGCAGTGCTTTCTCCGTCGCTGACTCTTCGGCTGTATCAGATCACTGTAAACGTCAACCCTATTGCGGCGCAATACCACCTCAACGAAACCATAGTACTCTCTGGCAATCTCACGTTCCAAGAAGGCGGCGCCGCCTTGGCAGGTGCGAATGTCACCATATATTACAGGAACAGCACAAGCACGTATCTCTTCTTCAAGACAACCGATGGAAGTGGCAGCTTTACATTCCGCTACAATTGCTCGATTCGGGATGCATTGGGTGCTGTCTACATCTGGGCCAGGTACACGAGCTGGAACCCCTTGTGGAGCAACGGGCAGTCCGCAAATCGAACCACGATACTCATTCTGTATCAGCTTGTTCTCAATGCGACTGCAACGTCCCCGGTGACAATGGATCAAGCCGTAATCATCCGGGGCAATCTAACCTATGCCGGAGGCGGGCCACCCGTTGCCAATGCTCCTGTCCGGGTGTACCTTCGCGTTGGGCCTAGCTGGTTCCTCGTATATGACGATTTCACCGACTCCTTTGGCGCATTCGTGTATTCTCATCGCTTTTCTGTTCCTCCGAACGTGCCCGGCCTCTACTTGTTCAAATGCAACTGCACAAGAATCAGTCAGCTAACGACCAACGCAACGACTCAGGTTCAAGTCAATGCACAGGCGATTCAGGTCGTCGTGACGGTCAATGCTGGCGGGTCGACTACCTATCTGGGCGTTAGTTTCGTCGTTTCCGGCAGGCTAGAGTTCCAGAATGGAACGGAAATGGTTGGCTACACGGTCAGACTTGATTGGGACCAAGGATTCCTCAACATGGCGACTTCAACGGTCGAGGAAGGTAATTTCACTTTCAATTTCAACATACCATGGAGTCAGCAGCCGGGCCAAGTTAGCTACGTCGTGATATTCCAGCCTCCTTCTGCGGCCTTTGGAACCGCAAACTCAAGTGTTCTTCAAGTGGATGTGTATGACCTAGTCCAGCTCCACCTGGGTCCGCAATCGGTCTTTGTTGCCGTCGTTACCGAGATGTTCACGGTGAGCGGTTTTGTCACGGACGGCGGTGGTCGCGTATCGGGGGTTCCTCTTCAGATAACCGTGGACTCACTAACCATGTGGGGAAGTGTGTCGACAGTTGGCGATGGCACATTCTCGATTGCTCTCACAGTTCCATCCAACTGGTCGCTCGGGTCCCATGTCGTGAGTCTTTCTATCGCCTATGGCTACTACGAGGTTGATGGGACTCCAGACTTTTGGTCGGTTGAGGTGCATATGGGCTCAATCATAACTATTGCACTTGTAGAGCCGCGCGATGTGATGCCGGGCGAGACATTCAATTTCACCTTGCAGCTTGAGGATTCCACAGGCGCGCCTTTGACGGGGTTCGTGAGCATCTATCTCAACGATACATTCGTTGCCACACAGATTGTCTCTGGTTCAATAACAACAACGCAGACAGTGCCAGTGGACTGGACTAGCGGAAGTGGCATATTCATACTCTCTGCCCGCTATTCTGGTGCTGGATTTGTCGATGGCTGCGTTGGGGAGACAACAAACAGCATCCACGTGTTCACGAGAAATGTGCAGTTCCAGCATGAGACAGGATCGCGGATTGACCCGGGTTCGTCTCTTACGATCAGGTGCCGGCTTACTGATGATTCTGCGCGGCATTTGCCAATCGTGGGTCGCCTCGTCAGATTATACCTCAATGGCACAGGCAATTCCACCACGCGGACGACCGGAGCCGACGGTCGCATTTCATATACCGTTACACAGGATGCTCCCCAGGGTTATTATGAGTACAGCATTACGCTAGTTTCTTCGGTGTATGCTGTCGACTCAGGCATATACCGGGTTGAGATACAACCCGCCTCCGGGCTACCACTACCGGTAGTCCTGTTGCTCTTCTGGACGGCGACGATTATGATAGAAGTTGTTGCCGCCTATCTAGTCATCCGCAGGTACAGACCGAGGTTTCCACGTATGACTAGACATTCTCGACACAGACTATATGTTGGATTATCGATAACTCGATCAAAGCAGGTGATGACCAATGCAAGCACTTATTGACATAGTTCTACCGGCCGTGGCGCTTCTGGGTGCAATAATAGTAGTCATGCTCTACTTGTATCTCGTTAAGGGCTGGTTCAGACGATCGATTGTACCGACGGCGTTCGACAGTCCGAGCAAGCTTCGAAATATCAAGAAGCTGGCAGACGCGGGCAAGTATAGCGCCGCAATTGCCCTTGCGTATCGGACATTCGAACAGATGTGCGGAGCAAAGATACGTTCTGAGCGGCTCAGCTCTGAGACTGCACGAGAGTACGTCGAGCGCGTGCTCAAGATGCTTCCTCTGGATAGTGCTTCAGTTGAGAACTTCGCGAGTTTCTATGAAGAGGCAAGATTCTCTAGGCATGACATAGACCGCGCAACGTATGAGGCCGCCATCCGAATCTTCACCGACCTTTACCCCAAAATCGAGGGTAGTCAGATTTCAACACCCGTGTAAACAGCAAAAGGTGGGACCGAGATGGGCTGGAAAGAGACCCTGCAGATTGTTCTCTTCTTCGTGAGCTGGCTTCCTGTTGCACTATTGGCCGGCACTACAATTCTCGGCGTGACAGAGAATTACCCACAGGATTTCAGTATCTACAATCAGCAGTATAATGGGCTTAGCGATTTTCGCACGGAAATCGAGGGTCTCGGGTACACAACTCTATCCATACAGTCTACTATGAGTGTCATTTCGAGATACGACGGCAATGCAGTCTTGGTAATCATGGGTCCCGTGACTTACTTCACAATAGATGCAGTACTCACACTGTTCGGCCATCTTTCGTCTGGAGGTGGCGTTTTGATAGCTGATGATTTCGGTACGGCAAATAGCTCCTTCCAGTTGCTCAATGCCCTCATTGCGGGGACATACCCCGGAGGCTCCGGGCCGACAAACGGTTTCCTATCATACACTGGAGGGGTCCTGCTCGACCTGAACTCGTATGATACAAGCCCTAAACTGCCAGTAATCAAAAGTGCGAATGGCGGCTTCAGGTCGGGGATTGACCAAGGTGCGTTGACAATTGGTGTGAACGAACTTCATCTTAACTGGGCCACAGCAATCAACCCTCTCTGCTTGGTTGGGCAATTAGGCGTAGCTTGGACTACGACCCGTGCTTGGTGTGAGACCGACATAAACAGCGAGAACCCGTATCCAGACGGCAATGAGTGGAATGGATCTCTTCCGGTCGTAGGAGCGCTTGACCTCGGTGTTCTCAGTACGAATTATCAAGGGCGACTCGTCGCTACGAGCGATCCCAGCATCTTCATCAATGACATGCTTTCACGGGGTGACAACCGCGCCTTTGCCGGGAATGTGATTCAATGGTTGTCATATGGCAATACGAGTAGACCTATTGTATTCTGCGAGAACCTGCTCGCAGTACCATGGGCTTCGGCCGAGTTCTTCTATGGATTCTTCTTGGGCAGGGCTTTATGGTTAAGCACCATGCCGTATTTCGCACCATTGTATCCCATCATTACTGTCGTCGGTATCAAGAAGTACCTACCCGATGTGAAGAAACCTGAAGTCAGAAGTGTGTCTGACGTTTTCCTTCGACGCGGCCAGACTTATTTCAGTGAGCGCATGACATACTACCGGACCGAGGGCAACTATGCTCGTGTTGTGAAGATGCTCTATAAGAAACTCAAGCGTGACCTTTTGGAAAGGTTCTCTTGGCCTGAATATGATGTCGGAAAGCTATGGGATCTCATGCGCTACAAGGATTCAAGTCTAGATGAGGCAAGATTCTACAAGACTATTGACAGAATTGAAGAGATTTCATCAAAACCCGGAATGAAGATCAAGGAGAGCGAGTTGATGACGCTCTTCTTTTGGATGAAGAACATATCATCACTATTAGTTGAAACAAGAAGGTGAGATAGAAAGCAATGACTGTAGAAGAAACAACAGAGCAGATGCAGGCTGCTATGGCTGAGCCTATGAGCATAGCGGAGGTGCACGACCTAGGTTCGGAGATAATACGCGAATGTCAACGAGTGATAGTTGGGAAGGTCGACATCCTTAGGGATACCATGATAGCCTTCCTCTCAAACGGACACGTCGTTTTGGAGGGTGTGCCGGGTCTCGCCAAGACATACATGGCACGTACATTCGCATCCATACTGGGCTGTGCCTTCAAGAGAATCCAGCTGACGGTGGACACGCTACCCAGCGATATTCTTGGGAGCAACGTGTTCAATCAGAAGAGCGGAGAATTCTGGTTCCGCAAGGGTCCTGTTTTCGCAAATCTTGTGTTGGCGGACGAGATCAACCGTTGCCCCCCGAAATCGCAAAGCGCGCTTTTGGAGGTCATGGAGGAACGACAGGTCTCCATTGAGGGCGTGACAAGGAAGTTGCCGCTGCCTTTTGTCATGATTGCCACACAGAACCCGATTGAGCAGGAGGGCACTTACCCTCTGCCGGAAGCGCAACTGGACAGATTCATGTTTCGATTGATACTCGACTATCCCACGCCCAGTGAGGAGGCGGAGGTCATCCGTCGGAAGCATGTTGGCGAAGCAACTGACCTCAGGGTGCTTGCAGACCCGACGACCATTGTCCGGATGCAGAACGCCTGCAAGACTGTCCATATCGATGAAGATCTTATGAACTACATACGCGACATAATCGTTCGTACTCGGAATGATCCCCAGATTCTTCTTGGAGGTTCGCCTCGTGCTTCCCTAGTGCTAATGAATGGCTCTAAGACCCGGGCCGCTATGCATGGGCACGACTATGTCACTCCCGAAGACGTTAGGAAGCTCTGCGTTCAGACGCTGAACCACAGACTGATGCTCAAGCCTGAAGCAGAACTCGAGGGGCTTTCCGTTGAGAAAGTAGTTTCCAAGATACTTGGGGAGGTTGATTGCCCGAAGTAGTAGGTCTGGAACACATAGAAATGGAGAAGATGAGCGGTGATTACCCAGAGAGGATTCACAGTCGCATTTGCAGGAGTTCTGTTCTTGACCAGTGGATTCTCTTTCATGAACTTCTATCTCACTCTTCTTGGCGTATACCTGTTTGTCGGTCTGGTAGTCACGCTTCCTCTGTTTGCCATGACGGCAAACTTGTCCGGTATCGAGGTTGATCGCCGAATCGACAAGACTAAGGTCTTCTCTGGAGACTTCCTCCGTGTTCGCGTGACAATCCGAAACACTTCTCGCCGCCACTTCGATTTCATTGAAGTCTGGGATCAATACCCCGAGACTTGGATATTGGCCATAGGTGAGAACTTTATGGCCTCTCGTATAGAACCTGGTAGCAGCATTGTTTTCTCATACATTCTTCAAGTCAGGATGCGAGGACGGTATTATCTCGGTCCGACTGAGGTGGTAATGAGGGATCGATTGGGACTCCACTATTACAAACGTGTTGTGAAAGCAAAGACGGAAATTCTCGTATATCCAACTTGGAAGGACGTACGCCGCCTAGAGACGATTGGGAAACAGCGTCAGCTTGGACTCATGTTCGGTGCCCACAAGACGAAGGTAGTGGGAATGGGCACCGAATTCAGCGGTTTCCGTGAATACGTCCCTGGTGACCCTTTCAGACTCATCGATTGGGCAACCACTGCGAAGAAAGGTGACATTGTTGTGAAGCAGTATGAGGAGGAGAAAAACGTCCAAATCATCTGCATGGTTGACACATCCGGAAGCATGGGTAATGGCTACCCTGAGAGTACCAAACTGGAATATGGCATCAGAGCGGCCTTGCTCCTCACATACATGGGGCTAGAGAGAAAAGACTTCGTGGGCGTATGTATCTTTTCCGACCTTGTTCATGCCTATGTCCGTCCTAGCACGCGGCAGAATCACATGTACGAAGTGCTTGATGCTTTGGCGATGGCAGAACCAAGCGGCTGGAGCGACTACGAGACTGCCGTCTCTCATGTCACCAGACTGACAAAGAAGCGATCCTTGTTCTTCTTCTTGACCGACCTAGAGGAGTCTCCTGCTCCTCTGTTAAGTGCGATGAAGGCTGTTGTAGCAAATGGTCACAATGCAGTAGTGATAAGTCCGTTTGGACCATGGTTCGAGGCTCCTGTTGGTCAGTTTGGGCCTGTTGAGAAGGTTCTCTCAGAAGCTGTATCGGAAGAGCTCTGGGAGCGGCGGGGAAAAATCTCACGGGCTCTGGCGCGGTTTGGCATTCCAGTCATAAACGTGGGCCCTGAGGATTTCCTGCCCACCATCATCCGCCAGTACAATATGGCAAAGCAAAGGGGCGTCGCACTGCATTGAGACTGGTTACGTGGATATTACGAGGTCTTTCGGTGGCCGCCTTTGTCGCAATGGCTTACATTGTGTACCGAATAATGTCAGGAAGGTGGGATTGGGGCATACCCTATCTTTTCATCACTACCGTGTTTCGTCTACTGAGCTTGCTAGTCTTCTTCTTGGCCGTGATGATGGTGAATTCTCTTGCTTCTCCCATGATTGGCGGTCAGACATTGAACACGTTATTGGCAGGGCTCTACAACACGCTCATTCTGCACTCATGGGTCATGGAACCCTATGGTCTGACAAGCCCTCTAGCCAATATAGAGGAGGTCTTTGCGTCATTCAGAGGCAGTCTTCTCATGATTCTGAATACCCTTTGGCAACAGACATTCACTTTTCTGTACTTCCTCTTTGCTGCTGTGGGCGTTGCATTGTTTCTACAGTCGCTGGTTAGAATGGATCACAAGTTCGTTGGTGGTGCTTTCATCTCAATCCAGCTGATACTTGTAGTAGCCGCGTTTAGAGAGGTATCCAGTGTTCCGAACTTCGTTCAGTTCCCGTCCGACTTCTTCTACTTTCTTGGCAGTAATGTGCAATTACTCGCACTGATCTCGTTCGCCTACCTAGAAATAAGCTATCAGATGATATACAGCTACTCTGTAGGCAAGCCAGTCGAGGAGCGAGAAGAGACCTTGAAGAAGCAGCTTCTCGCGCTGCGTATGGCTACAAGAAAGCAGGATGCAATAGAACGAGGTGAGACGGTAAGCAGCACAGCCATGAGCAGATCCTCTGGTGCAACGGTATTCTCATTTGTAAGAGAAGCAATCGAGAGAAGGGTAGTAGGCACCTCAGAAGCGCTCGAGAATCTGGATGCTGTGGCCGACGTACGGCGCCTACAGAATTTCGTGGATGAGATACTCCGCAATGACCCTGCTGCAAGAGACGAGCTAACTGCGCGGGCGGCGGCTCCCTCGCAAGGTTATGTCGTAAGATCGACCGTATTGGGCTCTGTCTTTCGACTTGGGTGCGTTGTTGCGATTTCCTTCTTGCTGATGAACCCTTCAGTGTTCGTGGCGCTTCTTAGCCTTCCACCGGGGATATCCGATAGCGTTGAATTACTCCAGCCAGAGTTCATTCTGCTCTTCTTAGTCCCAATGATACTCCTGTTTCCGTTTGTTGCCATGTTGATTGGGAGCTTGGTAGCACGAGAGGGTGAAATAAAGCCTGACAAAGAAGAGAAAGAGAAACTCAGGAAAGAGAAGAAAGAACTGAAGGCGAAGAAGAGGGCCGCGGAGAAAGCGAGGAAGGAACGTTCGAGAATCCGCAAGGAGGTTCGTGGCGAAGCTGAAGAAAAAGATGAATGGGACCGTGCCATCGAACAAGTCAAACAATGACAGACATACAGGAGATTTGGTCTTGTGACATCAGTCGTGCTGACGCATGGCGACATTGATGGCATAACTGCCGGGGCCATCGACATGCTTGCCTTCCCAGGTGCAGAGTTCTATTTCAGTCGGCCTTCTCAGATTCATTTGGACCTGCACAGGATAGCCAAGGATCACCCTGAGACAGTTGTTGTGAGCGATATAGCTGTAAACTCAATGCGAACCGGAGAGATTTTCGACGCGCTTCGTCATCTTTCCGAGCGAAGTACTGTTCATTGGATTGATCATCATCCGCTTGACGCATCAGTCAAGAGGGAACTATCAAGTTTGACGGACCTGTATCATGAAACCGGACCGTGCGCGGCCGAGCTTGCATACCGGAAGTTTGAGGCACGAGTGCCTGAGCATGCCCTGAACCTAGCCCTTTATGGAGCAATCGCTGATTATTGTGATACCACACCATTTGTGACTAAGCATCTTGAGGACTTTGACAAGCGAACACTTTTCCTTGAAGCTGGGTTGCTGGTCGCGGCTCTACAGGAAATCGATTACCGAGGTCAGGCAAGGGAATTGGCCCTGCAGTTGACCCTTGGCATTGAACCCAGTTCGATGAATGATATTGTGGACCTCGCAATCAAAGCGACCCGGATAGAGCACGAGGTCTACAGATACATTAGACAGAACGCAAAGAAGCTCGGGCAAGTTGGTTATGTTCTTGACATGCCTGTCAGTGGTTTCCGCGGAAAGGCTGCCAAGTTCGCTGCTACCGCGACGAACACATGTGTAGGCATAAGCGCGAGGTCATTTGGCGAAGAACTGGACCTGTCGCTGAGACGACGCGATTGCGACATAGACCTTAACGTGACGATGAACAAGGTTCTTGCAGGAATCGACAAGGCCCAAGGTGGAGGTCATCCTAGTGCTGTTGGCGCCAGCATGAACAGGAACGACTTTCCGCTTTTCTTGGAGCGACTTGCCAATCAGGTTCAGAAGTTTACCTAGAAGATGATTAGGGCGCCGCTTAGGAACACCAAAATGACTGTAACAATCGCCTCACCTGCTACAATGCCGCTTAGGAACCGGTTTGTCTTCTCGTATCTAGGACTCATGAATTGTATTTGCCCCTGAGACGTACTTGGTGCTGGAGAAGGCTTTCTTGTCACCCGGTACTCTATGACTGCACCGATTATCATGGTAAATGCAGTTGCTGGCGGAATCAAGAGTCCCACTGCCAAGCTCATTGCGCTCAGTCCTCTCTTGTCTAGTTGTGTGGCCACAAAGTAGCCAATCACCGCAATGCCAACAAGGTACAGGAAGACGATTGCCGGGTGCCAACCGGGGTACTGACCCATCCCGGGGAGCTGGAAGCCTCCTAAGGCACTGAGACTCTGAATCAAGTATGCAAACAACACAGCTGTTGGACTGGGAAAATCACTTCCTCCAAAGCCATATGTTCGGTAAATGAAGTATATGAAATAAGAACCCACAATGGTTCCAAGCATTACTCCTACGAAAACTGCTCTTATTACGTCCCTTCCTCTCACTCCAGTGAGTCTCCCCAAGTTGACATGCACAAGGGCCGCCAGCGCCGCATCTTGAAATGATCCGAGTAGGGTCATAAACACAGTAATAGCTGCGAATGTAACTTTGAAGAGAACGATGGCAGGTATCGCTACTATATCGGAGATATATCCGGCTAGCATACCTGTCTCACTAATCGCCTTGGCGGTGATATATGCAGAGAGGAGGGCGACAGGGGGCCCTAACACGAAAAGAAGCCAAGGTATCAAGAGTGTGCCAGCAGGGACCAAGACACCGGTTGGTACCATGAGCGAGAAGACCACAATCTCTATGATAGTTAGTAGGACAGTGGAGACTCCGGCCACCCATATGGGAACGACACCATTTCTGTTTCTGAGATACATCTCTGGATTCTGAATCATTTCCTTGATGTCGTCGCGCATATGTGATGTATACGACTTCAGTTGATCCGCTTTTTCCCGTGCCTCTTTCACATCGATGAGCGACTTCAGTTGGTCGGCTCTAACCCGTGCCTCCTTCACAAACGCACCTTTCCGGGATTCGGGTCTGGCCTTTGTGGTACTCTCATCGATAACGCTGGGTTCTTGGGTCTTGCTCTCTTTTCGCCCGCCTGCTATGACATCATGCATAATGACCGCGGCAAACACGCCGAGAACCAGATAGAGGATTTCGGGTCGCTGTAAATGTGCCCCGTATATTTCGACCTGTCCGCCCTCTAGAAATATCCATATTCCAAGGGAAACGAAGCTACCACAAAGAATCACGATTACCCTCTTCCATCCGACGAAGAAACCGATTGCAGCAATGAGCGGTGAAGTGCTTGCGCCTACCCAGTTCAGTTGCTCGATGTACTTGCTGCCTATGAATGGAAGTGAGGATAAGTTTGCGCCCGTAGCTGCTTCAGCAATCTTGGTTGGCACTACCAATGCGGTGGAGGTGGCAAGTCCCTCTATCACTGTCTTCTTTGCAGCTCTGTCAGCACCCATCGTGACTATGACTTGCGCCTGTGGCTTCAGCTGTGGCCAAGGCGATTTCGCGAATTTCCCCTTGAATGGGATAAGGATGAACATGCCGAAGAGGACGCTGATTCCTGTCATGAACGCGATAAGTTCGTAGCTAGTTATGGTCGATGCCAGTCCTGGGTCGACGATATCAATCGCGGGGAGTGAAATGAGAACACCTACTGAAACCATCGAGGAGCTGTTGGCTATCGCAACCGCCACTGTGTTCTCCTCTTTCGTGTACTTCCCCCACACACTCAGAATCAGTGCCCCGAGCATTTCAGCTCCGACGAAGTAGACTACTCCAAGTTTCAGCATCAGATAGATGCCGAGGAAAGTCATGACTATTCCGACGGCGACTCCTGTAATCAGGGCACGCTTGGTCAACGGAAATCTCGGATTGCTAGCTTGGTAGACGTAGACGGATATGCTCCCTGCTCCTATCAATACTGTTTCAGACAGAGCGCGAAAGAGCAGGCCGCCGAAGAAATATGCGAACCCAATCAAGGCCAACGCTCCAATCTGGTAGTTGCTAGGGTGCTTTTTCAGCAAGGACAGCAGGATTAGGACAGGTTCCAGAGCAACGGTGACCAGTACTCCCACTTCCCAACGGCCCTGAGTGAGCAGGAAGACTGAATATGCAAAGCCCGCTGAGTAGATAATCACCGGCAAGACGCTGGTCAGGAAATCCCGCACTCTAGCAAATGTCGGTCTTAGCCTATTTGGATTGGGCCGTAATCTGGCGAGAACACGGTTCTCACTCAAGATGCACTACCTCCAGCGGTCATCATGTCCTAGCTGGCCAAGTCAGGGACCTTGAGTAGACGGTCAAATCCGCCAGCTGAAGTTACCGGCTAGACTGGCTCTTTTATCATTTATGAAATGAGGTTGTCGATCTACGGGTTTTGCCTGCCATGAGGACCTTCGCGATTATCTTAAATTGGTGGGCCTGCTAATGCTCTGCACAGACCATGTGAGTTCAACGGGGTTACTGCAAGATGGCCGATCCAGTAATGGAAGCTTACACGAAGGCATACAACGACTCTGGGAAGATGATCCAAGCATTTGGAGTGGTCAATGCATCCGGGAAAGTCCTTTGGCAGAGCAACAACTGGGACCTTACGGCCGATGCTAAGAATTTGGTGGCAGCGGTCGCACAGAAGGCACCCAGCGTAATTCAAAACAAGGTGAAGTACAGCACAATCAGGTCTAGCCCGGACAGTCTTGTAGCTCGCAATGTACAAGGCAGCGGCACGCTATTGCTTGCGAAGATCGATGCTGACAAGTGGGTTGTAGCTTGGGCTAACCCTAATGCTGCACCTGATGGAATCTATGTAGACGTAGATCGTGCGGCCAAGTCACTGAAAGGCAAAGTCTGAACAAGGATAGCTTTGTACCATCATACCGAGATATCCTTCAGCGACCCGGTTCCAAGGCCAGATTCCGATCGAACGAACAGGTCTCCGGTGATTCAACCATGTCCACAGTCATAGGCGATGAGTGGAAGAGCCTGTTTGAGAATAATCCCGGTTTCCAAGCCTTCGCGGTCTGCAAGGACGGTGTCATAATCTGGCAAACCACGAATTGGGATCTTGTGAATGAGGCAAAGGAATTGGCTCAAGCCCCGGACGCTGCGGCCCAGTCTGTTCAAGTTAACAAGGTCAAGTACTCCAGGGTTGCTTCAAGCCAAGAGTCATACATCGGTACATCCGGAGGAGACGAAGGTCACTTCCTGATGACATTAGTTCAAGGGAAGACGTGGTTGATGGCACTTGTGGCTCCTGAGTCACTTCCAGAACTCGCAATTATCGATCTCTCAAGATCTGCGATCCGGCTAATTGACAAAGTATGAACAGGTACTAGTCGTTTGGAAACAGTATCTTCCGGATCTTCTTCGCATAATCCATGTATTCAGGAGAACCTATTGCATAGATTTCCATGAGCCATCTGTACATCTCAAGAATCTCGGGGTCAGCAACATCCTCCATTATGCGTTCTCCTATCTTTGCTGTCCACGATGTCGACAGCATATCCGCCTTCATGCAGAGGTCAATGAGTTCATCCTTCCTTCCTTCAGGTATGTCGAGATGGAACACTCTCGACATTCTATCACACTTTTCCGTGATTTCTTTGCGGATTTCCTTCTCGTTGGTTCCCGTGGACGCGGCAATTACAAAACCCCTAGCGGTTCTACGATAGTAATCCGTCGTTCGTTTGCCCGTTGTCACTGTACCATACTTGATGACCAGACCTGCTTCGATAAGTGCCGGCAGGTGGTGGTAGACCTGGTTCTTTGTCAGACCCTCACTCTTTGGTAGTTCTGCTGAAGCCTTAACAATCTCGACGACGGACATGGCGTAACGTTTTACATTTCTCTTTCTGATGATTCTCTCATTGGTCTCCTTGTTGAACTCCTCAGTAGTGATTTCATCATCAATTCCGTTTCGCAGAACCGCAATCATCTGCCGCCTCGCGGGCTCCGAGAACACGGCAGCTCTCTTCTCATCTGTTATGAATTCGAGCTCTTTTTGGGGCTTCTTACCTTCTGGTGTTAGTTGAATGCCAGTCAACGCATCTCCTAGTTCCTGTGGCATGCTGGTGTCACCTTGATTGTTCTCGTTGTTTCGTGCGATTTGAGGTCATAAATAAGGTTCGTCTATTAAAGTTTTGTCATCTAAACCATTTAACACGGCAACAATATATGACGGAATGGTTGGGTGACCAAACCTTTATATGCTTTCGACCACACACCAAAACTATCGAATAGTTTGCTACACAAACCAAAGGCGAACAATATGGCACACGAATCAAACTCTCGGAAACTGAATGAGCCTACAACCAAGAGCAGTAGGAAGATGATGACAACTTCTGCTCTGTACCTAGCCTACCTCTACAGGAGATAGGGCCAGCATCTCGTAGTACTGGTGGATTGGTAACATGTCCCGGATTAAGAAGTTCCCCGAACAGGGGTCGGAACATTCCTGTAAGGAAAACCAGAACAAACCTCGTCGTCCAACGACGGTCAAGGACGTGCTCATGTGGGAAGCCACGTGAGCACTCAACTCCTTTTGCTGATAGACAACTGCGTACATTAATCACGTCCTGCAGCTCTTCGCGAGCATTGCAGCCTGCGTGTTGAGTTACGTATCACTTGCTGAAGACCATCTGATAGAACGTCCCGCCCATTACATAGGCGACTTCGAGATGGCGTGCCATTGGTGGGACATGCTCAAGCGGGGGTCTCGATCCGAACAAAGAATTCGTCTTCAGAATCTCCTTTCCTCTATCTGTCCTCCTCACATCTGGAGACAGCCCTTCATCGGTGACTACCACAATGCCCCAAGGCTTCACAACTCGCAACATCTCTTCAAGTGCACGGCTCTTATCAGAGAAAGTATTGATTCCCCCGCTGTGAATTACGAGGTTGAAGTAGTCATCTTGGTAGGGCAAATTGAATACATTGCCCTGAACAAGTCCGACAGTGATGCCAAGATCCTTGAATTTCCTTCTTGCAATTCTCAGCATCCCGTGTGACATGTCGAGACCATGAAAGTCGAACCTGCCCATCTCTTGTCTGAATCTGCCGTATAGGGCGGCAAAATTCGCCCCTGTTCCCATGCTTACGTCCGCTATCTTGGACGGACCCTCAATTGTCACGTAGTTGCCGAGTCTCTCCCTCTCCTTCATCATATCAATGCCAAGCCACTCATCATACGATTTCAGAAGGTCGTCATAGTTCTCAGCCATGCTATCGTATTGCTTAATCCACGTCTCGTCTTTCGCGCTCGCCCTCGGGTATACCAGTGCCGGGATACCCTCGTCTACCAACCAGCTGTGCCTCTTTTCACACACGACCTTTCCGCTCTCAATCTCATCACCATCTAAGTGCACTTCTGAGAGGCGAAGCGACCTGCGGCACGACGGGCATCTGAGGGCTTTCAGATGAAATTCTTTCAAGCTTGACTACGCTCCAGAGATCTCACACCGACATGCGCAGATGCCTGGTTTCCTTGCCACGATATCAATCTGCTCCCTTTTCCTTTGTACTAGGATATGTCATCCTACGTTGACCGCTCGTTCGCGAAGCCTCATTCACCTCGCCCACTCACTACCTAGATCTCTGAAGAGCGTAATCATGCACGAGAACAGCAATGATTGTGCACCCGAAGTCGGTTATGCCCGCTGCATTGACTGGCCTTGAGAATATATGCCGCAAGTGTCACCGCCGGGGCAACACCACTGCTTTATGAGTGACCTTCACGTCAAGCTACAGCCGAAGGTCTATGCATTTCTACAAACGGACCGCGACAACCCGTGCGGTGGCGAGAGCGCTTTGATTAAGGCTGTCAACGTATCGAAACGCTTTGGCGAAGTGTTGGCGGTTGATGATGTGAGTCTTGAAATCCCGGGGGGGACCATCTTGGGCATGATTGGGCCCAATGGATCGGGCAAGACAACGCTTGTCCGGATGATGGTGGGTATACTCAAGCCTACCGCGGGATCCTGCTACATAGGTGAGAAAAGGGCTGACCTTCTGAGTCCCGAAGAACGGGGCAAGATTGGCTACATGACCCAACAGAAGGCTCTCTATCCTGACTTGACTGCACGAGAGAATCTCCAGTTCTTTGCCGAAGCCTATGGTGTTCGAGACCCGAATAGGCAAGATGAACTAATCACTGAGGCGGCCAAACTGACTCACATCAGCGAGTATCTAGACCGGCCAGTGGAGGTCTTGAGCGGGGGGACCGTCCAGAGGCTGAGCCTTGCCTGTACTGTTGTTCATCAACCTGACGTCATCTTCCTCGACGAGCCAACCGTTGGCGTTAGCCCCGGCCTACGGATGGAGTTCTGGGACTATTTCCAGAAGATTGCTCATCAGGGAAAGACCGTTCTGATGACAACTCACTACTTGGAAGAAGCCTCTCGCTGTGATTCAGTCATGATGATATTTCAGGGTAGGCTAATAGCGCACGCAAGTCCCAATGGGATAATCTCTTCACTACCGCTCGAGCGTACAGTTTCAGGTGTGATTAACGCAGAGGATGCTACTCGCTTGAAACGGTCCCTTGACGGAATAGCATCGAGTGAGCTAACTGACAATCGGTTCAAGGTTGTTGTGACCAGTGATGAGGGATTATTCCGTGTAATCCAAGCCATATCTTCCTCAGGCATTCATGCTCGCGACATAGTTGTGAGGCAGCCGGGCCTCGATGAGGCATTTGCACATCTAGCTGGGAGGGAGGGGTAATGAGTCCGGGTACAAGCACAAGCAGAATTTGGACAATCGTCCGCAGAATCAGCCGTCAGATACGTAGAGATCGCCGAACGCTTGGACTTATGTTGGTGGCTCCTCTGCTTGTTACCTTCATTTATGCCATCATGTTCACTGGCACGGTTGCAAACGTTCCCACAGCGATATTTGTGAATGATCAAGCTTGGGGAACTACCCTTGGAGGTACAATAACCAGCGAGCTTGAGGGGAACGAGAATGTGACAGTCATTCACAGGTCGCTCACCACTGCTTTCTTGGATTTTGGGACGTCCGTGCAGGCCGTTCTCCTGCTTCCTGCGGGTCTTACGTTAGGCTTGCTCAAGAGCACAAATACCAGCATTGAGCTATACGTGAATGTGACGACATGGCCTCAAGCGAACTACATTATCAGCACGATAGGAAATGCTACTTCGAATGCACTCACACAATTCCTAGGAAGAACCGGACTCACAGTAGATCGCAACGTGACCGTCCTCGTACCTGCCCTGCCTCCCGCAGGCAGTCTCTCCTTCAACCTCTCATTGGTCGACGAAGATGTAGGCTTCCCGGTTGCTATAGGGGAAGTTGTTCAGGCATCCCTATCGACCAACGGCAACGTATCGCTAGTTCTATGTCACAGCCGAGAAGAGGTCATCGACTCAGTTCGTTCAGAGACAAGCACCGTTGGTGTCTATCTGCCCGAGAATTTCACTAGTCTCCTCCTCACAGGCGGAAAGCCGACTGTTGAAATCTTCGTTAACGGTATAGAGACCACTGAGGTTGGCACTGTGCTTGCGGCTGTACAGGAAGCCCTTGCCGACGCGGCCAAGTCGGTTCTCGACAGAGGAACAGACGTCTCAATTACGTATGTCTATGGTGCGGCGGGCATGTCGATGATCGAGCTTGCTGGTCCGTCCGTGATAGGCTTCTTTGCTCTCTTCTTTGGCTTCATCATATCAGGGGTCTTCTTCCTGCGTGAACGACAGCAGGGCACGCTTGAGAGAATGCGAGCGTCCCCTCTCAGTGATCTGGACGTGGTCATCGGCTACGTCATTGCTTTCATTGGCGTATCTCTTGTCCAGACAACGATGATCACCCTCGTTATAGTGTACTATTCGCCAAGCATTCTATCAGCAATGGGGATGCTGGTTCTGCCTATTCTCCTGCTTGTCGTGGCATCGGTCACATTAGCGATAGCCGTCTCTTACAGGATGAAGACCGAATTACAGGTCGTCCAGATGATACCCATATACGTAGTACCACAGATATTCCTCTCCGGTATCTTCTTCCCGCTATCCATGTTGCCATCTTACCTGGCCTTCCTACCTTACGTCTTTCCATTGACCTACTACGTAATGGCAGTCAAGGGAGTGGTCTTCTTCGGAGCAACGTTGTTGGACATCGTCATTCCCATCATCGCATTATCTCTGTATGCCGTCCTTGGGGTTGGCCTCGCAGTTGCCCATCGACCTGAGAGCTAGACTCGATTCAGCAGTCTATTATACTGGTTCGGCATGGCAAAACAAATCGAGATTCAACTATTCCTAGGAGTCAGAGTTGAAATGGAGAATGACAGAGCTTCGGATGATGCTTCCCAGCATCCGCCTGAGAAGATGCGTTGGTTGTATGTCTTCGCGATAGGGCTCGGCTTCTTCACGACTGGCATCTCATGGGGTGTGTACAACAGCTACCTCCCTGCCGACTTCTTGCCAACCTTCATCACAGGCACACTACAGAACACCATTATTGGGGCTATCATGGTCATGGACAATGTACTCGCGTTGTTCATGCAACCTTACATCAGCGCGAGGTCTGACAAGGTTCGGACGCGATTTGGCCGCCGAATGCCATTTGTCATGATTGGCACCCCCCTCGCGGCTGCCTTCTTCTTCTTGATCGTATATGGGTGGACGATTCTAAACTTCTGGGCCATGTTTGCTTTTCTGACGGCGTTCAACGTGTCGATGGCATTCTATCGCGCGCCAGTAGTTGCACTCATGCCCGACCTCGTGCCCTCTGTGCATAGGAGCAAGGCGAATGGCGTGATCAATCTGATGGGAGGAATCGGGTCTATCTATGCATTCGCCATTGCATCCCGGATATACAAGCTTCAGGACCCTGGTCTCGCTGCCATGTTCGGGGTCGGACCAACTCAGATAGGTCCTGTTCTGGCATTTCTTTCAACAAGCATCATAATGGTGATTGCCGTCCTGATTCTATACAAACTTGTCAAGGAACCTCCTCTTCCCCCAGTAGACCTAGAAAAGCCGAAGGAGATTGGGATAATCCAAGCCTTCAGATTGGTGTCATTGTCGAAAGAGAAGTCTGCCCGGGCAATTCTCGCGGCGATATTCTTCTGGTTCTTGGCATACAACTCGATAGAGACTTGGTTTACCAAGTACGGCAAGGAAGTCCTCGGCTTCGCAACCGCTGATGCGTCATTCCTATTCAATGGGATCGCAGTCTCGTTTGTGATATTCGCAGTGCCAGCCGGTTTTGCTGCGGGAAAAGTGGGTCGTCGCAACGCCATCCTAGCCGGGCTCGTAATCATGTTGGTGTCAATGACCGCTTTATATTTCGTGACGGACTATTACGTAATTTTCGGCGTCCTTGCCGTCGCGGGACTTGGGTGGGCCCTAGTGAATGTGAACAGCATAGTGATGGTATGGGAGCAGCTCGGTAAAGCACGATTGGGTGCCGGAACTGGACTGTACTACGCGTTCAGCACGAGCGCCGCAATCGTCGGGCCCTTTGTCGCAGGAGTGATTTTCGATCTTACTACGATCAAGCTCCTCTTTCCACTCTCAATCGCATTTCTTCTAGTAGCATTGCTGATAACATTGAGAGTCAAGTTGGGAGAGATAGGCGACGAGCAGAAGTCCGAGGTTGCTCAATAATAAGATAGGAGGATACGTTCCTCCTGTCTTTTCTGCCTCATGACCAAATAGGCAGTGATGACCGACCATTCAGCGAAGCGTGTGGTCCAAGTTCAGTACTCTTCCAATCCTCGGCAGTCTTAAAAGCCATGTGACTGGCGCACGCTATGGTAGATTCTCATTCGGCATTTTGCAGGGCAATTCCGGCCTTTCGAACAGAATCCACTTCAACCAAGCCCGACGGAGATTGATTTTGCTTTCGTTGCGTCACCTACTGGAACACTCTCTATCAAGGGCAAGTCAGCCTCCGGCCCGTCAGAATCCGCCTTTTGGCCGTTCTGTATGTCTCTGCAAAACCTTTTCTTATTACAGACCCTAACTTGCATTGGCAGAGAGATGGGAGAATGACCAGACGCTTTTCACCCAGATTGAAGTTCATCGCAATTACCGTGGACGAGCTATTTCTCGTTCCTTTGGTTATCTTTCTCGTGTACTATTTTGCCCCTGAGTACCTATGGGATGTCACCATACTAGCGATTGCTTGTGCAGCGGTATTTGTCGTGGTGAAATACTATCTCGTCTATCCTTCATTGCTAGACACGGCTTCATACGAACTGTACGACATGAAGGGAATGACCGGGGTCGTTACGGAGACTGTCACACCCAAGCACGGCAAAATCAGAGTGGGCGTGGAACTCTGGGATGCTCGTTGCGAAGTTGGGGAAATCGCTCAGGGCAGCGAGGTGCGCGTTCTGTCAATGCAGAACCTGACATTGAATGTCGCACCGATTAATACGTGATCCCCGCGACCGAGCACATTAGCCGGCAAACAGCCATCTGTGAAACCATACTCGCTCCGCGAAAACGCTTTAGTGTCGATAAGTATCCGAAAGACGACGTCGGAGCGCCAAACATGATTTTTACAGTGACAACAGTTGTCGTTCTCGCGATTGGCCTTCTAACGCTGGCTCTAGCACTGTACGGCGGGTTTGTCTCATCGAGTATCATAGAGGGATTGAAGGGCGACCAAGCATCAATTGGTATCTCTGAGCAGAAGTACTATCTTCTCGGGTTGATTGGCGTCGTTGTGTTGATTGCACGCATCTTCGATGTGCCGATATTCTTCTGGATGCTTCAGTCGCTCGTGCCCTACTGTCCGGGAGCCATGTGTGCTTACGGCGTAGTCAATGCAGGAGCTCCGTACTCGTTAGCTGCGATAGCCCTCAAGCTGTTTGTACCATTCTTCTATGGCCTCTGGCTAATCGTTGAGAACGCGAACCGCGGCCAAGCAGAGCTGCCAATGATGAAGGACTTGGCCAGATCGTTCTTGTTTCTTCTGCTGCCACTTGTGTTGGTTGACAGCGCCTTGGATATTCTGGTTGTGTCTTTCGTCAAGCCAATCTACCTTCCCTGCTGTTCAAGTATCTACGATGTTGACCCTCCTTTCTCTCCGTCTGCATATCTGGGGCCAGAGGTCGGCACTACGATTGCCGCACTTACGGTAGTTGTTACGTTGTCTGTTGTCGTTATTCAATGGTCAGGGCAACAAAGTAATCTGGCGCGTATGGTGACAGTTGGTCTCTGCTTTGCGGCCGCCGCTTTGTACTTCGTCGCGCTGCACGATACCTATGCTCCAGCCGTCTTGGGTTTGTCCACCCATCATTGTCCTTATTGCCTCTTTCAGGAGTTTCCAGACACAGCACTCTTCTCGGGGCTCTTCTGGTTGGGGATTGCCTCGGCCGGCTGGCGTCTCGCCCTTCAAGTTACTTGGACGCGAAAAGGTCTCAATCCGGAAGCTATCGGGTCCATGCTTGGTCTACTACGCAAGGTGTCATCTGTGGCGCTGGTATTCAGCATTACATCGATGATTTCCCATTGGCTGCTCGTACTGTAAAGAGGTGCTTGCCCCCAACGCCAGCGTCGAATACAACTGGCTTGCCATTCAAGCGAATGAAAAGCGCTACGTCACAATCTTGCCATCGCGCATGTTCAGCCGCTTGTCCGCCCAGTCCAGAACCTTCTGGTCGTGCGAGGCCACTATCACAGTAAGTCCATGCTCATCAACCATCCCTCTGAGGGCCGAAAGGAGTTCAGCAGTCAAATCCTCGTCCATCGATGCGCCCGGTTCGTCTGCAATCAGGACATCCGGAGAGTTCATGAGAGATCTTGCTATCGAGACTCGCTGCTGTTCTCCGCCACTCAGCTCTGCGACTCTAAATCCCAGCCTGTGACTCATGCCAAGCGCCACAAGTCTTTCTGCGGCCTGGCGCTCTACCTCCGACCTGGGGACATCCATGCATAGCTTTGGAAGAGCGACGTTCTCAATCGCGGTGAGCTGAGGAATCAGATACTGGGCCTGAAAAATGAAACCGATTCGGTTTCGGCGAACTCGTGTCCTGTAGACTTCAGAGACAGAGGAGAGATCCTTGTCATCATAAAGGATCTTTCCCTTTGTCGGTCTGGTCAATAGACCAATGAGACTCAAGAGAGTCGTCTTTCCGGAGCCGCTGGGTCCTCCAATTGCCGTGACTCTTCCTTTCTCGATTTCTACTGATACTCCCTGCACAGCATCAACTTGCCTTGGTCCTCCTTGCCCATAGCTTTTCCACACTTCAATTGTGCGAGCAACCGATGCCACGTTATACCCCCCTTAAGACCACATCAGGTTCGGTTATCGCGTTCCGCCAAGAAGGCAGAACTGTTGCCACCATTATGGGCACCAAAGCTACGGCAAACACAGTGAAGACCGTAGGAAGCGAAATCGCCAAAGGAATTCCTCCATTCAGCAGCACAAGGTTCCATCCGAGCATATACCCCGCAACAAGAGGGGCGTTCAGGACGAAGTCGTATACTATTGCAGAGGAAATGCCTAAGCTCGCCCCGAGGAGACCCAGCGTTATAGCTTCGAACATCCTAATCTCCAGAACGTCAACAGTATCGAAACCCAGCGCCTTAAGCAGTCCAACCTCTCTTCGATATTCGTCGGACCCCGCACTCGATGCCGAGAATGCAAGCAATACGACCACCAAGAGGACTGTGGCCCAAAGCAATGCAACAATGCCAGCACGGTCGCCATAAGTCCTTAGCATCATTGTTCCCATTGCGCCTTTCGTTAAGATGCGTGCTTCCGAAATGGAAGTATCCATCTGCAGAGCCACGCTGTTTACATTGCTCCCCAACTCAACCCAAACAGCGATATCCGTGTATGAGATGTTGTCCGTGCCTAGTACTGCTCCTGCACTTGTCAAGTCTGTAAGAATCAAGTCATAGCTGTAAATCCTTGATTCGGATGTAAAGATGCCCACAACTTGGAACTCTATCAGGCTGCCATTGTACGCGATGAGAGAAAGCGTGGATCCCACGTCAATCAATAGTGACGATCCTGATGCGGCCATCATGTCTACTATGCCTTGACCTACAACCATCTTTCTTGTATCGCCTTCTTCGATGAACCTGCCGCCTGCGAGAATGCTCGTTCCCACTGCACCAAACACGTTTCCATAGTCTGTGGCATTGACTCCCATGATAGTGATTAGTCTGCCAGCCCCTGCCTCCGCGTATCCCCACACCCGAGGTGTTGCCAGCCTGACGCCGTCTGTTGCTGACACGTTTTCAATCCAAGCCGCGGGGATTTGAGCCTGGCGACCTCCCACCAGTCGTTGTACTATCAAATCGGGACCCTCTCCTACTGAAGACGCAACGTCCACTTCAACTCCCGTCCTGATGAACTCCACAGAGCACAGGAGCGTTGTTGATATCACGAGAGCAGCTAATATCACTGCACTTTTGGTTCGGTACTTC
>Ga0153915_10001223_pt1 | contig 23699 bp, 21 predicted proteins | sample Opewatmetagenome_2_FD_107003 | JGI IMG/M metagenome (GOLD analysis project Ga0153915, IMG submission 107003) | Freshwater wetland microbial communities from Ohio, USA - Open water 3 Core 3 Depth 3 metaG | ecosystem: Environmental > Aquatic > Freshwater > Wetlands | place: USA: Ohio, Lake Erie...
AGGCCTACCGAGCCTTTTTCAACACTACCTTGATATCTGCAATTGCGTAGAAAACCTAAGGTTTTCGAGCAATTGCATAGCAGGTCGTTGAAATGCATCGAGTATTTCAACGACCTGCTAGAGGCTCAAGCCCCGGTACCGCATGTAGAGAAAGAGGGTCGCGGTCATGAGCGCGTGGGCGTAGTCCTCGGCGCCCACGAAGTCGACGGCCTCGCGCTCGGGCACGAGGTTCACCTCGATCTCCTCGTGCTAGTCGAGGGACTGCTCGCGGACGAGGGCGCAGCCCTCGGCCACGAAGGCGTGGAAGGTATTCGTCATGAACGCGGGATTAGGCGAGAGCATGCCGAGGGGGACGATGATCTCGGCCTTGTAGCCGGTTTCCTCGGTCAGCTCGCGGCCGACCGCGACCGCGGGATCCTCGCCTCTCTCGACGACGCCTCCGGGGAATTCGAGGCAGAGGCGCCCCGTCCCGTGGCGGTACTGGCGGATCATGACGATCATGCGGCCCGCGGCGGTGTCGACGACCGGGATGACGCCCGCCCAGTCGAGCGAGTTGACGAGGTAGAAGGTTCCCTTCTTCCCGTCCTCGGAGACTCTATCCGAGGAGCTCACGTCGAAGATCTTGTAGCTCGCGAGGGAGCGCGCGGCGGTCTCCCTCCAGGAACCGGCCTTGCTCATAGGGACAGCTTAGCGCTTATCGGCGCGCGAGTACATGGCGGGGCCGGCGCGAGAGGCGGCTATCTCGAGCCTTCCCCGCGGAGCGCCCGCAGCGCGGCGTCCAGGTGACTCATGCAGCCGCCCGAGCTCTCGCCCAGCGACCTGACTTCCTGGGAGCGCTTTTGCAGCTCCGCGAAGCCCGAGGCGATCGAGGCGAGGTCCGCCAAGGCGGCATCGGCCTTGCGCTTGATCGCGTCGATGGCGACGTTGTTGCCTTCGACCATCGCATCGACGGCGCGCACCGAGTCCGCCATGCCCGACGAGCTCTCGACGACGGCGGTGACGACCTTGTCGATCTCGGAGGTCCCTGCCGAGAGGTCGGTCGTGCCGGCGATGATCTCCTCGAAGGCGGCCCGCGTCTCGCCGACGCGCGCGCCGATGTCGCTGAAGGCCGCGCCGATCCCGCCGCCCGCCTTCGAGGCCTCTCCCAGGTCGTCCAGGAAGGCCTTGAGCCCCTCGGTCACCGCCTTGATGTTGTCGCCGGTCTCCTCGGCGAGGCGGCGGATCTCCTCGGCGACGACGGCGAAGCCCTTGCCCGTGTCGCCGGCGTGCGCGGCCTCGATCGCCGCGTTCATCGCGAGGAGGTCGGTCTGCTGGGAAATGGCCGTGATGATATCGACGAGTTGGAGCAGCGAGTCCGCGCCCGCGGACAAGCGCGCCATGGCCTCCGACGCGATGGCCGCGGCCTCTTCGCCGCGCTCCACGCTCGAGGCCAGGGACTCGACGCTCGACTTGCTCCTGGAGGAAAGGGTCGAGATGCTTTGTATGGACGCGGTCATCTCGTTGACGGCCGACGATGCGTCGACCGAGATGCTCTTGTTGGTCTCGCTCGACTTCCCGAGTCGCGCCGTGGCCCCGACGATCTCGTCGTTGGCGCTCTTCGCCTCTCCGATATCCTCCGACAGGGCGGCGATGCCCGCGCGCGAGGCCCCTAGCTTGTCGCCCATGTCCTCGATGCCGCCCTGCATGGACTGAGCCTCGCCGACCAGCCGGTCTCCTACGTTCAGGCCGTCGCGCACCGCCGCCATCACGCGCCCGAGCTCGTCGACCTTTCCGGCCGAGTCCTTCGCCTCGGCGCGCAGCCTCGAAGTGTAGGAATCCATGAGCGTGATCAGCTGGAACGAGACCACGCCGGAGGCGAGCATGCCGCAGGTGCCGTTGATCAAGCCCGTGACGGCCACCGACATCACGATCTCCGATCCGCCGCGGACTACGAACCAGACCGCGATGTTTGCCGCGATCGAGAAGGCGGTCGTGGCGGTGACGTGCCACCGCCGCCCGAAGACGGCGACGAACACGATCATGAAAAGCTGGTAGAAGATATAGGACGAGAAGGCCGTCTCCGGCGAGGTGCGGGCGTTGAGGAAGCGGATGGCGGCGAAGGCCAGGATGGCCGGGATCGCGTAGGTCCCGACCGCGAGGCTGTACCTGCCCGTCCTGAGCGCGAAGAGGCTCGCGATGATGAATGCGGCCATCCCGAGGGAACCGGTCAGTCCCCTGCCGATGAGGCCTGGCGAGCAGCCCAGGAGCGTGTAGCCGATCGGGATGCAGGCCGCGATGCCGATCATGAGGAAGCAGAATCGCATGTAGGCGCGAGCCTTGCCGCGATCGATCGGATCGCGGTCGCGATACTTCGACAGGAAGAACGACTCGATCATGACGCCCCCGAAGAGCTTGGCGCGGGTCGCGAAAGACGACTGCTTCGATCAGAAATAATCGTTCTCTGGCGACGTTATGCGAAACAACAGAAAAGATTATAATCTAGGCGATTCTCGATTTCAATTGATTTTTTCGTCGTCGCGACGGATCGAGCCTCCGGGACGCGCGTCCCGCGTGCTCGACTGAAGTCGCGCCCGCGGCGCTTGCCCAACCACGGTAGGGATTCATATACTCGTCGCGCATCCGGAGGGGCAGCGAAATGGGCGCGAAGGAGATCGGCATCGGACTCGTCGGGGCCGGCGTGGTCGGCGGAGGAGTCGTCAAGGTGTTCCGGGAGCAGGAGGCCTTCTTCCGGGACAAGCTCGGCCTTCCCCTGCATCTCGCGCGGGTCGTGGACAAGGATCGGGGCCGGTTCGACTCCCTGCCGACTGGCGACGCCCTGCTCTCCTCGTCGGCCGACGACGTCCTCGGCGACGGCGCGATCGACATCGCCGTCGAGCTCATCGGCGGCACGGGCTACGCGCGGGAATTCGTGCTCGAGGCCCTGCGGAGGGGCAAGCACGTCGTGACCGCGAACAAGGCGCTCCTGGCCAGGCACGGCCCGTAGATCTTCCGCGAGGCCGAACGCCACGACGTCTCCGTCTACTTCGAGGCCTCGGTCGGCGGCGGCATGCCCGTCATCAAGACCATACGCGAGGCTATGATCGGGAACGACATCTCCTCGGCCCGGACCATCATCAACGGGACCTGCAACTACATACTGACGCGCATGACGCACGAGGGGCGCCCCTTCGCCGAGATCCTCGCGGAAGCCCAGGCGAAGGGCTACGCCGAGGCCGACCCCGAGCTCGACGTCGGCGGCGGCGACTCGGGCCACAAGGTCGCCATCATGGCCAGCCTCCTTTACGACGGCTACGTTCCCTACTCCTCCGTCAGCGTCGAGGGCATCAAGGACATGGCGCCCGAGGACATCGCCTTCGCCCGCGAGCTGGGCTACGTCGTAAAGCTGCTCGGCGTCATCAGGCGCGAGCGGCCGGACTCGCCGATCGAGGTCCGCGTACATCCCGCGATGCTCCGCAAGGACCACATCCTCGCGTCGGTCTCGGACGTCTTCAACGCGGTGCTCCTGCGGGGCAGCGCGGTGGGCGACATCCTCCTGTACGGCAAGGGCGCGGGCGAGATGCCCACCGCCTCGGCCGTGGTGAGCGATATCGTGGACGTCGCGCGGAACATCGCGGGAGGGACGCCTCGGCGCCTCTCGATGGACTACTACGACGAAGCGAGGCCGCTCCCGGTCAAGGGCATCGACCAGCTCGTCTCGCGCTACTACCTCCGCTTCTCGGTCCTGGACGTCCCCGGAGTGCTCGCGGCCATCGCCTCAGTCTTCGCGCGGCACTCGATCTCGATCGCGTCGGTCGTGCAACGCGGGGCGGTCGAGGGCGAGAGCGTCCCCGTCATCTTCGTCACCCACAATGCCGTGGAGGCGAGCGTCAGGGCGGCGCTCGCCGAGGTCGAGGCCATGGATTTCATCCGCGCCCCCACCAGGATCATCCGCATCGAGGAATAGGAAGGCCGTCCCGAGAGGATTTTTGGACGTCGATTTCGGTCTCGGCTCGATTGCATTTCCTGCGATTTCGCGTTACTATAGGAAAAATTGAAATTATGAAAATAACATGATTAAAAAAACTATGATCGCGTATCGATCCGGATTACGAAGAAAGACGATCTCCCGGCTTCGCTCAACGCGGGGAGTGAATGCCTTCCTTTTCGTCCGCGCTCCCTCCATCGGCCCTTCACCTATTCCTCATATTGACCGGAGACTCCCCTGAACGCGACGGGAAGGGCGGCGAGGACCGTTTCCGCGGCCCTCGCCCTGTGCGCGGCCTGGGGCCTCGGGCTTTTCGCCGAAGAGATCTCCCCGCCCGCGGCCCCCGGAGCCCCGCGTTCGGGGGCCGGCTACCAGGCCCTCTGCTGGCACGACGTCCCCGCGCGCGTCGACGCCGACGCGTACGCGGTCAGCCTCGACTCCTTCGTCCGCCAGCTCGATTACCTTCGCTCGCAGGGCTGCTCCTTCGTCGGCGTCGACCAGATCCTCGATGCGTCGCGCGGCGGGAAGGGACTTCCCGAGAAGGCAGTCCTCCTGACCTTCGACGACGCGTACGAGAGCTTCTACTCGAACGTCTTCCCGATCCTGAAGGCGAGGGGCTATCCCTGCGTCCTCGGGGTCGTCAGCTCGTGGCCCGACTATCCCGAGGGACGCACGGAGCGCGTCCCTCCCCTCATGTCCTGGGCCGAGATCAAGGAGGTCGCCGACTCGGGCCTCGTGGAGATCGCCAGCCACTCGCACGACGGCCACAGGGCCATCGCGGCCGATCCCTACGGAAGCACGGCTCCGGCCCTGGCGGTCCGCGCGTACGACATCTCGGCCCGCGCCTACGAGGCCGCCGAGGACTACGAGGCGCGGGTGCTCAAGGACCTCAGGTCCTCCGCGAGCGTCCTCGAGGCGCGCACGGGCCGCAAGCCGCGCGTCCTCGTCTGGCCCTACGGAAGGTACACCGAGCTCGGGATCTCGCTGGCCGAGAAGGCCGGCTTCTCCATGGACCTCACGCTCGACTCCGGCGCCGCCGACGTCTCGGACCTCAAGGAAGTCCCGAGGCAGATGATCGCCGGCGACCCCCCCTTCGAGAGGTTCGCGGGCGACTTCTCGCGCGGCTTCTCGTTCCGAAAGGCGCTCAGGGTCGTCCAGGCCGACCTCGACCTCGTCTACGACCCCGACCCTCGGATCTGCGTCAGGAACGTCAACGCCTTCGTCGAGCGGATCGCCCGGCTCCGCCCTTCCGCCGTATACCTCCAGGCCTTCGCGGACGAGGAGGGGGACGGCGTGGTCAAGTCCGTCTACTTCCCGAACAGGGTGCTGCCCATGAAGGCCGACCTCTTCGGCCGCGTCTGCAGGGCGCTGAGCCTCAAGGGGATACAGGTCTACGCGTGGATGCCCATGCTGAGCCTCAGGCTGCCGGACGACGCGGAGAACGAGAGGCTGCGGGTCAGGGAGCGGCGCGGGGGCAAGGTCGCCTCCTCCTCGTCCTGGTACTCCAACAGGCTCTCGCCCTTCAGCGAGGAGGCCGTGAGGAAGCTCGAGGACCTCTACGAGGACCTCGCGTCGGCCGCGATGGTGGACGGCGTGCTGTTCCAGGACGACGGCTACCTGAGCGATTACGAGGACTTCAGCGCCCACGCCCTCGGCTACTACGAGAGGATCGCCGGGGACCGGTCGACGCGCGTCGAGGCGCTCACGGCCGAGCAGAAGAGGAAGTGGACAGAGCTCAAGACGGACAAGCTCATCGAGCTCACGGAGAGGCTGAAGGCGAAAGTGCGGCGTTGGAGGCCGACGGCCGCCTTCGCGCGCGGCCTCTACGCGAGGCCGATCCTCGAGCCCGCGAGCGAGGAGTGGTACGCGCAGAATTTCGGGAAGAGCCTGGACCGCTACGACTACGTCGTGGTCATGGCCTATCCCGATATGGAGGGGGCCGCCGACGCCGAGGCCTGGCTCGGCTCCCTCGTCAAGAAGGTCGCCTCCTTCCCGGGAGGCCTCGAGCGCACCGTCTTCAAGACGCAGGCCTACGACTGGTCCAGGAAGCGATGGGCGGAACCGGCCGTCCTCGCCTCGCGGCTCCGCGCGATGTCGTCCGCGGGAGCGGTCCACCTCGGGTACTACCCGGACGACTACACGAACGACAAGCCCGGCTTCGCCGGCACGCTCGAGTCGATCCTCTCGCGCGATCCTCAGTCCCCGGACGCCCGAAGATGATCACCAAGAGCATGCTCCTGTTCATCTTCTTCTATCCCATCACCATGTCCTTCGTGTGGATGATCGGCACGCTGCTCTACCACTTCCTGCGCGACCGGAAGGCGACCGCGGCGCCCGATCCCGGCCCGAACCCGCCCCTCGTGTCCGTGCTCATCCCCTGTCACAACGAGGAGGACTGCATCGAGGAGACGATAGTCTACCTCTCGAAGCAGAACTACGCGAATTTCGAGATCGTCGCGGTCGACGACGCCAGCACGGACCGCACGGGCGCCATACTGAAGTCCCTCAAGGCCACGACGCCGAACCTGCGCATCGTCACGCTCAAGCAGAACCAGGGGAAGGGGACCGGACTGACCATGGCGGCCCTCCACTGCAGGGGCGAGATACTCGTATGCATCGACGCGGACGCCCTTCTCGACAAGGACGCCATACGGTGGTTCCTCTGGCACTTCAACACCTCGCCGCGCGTGGGCGCGATCACCGGCAACCCGAAAGTCCGCAACCGCACGACCGTGCTCGGGAAGATCCAGGTCGGCGAGTACTCGACGATCATCGGGATGATCAAGCGCGCGCAACGCATCCTCGGCAAGATCTACACCGTCTCGGGCGTGGTCGTCGCGTTCAGGAAGAAGGCCCTCATCGGCGTCGGCTTCTGGTCGAATAACATGGTGACCGAGGACATCGACGTCAGCTGGAAGCTCCAGCTGGCGCATTGGGACATCCGCTACGAGCCGCGGGTCCTCTGCTGGATCCTCGTCCCGGAGACCTTCAAGGGCCTGTTCCGCCAACGCCTGCGATGGTCCCAGGGCGGCAGCGAGGTGCTGCTCAAGTACGCCAAGGACGTGTTCCGGTGGAAGAACAGGCGCATCTGGCCGCTCTTCTTCGACTACCTCATGAGCGTACTCTGGTGCTACTGCGTGTTCGTCACCTGGATAATCATCATGGTGAGGGTCCTGTCGCCGACACTGAACCTCGCCGCGCTCAGGGGCTTCCTGCCCGGATGGTGCGGCATCCTCCTGGCCCTCGTATGCCTGCTCCAGATGGTCGTCGGGCTCCTCATCGACTACCGCTACGACGAGACCGTGCTGAAGATCATCCCGTGGATCATCTGGTACCCGGTCGCGTACTGGGCCATCAGCTGCATCGTGACTATCATCGCCTTCCCAAAAGCCATCTTCAAGCGAAGGGCCGCGCTGGCCGTGTGGAAGAGCCCGGATAGAGGATTGAGATGAAAAAAAGGACGGAAGAAAGGGCGCGCGTCGACCTCGAGACGGGCGAAGGGCTGATCATCGAGAGGGAGGCGCTCCTGCCGCGCGTTAGGCGAGCGGGCCAGTACGGCTGGGGCCTCGCGAGCTGGATCGTTTTTATCGACCTGCTCCGCCCCCTCCTCGCGGGTATCCTCTGGATCGCCGGGGCGAGCTTGGCGCGGCGGACGGTCTTCTCGAGGGAGGGCCTGCGGAATCCCGACTTCTTCCTGTACTACTCGCTCGTCATCCTCGCGATCTTCCTCGTCTTCTTCGGATGGAACCGCTATAATTTTTTCCGCTTCCGGGGCGCGGACCGACGCCAGCCGAGGGGCGAGTGCGAATCCTACGAGCTCGCGCGCTACTACGATATCAGCATGGAGGACGTCGAGGCGCTTTCGAGCGCGGACGTCGAGATATCTTTTCATCAGGACGAGAGGATTCTCATCGAGACGGACTCGAAGCGGATGATATCGGCCCTGTACGCTCCGCAGAACCCCCATAAGCACTTCGTCCGGCTCAAGGCGAAGGAAGAGGCCGCGAAGGTCTACGTCGAGGGGGCCTGAGCCGAGAATCTCGCACCATGAAGAGGCGACAGAATTGGCGGTGTTGCATTGCCGTCGCCGGTAACATGAGCCTCTACAGCCCGCAGCCGGTCGCGACTTCAAATCTGACCTATCACAGAGGCCTGGAGAAACGTGAGTATCGATCTGGGCGGACTGGGATTGAATGGGAAGCCTGCGGTCTATTCCCGATTGGTTCTACGCACTGATGAAGTCGATGTAGCCGCTGGGTACTATATCGACGGCCGGGGCCTTCGTTGACGGAGCGCGTGGGACGAGTTTAGAATTCGCTCCTTATGAGCGGCCTGCGGATGAACGCGACACCTTGCTTCGGCGCCGTCCTCGCGCTCGACGCGGCGGCCTTCGCCCTTTTCGAGCTGCGGGACCGGCCCGGCGGCTCGTATTCGGAAGAGCCGGGAGCCTTCTACGTATTCCTCGCGGTCTCCGCGATGCTCGCCTTCGACATGTCGCGGCGGCTGTCGACCGCCCGGTTCCGCGCCGAGGCAGCCCTATGGCTCTTCCTCTTCCTCATGCTCACTTTCCAATTCGGCAATTCGACGGAGTGCCGGGTCCTTCTTCTCCTCGGCTTCCTCGCGCTGCTCGCCCGCGGAGAGCCCTTCCCGGCGAGCCTCGCGCTCTGCCTGTCCTCGACCGCGGCGGCGGCGGCCGTCTACGCCCTGGCGGCGGCCGCGGCGGGCGTGCCCGTGGCCGCGGTCCTCGCCGCCCTCGTCTCCTTCTGCTCGATCCTCGGCTTCTCCTCTGCGTCGCTCTGCCTGCTCGCCCGCCATCGCGCGCGCTCCGAGCTCCTCGCGGCCGAGGGCTCTGGCCTCCGGGACGTGACGCGGCGGCTCGCGGAGACGCAGCTCGGCTACCTCGAATTCGCGCGCAGCGCCGGCAAGAAGTCCTCCGCCGACGAGCGCAACCGCCTCTCGGCCGAGCTCCACGACACGATCGGCTACACCCTGACCAATCTCGAGATGATACTCGAGGCGGGGGTCGACCTCGTCGACACGGATCGCTCGAGGCTGAAGGATCTTCTCCGGACGGGCCTCTCGCAAGCCCGCGAGGGAATGGTCGAGACGAGGCGGGCGCTCTACCTCGTCAGAGGCCAGGTCGATCGGCCCCGATTCTTGAATGCCGTGCAGGAGCTGGCCTCGGTCTTCGGGAAGACCACGGGCATGAAAGTCCGCATCGACTACGGCGCCTTCCCCGCCTCCTGCGGGGAAGAGGCCGACTCGGCCTTCTATCATTTCATCCAGGAAGGGCTCGTGAACGCGTTCAGCCACGGGAAGGCTAAAAACGTCAAGCTCTACCTCGGCGGCGATCCCGAGAACCTGCGCGTCTCGATCATCGACGACGGGATCGGGGCCGAGGACATCGTGGAGGGCATCGGGATACTCGGGATGCGAGAGCGCTTCGGCAGGCTGGGCGGCACCATCAGCATCGAGTTCCCGGTCGACGGCTTCAAGATCACCGCGACGGTTCCTTCTGGCGGGTAGAGAATGGGGCGGATCAACATCCTTCTCGCCGACGACCAGCGCCTCTTCGTCTACAACCTGAAGATCGTGCTCGAGGCGCGGACCGACGACATCCGCGTGCTCGGGATCGCCTACGGAGGCGCGGAGGCCGTCGAGATGGCCGCGCGGCTGCGCCCGGAGATAGTCCTCCTCGACGTCCGCATGCCGGACATGGACGGAGTCGAGGCGGCCAGGCGGATCAGCGCCTCGCTTCCCGGGATCAAGCTCATCATGCTGACGACCTTCGACGACGACCTCTACGTCGAGCGCGCCCTCGTCTACGGCGCCTACGGGTACATCCTGAAGAACGTCTCTCCCGTGGACCTCATCGAGTCGATACGCGCCGTGCACTCGGGCTCGAGGCTTATTGCTCAGATGCCCGGGCCCCTCCTCGCGCCGCGCCCCGAGCCGCCCGCGGCCCTGAGCCTCGACCAGATGCGCGAGTTCCTCGCCTCCCTGAGCGCCAGGGAGATCCAGATCGTCAAGCTCATCGCCCTCGCTTACGACAACAGGCACATCGCCGAGCGGCTCGGGATAGCCGAGCAGACCGTCAAGAACGCGCTCTCCGCGATCTACGGAAAGCTCGGTGTGTCGAAGCGCACCCAGCTCATGCGGTTCTTCGACCGATGCCGCGAGGCGGGCCTCGTCGAATAGCCCGCGCCGCCGCGCTTTTCGGTACTTAGGTACCTTGCCCCTTTCCCGAAGACCCCTGATGATCGACGGAACAAACGATCCGCCAAGGGGAGCCGGGAATGCCGCGGCCTCCCGGGCGCCACGTGACGTTTTTCTCGAGGCACAATAAGGAGGGAACCATGAGGAGGAAGAGCCTAGCTCGCGCGACGACGGCGATCCTGCTCGCCGTCGCCTGCCTGGCACAGGTCCAGGCGAAGCCCGTCAAGCTGACTCTATGGAGCGGCTATCCTGATCTCCAAGGCTTCTACGAGTCGGTGGCGAAGGAGTTCACCGCCCAGAATCCGGACATCACCGTCGAGGTGCAGACCTTCGCCCTTGCGGACCTCGACAAGAAGCTGGGGATGTCGATCCCCTCGAAGACCTCCGCCGACATCCTGGAGCTTATCAGTCTGTATTCTTTCCCCTGGGCCACGAAGTACTTCTCGGAGGTGCCGGCGAACCTGAAGAAGGGCTGCCTGGACGTCGTCAACAAGACCTACCTCCACGACGTGATGTACGGCGAGAAGATGATGGGCCTGCCCTTCTGCTTCTACAGCGAGGTGCTGTACTACAACAAGGACATGCTCGCCGAGGCCGGCCTCAAGGGACCGCCGGACACGATCGAGCAGCTCGTCGACTACGCGACGAAGATGACGAAGCGGGACGCCGACGGTAACGTCGTGCGCTCGGGCATATCGCTGCGCTTCGCCGGCAATCCCTCGGGGACTTGCGAGAAATTCTGGGCCTTCGGCCTCATGCCCTTCGGCGGGGACATCCTCGCCGAGAGCGCGAAGAAGCCGGGCAAGTTCCACAACGGCTTCGACAACGAGGCGGGCCGCAAGGCTCTGGGCCTCTACCTCGACCTCATCTACAAGCACAAGGTCACCGACTTCAACATCAAGCAGGACTCGGACGCCTTCGCCCAGGGCAAGGCCGCGATGCTCGAGCGCGAGCAGTGGGTCGTCGGGACGCTGAAGACCGCCGCGCCCGGCCTTAACTACGGCGCGAGCGCCCTGCCCAAGGGGACCGCGCGCAACACCTTCGCGATCACGAGGAACATGTTCGTGCCCAAGGCCGCGAAGGACCAGGCCGCCGCGTGGAAATTCGTATCCTTCTTCTACTCGAAGCCGATCATGGAGCGGATGGTCCGCGAGACCGGATGGCTTTCGACCCGAGCGGACCTCGACTACAAGGCCCTGCTCAAGGAGAGCCCGCAGCTCCTCGCCGGGATCGACAACCCGCCCGATCTCAAGTTCATCTGGCAGAAGCGGCTCACCATCGAGAACGGCATCATGACCAAGATGGGCGAAGAGATCACGAAGCTCCTCCGCGACCAGGGCCTGCAGGGCAATGAGGCGAAGATCCGCGAGGAGATCCATAAGCTCGGCGCTATCGTCGACGACATGCTCAAGGACTCGGACCTGTACGCCGAGTAGCTCTCGCGGGGCGAGGCCGGATGCGAGCCCTTAGGCCCGCGTCCTTCCTCGCCCCGGCAAGGAAGGGACAGGATGAATAGCGGCAGGGGGAAGAGGCTTTTCGCGGACCGCGAGGAGGCGTCGTTCATACTCGCCGTGCTCGTGCCGACGATGGCTGCCTTCCTCGTCATCCGGCTCGCGCCGATCGCCGAGACTTTCGTGGGCAGCTTCTTCAATTGGAGCCTCGTCGACGGCTTCGGTCGGTTCGTCGGCGTGCGGAACTACGTCCGGCTCTTCGCGGACAAGACATTCTACTCGTCCTTCGTGAACACCATTAACTTCACGGTATTCACGACGCTGTTCTCCGTCGTCCTGGGCCTCCTCTTCGCCTGCCTCCTGAACCGCAAGCCGCGATTCTCGACGCTCTACGAGACTATCATCTTCGTGCCGGTCGTCCTGACCTTCGTGCCTGTGTGCCTGGTCTGGATGTGGCTCCTCGACTGGGAGTCGGGCTTCGTCAACGTCGCCCTCCGCGCCCTCGGCCTCCCGCGCGTCTCCTGGCTCGCCACCCCGACGATGTCCATGGTGTCGGTGATCATCGTCAGCGTATGGAAGGTGATCGGCTACAACATGATCATCTTCTCGGTCGGCCTCAAGGCGATCCCGCGCGAGTACTACGAGGCGTCCGCCATCGACGGCTCGTCCCGCTGGACCGTGTTCCGCCGCGTCACGTTGCCGCTGCTCAAGCCGATCACCCTCTTCGTGACCGTCATGGCGGTGATCAACAACCTCAAGGTCTTCACGCAGGTCTACGTCATGACCATGGGAAAGCAGGGGGGAGGTGCCCAGGTCGATGTCCTCGTCTCGGACATCTACACCAGGAGCTTCGTCTACTACCGGATGGGAAGCGCATCGGCCGAGGCGATGGTCCTCCTCGTCGTAGTGCTCGCGATGACGGCGCTCCAGTTCCGGCTGGCGCGGGAAGACGAGTAGGCGGCGGTATGGCAGTCGCGATCAGCAACCGCTCTCGCCGCGCGATGGGCGCCGCGCTCCTCCAGGCCTTCCTCGTCGTCTCGTCGGTCGTCATCATCTTCCCGTTCTTCTGGATGATCTCTACCTCGCTGAAATCCAACCTCGAGATTTTCCGGCCCTCGCCGACCTTGTTCCCCGAGAGGCTGTTCACGGAGAACTACGCGAAGCTCCTCGCGGACTCGAGCTTCCTCCGATTCTACTGGAACAGCATCGTCGTCTCGGTCGTCGGCACGGCGCTCTCGACCTTCTCCTCGATGATCGCCGGGTTCGTTTTCGCGAAATTCCGCTTCCCCGCCAAGAACTTCCTTTTCTTCCTCGTGCTCGCGACGCTCATGGTGCCGTTCCAGTGCTACATGATCCCGCTATACTCGATGAGCGTAGGCCTGAAGCTGATCGACACCTACACCGGCCTCATCTTCCCGATCGTCATCTCGAGCTTCGGCATCTTCTTCATAAGGCAGAACATGCAGTCGATCCCCGATTCGCTGATCGAGGCGGCCAAGATCGACGGGGCGAGCATCTGGCGAATCTTCTTCACCATCATGATGCCGCTTTCCATGTCTTCCGGCGTAGCCCTCGCCATCTTCCAGTTCATGACGGCCTGGGGCGACTTCATCTGGCCCCTCATCGTCACCAATTCGCAGAAGATGTTCGTCCTCGAGCTCGGGCTGACGCGCTTCCGCGGCGAGTTCGTCGACGATTACGGGCTCATGATGACGGGCTCGACGCTCGGCATCGTCCCCGTGCTGATCGTGTTCCTTTTCTTCCGCCGCTACATCATCGAGGGAGTGACCCTCTCGGGCATGAAGGCCTGAGCTTCCGACCGCGATATGCTATAATGCCCCGCCGCGAGAGGATCGCGGCAAGGGGCTGCCATGGTCGACGATGGGAAGGACCGCCGCGAAATCGCGAGCCGGATCAGGGAACTGCGCGAATCGGCCGAGGTCTCGGCCGCCGAGGCCGCGAGGCGGCTCGGCGTCGAGCTCGAGGTCTACGAGGACTACGAGTCGGGGCTGCTCGACGTACCCATCGGCGTCCTGTACGGCGTCGCCGGACTCTTCGGCGTCGACATGACGGACCTCATGACGGGTAAATCGCCTAACCTTCAACAGTACTGCGTCGTCCGCGACGGCGAGGGGCCAGAGATCGAGCGCTACCCCGGATACCGCTTCCAGAGCCTCGCCTTCGACTTCCAAAGCCGCCTTTTCGAGCCACTCCTGGTGACCATCGATCCCGAGAAGAACCACAGCATCGCCCTGGTCCGCCACGGCGGCCAGGAGTTCAACCTCGTCCTCTCGGGCCGCGTCCGCGTCGTCCTCGGGGGCAAGGCGGTCGACCTGGGGAAGGGCGACTCGGTCTTCTTCGATCCGACGATCCCGCACGGGCAGCTCGCCCTCGACGAGGCGCCCGCCAGCTTCCTGACCGTGATCATGCACGAGGCCGCGTCATGCTGAACCGCTTCCTGCCCCGCGAGTCCTTCTCGTCCTACGAGGACTTCATCGAGAACTATCGGGTCGACGTCCCCGACCGCTTCAACTTCGCCGTCGACGTCGTGGACGCCTGGGCGAAGGAGGATCCCGCCAAGAGCGCCCTCGTCTGGTGCAACGACCAAGGCGACGAGCGCCGCTTCAGCTTCGGCGATATCTCGCTCGAGAGCGCGCGCGCCGCGGTCGCCTTCTCGAGGATGGGCGTCCGCAAGGGCGACGCGGTCCTCCTTCTCTTGAAGCGCCGCTGGCAGTTCTGGGTCTACGCGCCGGCCCTGATGCGCCTGGGCGCCATCTACATCCCGGCCACGGTGCAGCTGACGAAGAAGGACATCGCCTACCGCTGCGACGCGGCCTCGGTGCGCTACGTCGTGGCGATAACCGAGAAGGATATCGCGTCGGCTCTCGCCCAGGCCCTTCCCGAGTGCAAGGAGGTTCGCGCGGCGGCCTTCGTGCGTTCCGACCCGAAGGCCGAGGCCTCGGAGACTCCCTTCGTCTCTCCGCCCGGATGGGTCGACCTGAACGCGGCCATCGCGTCCGTGACTGACGCCGAGGCCGCGGCCCTGCGCGACGCTCCCGCGGCTGCGGGCGGCGCCGATCCGATGATGATGTACTTCACCTCCGGCACGACCGGCATGCCGAAGATGGTGCTGCACGACCATACGCACCCGCTTGGGCACATCGTGACCGCCCACTATTGGCAGCAGCTGCAGGGCGGCGACCTTCACATCAGCGTCGCCGACACCGGCTGGGCCAAGTGCGGCTGGGGCAAGATCTACGGCCAGTGGATCGCCGGCGCGGCCAACTTCGTCTACGACATGGACCGTTTCGTCGCGTCCAAGCTCATGAGGATGATCTCGAAGTACAAGGTGACGACCTTCTGCGCCCCGCCCACGATCTACCGCTTCATGATCCAGGAGGACCTGTCTTCCTTCGACCTGTCCTCGCTCAGGCTCGCCTTCACCGCGGGCGAGCCCCTTCAGCCCGAGGTGTTCAAGCGCTTCAAGGAGGCTACGGGCCTCCCTATCCTCGAGGGCTTCGGCCAGACCGAGGGGTCGGTCCTCTGCGCGAGCTTCCCCTGGGACCAGCCCCGGCCCGGTTCGATGGGCAGGCCCTCGCCCCTCTACAACCTCGACATCATCGACGAGGACGACCGGCCCTGCCCTCCGGGCAAGGAGGGCCGCGTCGTCGTCACCGGCCTGGACCGCGGCCGGCCCGTCGGACTCTTCCGATGCTACTACCGCGACGAGGCCGCGACCGCTCGCGTCATGCACGACGGCTACTACGAGACCGGGGACGTCGCCTGGCGCGACGAGGACGGCTTCTACTGGTTCGTGGGCCGTTCCGACGACGTCATCAAGTGCTCGGGCTACCGGATCGGGCCCTTCGAGGTCGAGAGCGCGCTACAATCGCACAAGGCGGTGCTCGAGTGCGCGGTCACCTCGGCTCCCGATCCCATCAGGGGTCAGGTGGTCAAGGCGACCATCGTGCTGGCCAAGGGCTACGCGCCCTCCGACGCCCTGGTGAAGGACCTGCAGGAGCACGTGAAGACGGTGACCGCTCCCTACAAGTACCCGCGGATCGTCGAGTTCGTCGACGAGCTGCCCAAGACCATCTCGGGGAAGATCAGGCGAGTCGAGATCAGGGCCCGGGACGACGGCAAGGCGCGATGAGGTCGCGCGCGACGACCGAGGCCGCGATGGGCTCCTCCCGCGAGTAGACGACTTTCAACGACTCGATCCCGCGCCTGCGAAGCTCGCGTCGTATAACGCGGGCGCATGACGTGCTCGATCTTGGCCGAGACCGTGTCGATCGCGTCGACGACGTACGAGAGGCCCGGCCCGATGAGCCGCTCGGCCGTCCAGGAGCCGACCCCACACAGCCCGGCGAGCGCCACGCGCGCCGCGGCCGAAAGGACGTTGCCCGAATTACTTACGAAGGCTGGATTTTCTCGAGCTTCGCCCCTGCGATTTTCCCGACCGTCCGTGAAATCCCTCAGCGTCGAAGATATATTCCTATCGCCTCGGGATTATCGAGGATTTCATGGAGGGAGACTGTGAAGAGGTCCGTCTGCTTCTTGATCGCGCTTTTTGTACTATTTCCCTTGGCTCCTTCATGCAATAACCCAACCGGCTCCGGGGCCGCCGACGTTGTGCAGTACACGGTCAGCTTCAACGCCAACGGCGGATCGGATGTAGCCGACATGAAGTGCAGCCAGATCACGTCCTGCCCCGTCTCGACCTGGGCGGGCGGCGCGCTGGAAGGATGGTATCCGAACTTCTCCTTCATTGCTGCGGAGAAGATTTCCTTCCCCTTGGACGTGACCTCCGACCGGACGCTCTACGCGCGCTGGATCCAAGCCACGGACGGGCTGAGTTATGCCGCGGTGACGGGCGGATACTCCGTCTCCCTGGGGACCGCCACCGATGTGGCCATCACCATCCCGGCCTATTGGCTCGGCGACCCGGTGGTGGCGGTGACCGACCACGGTTTCGATATGGATACCCTGACGAGCCCGCCCACTATCACGAGCGTCAGCATCCCCGAGACCGTCACCAGTATCGGCGAGTACGCCTTCAGTTCCTGTCGATTCACCTCGATCGAACTCCCTTCGAAACTGACCAGCCTCGGCGACTGGGCCTTCGCGTACTGCCGCTTCCTTACGAGCATTTCCGTTCCCGCCGGCGTGACGACCATCGGATCGAGGACCTTCTACGCAAACGACAGCCTGGAGGGCGTCAGCCTTCCCGGCGTCACGAGCCTCGGTTACAACACGTTCGGCTACTGCGAGAAGCTGACGACCTTCAGCGCCCCGAACCTTCAGAGCACCGGCTACGGAGTGTTTTCCAATTGCACGGCCTTGACGAGCTTCACGCTCCCGGCGTCGATGCTCTCGATCGGCTCTGGGGCTTTTCGCTACTGCACGGCCCTGGCCACGCTGGCCCTCGAGCGCTCGACCACGCCCCTGACCTACCTCGACTCGGATTCCCTCGAGGGCTGCGCGGCCCTGACGTCCATCAAGGTTCCCTCGAGCAGGGTCGCTGACTACCAGGGCGCGTCCAACTGGAGCACCTATAGCGGAATCATCACCGCGCAATGACGGGAAGGCTCGGTGAGGTTGCGCGCGATGACCGAGGCGGCGAGAGGATGAGGGGCCGCGGCCCTGGCTCAAGGCGCGGCGAATTCCCGGGCGAGCATGAGGAAGACGCTTGCCGTCCATGTGTACGCGGGATCGTCGCAGCCGACTCCGGTACGTGAGCAGTAGTTCTCGCTCATGGTGTCGCCTCGCGCGACCGTGTCGAGGAATCGAATCGCGACCTTCCTCGCCAGCGCGTCGGCCCCGCCGCGCCGGAGGCCGTCCGCGAGGAGGTAGGTCGTCGGCGCCCAGATGGCGCCCCGCCAATAGCTCGCGCCCGCTATGTACTTCGGGCTCGACGGCGCCTCCGTCGCGACTCCGTATTCGGTCAGGAATTCCTCCTCGAGCCTTTCTACCATCGCCTTGAAGAGATCGGATGGCAGCCGGTCCCCGAGGACGAGGGCCATGAAAGGCAGGAGCGATCTGCTTCGGATCGGTTCGTGCGTACGCGACCGCCGGGCGACGGGAAGGCCGGAAGCGAAGCAATGAGCGAGGAACGCCTTCATCAACGCCTCGCCTCGCGATTTCCAGGATGCGGCGAGACTTTCGTCGCCGAGCTCGGACGCGAGCCGCGCGATCTCGTCGATCTGGAGGATCATGAACGCGGGCAGATCCGGCGATTCTATCGGTACGCCGTCGTCGAAGACGGTGCTGTTGTCCCATCCGCATTCGTTGCCGTGGTTGTAGGAACAGACGAGGTCGCGATCGTCGTCCCTATACGCGAACCACCAATCGGTCCACGCCATGAGCCTCCGGAGGACGGCTTCGTCCCTGGTGCGGTCGGGGCCGAGGCCTCGCTCGCGCATCCGGGAATAGCACCACCCGTGTACCGGCGGCTTCGTGTAGATCGCCTGCGAAGAACGATCGGTGATCTTGTCGGGGAGCTTCCCGCTTTCCTGCTGCGCCTCGAGCATGATGAGGAACTGCTCCGCGGCTATCCTGTCGTCGATCCCGACCATCGCGAGCGCGTTGAAGCAGTGGTCCCAGGACCAGACGCTCGTCATCCAGTTCTTCGACATGAGCATGCCGTCGTAGCGGTAGTTGCCCGACCTCGAGACGGCCGACGACCACAGGACGTATCGGGCGTCGGCCGCGGCCCGCTCGTACTCGGGCGCCGCGCTCGAGAATCTCCTCGTCCAGGCGGAGTACTCGTCCTCGACTCGGGCGATGTCCTTATCCGCGTCGAGCGCGGGTCTCGAGATCGGCCGCTCGCATAGATCCGCGCGGATGTAGAGGGTGAACGGCCCGCCGTTCCCGTGCAGTTCGATCGCGGCCGTTTCGCAGACCAGACGGAGGCGGCGGTCGTGAAGCTTCCACCTCGCGTCGAGCGAAGCGCTCCCTTCGACGACGTGCGCCTGGAAGAACAGCTTGTTCTCGCGATCGACGACCTGGAAGGCGTCGCCCGCGGCGTCGGCGTAGACGTATCCGAGCTCTCCCGCGCCCAGGAAGTCCAGGCGCAGGCCGTCGCCTCGGCCTCGGATCACTACCTCGTCGGGACCGCGCAGATAGAGCTCGAGCTCGCATCCTTCGGCCTCCAGGCCAAGCGATCCGCGCCTCGGGGCCGCGGCAAAGGGGGCTCCGCCGAGCGGGGCGATCCTGAATACGTCTCGCCTGGGGCAGTCTCCGCGCAGGGTCCGCAGGATCGCGCGCCCGGACTCGTCGCGCCCCACGGCAAAGTACGAGCCGAAGCGACTGAATGGGATCTTGGAGATATCCATGGTCAACCTTTCATTCCGGTCGTCGCGATCCCTTCGATGAAGCTTTTCTGCGCCGAGAAGAAGAGGACGACGCACGGCACGATCGACATGAACGACATGGCCATTATCTTGTTCCAGGAGATATCGCCTGCCGTATCCATTCCGAGCCTGAGGCCGAGAGCGATCGGGAATTTCGAAACCGAGTTTATGTAGATGAGCGAGTTGAAGAAGTCGTTCCAGGTCCAGATGAATTGAAGGATGCCCGCCGAGAAGAGCGCGGGAGCGCAGAGGGGAGCGATGACATCGACGAGAATGCGAAATGATCCGCAGCCGTCGATGAAGGCGGCCTCGTCGAGCTCGCGGGGTATTCCCCTCATGAATTGCATGAGCAGGAAGATGAAGAACGGATAGCACGCGAACAGCGCCGGGACGATGAACGGCAGATACGTATTCGCCCAGCCGAAGCGCGTGAACATGATGTACCGCGGTATCACGAGGACCGCGTTCGGCAGCATGAGGGTGGAGATCATCAGCAGCGTTAGTACGCGCTTGAAGGGGAAGTTGAAGCGCGCGAAGCCGTACGCGACTATGGTCGATGATACGATCGTGAAGGCGACAGTCGGGATGACGAGGATGAAGGTGTTGCCGAGGAATCGAGCGAACGAGTTCCTTCCGACTCCCGACCAGGCTTCCGCGTACGCGGAGAGGCTTAACGACTTCGGCAAGAGACTCGCCGATCCGAAGAGCTCCTGGTTCGTCTTGAACGATGCCGATATCAGGAAGAGGATCGGATAGACCATAAGCGCGCCGATGGCGATCAATACGATGTATGCCGTCGCCTTGCGTATCGCCGGCTTGGTTCGCCTCGCCATATCATCGGCCTCCATCTTCGTAGAACGTCCAATACGAAGACGATTTGAAGGTCAGGGCGGTCAGCGCGATCAGGATGGCGAAGAGGATCCACGAAAGGGCGGATGCGTAGCCCATCTTGAAGAATTGGAAGCCCTCTTGATAGAGCTTCAGACCGTAGAGGTAGGTCGATTTCATCGGGCCGCCGTTCGTGATCACGAAGGCCGCCGTGAATTCCTGGAAGGCGTTGATGGTCTGCATGACGAGGTTGAAGAACAGCATCGGCGTGATCATGGGCAGCGTAATCTTGAAGAAGCGGCCCGCGCTCGACGAGCCGTCGATGCTCGCGGCCTCGTAGAGCTCGTTCGGGACCTGCTTGAGGCCCGCCAGGAATACGATCATGGAAGAGCCGAACTGCCAGACCGAGAGCAGGCTGATCGTAAAGAGCGCGTATCTCGGGCTGCCTAGCCAGCTCACCGGCGGTATCGAGAGCAGGCCGAGCGCCTTGTTGATGGCGCCGTCGACGGAGAAGAGGAAGCGCCAGAGGATCGACACGGCGACGCTGCCGCCGAGGATCGACGGAAGGTAGTAGATAGTCCTGAACGCGCCGATGCCCTTGACTTCCATATTGAGGAGCATGGCTACGAAGAGCGCGAAGGCGAGCTTCAGCGGGACCGAGATGATCACGTATAGGAACGTCACGCGAAGCGAGATCCAGAAGTCGGCGTCCGACGAGAAGATGCGCCCGTAGTTCTCGAGCCCGAGGAACGATGGGCGACCCGATACAGAGAAGTTCGTGAACGAATAGGCCATGGAGGAGACGAGGGGGTAAAGCTGGAAGACCAGGAATCCGATCGCCCACGGTATGAGATACAGGAGGCCTGCGAGCTCGCGCCTGGCGATGCTCCCTCTGTTTCGGCGGTTGTCGGCCAACGTCATTATCTCCAGGGGAGCCATGAACCCGGCGGCCAGCCTCGTTCCGCTGCCGGCACGCCGGGCATGGCGCGATGAAAGGCTACTTCGCGGCCTCGCTCTTCTTGAGGTCGGAGAGGAGCGCCGAGAGACGAACCGTCAGCTGGTCGGCCGCCGCGTCCGGCTTGAGCTTGCCGTAGCCCACCTGCTCGATGATGTCGAAGTAGACCTTGCGTACCTCGGGATTCTCGATCTTGACGGTCAGGGGCACGTCGGACTTCTTAAGCGACATGTCGACCATCCCCTGCACGAGCGGATCGAGGAGCCTATTGTCCGCGAGGATCTTTCGCGCCTTCTCGACCGGCGGCACGGATCGCTGCGTGTTGAGGATGCGTACGGCTTCCTCGTCGTTGTAGAGGAAGTCGAGGAAGGCGACCGCGGCCTCGATATTCTTGGACTTCGCGTAGACCGTGAAGCTCTGCGTGGGATTGATGACGGTCCCCGTTCCTTTCGCCTTCGGCTCGATGGGGAAAGTCGCGGCTACGAGCTGTACATTATCGTTCTTGAGGAGCCCCACCGTGGAAGCCCAGGCTAAGGCCATCCCCTGCTTGCCGGCGATCCACTTCGGGTTCTTGCTCGCGTCCTCGTAGAGGCTCGAGCGCTCGAGCGGCTCCAGGACCTTCTCGTCCAGGAGCCTCCGGTAATACGCGAATGCCTTTGCGATGATGTCCTTAGACACTCCAATCGTGTAGTCGTCCTTGGCGAGCTGGTCGCCGGCGTACTGCCTCATGTAGTTATGCAGCAGATGGGCCGTCTGATCCGTGCTCATCGAGAAGAAGTACTCGCCCGGGAAGGCCTTATTGACCTTGCTCCCTTCGACGACGAGGTCCTCGTATGTCCATTGCTTGGAGATCGAGATGCCGGCGGCGTCGCAGAGCTTCTTGTTGAACACGAAATTATACGAGTTGAGCCCGGTGGGCAGCCCGATGACCTGCTTGTTCAGCGTGCCCCATTGGCCCAGGAAGGACTTGTCGAAGCCCGATAGGTCGATGAGCTTCGGATAGGCCGAGAAATCGACGAAGACCGGCGCCTTCGACTGGGCTTGGATCTCCTTAACCCGAGCGGCGGTCACCTGCATGATGTCCGGGCAAGTGACGGACGCTATCTGGGTCGTGAGCTTCGCCTCGTAGCCTTCGTATCCGGAATACTCGCCCTCGATCTTGATCTGTGGGTAGCGCTTCATAAACGCGTCGATGGCTGCCAGGGTCGCCTGATGCCGGGAATCGCCGCCCCACCACGAGAAGCGCAGCGTCGCGGGCTTGAGGTCGAGCTTGGGTTTGGGGGCTGCGGAGACCTGAGCGGTCCCGACGGTCGCGACGAGCGCCGCGATCGCGACGAACGCCTTTCTTTTGTCGGTCATTATCTCGCTCCTTGTATTGGATTAACGGGCTCAGTGGATCGCGATAAGCTGACAGCGGAAATAAACACCACACCTGGAGCTGCGCGCCTCTCTTCAAGTGCCGGCATCGTTTTTCCCGAGTATTTATCGCGGTTTTCGAGCGTTTCATCCACTCAAACAGGAGTATAGATGTGTTTTCTCAAGCTGTCGGTAGCGAAAAAAGCAGATCTGGTGTCATAATCTGATCATGTACTTTTTACAGGCCACCATCGACTCGCCAGTCGTCTTCCATAGCTGTGGCCAGTTCTTAACAGAGGTCCCATGGCAACATATGCAAAGATACGCTACGAGTTTCGAGCTGATCTTCGGACTTGAAGGAAGCTTCGCGATCCGGCAGGAAACAGAACGATTCAATATAGGGCCTGGAGATGCGCTCCTCCTCCTCGCTGATCATAACCACGTCGGAGAGGGGCTGACATCCGGCCGAGTCTCGTTCTACTGGATGCATTTTCTCTTGGAATCGACGTACCAGGTCCTCGATGAGGCTACGGCCGTCGGCATGATCGCGCCGATAGCATCGGGCGAATACGCGTGCAGGATGAACAAGAGTCTCTACCTGCCCGCCTTCTCGCACCCGCCGCAGCCCGATAGGATCGCCATACTCTACCGACAGCTGCTCGACCTCTCCCAGACGAGCGGTTGCGCGCAAATATCCCTCCGCTACGCGCAGAGCTCGCTGCTCATGGAGTTAACGCGCCAGACGCTCTCGGGATATGAGCACGCGCAAGGCATAGATGGACACGGCGACTCTCGGTTCAACTCCATCATGGAATGGATACGGACGAACGTGCACAGAGGCATCGATGTCGCGGAGGTCTCGAGAGAATTCGGGATTAACCCGGACTATCTTTCCAGGAAGTTCAAGCGTTGCCTCGGTATAGGCGTGAAGCGCTACATCAATGGCATGCGCGTAGAGCGCGCTAAGAAGCTCCTGTGCACGACGGACATGAATATCAAGACGATCGCGGCCGAGTGCGGCTTCACCGACGAGAAGGTATTCATGAAGACTTTCCGTCGATACGAGAATGTCACGCCGACGAGCTATCGAGACGCCTTCCCCCGCGCTCGAAAGAACGCGATGTAGTGGGTCGAGCTATGCCCGGCCCTCCTCTTGATGATCAGAGGGATAGGGACCGCGATAAGGCGCGACGAACCGCTCTGCCATGAACTCGCCCTTGGGCCTGCCCGCGCCCGAGGTCTCCGGTCTCGTCAAGGCGCCGCGCCCGATCGAGCGGCGGGCTTGACGAAATAATTCCTGCAAAGTATAAGTCTTCTTAAATCGGACTAAACGGGGGTGAATAGTATGAATTATCAGAAAAGGATTGTCCTTGCAACGCTAACTCTTTTCGCTATAGCGACATTCGCTATTGGGGAAGGAGATCTGGCCAAGATCAAGGCGGCCGGCGTCCTTCGGGTCGGCACCGAGGGAACCTACTCGCCCTTCACCTACCATGACGCATCCGGGACCCTCGTCGGATTCGACGTGGAGATCGCGCAGGAGATCGCCAAGCGGCTCGGGGTTAAGGCTCAGTTCA
>Ga0153915_10001224_pt1 | contig 23690 bp, 27 predicted proteins | sample Opewatmetagenome_2_FD_107003 | JGI IMG/M metagenome (GOLD analysis project Ga0153915, IMG submission 107003) | Freshwater wetland microbial communities from Ohio, USA - Open water 3 Core 3 Depth 3 metaG | ecosystem: Environmental > Aquatic > Freshwater > Wetlands | place: USA: Ohio, Lake Erie...
GATCTCGGCGATGAGCCCCAGGTCGGCGCGCCGCCCGTCGGGCGGGGTGTGGTCAAACTTGAAGTCGCCGGTGTGCACCACCGTCCCCAGCGGTGTCTTGATGGCGAAACCCATGCCGTCAGGGATCGAATGGTTCACGCGGAACGGAGTGATGAGGAACGAACCGATCCTGAATTCGACGCCGGGCTTGATCAGCTCCAGCCGCGTCCTGTCGAGGAGCTTGTGCTCCTTGAGCTTGCCGGTCACCAGGCCGAGCGTCAGGCGCCCAGCATAGATCGGCGTGCCGGGGATCTTGGGGAGGACGTACGGCAGGCCGCCGGTGTGATCCTCGTGCCCATGGGTCAGGAGGATGGCGCGCACGCGGTCGCGATGCTCCTCGAGATAGGTGACATCGGGAATGACCAGGTCAATGCCGAGCATCTCCTGATCGGGGAAGGCGAGCCCGCAGTCGACGACCAGGATCTCCCCGGCCGCCTCGATGACGGTGATGTTCTTGCCTACCTCGCCCACCCCGCCGAGCGGGATGATGCGCAGGGTGTCTGCCATGCTGCTCCTAGAAGAGGGTCATCTGTTCGGCCTCGTCGACCTCGGCCGCCGACGCAGGTTGCGCCGGATCGAGCGTGGCCGCCGGCAGCCGCTCTGCCCGATCGGCCTCGATGGCCTCCCGAGCGCTGACGAGTGCCGCCGGCAGGCCGCGAATGTCGTTGAAGAGCGTTTCCCGTAGCGAGGACTGGTGCAGCGCCGCTGCAGGATGGTACATCGGGAAGATGAAGCGGCTGCCCGCCCGGCGCAGCCGGCCGTGGACCGTGCCGATCCTGGCGTCAGGAAGGTAGCGGTGCAGCGAGTGGCGGCCAAGGGTCACGATGATCGCCGGGTCAAGCGCCGCTTCCTGGCGATCCAGGAACGGGGCGCAGGCGAAGATCTCCGCCGGATCCGGATCCCGGTTCGCGGGCGGCCGGCACTTCACCACGTTGGCGATGAAGACGTCGGCACGCACCCATCCGATCGACCGCAGCAGCTCGTCGAGGAGCTGGCCGGCAGGCCCGACGAAGGGACGCCCGGTGGCATCCTCACGGGCACCGGGTCCCTCCCCCACCAGCATGACGTCGGAGAGCGGATTCCCCTCGCCCGGGACGGCGTGCGTCCTGCCGGCATACAGCGGGCAGCGGGTGCAGCCGCGGACCTCGGCGGCCACCGCACCCAGCAATGCCTCCGCGCCCATCGGCCCCGCCGGCCCTCCCTTGACGCTCTTCGATCTTGTGCCGCCACGCGATCGCGACGGCGGTGCCCCCGATCAGGACTCGCCGACTCCCGCCTTCGCCATGTGGCGCTCCATCGCCGCTCGTCGGCTCAGGTTGACGCGACCCATCCGGTCGATCTCGGTGACGACAACCATCAGCTCGTCGCCGATGCTGACCACGTCCTCGACGCGGGCCACCCGGTAGTCGGCCAGCTGGCTGATGTGGACCAGGCCTTCCTTGCCGGGCAGGATCTCGACGAAGGCACCGAAGTTCATGATGCGTGTCACCTTGCCGAGGTACTCCTTGCCAACCTCGACATCTCGGGTCAGTCCCTCGATCCAGCGCATCGCCTTCTCTGCGGCCTCGCCCGAGGTTGCGGCGATCTGGATGGTGCCATCGTCCTCGACGTTGATCTCGGTGCCGGTCTCTGCGGTGATCTGGCGAATCACCTTCCCGCCGGAGCCGATGACGTCGCGGATCTTGTCGACGGGGATCTTGATGGTCGTGATGCGCGGCGCATACGGGCTCAGCTCCGAACGGCTGGCGCTGATGACCGCGGTCATCTTGTCGAGGATGAAGAGCCTGGCCACGCGGGCCTGCTCCAGGGCGTCGCGCATCGCCTCGATGGTGATGCCCGCGACCTTGATGTCCATCTGCAGCGCGGTGACGCCTTCGGCGGTGCCGGCCACCTTGAAGTCCATGTCCCCGTAGGCGTCTTCCTTGCCGCTGATGTCGGTCAGGACGGCGTAGCGGCCGGTCGCCGGGTCAACGATCAGGCCCATGGCGGCACCGGCCACCGGAGCCTTGATCGGCACCCCCGCATCCATGAGCGCCAGGGTCGAGCCACAGGTGCTGGCCATGCTGGTCGAGCCGTTGCTGCTCACCACCTCGCTGACGACGCGAATGACGTACGGGAACTCCTCAACAGTCGGAAGCACCGGCATCAGCGCTCGCTCGGCGAGGGCACCGTGGCCGATCTCCCGGCGACCCGGGCCGCGCATCGGCCGTGACTCTCCGACCGAGTAGGGCGGGAAGTTGTAGTGATGCAGGTACCGCTTCTCCGTGTCGGGCGAGATGGTATCGAGGCGCTGCACGTCGCTCGATGGTCCGAGCGTCGCGATGCTGAGCGCCTGCGTCTGCCCGCGCGTGAAGAGGCCCGAGCCGTGCGTGCGCGGCAGGATGCCAACCTCGACGCTGATGGGCCGGATGGTGGTCGTGTCCCTGCCATCGATCCGCACGTTCTCGGAGAGCACCAGCTCGCGCGAGGTGGCCTTGGTCAGCACGTCCATGAGCGCGGAGCCGATGTCGTGGCGGCGGCGGATGTCATCCAGTCGCTCGCCTTGCTCGGCGCGGTTGTAGTTCGTGCGCGCCTGGCGGATCTCGGCCGCGATGTCGGCGCGGACCGCGTCGAGGCGGGCGGCCAGGCCGTTGGTCAGGTCGATGAACAGCTCCGCGGTCGCCTCGGCGTCAGGCATCGCCCGGTGGGCGGCCGCATGGTCCCTGCCGAAGACGAACCGAACCAGGTCGCCGAGCTTATAGCTGCCCGCATCGGGATACAGCTGATAGGCCAGCTCAAGGGTGTCGAAGACCGCAGTCGGCTGCCAGTGCCGCTCAGTCGGCATGTGGCGCAGCACGAACGGCAGGTCGAACGAGACGTTATGGGCGACCACCGGTGCATCACCGACCCAGTCGGCGAAGCGCACCAGGACATCGGCCGCCATGGCGGCACCCGCGACGTCGCCGTCGGTGAGGCCGTGGATCTGGTGCCCGACGATCGAGCGGCCGGGGTTGACCAGCGACTCGAAGCGGTCCACCACCTCGCCGTCCTTCACGCGGAGGGCGGCAAGGTCGACGATGTAGCCGTTCTCCGGCTTCATGGCGGTCGTCTCGAGGTCGAAGATGACGAACTCAGTGTTGCCGGCGGCGAGCGCCTGGCCGAGCTTCACCACCGAGTCGGCCTTGGGGCCCAGGAACGGGATCCGCTTCGGCTTGCCCGCGTTGGCGACGAGCTTCTCCTGCAGATCGATGCTCTTCTGGAGCTCGCCCTGCGCGTAGGCGATGGCATCGGCCATCAGGGCCTCAGGGAGGATCTTGGCTCCCGCCTCGACCATCATCACCGCGTCGCGCGTGCCGGCCACGACCAGGTCGAGCTGGCTCTCGTCGAGCAGGCTGTTGGTCGGGTTGGTGATGAAGGCGCCGTTGATGTAGCCGACGCGAACGGCACCGACCGGGCCGAGGAACGGGATGCTGCTGATCGACAGCGCCGCCGACGCCCCGTTGATGGCAAGGATGTCGGGGTCGTTCTCCTGGTCGGCTGACAGGACGGTCAGCACGATCTGGACGTCGTTCTTGTAGCCCTTGGGGAAGAGGGGGCGGATCGGCCGGTCGGTCAGGCGCATCGCCAGGATGGCCGCCTCCGACGGACGCGACTCGCGCTTGATGAAGCCGCCGGGAATCTTGCCCGCGGCGTACATGCGCTCCTCGTAGTCGACGGTGAGCGGAAAGAAATCGATCCCCTCACGCGGCTCGCTCGAGACCGCGGTCGCGAGCAGCACGGTGTCCCCGTATCGCACCAGGACGGCACCGTCGGCCTGCTCGGCGAGCTTGCCGGCCTCAAATGAGAAGGGCTGGCCGCCGATCTCGGCGTCTACTGTGATGGCCACTGAATCCTCCAGATGCTTGGTCGATGCCTGGCGACCCGGCGCTCGACCCGCGCGCGACCCTCGCGTCATGCGAGGTGGCGGGCGGCGGCCTGCGGGGACAGGGTCAGGCTGATGGTTGACAGGCGCGTTGGCGCCCGTGGTCCGGCCAGGACGCTGCGGCCGGATGTGCGAGCCCGGGCCGTCGTAACGACCGGGGGCCGGCACGGTGTTGCTTCCTAGCGGCGCAGGCCCAGGCGACCGATCACCGCGCGGTAGCGATCCACGTCGTTTCGGACGAGGTACGCAAGCAGCCGTCGGCGCTGGCCGACGAGCTTAAGCAGGCCGCGACGGGAATGGTTGTCGTTCTGGAAGGTGCGCAGGTGCTCCGTCAGCGACTTGATCCGCTCGGTGAGAAGCGCGATCTGCACCTCGGGGGAGCCGGAATCGCCATCGTGGGTGGCGTAGTCGTCCATGATCGCGCTCTTCGCGTCCTTGGCGAGCGGCACGTGTTCCTCCACATTTCTTTCCACTAACCCGCCAATGGTAGCAGGTCAGGCGACGCCCAGAATGCGGCGGGCCTCCTCCGCATCGAGCTGCATCTGGACCACGAGCTGCTCGGCACTGTCGAACCGACGCTCGTCGCGGAGCCAGGTGACCAGCTCGACCCCGATCGTCGCGGCGTAGAGGTCCGCGTCGACGCCGAGCAGATGTACCTCGACCAGCTCGACGCCGTCGCGATGAAAGGTCGGCCGCGTGCCGATGCTGATGAGCGCCGGTGCTGTCGGAGCCGGCGCGGCTCGGGGTGAGTCCACGATCATCGCGCGCCCCGCGTAGATCCCGCGCGGGGGCATGACCGGAAGATAGCCGAACGCCAGGTTGGCGGTCGGGAAGCCCAGCTGCCGGCCGCGCTGGTCTCCTCGCACGACCGTCCCCTCGAGATACGGGGCGACGCCCATCGCGCGGGCGGCGGCGAATTGCCCCGTGATCACCGCCTCCCGAACGCGGCTCGAGGAGACCGGCTCTCCGCCCACCAGAACGCGATCGACCGTCACGACCCTGAAGTGCTCCGAGTGGCCGACCTCGCGCATGTGAGCGGCCGTGCCGGTCCTCCCTCGCCCGAACGCGCTCTCGCGCGACATCACCAGCGCGCAGAGGTCGATCGACGGCTCGAGGGCCGCCAGGAACTGCTCGGCAGTCAGGGAGCGGAGCTCATCGTCGAACCGGATCCGCAGCACGTGGTCGATCCCCAGCTGTCGGATGCGCGCAAGGTTCACGCGCAGGGGTGCCAGCCGTGCGGCGCGCGTGCCCGGATGCAGGATCTCGTCAGGGTGCGGATCGAAGACCAGCGCAACGCTGGCCACCGTGAGCTCCAGGGCGGCGGACCGGGTCGCCTGGAGAATCGCGGCATGCCCGCGGTGAATGCCGTCGAAGGCACCCATCGTGATGGCGGCCGGGCCGATCGTCGGAAGCTCGTGGGGCGAGAGCGATCGTTCCTCCGCCATCAAGGCAGCTCCTGCGGCGCGATCACCTTGTCGGGTTGCAGCATGCCCCCGCTGAGGGTGCCGATCCCCAGCAGCAGCTGGCCCCGGAACACCGCGTGCGGGCCGGAGCCGACGGGCGCGGTGACCTTCACCACCGAGCCATGAGCGAATCGGCTCGCCTCCGCATCGTCGAGCGTCAGTGGCGGAAGCGGGAGGAGCGACGCAACCGGAAGGATCGCCTCGCCCAGGCGGCCCGCAGCCGCGAGGTCGATCAGCCGATCCGGGGTGAACGCGCCGGCCACATCGAGGCCGGCCGTCTTCGTCCGGCGCAGCGAAGCCAGGTAGCCGCCACAGCCGAGCCGTTCACCCAGGTCGCGCGCAATCGAACGGATGTACGTGCCGGGGCCGCATCGAATCCTCACCTCGACGTCGGCCCACGCCTCGGCGCGGGTCACGCCAAGCAGCTCGATCGCCTCCACCCTCACGGTCCGGGCCGGCAGCTCGATCGGGCTGCCGGCCCGCGCTGCGCGATGGGCCACCTCGCCGTCCTGTTTGCGAGCTGAGAACGACGGCGGTCGCTGCAGCTGCGTGCCGACGAATCCGGCCAGCGCCCGACCGATCTCATCATCACTCGGCGGTGGCCCCCCAGCAGTGATCGGGCCCTGCGCATCATCGGTCGCCGAGCGCATGCCAAGCCGGACGAGCGCCTGATAGTGCTTGTCGCCGCCGGTGAGCTCCTCGCTGAACCGTGTGGCCGCCCCTACCAGGATCGGCAGCACCCCGGAGGCCAGCGGGTCCAGCGTCCCGGCGTGACCGATCCGCCGGGTGCCGCTCAGCCGGCGCAGCAGGGCGACCATGTCGTGAGACGTCGGCCCGACCGGCTTGTCGAGGTTAACGACTCCGAGCATCGCCACGCATCAGCTCACGCTCCGCCTCGGTCAGCACCTGAACGCGCGCTTCGGCCAGTGGAAGGTTGAGCGTGCATCCGGCCGCGCGCGGGTGTCCGCCACCTCCGAAGGCCGACGTGATGGCCACGGCATCGGCGAGCGCCGTAGTTCGCACGCTGACCCGCACCTCCGTGGGTCCCTGCTCCTTGAAGAGGATCGTGACATCGGCGGTCCGGGTCGAGCCCAGCAGGTCGACGAATCCTTCGACCGAGGTGGGCTGCTCACCGGTGGCGGCCAGCATCGCCGTGGTCATGGACGCGTGAACGATGCGCCCGTCCGACGCGGCCGACGCGCCGGCCAGGATGAGACCCCACAGCGCGAGCGTGCTGAACGGCTTGTCGGCATAGATGGCGCGGTTGATGGCGGACAGCGCGGCGCCGGCCTGCAGGAGATCGGCCGACACGCGCAGCGTGCGTGGCGTCGCATTCGGATGGGCGAAGGTGTGGGTGTCCTGGACGATGCCTGCCAGCAGGCAGGTTGCCAGCTCTGCGTCGATCCCGACCCCCAGCTCCGGCAGCAGGCGCGCCACCATCTCGCAGGTGGCGGCGGCCTCAGGCTCGATCCACACCGCGTCACCGTATCCGGGGTTGCTGACGTGGTGATCGATGTTGATCACCCGGGCGCTGGCGAACCAGTCGGCCCGCTCGTAGAGCACCTTGCCGATCCGATGCAGCTCGCCGGCGTCAAGCACCACGGCCACGTCAGGCTCGAGGGCCGGCGTGCGGCGAACACGGTCGATCCGCGGCAGAAAGTCGAGGAACGGTGCGGGCGGATCCCAGCTGACCACCTCGGCCTGCTTTCCGAGCCGTTCGGCTGCGCCTGCAATCGCCAGCGCGGCCCCGAGGGTGTCGGCATCGGGGTTTTCGTGGCAGAAGGTGGTCACGCGCCGTGCGCCGGCGAGCAGCGCGACGACCTCCTTCATTTACTCGGCCCCGCCGTCGAGTGCCGGAGCAGGCTTCTCTCCCGGCTCGCCCTCGAGCTCGCGCAGCAGGCGCAGCACGCGGTCTCCCGAAGCGATCGAATCGTCGAGGTGGATGCTCAGCTCCGGGACGTGACGCAGCTGGAGCCGATCCCCAAGGCGTCGGCGCAGCCAGCCTGCGGCGTCGGTCAGGGCCGCAAGGCTTCGGTCGCGCTCCTCAGGTGTGCCAAGCACGCTGACCCAGACACGAGCGTGGCCCAGATCGCGAGCCGTTTCGACGCGCGTCACGGTCGCGAAGCCGATGCGCGGATCCTGCATCTCGCGCTGCATGAGATCCATCAGCTCCTGTCGGATCTGGCTGTCCAGGCGATCGGTGCGCTGGCTCATCGGCGCGCCGTCACGCCTGCTCGGCCACCATCTGGTAGCACTCGATCAGGTCGCCTTCGGCGATCTCGCTGTTCCCCAGCCCGATGCCGCACTCGAAGCCGTTGGCCACCTCGCGGACGTCTTCCTTGAACCGCTTGAGCGACTCAACCCTCGCCTCCGCGATCACCTTGCCGCCCCGGAAGAGGCGGACCGGCGCACCGCGGATGATCCGTCCGTCGACGACGTACGAGCCGGCGATGTTGCCGGCCTTGCCGGCCTTGATGACCATCCGAACCTCGGCATGCCCTTCGATCTGCTCGATCAGCTTCGGAGCGAGCATCCCCTGAAGCGCTGCGCCCAGGTCATCGGTCAGCTTGTAGATCACGTCGTAGAGACGCACGTCCACGCCGGAGGCGTCGACCGCGCGCTGCGCGCCAGGATCGAGCTTGGTGTTGAAGCCGATCACGACCGCCTCCGAGGCGCTGGCCAGCTGGACGTCCGACTCGTTGATGTCGCCGGCGCCCTCGCGCAGGATGTTGATGCGGACCTCGGCAGTATTCAGGCGCTCGAGAGCATGGCGAATCGCACCGAGCGATCCCTGCACATCGGTCTTCAGGACCACCCGCAGCTCCTTGACCTCGGAAGCCTGGATCTGGGCGCTGATGTCCTCGAGGCTGAAGGCCGTCCTGCCGTCGCCGCTGGTGGCCGCCCAGGTCGCGGCCTCAGCCATGTCGCGGGCCGTCTTCTCGTCAGCGACCACCCGCAGGATGTCCCCAGCCTCGGGGAGCTCCTGCAGACCGATGATCTCAACGGCGGTCGCCGGCTCGGCTGTCTTGACACGGCGGCCGGCCGCGTTTTGCAGGGCGCGCGCGCGACCGGAGGTGCGTCCCACCGCAACGATGTCGCCCACGTGCAGTGTCCCGGTCTGAACCAGGACGGTGGCCACGTTGCCACGGCCCTTGTCGACCTTCGATTCGATGATGGTGCCGATCGCGGGTCGCGCCGGGTTGGCCTTGAGATCCTGCAGGTCGGCGACCAGCAGGATCATCTCCATCAGGTCGTCGAGGCCGATCTTCTGCTTGGCGGAGACCGGGACGGCGATCACGTCACCGCCGTACTCCTCGATCAGGACCTTGTTGTCCGCCAGCTCCTGCTTCACCCGATCGGGGTTGGCGTCCGGCTTGTCGATCTTGTTGATGGCGACGATCATCGGCACCCTGGCGGCCCTGACATGATCGATCGCTTCCTTGGTCTGTGGCATCACTCCATCGTCGGCGGCCACCACGATCACGGCGATATCGGTCACCTGCGCGCCACGGGCGCGCATGGCAGTGAAGGCCTCGTGGCCGGGGGTGTCCAGGAAGACGATCCGCTTCCCGTTGTGGATCGCTTCCGAGGCGCCGATGTGCTGGGTGATCCCACCGCGCTCGCCCGCTGCCACGCGGGTGCTGCGAATGGCGTCCAGCAGGCTGGTCTTGCCATGGTCCACGTGTCCCATGATCGTCACGATCGGCGCGCGAGTCACCATGGCGGACTCGTCCTCCTCGGTGAAGAGGACCCGCTTTCCGCTCCCCTCCTCCTCGCTGCCCGGAGCAACGATCTCCTGCGCCGCCGCCGCCTGCGCGGCCGCGCGCTGCGCCACCCCGCGCTCAACCGTCTCGAAGCCAAGCTCCCCGGCCACCAGCGACGCGGTGTCGAAGTCGATCGACTGGTTGATGGTGGCGAAGATGCCATTTCGGATCAGCTCGCGAATCACCTCCGCATGGCTCACCCCCAGCGCTTCGGCCATCTCCTTGACCGAGACAGAGGAAGGCAGCTCGACAGGACCACCGGTGCGAATCGGCTTGGCACCCGGCTCCAGCGTCAGCGCGCCACCCTCGGCGGGGGCGCCACGCTTCCGCTGCGGCCGAGGGCCGCGCCGAGGCAGGTACCTACGTGGTGGCATGTGGTTCCTCGATCACCAGCGGCTGCAACCCGATTGCCGCGCCGAGCGCCCGCTGCATTCCCTCGGCCAGCCGTGCCGGCTCGTGGCAGGCGGGGTCGTTGCACAGGTAGGTGCCCCGTCCCGGGGCCTTGCCGCTGGGATCTGCGGCTACCGACCCGTCAGGGCGCAGGACGAGGCGCGTCATTGAGCGCTTCGGGTTGACGTTGCGGCAGACCGCGCAGGTGCGCAGCGGCTGATGGTCAGGTCGTCGTTTCGGCATCGACCGGCGCCTCCGTGGCTTCGCCATCCTCGGGCGTGCTGCCGTGCGCAGCCGCGGCGGTGGCGACCCCGGCGTCGGAGCGAATGTCGATCCGCCAGCCGGTCAGCTTCGCCGCCAGACGGGCATTCTGCCCCTCCTTGCCGATGGCCAGCGAGAGCTGTCGCTCGGGCACGACGACGTTGGCGATCTTGTGCTCCTCGTCGATCCGCACGCTGAGCACCTCGGCCGGCGACAGCGCCTCGGCGACGAATTGACCGGCGTCCTCGTTCCACAGGACAACGTCGACCTTCTCGCCGTTGAGCTCGGCCACGATCGCCTGGATTCTCGCGCCGCGCTGCCCCACCGCGGCGCCTTTGGCGTCGACGCCCGCCGATCGGCTCTCGACGGCGACCTTCGATCGGCTGCCTGCCTCGCGGGCAATGCCACGGATGACGACGGTCCCGTTGTAGATCTCGGGGATCTCCATCTCCATCAGCCGCCGCAGGAAGCCACGGTGCGTTCGGCTGACCACCAGGACCGGCCCGCGGGTGGTGCGGCGCACCTCCAGCACGTAGACCTTCAGGTGCTGGCCGATCCGATAATGCTCACCTGCCAGCTGTTCGCTGACCGCCAGCACCGCCTCGACCCCCTTGCCCATGTCGAGCACGACAGCCTGGTCGGTGGTGCGATGCACCACCCCGGTCATGATCTCGCCCTCGCGACTGACGTATTGGCTGTACACCACGTCGCGCTCCGCCTCGCGGAGACGCTGCCGATAGACCTGGGCCGCGGTCTGCGCTGCGATTCGTCCCAGTTGGGCCTGCGTCACGTTCTCGGGAACCCGGACCTTGGCTCCGACGCCGGTCGACGGGTCGATCTTCTGCGCCTCCGAGACGAGCATCTGCAGCTCCGGATCGGTCACCTCATCGGCGGTGGCCACCACCTCGTACTCGCGGAAGACGCTGATCTGCCCCGTCTCAGGATCGACGTGCACGACCACGTTCTCGGGAGCGTCGGCGTTGCGCCGGTAGGCGGACTCGATCGCCTGTTCCAGGGTGTGGATGAGGATCTCCTGCGGAACGCCTTTCTCGGCGTTCAGCTGGAGCAGCGCGCCGATGAAATCTCGGTTCACATCCGCACCTCGCCCGCTCGGGCAGAAACAAAAACGTGGGACTGGCGAACCGACCCACGTTGGTACACACGATCAGTATCGATTTGGTCCGCTCACGGTCGGCGAAACCGCCCGAAGTATAGCAGTCGAGATCGCCCCTCGCCATCCGGGGCCAGGGCCGGATCAGCCGCCGATGAGGCGCGAGATGTCGCGAATCGAGATCAGGATGACGAGCGCAATCAGGACCATGAAGCCGGTGAGATAGATCAGCGCCTCGCGGTCGGCCGGCAGACGGCGACGGCGAACGGCCTCGATCAGGACAACCGCGATCCGTCCCCCGTCGAGTGGCGGGAAGGGCAGGACGTTGACCACGGCGAGGTTCACCGACAGGATCCCGACGAAGATCAGCTGGCTGACCAGTGGGGCCCGCAGCACGCGGCCCGTCTCTTCGGCGATTCCGATCGGTCCCACCGCCGTCCCGCCGCTCTGGTTCAGGCCCAACAGTCCTCCCACCGCGGTCGCCAGGCCACCGGGGATCTGCACCGCGAGGTCTCTCACCGCGGCGAATCCCTGGCCGATGGCGTCGAACGGCCCGGCCACCGATGAGGGCACTTCCACGAAGCGCTCGGGCTCGTAGCTGAACCCGACCGCGCCGAGCCCCTGCGCCTCCTGCTCGGCGGTCAGAACCCGTGGCGTTACGTTCAGCGTCAGCTCGCCGCCGTCGCGCCGGATCGTGAGCGCGACCTGGTGGCCTGCCCTCGAGCGCAGGTACGCTGTCAAGTCGCGAGAGATGCTGAAGGTTCGCCCATCTGCCGCAACAAGGACGTCGCCGACCTGCAGGTGGGCGACGACAGCGGGGCTGCCGACCTGGATCTCGGTGATGGTCAACGGGCCTTGGCCCTGCTGCAGCGGCAGGCTCAGGGCAACCGAGAAGAGGACCGCCGCCAGCAGGAAGTTCATGACTACCCCCGCCAGCAGGACCGCGATGCGCGCCGAGATCGGGCGCCGGTTGAAGGCACCGGCCATTGCGCGGTCGATGGCCGCCTCGGAGAGGCCCTGCTGGCGCATCTTCTCGGCCTCGATCTCGCCGTCATCGCCGAGCATCTTGACGAAGCCGCCGAGCGGGATCCAGTTGAGCGAGTAGCGCGTTCCTCGCCAGACCACGGAGCCGATCCGCGGCGGGAACCCGACGCCAAACTCCTGGACCGTGATCCCCGCTCGCTTGGCCGCCAGAAAGTGTCCCAGCTCGTGCACCAGGATCAGCAGCACCAGGACCACGATGAACGCGCCAATCGTCCCGATGACCGACATCAGACGACGCCCCCGATCCCCAGCTCCATTGAAAGCGCGGCGCGCACCTCTGCGTCGAGTTCGATGATCCCTTCCATGTCGGGCGCTGCACCCGCGCCCCAGCGCGCGACGGCCGCGTCGATGGTCGCTGCGATCCGCGGGAACGAGATGGCGCCTGCCAGGAACGCCTCGACGGCCACCTCGTCCGCAGCGTTCACGATGGTCCCACGGTTCCCGCCGGCAGCGGCAGCGTGTCGCACGGTGTCATACGCCGGGAAGCGACCCGGCTCCAGGGCGGAGAACTCGAGGCTGCCCCAGGCCTCGGGATCGGAGCGCCGCGCCGGTGATGGCAGGCGCTCCGGGAACGACAGGGCGTACTGGATCGGCAGGCGCATGTCGGGGAGGCCCAACTGGGCCTTGTAGGAGCCATCGATGAACTCGACCAGCGAGTGCACCATGCTCCGGGGGTGGATCACAGCCTGAATCCTATCGTAGGGAAGCCGGTACAACCACCGGGCCTCTATCGCCTCGAAGGCCTTGTTCACCAGCGTCGCCGAGTCAATCGTGATCTTGGGTCCCATCTGCCAGGTCGGGTGCGCCAGCGCCTCCTGCGGTGTCACCTTCTCCAGCCCGGCGGCCGGTCGGTCACGAAACGGACCGCCGGATGCCGTGAGGATCAGGCGCGCGACCGTCTCGAGGCGTTCCCCGATCAGGCACTGCCAGATGGCCGAATGCTCGGAGTCGATGGGGCGGAGCCGCTCCAGCGGGTTGCCGCCCAACCGATCCAGCAGGACCGTCACCAGGTGCCCGCCGACAACCAGCGTCTCCTTGTTGGCCAGCGCGACGCGGCGCCCCGATTCCAGGCAGCCGAGGACCGCGCGGAGCGCGGTTATTCCCGAGGTCGCCACGACCACGATCTCTGCATCGGGCAGGGTCGCGAGCTCGTCCAGTCCGCCGGCCACCCAGCGCGAGGCGTCCACGCCTGCCGGTCGCCCGGCGGCGCTCCACGCCCGCGCCGATGGCCAGGCTGCCAGCTGCTCGGCAAAGCGCGGCGACGAGTGCCCTGCCGCCATGCCGACGAGGTCGAACCGATCTGGATGCGCGGCGATCACCTCGAGCGTCTGCCGGCCGATCGACCCGGTCGAGCCGAGCAACACGATGCCGGTCACAGCAGCCGAAAGCCGGCAACCAGCAGGGCGTATCCCGCGAGAACAGGCGCGGCGAACAGGAACGAGTCGATGCGATCGAGGATCCCGCCATGCCCCGGTACCAGGAACCCCGACTCCTTGCGGCCAGCGGCGCGCTTGAGCATCGATTCCGCCAGGTCGCCGGCCTGCGCGGTCAACCCCATCAGCGGGCCGAGCACCAGCGGGTGCCAGGCGTCAAGGCCCACCAGCGCCGATCCGATGCCCGCCGCGACGGTCGCGAAGACGAGACCGCCGGCCAGCCCCTCGACGGTCTTGGATGGGCTGATGTGGTCGATCAGCCGCCGCCGTCCGAGCCACCGGCCAGTCAGATAGGCACCAGTGTCGTACCCCCACACCACGAGCAGGAGCATCAGCACCCAGGTGACCCCCGAGCGCAATCCAAGCATGCCGACCGCGGTGTCAGCCGAGCCGCCCCCTGGCGACAGGTGCCCGACCAGCGCGATGAAGGGGGCCAGCAGGCCGACGTAGGCCACCCCGAACGAGGTGGTCGCCCAGCTCAGAAAGCCGAGGCGCGGATCGGCGCGAGTGAACCCCGCCAGGGCCAGCACCAGGATCGCCGCGCCCAGGGCGACCAGCGGCAGGCCGATCGGGCCGGTGGCGTGCAACAGGTCTGCCAGCATGCCGCCCACCAGGGCCTGGTTGGCCGCCACCAGCCCCGCAGCGGCGACGACCAGCCCGCAGGCAAGCCCAAGCACCTGGGGCGGTTCGAACCCTCCCGCGTCGAGCAGGGAGATCAGCTCAACCATCGCCAGGAACGTGACCAGGCCCACCAGGATCGCCAGCCACGGTTCACCCAGGAGCGCCACGGTGACCACGATCGGGGTGAGGATGGCCGCGCTGAGCAGCCGTGTTCGCAGCATCGTCAGGCCCCGTATCGCCGCTGCCGACGCGCGAACTCGGCGATCGCTGCGTCAAGGTCCGCTTCGCCGAAATCAGGCCACAGCGCGGACGAGAAGACGAGCTCGGCGTAGGCCCCTTGCCAGAGCAGGAAGTTGCTGGTCCGCTGCTCACCGCCGGTCCGGATGATGAGGTCGGGATCAGGCTGACCCGCCGTGTACAGGTGCCCGGCGAGGCTCTCCTCGTCGATCTCCGACGCAGCAGCGCCGGCCTGCGCCAGGGCTCTCGCGGCGTCAACGATCTCCGCGCGCCCGGAATAGTTGAAGGCGATATTGAGGATCATCCTGGACCCTGACCGGGTGCGCTCCTCCGCCGAGCGGATCGACTGTTGAATGTCCCGCGGCGCCTCCTGCAGCCGACCGATCACCTTGACCCTGACGCCCTGGGCCACCAGCTCGTCAGTGTGCTGCCTCACCGCGCCCTCGATCAGGCTGAAGAGGCCGGTCACCTCGTCGTCCGGCCGGCGCCAGTTCTCGCGGCTGAAGACGTACAGCGACAGCACCTCGATCCCCTTGTCGGGGGCGACGCGCACGACGGGGCGAATCGCCTCGACCCCCTGTACGTGGCCGGCGATGGCGGGCAGCCCGCGAGCCGCAGCCCATCGACGGTTGCCGTCCATGATGATCGCGACGTGACGTGGGCGCGTCCGATTTGGCAGCGCCTCAGACCTCCATCACTTCGGCCTCTTTGCGCTCGGCACGCTGATCGATCGCGTCGATGTGGCGATCGGTCATACGCTGCAGCGCATCGAGCTCGCGACGCTCCTCGTCCTCGGACACGGTCCCGTCCCGGAGTGACCGCTTGAGGTGCTCCGCTACGTCACGGCGATGGTTGCGCACCTCCACCCGCGCCTCTTCGGCACGACGACGGACCTGCTTCACCATCTCGCGGCGGCGATCCTCGGTGAGCGGCGGCACGTTGAGACGAACCACCGTGCCATCGACGTTCGGAACCAGGCCGACGTCGCTCTTGGTGATGGCCCGCTCGATGGCCGACAGGACCGATCGGTCCCACGGCTGGATCAGGATGAGATGCGGATCCGGCGTGCTGATGCCGGCGATCTGGTTGAGCGGCGTCGGGGTGCCGTAGTAGTCGACGGCGATCCGCTCGACGAGCGCCGTTGAGGCTCGCCCCGTCCGGATGCCGGCCAGGTCGCGATCCATCGCCTCGATGGCGCGCTGCATCTTCGGCTCGGCTGCGAGGAGCTCGGGATGTGTCATGGCATCACCTCAGGCCCCGATGAGCGTTCCGATCGGCTCCCCGCGGACCGCCCGGACGATATTCCCCGGTCGCGACATGTCGAAGACCACGATCGGCATCTCGTTGTCCATCGCCAGGCTCACCGCCGTTGCGTCGAGCGCCTCCAGGCGTTTGGCAAGGAACTCTGTGTAGCCGATGCGGCTGTACCGGGTCGCCCCAGGCTCCTTCTCCGGGTCGGCATCGTACACCCCGTCAACCCGCGTCGCCTTGAGGATCACCTCGGCATGGAGCTCGACGGCGCGAAGCGTGGCGGCGGTGTCGGTCGTGAAATAGGGATTGCCCGTGCCCGCCACCAGGACCACGACCCGGCCCTTCTCGAGGTGTCGCATGGCACGCCGCCGGATGTACGGCTCGCAGATCTCGTTCATTGCGATCGCGCTCATCAGGCGCGTGGGACAGGCGGCCTGCTCGAGCGCGTCCTGCAGGGCCAGCCCGTTCATGGCCGTGGCCAGCATCCCCATGTAGTCCGCGGTGGCACGATCCATCCCGCCTGACGCGGCGGCCAGGCCGCGGAAGATGTTCCCGCCGCCCACCACGATCGAGATCTGCACGTCCCCCATCCGAGCCTCCGCCACCTGTTCGGCGATGTAGCGCACGATCTCGGGATCGATCCCGTATTCGCGGCTGCCGAGCAAGGCCTCGCCCGAGAGCTTCAGCAGCACGCGGCGGTAGACCGGGTCGAGCTGACCGGCGTCCGACACCTACGCAGCCTCCTCGCCGTCCTGCGCGGCGGCCTCGCCGACCGCCATCCTGGCGAACCGCGCGACCCGGATATTCTCGCCCAGCAGGGCGACCTTCTCGGTGATCAGGTCGGCAATGCGCCGATCGGTGTCGCGGTAGGGCTGGTCCAGCAGACAGACCGTCTCGAGCCACTTGTTCAACTTGCCATCGACGATCGTCGGGATCCGGTCCGCCGGCCTGCCGTCCCGCTCCGCGTCGGCGGCGAAGAGCTGTCGCTGCTCGGCGATGACCTCGGCCGGAACGTCGTCGCGGCTCACCCAGGTCGGCGACAGGCCGGCGACCTGCATCGCCAGCTCGCGGGCGAGCTGCTGGAAGTCATCGGTGCGAGCCACGAAGTCTGTCTCGCAGTTCAGCTCCAGCAGGACGCCCAGGCGGGCACCGTGATGGATGTAACTGGCGATGACCCCTTCGCGCGCCACGCGGCCGGCCTTCTTGGCCGCCGTCGAAAGGCCCTTCTCGCGCAGCCACCCGACAGCCTTCTCGACGTCTCCGGCGCTGTGCTCGAGCGCGCGCTTGCAGTCCATGATCCCTGCCCCCGTCTGCTCGCGGAGGCGCTTCACGTCCTCTGGCTTGATCACTGCCCGGTTGTCCTTCCTGGAATCTCCCCGCTCGCCGGTCACGCCAGCGTCGGGTCGTCCTCGCTCTCTTCCTCGCTTGCCTCGGCGGCGCGGCGCGCCCGGGCGCGCCGCTCCTCCTCCTCGTCCTCCTCTGGCTCCGGCTCGAACACCAGCGCCTCGCCGGAGGCCAGCGCCGCACTGTAGTCGGCATCGACCGCGAGGGCGGTCTCATCGACAGGCGGAAGGGCCTCGGCCTGCTCGAATTCCTCGTCGAGCCGAGCCTGTCGCTCGGCATGCGCCTCGAGGACGGCATCGGCGACCTTGGCGGCGATCAGGCGCACCGATCGAATGGCATCGTCGTTGGCCGGGATCACCCAATCGATCTGATCCGGGTCGCAGTTCGTGTCGGTGATCGCCACGATCGGGATCTCGAGTCGTCGGGCCTCGGCGACGGCGATCGATTCGCGGTGGGGATCCACCACGAACAGGGCACCCGGCACGCGCCGCATGCGCCGAATCCCGCCCAGCGCGTTGTTGAGCTTGGCAATCTCCTCGGTGAGCTTGCCGGCCTCCTTCTTGGTGAGGCGTTCAAACTCGCCCGCATCCCGCCGCGCCTCGAGTGCCTCGAGGCGCTGGATGCGACGCTTGATGGTCGTGAAGTTGGTGAGCATGCCGCCCAGCCAGCGGTTGTTGACGTGGTGCTGGCCGCTGCGTTCGGCCTCCTGTGCCACCGCTTCCTGCGCCTGTTTCTTGGTGCCCACGAACAGGATGCTGTCGCCCTTACGGATCGTGTCGCGGACGAACTCCAGGGCGGCGTCCAGACGGGTCACGGTCTGGGCCAGGTCGATGATGTGGATCCCGTTGCGCTCGGCGAAGATGTAGTCGCGCATCTTCGGGTTCCAACGGCGGGTCTGGTGTCCGAAATGGACACCGGCCTCGAGCAGCTGCTTCATGCTCACGGCAGCCAAGCGGATACCTCCGGTTCTTTCCTCCGCTCGCCTCAGCTCCCGCCGGCCGACTCGTCGGTGAGGACGAGCACCGCGGACCGCAGGATCAGCGAGCGTGTGTGATGGGGTCGTCCCCGGCTCATCTGCCGCCTCGCAAGCAGCCAGCCGGATCGCGGCGGAGTATAGCACCCAGCCCGGGGGGACCCCTCCAGGGGCATCGGGGCCACACCTGGCAACGGTACCGAAGTACCCCAGACCCCACCCGCTCGTACCTTGACCGATCCTCTATCGATCATAGGATGCGGCTGCGGTCATGACCCGCAGCTCGCGCCGACATGACCTCCTAAGGGACGGGAGATGACTCAGCCGACACGTCGTCCACGCCATTCGCGCCTCGCCATCCTGGCCGCCACCGTCGCACTCCTTGGTGGTGTCGCCGCGGCGATGCCGGCCGCAGCCACCGACCGGGTTGTCATCGTTCGATCGGGCGACACGTTGAGCCAGATCGCCCTGGAGGAGGGCGTCAGCGTGGCACAGCTGGTCGCGCTGAACGGCCTCTCCGACCCGAGCCGCATCTTCCCCGGCCAGCGCCTCACCGTACGCAGGGCCGCACCCGCGGCGAAGCCCGCGCCGCCCAACCCGGTCACCCATCGGGTCAGCTCGGGCGAGAACCTGACGGTCATCGCCAAGCGCTACGGGGTCACCATCGCCGCCATCGTGGAGGCCAACGGGCTCAGCAACCCGCGCTACCTGCGGGTCGGCCAGCAGCTGATCATCCCGGTGGCCGCCGCGCCATCGGTCGCGGCCGCGAGGCAGAGCACCGCCGGAATGTCGGCTCCGATGGCCGCGGCCGTCTCGCAACGTGACGCGGTGCGGCAGCTCCTCGTCAGGGAAGCCAGGGCGCAGGGTGTTCCAATCGCTCTCGTGCTGGCGGTGGCATGGCAGGAGTCAGGCTGGCAGCAGCGGGCCGTGAGCTCGACCGGTGCCATCGGTGTCATGCAGCTGATGCCGGCGACGGCCGACTGGATCGGCACCGCCATGCTCGGCACACGGGTCGATGCACAGGACGTCTCGCAGAACATCCGGGCCGGCGTACGGCTCCTGAAGCACTATCTGCATCGCTACTCCGGCGATCGCTCCCTGGCCCTGGCCGCCTACTACCAGGGCGAACGCGGCACCGATCTGCACGGCATCTACTCGATCACCCGTCCGTACATCGATGCCATCCTGGCCCTCGAGGCGATCTTCAGCCGCTAGCTGCACCCTTCACCAGGCGTCGATCTGGGCGGTGCGCGTCAGGCGCCAGGCCGATCCTTCAGGTTGTGGAACCACGGTCACGAGGTCGATCCGCAGCGACCGCGCCGGTTCGCATCGCTGCGCCTGATAGGCAGCCAGGGTCGCCCTGAGCCGGGCCACCCGTCGTGCATCCACTCCGTCGGCCGGGGCACCTGCGTGGTTGGTGCGGCGACACTTGACTTCCACGCCGACCAGGGAGCCCGCGCGATCCCGGCAGACGAGGTCGAGCTCTCCCCGATCGCATCGCCAGCGGCGCGCCAGCACGCGCCATCCTTCGCCGATCAGCCAGGCGGCGACGGCGTCCTCGGCGCGCCGGCCGAGCCGGTGTCGGGGGTCTGTCATGTCGTTCCTCTCGCGGGAGGCGAGCAGGAATCCGAGATTTTGCGGCTCAGCCCTCGGGGTCGAGCTCTTCCTCGCTGAAGAGCTGATGCTCAAGGAGCATCTCGAGCGACAGCTGCTCACCGGCAAGCATCATCCGCACCGGGGCAAAGGAGCGCCGGTGCCATTCGCAGGGGCCCTCCGTCAGAAGCGCGTCGAGGTGAAACGGCGTCCCGTAGCCTTTGTTGCGCCTGAAGCCGTAGGCCGGATAGCGACCGTCGAACTCCGCACAGATGCGGTCTCGCGTCACCTTGGCGACGATACTCGCGGCAGCGATCGAGGCGCTGATGGCGTCGCCGTCGATGATCGGCCGTTGTGGAAGCTCGACCTCGCGAAGGCTGAGCGCGTCGATGACCAGGTGATCCGGAGGCTCGGCCAGGTGGTCGAGAGCCTGGCGCATGGCCAGCTTGGTGGCCTCCAGAATGTTGATCCGGTCGATCACCTCGACCTCAACGCAGCCGACTCCCACCCCCTCGGCTCGGTCGAGGATCTGCTCGTAGAGGGCTTCACGACGGGCGCGGGGAAGGACCTTGGAGTCTCTCAGCCCACGGATCCGGTGGCGCTCCGGAAGGATCACCACGGCAGCCACCACGGGTCCCGCCAGGGATCCACGACCGACCTCGTCGATTCCGGCGATACGACAGAACCCTGCCTGACGGAGCTCTCGCTCATGCCGCATATGGGCGTCACGCGGTGCCGTCTGTCGGTGCGGAGATCGCTGCGCGGCGAATCGGACCAAGGCGCCGAGCTGCACCGGTTATCGGCCGGTTCGACGCTCGCGGAGGGTTGCCGACTTCCCGACGCGGTCCCTGAGGAAGTAGAGCTGCGCGCGACGTGCGACACCGTGCCGGACCACCTCGATCTTGTCGACGCGCGGCGCATGCACCAGGAAGGTGCGCTCCACGCCGACTCCGCTGGCGATCCGACGCACGGTGATCTGCTGGTTGAGGTCACCGCCACGAAGCCGCATCACCGTGCCCTCGAAGACCTGGATCCGCTCCCGGCTGCCTTCGACCACCTTCACGCTCACGCGAACCGTATCTCCCGGGCTGATCTCGGGGACGTCGCTTCGGAGCTGCTCGCGCTCGAGCTGCTTGATGACGTTCATCCTGGCTGGGACCTCGTTATCGCGGCGTTAGCCGCGGCTTAGCGACGAATCTGGGTGCCCAAGGAGTGGCGGGCGTGAAGAACGCGACCGCCACGCGGCCGCGACCGGCGGAGTATAGCAGCGCCCTGATCCGAGCGGCAACACGGGTTAGCCCTTCTCCTGCTCGTTCTTCAGGCGGGCGAGCTCGGCGCGATCTTCGTCGGAGAGCGGCGCGGCGTCGAGCAGGTCGGGACGTCGGAGCAGGGTACGGCGGAGCGCCTCGCGCCTGCGCCAGCGAGCGATCTCGCCATGGTTGCCGGAGAGCAGGACAGGAGGGACGCCCATCTCCCGGAACCGCTCGGGCCGGGTGTATTGCGGCTCCTCCAGCAGGCCATCGGCAAAGGAGTCCGATCGTGAGGACTCCGCCTCGATCACTCCGGGCACAAGCCGTGCAAGAACCTCGATCAGCACCAGCGCGGGCAGCTCGCCGCCGGTCAGCACATAGTCACCGATGCTCACCTCTCGGTCAGCGAGGGTGCGGGCGCGCTCATCGATCCCCTCGTACCGGCCGCAGATGATGGCAAGGTGGCCGACCGTCGCGAGTTGTCGCGCCATGGCGTCGGTCAGACGCTCCCCGGCCGGATCCATCAGGATCACCAGGGCTCCGGCGGCCCGCAGCGGCTCAACCGCCTCGTACAGTGGTTCGGGGCGCATGACCATGCCGGCTCCCCCGCCGTACGGATAGTCGTCGACGCTGCGATGACGACCAATGCCATGCTCGCGCAGATCGTGAGCGTTCACCGAGACGAGGCCGCGCTCGATGGCGCGCCCCATGATCGACACCCTCAAGGGGAGATCGAACAGCTCAGGGAAGAGGGTGACGACCTCGATCCGCAGCGTCGCGGAGAGCTGATCTGGCATCGGTCAGACGATCTCTTCCGGTTCGTAGCGGACCACCATCAGGCCGGTCTTGAGGTCGATGCGCAGGATGACGTCGCGCAATGCCGGAAGCAGGACCTCTCCGGCATCCCCCACCACCCGGTAGACCTCGTTTTCTCCGACCCGGAAGACCTCGACCAGCTTGCCGAGCGGCGTGCCGGCCTCATCGGTGACGGTGAGCCCTTCGAGCTGGTGCCAGTAGTAGCTGCCGGCGGGGAGCTTGCGCGCCGGAGCCTCGAGGTAGCGCCCGATCAGGCCCTCTGCCGCCGATCGATCCCCGATCCCCTCCAGGCGCAGGACCGGCATCCGGCCCCCCCACTCGACGTCGAGAACCTGGCGAGGTGTCGCCTCACCCTCGATCCACAGCGGCGTTCCCGCCGCCATCCGCTCCGGCCAATCCGTCAGCGGTTCGATGCGAAGGCCGCCGGCGAGACCCTTCACCCCCAGGATGCGGGCGACCGCCAGGCGCTCACTCGTCGCCGATGATCTCCAGCTCGACCCGCCGACCATCACGGGTCCCCATCACGCGCAGCAGGCTGCGAATCGAATTCGCGATCCGGCCGTCACGACCGATCACGCGGCCCATGTCGTGCTCGTCAACCTTCAGGGTCAGGGCAACCTCCTCGGGACCCTCCTCCATCTCGACGCTGACCCCGTCCGGGTTGTCGACCAGCGCCTTGGCGACGTACTCCAGGAACTCCTTCACTCTGCGGCCTTTGCCGCCGGCTTGGCGGCAGGCTTCCTGGCGCGGGAGGATTTGGCCGCGGCGGCAGGCCTGGCAGCCGAGGCGGTTCCGACGCCCACAAGCTTCATCAGCTTGGCCACCGTCTCCGATGGCGTCGCTCCCTTTGCGATCCAGCTGGCGACCTTCGCATCGTCGAGCTGGACGGTCGCCGGCTCGGTGAGGGGGTCGTAGTGACCGATGATTTCCAGGGCGCGGCCGTCACGCGGCTTGCGACTGTCGATCACCACCACCCGATAGCTCGGGCGCTTCGTCGCGCCGACGCGCGCGAGCCTGATTCGTACTGCCAAAGGTGCTTCTCTACCTCTCTGCTCTGATGTCGCCGCGCTGTCACCTGACAGTAAGCACAGCATGGATGTCCAGGCGGTCGTCATGTGTCGGCGCCGTGATGATCAGGGCCCCGATCTGGTTGAGGATATCGCGTGGCTCGGTTCCGAGGTCGAAGATCTCGGAGGTGAGCTGGATCAGGCCGGTCGCGTCGACCCACAGCTCGTTCCCGCCACGGCCTCCGGCGATCTGAAATGGCTGTCGGTAGGCATCACTGCCGCCCAGCGTGTTCCCGCTGGTATGCGCGGTCAGGATCGCCGCCACCGCATCTCCATCGGGGCCGATGACGATCACGCCCTCGGTGATCGCATAGGCCACCGTGCCGATCTGGGGCACTTGCGCGATGGTGATGTCGACCCCGGCCTCCCGGCGGCTCGTCACCTGCGCGCCGTGCTGCACCAAGGCCACCCGCATCCGGTCGAGCGCCGCCTGCGCCGCCTCCGGGTCACTTGGCCTGAGCAGGAGGCTGCCGTGCGGCGTGGTGGTCGAAACGCGATCGAGCGCAACGGCAGCCTCGCGGTCGAACAGCGGGAGCAGGTCGCGGTCAATGTTGATCCCCAGGCCGAGGGCGGCCAGGGCGCGCAGCTGGTTGATGGCCTGCACGGCATCGGTCTGCGTCGGATCGGCCCGGAGCTGCGCCTCGAGCGCGACAAGCGTCTGCTGCACCCCGAACATGACGACTTCGCCATGAGTCCCGGCCGGCATCCAGTCGGCGAGACCGGAGGGCTCGCTGCCGAGGGCGAACGCCGCGCGCCCGGAAGCGCTGGCGCGCCCAGGATCGAAGGGGGCCTGTCCGACAGCGTGCAGAGCGCCCGACTCCGCGATGAGGGCAAGGGCAGCCGTGGAATACCCTCCCAGCGCATTCTCGGCGCCGAGCTGCGCGAGTGACGCGACGTTGAGGTAGGCCGAGGCCAGGTGATCGGATGGCACCTGTTCCATGGCACTCCGAAAGACGCTCGAGTCAGCGAGTGACGGGGCGATGTTCTCGTCGGCATCGAGTGCGCCGCGAACCGCGGCCGCGGTCTGGCCGATGACCACCAGGTCATCGAGCACCACGTAGCTCGAAGCTCCACCCACCATCACCGAGTGGCCTCGATACTGCTGGGCGGCGAACGGGCCGCCGCGATGAGC
>Ga0153915_10001225_pt1 | contig 23681 bp, 17 predicted proteins | sample Opewatmetagenome_2_FD_107003 | JGI IMG/M metagenome (GOLD analysis project Ga0153915, IMG submission 107003) | Freshwater wetland microbial communities from Ohio, USA - Open water 3 Core 3 Depth 3 metaG | ecosystem: Environmental > Aquatic > Freshwater > Wetlands | place: USA: Ohio, Lake Erie...
CGCGTAGAAGAACCAGTACTGAATGACACTCGTTGTCGTATCGACATGGGCATAGATGGTGTACCCTAATGCCGCTTCCTTGCTTTGGTAATCATTTTCAATGCCGTTGTCTCCGACAGCCACCGTCCCTCGCTGATTATCAAGATAATAATTGTCGGTCGTGTATGTGCTTATTACCGATGCATTGAGCACAGTTAAGAGAGGCGCAGGATTACCATTTTCATACAAATAAGAGTTGTCCAAGGCATAGGAAACATTCACAGGATAGCATTTTTCTCCGTCCACAAAATACAGTATCGGAGCATATTGTTCTGCAAGGTCCTGATCAGCTGCAGTTCCGATGGGAACGAAGATGCTTCCTGCGAGCAAAATCCCAATAAAAAATATACTGCTGACGATTGTTTTGTTCATGAGCCTCCACCATGATAAGCATAGGTTCGTGGTTATATAATTCTTATCAAAAAACCAGCCAAAATCTGTCATATTTTTTATAGGTTTAAATACTCTTTTCGACTTTTTGTCTGTTAAGTATTATACTAAACAGTATAATATTCTAATATTGATATAGGAATGATACGACTTGAAATTATTAAGGTTAACACGATAGTAACCTTTATTAGTCTTTACCCCATATGAGTCTCCTGTAAAGCTACCCTAGGAAAATGGGATAAAAAACTCTAACACGAAACAACAAGAACTAGTGTAGACTTTGTAACGAGGCGTCTCCTATGAAAGGCCATAAAATCTTACTTGAAAGCTCGTATGATTCTGATAAAATCCAGGTGCTCGAAGGACTGGAATCCGTTCGAAAAAACCCAGGGATGTACATTGGAAGTACTGACGCACGAGGATTACACCATCTCGTCAACGAAGTCGTCGATAACTCCGTCGATGAAGCACTCGCAGGGTTTTGTACAAACGTCCATGTCGTTATCCAGAAGAACGGCGCAGTCTCTGTCGCAGATAATGGGCGAGGAATTCCTGTTGACATTCACGAAAAATACAAAAAACCAGGCGTCGAACTCGTACTGACAACCCTGTACTCCGGTGGGAAGTTTGATGGACAAGCCTACAAGGTCTCCGGAGGACTGCATGGTGTTGGTGTCTCTTGTGTGAATGCCTTATCACGGTGGCTGGAAGTCAAGGTCAGGAGAAACGGAAAAGAATACCACCAACGCTACGAACGAGGAAAAACTGTCACCGCCCTAAAAATCATCGGAAAGGCAAAAGACACGGGGACTACTGTGACATTTATGCCTGATAAGGAGATTTTTGAAACCACTGAATTTGACTATGACACCATCGCCACCCGTCTGCGTGAAATGGCGTTTCTGAACGCTGGCCTGCAAATTGAGGTAACAGATGAACGCACCGATAAACACGAGGTGTTTCGCTACGACGGCGGAGTCAGTGAATTCGTGCTTCATATCAACAAGAATAAGACACCCCTGCATCCAAAACCCATTTATCTGCAAGGAGAAAAAGATTCTGTTCAGGTTGAAATCGCCTTCCAGTACACTGATGGCTACACTGAGAACATCTTTACGTTCGCCAACAACATCAACACCATCGAAGGGGGGACTCATCTCATCGGATTCAAGGGAGCATTGACCCGCGTGATGAATGATTACGGACGAAAGAATAAATTATTTGATGAGAATTTTGGTCTCAGCGGCGAGGATTCACGAGAAGGCATCACCGCAATCATCTCGGTAAAAGTGCGAAAACCACAGTTTGAAGGGCAAACCAAATCAAAACTCGGGAACTCGGAAGTCAAAGGCATTGTTGAGGGCGTCATGTACGAAAAGCTCGCTGAGTTCTTCGAGGAAAATCCACCGGTTGCCCATGTAATCATTGACAAGGCCGTGCTTTCCAATAAGGCACGAGAGGCAGCGCGGAAGGCACGAGAACTGACCCGAAGAAAAGGATTGCTCGAGTCATCAGCGCTTCCAGGCAAATTAGCGGATTGCTCGAGCCGCGATCCAAGCCAATCGGAAATCTACCTTGTGGAGGGAGATTCAGCCGGTGGCTCGGCCAAACAAGCCCGTGATAAGGAATTCCAGGCGATTCTCCCATTACGAGGCAAGATCCTCAATGTCGAGAAAGCGCGGATGGACAAAATCCTGAAAAGCGAGGAGATCCTCCATTTAATCACTGCTATTGGGACCGGGATTGCGGAGGAGTTTAATCTCGAGAACGCTAGGTACCATCGGATCATTTTGATGACGGATGCGGATGTCGACGGAGAGCACATCCGGACCTTGCTGCTCACGTTTTTCTTCCGGTACATGCGACCGCTCATCGAGAAAGGATACCTGTACATTGCACAACCCCCGCTCTATAAGATTACGAAAGGAAAGACCGTGGAGTATGCGTACTCCGAGCAAGAGCGCATACAGAAGGCAAAGCAGCTCGGGGAAACCGGGCTTGGTCTGCAGCGATACAAGGGGCTTGGGGAGATGAACCCGCAGCAGCTCTGGGAGACAACCATGGACCCTGCCTTCCGGGTGATGCTGCAGGTCACGATAGAAAACGCTGTCGAGGCAGACGAGTTATTTACCATCCTTATGGGCGAGGCAGTCGAACCGCGAAAGGTGTTCATCGAACAGCATGCAAAGGAAGTGGTGAACCTGGATATCTGAGGTGAGAAAAGATGGCAGACGACATCGGGAAGAAGAACGACCAACCACGCGATATTAACGAAGAGATGAAACGCGCATTCATCGATTATTCCATGAGCGTCATCATGAGCAGAGCCCTCCCTGATATCCGCGACGGGCTCAAACCGGTTCATCGACGAATCTTATATGGGATGAACGAGATGGGAATGGGTTATGAGAAACCCTATAAAAAATCCGCTCGCGTGGTCGGTGATGTGCTTGGGAAGTACCACCCGCACGGCGATCAAGCAGTCTATGATTCCCTTGTCCGCATGGCTCAGGATTTTTCACTCCGATATCCATTGATCGCAGGTCAAGGTAACTTTGGTAGTGTCGATGGCGACAGTGCTGCAGCTATGAGATACTGTGTTACCGGAGACACCATGGTTTTGACTAATCATGGAATGAAGGAAATACAAGACATCGCAACTGGTGAACAAACCGACATTGATGTACAAATCGTGAATTTCCAGGGCAAAAAAACTCATGCATCGAAATTCTTCAATTCAGGAAAACATCCAACCATTCACCTCCGTACTAAACAAGGATATGAACTGGAAGGCTCCTATAATCACCCGGTGATAACCTGGACAAACGACCATGGCATTCCACATTTGAAATGGAAAATGCTTTCCGAACTAACAAAAAATGACTATGTCGTATTGAACAGATCCTCTTATTGTTTCCCACAAAATAATGTGTCGTTAACACCATATCATCCTGTTTTTCCGAATAAAAGGACCAAACACTTCCGCCTCCCAGACACCATGAACGAGGAACTAGCGTTTCTCCTTGGTGCTCTTGTTGCAGAAGGCGGTTTCCATCAGAAACATATTCTGTTCAATAACCTCAACACAGAATTTTATAATAAAGTAAAAGAAATTCTTTATCAACAGTTCCCAGGAATTAAACTCTACGAACGCCAGTTACCAAAATGTCAATGTAGGGAACTCAGTATTTATTACAATCAAATTGTTGAATTTTTAAAAAATATTGGTCTAACACAGACAACATCTGAACACAAAGAAATACCTTTCACCGTACTTCTATCAACTCGTGAATGTATCGCAAGTTTTCTCCGAGGATTATATGAAGGCGATGGCTCAGTAAGCTATAAGGTGGACAAGCGACACTCAGGGAAATCTATCGAATTGACCTATATTACAAAAAGTAAAAAACTTCTTCATCAGCTTAAAACAGTGTTACTGAATTTTGGGATAATTACGACATTTCCTTATGAGGACAAGCGGACACCTTGTTTTAAGTTGATTATCTCTGATGTCAACAATATTCGAAGATTCTGGGAACAGATAGGATTTTCCTGTTCAAAAAAACAACAACGCTTAGCAAAGATACTTCAATTAAATACCAATCGTATGAGCAAAAACGATTTCATCCCATTTCTTGCACAATATCTCCGATCGAAATATCAAGATCCCCTATTCCATCGCTATAACTATGATCGTTATAACAACCTCCGAAGAAACGCTCGACTTCTGAAGGAGAAACTCGATGACGAGGACAAAAAGCTCATTGATGAAATCCTCCACTATAAATACTTCTTTAATCGTATTCAAAAAGTAACACCAACTGGCGAAGAAAAAACAGTCTATTCCTTGCGCGTGGACAGTTCATGTCATTCCTATGTCGCCAATGGTTTTATCAACCACAACACAGAGACAAAAATGGCGAAAATAACAAAACTCATGTTGCAGGATATCGAGAAAGAAACTGTGGAATGGCGTGATAACTTCGATGGGACCTTAAAAGAACCCGCGGTCCTCCCTGCTGTCCTCCCAAATCTCCTGGTGAACGGATCTTCCGGGATTGCAGTTGGAATGGCAACCAACATGCCACCACATAACCTTACTGAAGTCGTCGATGGAATTATCAAGATGATTGACACCCCTGAGGTTTCAATAGCAGAATTGATGGATATTATCAAGGGACCTGATTTCCCTACCGGTGGGATCATCTATGGTCGTGGTGGAATCCTTTCTGCGTACACAACTGGACGAGGGGCTCTCGTTGTTCGAGCGAAAACATCCATCGAGGAAGGAGACCAGAAAAACAAAATCATCGTCCATGAGCTTCCCTACCAGGTCAATAAATCCGTGTTGCTTCAAACGATCGCAGAGATGGTGAAAGAGAAGAAAATCGAGGGGATCTCTGACCTGCGTGACGAGAGCGACCGCAAAGGGATGCGCATCGTCATTGAATTGAAACGTGATGCAATAGAAGATGTCGTGCTCAACCAGCTGTTTGAACATACCGAGTTGCAATCCTCATTTGGTGTGCTGAACCTTGCGATTGTGAAGGACGAGCCAAAGGTCTTGACTCTTAAGGAGATCCTGCAGCATTACATCGCGTTCAGGGTAGAGATCATCGTCCGCCGGACGACCTATGATCTGAAGAAAGCAAAGGAAAAAATGCACATCCTGGAAGGCCTGATGATCGCGCTGCGGAACATCGATGAGGTCATCCGGATCATCCGGCAGAGCAAGGAGGTCGAGGAAGCAAAGGACCGTCTGATGAAGCGTTTCAAACTCTCGGAGATTCAGGCGAAAGCGATCCTTGACATGCGGCTGCAGAAGCTCACCGGCATGGAAATCGAGGCGGTCGAAAAAGACTATAAAGAAACCAAAGCACTCATCGAGCAACTTGAAGCACTCCTGGCGGATCACCAGAAGATCCTTGCCGAGATAAAACGTGAGCTGCTCGAGATCAAGGAGAAGTTCGGTGACGCGAGGCGGACACAGATCGTCGAAGGTGAGGCCGGGATCGACATCGAAGACCTCATTCCCCAGCAGGAGGTTGTGGTGACGATCACGAAGGACGGGTACATCAAACGCATCCCAACCGAGACCTACCGGACGCAGCATCGGGGCGGGAAAGGGTTAATCGGCGTCAGGCCAAAGGAAGAGGATATCGTAGTGGACACCTTCATCACCTCCACGCACGACTATCTGATGTTTTTTACGAACCATGGGCGTGTCTACTGGCTGAAAGCCTACAAGATCCCCGAGGGGGACCGGTACGCAAAAGGAAAAGCCATCATCAACCTGCTGCCGCGACTCGAGGAGGGGGAAACCATTGAAACAGCGGTACCTCTCCATGAATTCGACGACAAGCATTATCTCATCTTCACGACAAAGAAAGGGACGATTAAAAAAACCGTGCTGTCTGCCTACGGGAACATCCGGGTAAACGGCATCATCGCCATTAAACTTGAGGAGGGCGATGAGCTCATGGGCGTCCAGCTCTCTGATGGAACGAAGACGGTGATGATCGCCACCGCTGGCGGTCAAGCCTGCCGATTCAACGAAAAAGAGCTCCGGCCCATGGGACGGGCGACCCATGGAGTGATTGGAATCCGTCTGAAGGACAAAAAGGATTTCGTCGTCGCGATGACCGTGGTGGAGATCACTGGGTCACTCTTCACTATTACTGAAAACGGGTTTGGGAAACGCTCCCCAATCGATGAGTACCGGCTGACGCATCGGGGAAGCAAAGGGGTCCGAACGATCGTGACGAATAAACGTAATGGGAATGTCGTGTTTGTCAGTCAGGTGACTGATGACCATGAGTTGATCATCACCACGGAACATGGTATGACCGTGCGGGTCCCGGTCCGAGACATCAGGGAGCAAGGGAGAAACACGATGGGTGTGCGGATCATGCGACTGAATGAAGGCGACAAGGTCGTGTCTGTCACCTTGGTCCTCGCAGAGCCGCTCACGGAAGAGGAGCGGGCGGAGACCTTTGAGGCGATGCCGATCGGCATCGTGGAAGAAAAAACACCCAAGGAAGCACAGCCGCTGCCGGTCATCAAACGAAAAGAACCACGGATAGAAAAAGAACCACTCGCGCCGCCTTTAGAGCCTGTGGAGCGAGAGAAAAAACCCATTCGAAGAAAGAAACTCCTAAAACGAAAGAAAATACCCGTTAAAAAAGTCCAAAAAAAGGCAGAGAAAAAAGCAGCAAAAAGGAAAAAACCAAAACCGCTGAAAGAGAAGCAAAAAAAGGTAGCGAAACACGGAGAAAGAAAGGGACGAAAGCCGAAAACAGCGATCAGAAAACCTCGCAAGCTAAAGAAAGCGGTACGTAAATCCACCAGACCAAAGAAAGCAACAAAAACGAGAAAGGAAAAGAAGAAAAAAATCGTCAAGAAAAAACTGAAACGGAAAAGATAAGCTACGCTTTTTCTGTCTTCTTCTGTTTCTTGGGGCATGCTGGGTTGATGCAGAGGTCCCAGGATCGCCGCCCTTTCAGTTTCACTTGAATAATAGGGGTGTTGCACGCATCGCAGAGTTTTGACGTCATGGTCAGGCCGCCCTGCTGGGGGAGTGAATAGGTGTTGCTACAGGCAGGGTATCCGGTGCAGCCAACAAATCGTTTCCCCTTTTTCGAGACTCTGACTAACAGTGATTTCCCGCATTTTGGGCAGGGTCCAACCGTATTCTGCGCCTTGACCGCGTTGTTGATGTTTTCCTTTATTTTTTCTTTCTCAGGTTCAAGCTCCTCCATAACTTTCGTCAGCATGTGTCGTGATTCTTTGACAGTTGCTTCCAGTGTTTTTTTTCCTTCAGCGATGTCATTCATGTCAGTCTCAAGTTCAGCAGTCATCTTTGGTTTGACAACATCGGTGTTTATCATTGCATCAACGACAGCAATCGCGGTGGACGTCGGGGTCGGGGTTCCCCCCAGGACATATTTCCGTCCATACAACTTGCTGATGATCTCGTGACGCGTCGATTTCGTCCCAAGTGAGAGCTGCTCCATTTTTGCGATCAGCGCACCCTGGGTGTACCGCTGTGGTGGTTTTGTAAAATCCTTCTTAATGGTGAGTTTTACAATCTCGAGTTTTTCTCCCTGGAGTAGTTCAGGAAGTTGTTTCTTTTTCTCTTTGAAATACGGATAGAGTTGTTTCCAGTGTGCTTCCACAAGTCGATATCCGCTGGTAAGAAATGTCTCTCCAGAAATATCGAACCATACATCGGTTGTCTCGGAAATAGCGTCTTTTGCAAGGGTTGCAAAAAATCTCCGGCAGATAAGCTCGTAGATTTTCGCCTGGTCGGTCCCGAGTTTTTTCGAAGGGGCATCAACGGGGTGAATCGGGGGATGATCGGTGGTTTGCTGTTTTCCTCTCGTCGGGTAACTTCTCCCATTTGTTTGAATCTCCTTGACCTCTTTGGCGAAATGAGCGGCTGACAATTTTTGTAAAATACCATTAATGTTCAATGATGGCGGATACACGGTGTTATCTGTCCGTGGGTACGAGGTTAATCCCATCATATAGAGTTCTTCTGCAATACTCATAGCTTTTGCCGCGGGAAAGCCGAGATAGGAAGCTGCTTGGATGAATGTCGTCGTATTGAACGGTGCCGGTGGTATTTCGTGGCTTTCAATTTTTTTTATTTCCTTGACAAAGGCTTCTTTGCAGTCCTTTATTTTATTATAAATCTCTTGAGCAGGTTGCTCCTCCCGAAATACGCCATGCTCATGAGTCACATCGATTGGTCGGTCTTTCTGCAGCTGGGCAAGCAGGGTCCAATATGGTTTTGGAACGAACGTTTTGATCTCTTTTTCACGTTCAACCAGCAGCGCAAGCGTTGGTGATTGCACCCGCCCGATCGAAAGAAAATCCTTTCCAAGTCGGCGGGACGTTAATGAGATGAATCGTGTTAACACAGCGCCCCAGACAAGGTCGATGATCTGACGTGCCTCGCCGGCATTCGAGAGATTGTAATCCACTTCGGTGAGATTGTCAAAGGCAGTCGTAATCTCAAACGGAGTGATTGCACTGTACCGCGCGCGTTTTATCTGAGTAAGGCCAGGATTATAGCTTCTCAGGAGATTGACTACTTCAACGCCTATGAGTTCACCTTCCCTGTCGAAATCAGTCGCAACAATCAGGGAGGGCGTATCTTTTATCAGTATTTTTAATGCCGAGGCGATTCCTTTTTCACTGACATTTTTACATGGCTCCACATCAATAAGCTCATGCGGAGGGACCTTTGTCCATTGATTAAACCCACTCGGGTAATCAAGGTTGATGATATGGCCTTTCAACCCGATGACGTTCCAGGGCTCATTATCTTTTGTAAAGGAATACACAGGGATTTTCCCAAGATGCGTACTTTTCACATGACCATTGGAAAGGATGTACGCGATTCTTCGTGCAGCAATATTTTTTTCACAAATCACTAATTTCATGGTGTTCCTAGTTCGAGAACTGAACATTAAGATGTGATATAACTAGTTTACGATACCAGAAAATCTGAGGTTGAAACTATTTATATGGTGACCGTTATTCCTGATGTGAGACTATGAAAATTCAGATCATCATGGGGTCATCTTCTGATATGCCGATTGCAGAGAAAGCCACAGCCATCTTTGAGGAATTTGGGATTCCCTATGATCTCAAGGTCGCCTCTGCCCATCGCACGCCAGAGGTGCTTCAAAGCATTGTTGAGAACAGTGATGCAGATCTTTTTATCGGGATCGCGGGTCTCTCTGCCGCACTCCCAGGGACGATTGCTGCTCATACGATCAAACCAGTCATCGGGGTGCCGGTCAGCGGGAAGGTGAACCTTGATGCCATCTTGTCCATTATTCAAATGCCACCAGGAATCCCCGTCGGAGCTGTTGGTCTTGATCGTGGGGAGAACGCAGCGTTGCTTGCGGTAGAGATTCTTGCCGTTCGTGACGCGAAACTAGCAAAAAAATTACATGCCTACCGAAAAAAGATGCAAAAAAAAGCAGTGTCAAAATAGAGGTTTACCAGATGTTTCATGCAGAAAAATTTATAGAAAAAACAATTTCAAACCTCCAGAGGGAAATCAAAGGAAAAGCACTTATTGCGTTCTCTGGTGGTGTCGATAGTACGGTATGCGCCGCGCTTGTAAATACAGCGATCGGTAAACAGTTGATTGCAGTTCATGTCGACACCGGGTACATGCGGAAGAATGAACCGGAACAGGTTCAACGGATGATGAAAGACCTGGGATTAAATTACCGGTATATTTCGGCAAGTGAGGATTACTATCAGGCATTGAAAGGGATTGAGGAGCCTGAGAAGAAACGCAAGATAATCGGGGAAAAGTTCATCAGGATTTTTGAACAGGTTGCTCGAGAGGAACACATTAGTTATCTTGTGCAGGGAACCATCGCACCTGATTGGATTGAATCCGGTGGTGGGTTACGTGACACCATTAAATCGCATCATAATGTCGGTGGATTACCAGAGCATATGACATTGAAACTCGTCGAACCTCTCCGCGATCTGTACAAGGACGAAGTTCGGAAGGTCGCTCGTGCGCTCCAGCTCTCAGTTTCTGAACGACAGCCGTTTCCCGGCCCAGGGCTTGCGATTCGCATCATCGGTGAGGCGACACCAGAACGAACCGAACTTGTCCGGGAGGCCTGTGCCATTGTTGAAAAGGAAATCGAACGCGCATCAGAGCAAGGACTCATGGAGCGCCCCTGGCAGTATTTTGCGGTGCTCATCCCGATAAAGACCGTCGGGGTCCATGGTGACAAGCGCGCGTATGGGAACACGATAGCGATTCGAGCAGTACAGAGCGTCGATGCAATGACCTGCCATTACAGCACGATTCCTCATGATGTACTGGATGCGATTTCAACAAAAATCACCAACACGCTCAAGGAGAAAGTAAATCGCATCGTCTACGATGTGACCAATAAACCTCCAGGGACTGTTGAGTGGGAATGACCGTATGGTGAGAATCTACGTGATTGATAACGGAGGCCAATGGACGCATCGGGAGTGGCGCACGCTGCGTGATCTTGATGTGGACACAAAAATTGTCCCAAACACCACACCACTTCAAGAGTTACAAAAAGAGGAAATCCATGGTCTTGTCCTTTCAGGAGGAGCACCACGAATCGGGCTTGCAAGCACTCTTGGGAACTGCGCAGAATACCTTGACAATGCCAAGTTTCCCATCCTTGGGATATGTGCAGGGCATCAGTTTATGGCGCGTCATTTTGGTGGTGAGGTGAAACCATCCAAACTTCCTGAGTTCGGTCAGGTTGAAATAACGCTTTGTGTCGATGATGACCCCTTGTTTACTAGTGTGCCAAAAAAATCGATTGTCTGGGAGTCGCATAATGATGAGGTAACGGTTCTTCCCAAGAATTTTAGGAAAATTGCTGAAAGTGACAATTGCGTGATTCAAGCCATGGGACAACTGAAACGACAGTTCTACGGCCTTCAGTTTCATCCAGAGGTGGAACATACGCAATACGGGGAACAGATTTTTAAAAATTTTATCAACCTGTGTAAAGGATAAACGATCATTTTTTCCTTGCACGGATGCTTCGATACATCATTTCTAGAAACACAATCAGGAGGAAAAAGAAAATAAGTACCCCGAAGAAACTGCCGAGAAGGTACAGGATGAGGATACTGAGGTCATTTTGGGAGAATATACCGGTGCGGTCTCTGAGCAGGTTACTGCCAAAAAGGACAACGAAAAAGATAATGGTCAGAATGACTGAGATGATGAATTCAAAGCTATAGTTCTTCTTTTCAGGCAGGTGAGAAACCTTTTCTGCTTCATCTGATGCGTGTTCCACGTTGTTTTCGACTGCGTCTCCAGGGTGTTTTCCTTGTTGTTCCTTCTTATGAGCGAGTGCATCGAGGAATTTCTGATATTCGATTTCCGATTCAAAGACAAGGGATGCCCCTTGGTACCCGCAGTTCCGGCAGACCTCTTTCCACGAGGAGAGACCTGAGATGATGCCGTCGCCAAGTGTTCCTATTCCGATATTTCTGCTTCCACAGATTGGACAGGCGGTTATTTCCATGCAGGACACCCTTGGTTATTTCCACCGCTTGAACAGCGTGTGTTGAAGTCCGAGCTGGTCCAAGACTTTCCCGACGATGAAATCAATAAAATCATCAATACGCTCCGGTTTATAATAAAATGCGGGCATCGCCGGTAAAATGATTGCACCGCTTTCTTTTGCGGCAAGCATGTTCTTTATCGCGGGAAGATCGAGCGGCGTCTCCCGTGGAACCAGGATTACTTTTCTTCCTTCTTTGAGACAGCAGCTTGCTGCCCGTGACGTCAGCGTGTCCCCAAACCCGTGGGCAATGGCAGAGAGCGTCTTCATGCTGCAGGGGATGATGATCATACCATCAAGGGGAAATGATCCGCTGGCCGGGCCAGCATACAAATCATCGTTATCGTACACGACGGTTGCTTGTGTTTTCAGGCGGTTATAGGTATACGTTGTTTCGGACTGGATAATCCGCTTTGCCTCTTCGGAGACAATAAGGTAGGTCTCAAGTTTCTTTTTATTTAATTCCTGGAGGAGTCGGATTCCATAAAGACTGCCAGAGGCACCTCCGATGCTAATAAGATATCTCATAGGCTATATTCCCTCTATCGCGCTAATAATATTGGTAAGTGTTGTCTTGAAATGTTTGTCTTTTTCTATCGCAGTGCCAGTAACGATGATGTTCGCCCCTGCACGTACCTTTCCCGTAGCAATTTCTGGATCTCGGATGCCGCCACCGACAAGGATAGGGAGTGTGGTGTTCTGTCTTACCGCCTGAATCATCTCATTTGGAACTGGCGTGGGTGCTCCCGAGCCAGCTTCGATATAGAAAAACCTCATGCCGAGGTATTCAGCCGCAAGCGCGTAGCCGATAGCAGTCTTAATATCATCTCGTTTGATTAAATCAGCTTCCCCGATACGGCCGGCAGTCATGCCAGGTTCGACAATCACATACCCCATTGAGATTGGTTCCAGTCCAGAGTATTTGACAAACGATGCTCCTTTGACGTGCTCCCTGATGACGTATCCCAGATTATTTGAGTTCAGCAGGCTCATGAAGAATACCGCGTCAGCGTACTTGCTGAGGAATTTCGCGCCAGATGGAAAAAGGATGACCGGGAGATCTGAATTTTTTTTGATGGCTTGCACTGTTTCATCTACCTGTTTCTGGGAAAGAAGCGTCGACCCTCCAACCATAATCGCGCTGCTCCCTGCATCGGTTACAATGCGGGCAATGGATCCGGCAACCTGCGGTGTTTGTTTATCGGGGTCAAGTAATGCGAAATGCAATTTCTTCTTCTGAGATTGCGTGATAATTCGCTCTGCGATAGTCATTGAAGGCTAAAGAACACCGGTTGTATTTATGTTTTATGCCTTAGACAGAAGATCCGCAATTAACTGTTCTGAGCAGGCGGCGATGACACTTGTTCTCTCGTCTAGATTAAATCCCATGTCAAGGTCGTTGCCATCCATCGTCTTGACAAAGCCTCCTGCCTCGCGGACGATCAAGGTGGCCGCGGCGATATCAACGACACGGAAAATGTCTCTTCCTACGAAATAGTAATCCAGAGCGCTGATCGCAACCATACACATCTCCAGAGAGGCGGAACCTAAGGATCGTATGTTCCCTTTTTTTGATAACGAACCAGCCCGGGGAGTATAGTTTTTCCCAAGGGATATCGAAGAGACCATCTCTGGAGAAGGCATCTCGCAGACGCGTATCGGTGTCGCATTGAGAAACGCCCCCTGGCTTTTCTCAGCGGTGAACAAGTCCCCTGTGGGTATGTTTTGTACAATCCCATATTCAATATCACTGACATTCGATGTGCCAATCGCTAAAGAGACGGCATAGAACGGGATGCCACGGTACGCGTTTCTGGTCCCATCCACAGGGTCAAGGACAAAGACATGGGTACCACCAAAATCGACAAAGCCTTTCTCCTCGCTGAGGAGATTGACTCGCACAGATGATTTTTCTAACAGCTTGAGGGCAGCATCCTCAGCGATTTTATCAACATATGCGGTTGGCGTCCCGTCCGCGCCCAGGCCGATGGTTTTCCCAAACTTATAGAAATTATTCTTCGCTTCCTTTCGTACTTCCCTGGTTATTTTTTGAACGATCTGATGCGCGAGCTGTTTGATTTTTTCTTCCATATGTCAACCCTTGAGATTTATACCAAGATAGGTCAGCGTCCAGCTGATGTAAATAGTGAGGAGGATCATGATAATCGCAGCAAGAATCAATCCAAGAAAAATAGCGACAAGGGACCGCGAGAATTTCAAGTCAAAGAGGTACGCGATCAATGCCCCAGTCCACGCGCCAGTGAATGGAACCGGTAATGCGACAAACGCAAACAACCCGAGATATTCGTATCTCCTGATCCGCTCATCTGCTTTCTTCCTTGTTCGTGCGAACAACCAATCCATAATCCTGCTCCAAAAGGAATACCGCCGGAGAAATTTTTCCACATACTGAAAAAAGAGAAGGATGAACGGGATCGGAAGCATATTCCCTAGAATCGCTAAGGGGAACGCCTGCCACCATTCCCATCCGTATTGCAGCATCGCAAATGGAATGACATAGCGGGCTTCAAGCCATGGTACCATAGAAAAAAAGAAGATTTGAAACCACTGTGGCAAAAATTCAAGCATGCGTTAAACTCCAACGAATTTCCCAAATCCTGGTTCCACAAGTATTTGACGGTCGTCTATTATCTTTTCTCCCCGGATAAACACGAGGGAAGGGAAAATACCCTGGAAGCCTTCAAACGGCGTCCACCCGCATTTCGAATGGAGGTTCTCTGCAGTAATAGGTTGTGCTTTTTTCAGATCAACAACCATGAAATCAGCATCACATCCTATCTCTATTTTTCCTTTTGGAATGCGCATGAGCCGCGCAGGTCGTTCGCACAGCAAGGTTACCAGAGTGCCGAGTGTAATCTGCCCTTTTTTCATCGCAGAAAGCAGGAGAGGGTACATGGTTTCGACCCCAGGGAGCCCCGCGGGGGCTATATTGAATTCAACGTTTTTTTCATCCATGGTATGGGGCGCATGGTCTGATTCAAAAATGTCAATAAGCTGATGATTCACACCGTACCAGAGCAGATCGCGATCGAAACTTGAGCGAATCGGCGGGTTTACTTTAAAAAATGTCTGTTTGGTGTTAAGAGAATGGACATCAAAGAAGAGATGATGAGGGGTAACTCCAACACTGATGTTTTGAGGTTTTGTCCGCAGCGTCTCAAAGCCTTCACAGGAGGAGAGATGGCAGATATGAACCGGGGAGGTAAGACCAGAGGAGCTGGTGATCACTGCCCTGATAGCGGTTTCCTCGCATTCTGCGGATCGACAGCGAAGGTGGTCAACAAGAGACAGTTCCTTGTCCTCATGTGCCTGGAGACAATGTTCGTCCTCCGCATGAACCAGGGCGATTTTCTTCGTACGATTCGTTTCCTTTAAGGCGACACGAAGATGTTGGACCGGGAGCTGCAGTGAATGGGTGCTGCTGCCTAAAAAGATTTTAAATCCGCTACACAGCGGAGCAAGTTCCGCGATCCGGCCGATATTTTCTTCGGTGACCGCGGCGTATAACCCGAAATCTACAATGCTTTTTTCAGCAGCGATTTGTGTTTTTTCTTTCATCGTCTGGATGCTGGTGGTAGAGGGTTGGGTGTTTGGCATGTCAAACACACAGCAGATTCCTCCGAATGCAGCAGCTTGCGAGCCAGTGGAAAAATCCTCTTTCTTGGGGAAGCCTGGGTCACGGAAATGAACATGGAGATCGATGCCGGCAGGAAGGAGAAGGTTGTTTCCAACGTTGAGGTGATTGTCTGTTTTTAGAATCTTTTTAATGGCAACGATTTTTCCTTTGTCAATACCAATGCAGCCTTGCTCGAATTCTCCGTTACGGAACAGTTTTCCTTCAATTGACAGATCCATCAAGGCGTATCTCCTTTATGGAGCCGCATGGCTTTGTTTCAGTGAAGATCTGCCCCTGAAACTTTGAGATTTTCGTCGTTTTTTCAAACCATGCATCCGGGGGCAATCCTGCTTTCATGCAGGTATGCGACAGGTACTCTTCGATATCCCATCCTTGTTCGACCGGTACTTGAGGGAGCAAGAGACCTTTGAAAAATCCCTGTTCAACAATAAGCCCATCACGTCCAATGGCAATCTGATTAAGATATTCCTTTGGTTCTTTCACTCTGATAAGTTGTGGTTTTGTCAGAATCGTGACTTCGACGACAATCGAATTCAGCTCTGTTGCTTTCAATGGTGGAAATCTCGGGTCCCTGGTGACAGACTGTGCTGATTCGACGATAGCATCATGCAAAGGCATGACCGGGAGTGGGATGCCGATGCATCCCCGGAGTTCACGATCCGGGTAGGTGTGAAGGGTGACAAAGACTCCTTGATGTTCATGAAAAGATTCCTCAAGATCAGGTATCTCATGGTTCTCGTGGTTTAGATAATCTTGGAGGATGTGACGTGCGAACTGAACAGCCTTTGTTCCCTTAGCAAGATTCAACATGGTAGCATGTATACAGAAGACGATTAAATAAAATATGGTAGAGGCTCTCAAGCCTCTTCCTTCATTTATGGTGATTGCTCTCGCGTCAGGATGATATCGTGGATATTTGGTTTTTCACCGGGACGCAGTGTGAGATGGATTGCCCCTGTATAGGTGACATTTTGACCACTTTCATTGACAAACTGGTCAACAGTGACATTATAGGATCCTGGGGTGAGCTCGACAGTGTAGTTTCCATGGATGTCTGATGTGACGCTTTTTGTTAGCGCTGTGTTGTTCGAAACACTTAAATCCTTGGTAAAGAGAATGGTCATGTTCGACTTTCCGACATTGTTGTATAATGTTTTCCCACTCACGGTGACCGATACCTTGGTCAAGGCGACATCATAGGATGCGTTGCCTTCTCCAGGGAAGACAGAGAACTTACTGGTAAAGGTGTATACCGTAGTCACTCCTTCTGTTTTTTTGACTGTGACATTGTAGATCCCTGGGGTTAGTTTTGCCACGTAGAGACCCTTGGCATCTGATGTAACTGCAACTTGTTTTGTTGCCGAATTGTTTTTTACGGTTTTATCAGGTGCGAAGGTGACCGGGATGTTCGGAATCTTGACGGCATCAGAGGTGGTGTATCCTTGAGTGGTGACTGGAGCATAGGTAAGCGAGATGTTCGTCCAGGATGTTTTATTTGCGGTAAGAGTGACGGTTTGTTCTGTCAAGTAGTCAAGGTTCTTGGTGCTGGTATTGACTTTTGTTGCGTTCACCGTGTATGTCCCAGGTATTAAGGAGGAGAATGCAAACGCGCCATCTGCACCGGTTGTTACCTTTGACACGAGCAGTTGGGTACCATCGAGCTTTGTGTAGGTGAGTTTAATATTGACGTCACGTGTCTCTTCACCAGCTGTGTATTTGTTATCTTTATTGCTGTCGATGTAGGTTACCCCTTTCATGTTTGCTTCTTTTGGTTTTGTGATGTTGAACATGTTGTGGTCAGGTTCGACATTAATCCCTTGTTTGTTCAGGAGAGTATAGTTATTTTCGACTGCGGAGATGTTGTACTTACTTGGGTACAAGTTTCGGAAGATATAATGCCCTTGTTGGTCTGTTTTTGTCGGTTGGACCGATCTTCCGAAGTAGTAATCGCTTAATTCGACGGTAACACCTGGAATCGCGGTGTCGTTGTTGGGATTGTAGATTTTGTTGTTGTCATTGTCTTGATAGACATATCCTTCTAGCGTCGAGAGATTCACCGTAATGTTGAACAGGCGTGTATAGTTCGTCCCATTCCGGCGCATGGCTTCTGCATCTGTTATTGGGGAGAATAAGGAGTCGTTGGTGTTGTTAAAGGTAATTCTTTTCAGGAGCACCTCATTGGCGTAACTGAAAAGCAGCGTGATATTCCCTCCAGGCGCGAGGAGGTTAAAACTGCCGTTTATATCGGTTGCTACGTTATCATGAGGGAATCCATAGTCATCGAGGATGACCGTGGTTACGTAGGGGAGCGGTGTATTGTTACAGAAGACTGTGCCGTTGAAGAATGCACCTTCGTAGTATTTCGCGATGACCACGGCACTTTTGCCTTGTCCATAGTAGGGGAACGGTGAAATATAGACCGGGACGAAATGCTCCATCGCATAACAGGGGATCTGTTGATTTGCTGTTTGGTAGGCCCCATTTTGGTCTTGTTGCGGTGGGGTTCCGATATAGGTGCGATAAAACATCGTGTTAAAGTACGCTAGCTTGCTGATAGTTGTTGTTCCGGTGATCGCCACATGGCTCCGGTCATCTTGTGACATTTCGTTTAGTTGCTTTGCCGTCCATTCGCCATCAGGCCCTTGTGTTCCATCATCGTTGACTGTATATCCGGTGTACTTAACCTGGATGAAATCATCCTCAGGATTGTAGAATGTTTTTCCTGCGGTTCGTAGCGCGGTTAAGATATTACTTTTATCACCGAGGAACGCAAAGATATTGAAAATCTGCTCATCGTATCCTTCTACCCCATAGTAACGGATGCTGTACCCCGTCGCCAGCTGGATGTCGTGGTACAACCAGGTGATTTGCTCATCTGTTAAGGTATCGTTTAAGAGTTTTGCGACATCATGATAATAGGCATTTTCAGGGTATTGTACTCCGACATACATCATCTTGCTGAGGTTGAGGTCGTACTGGGCTCCGATTGGTTTCTTCTGTGATGGAGAGAGTGCAGGGTCCAACATCCATGATGTGATGTTGGCGGTGTTGTTGTTCCCAAGATGTTTTTGTAACGCGGTAATGACGGAAGCAGAGAATGCGTTGTCATTGTTATCCTTTCGATTTCCTTCCAATAGTCGTACAATCCAGACCGCAACCCCTTCTTTTTCGGATGTTGCAGTATGGAAATTAGCGGCAGGTGGGATTCCATCTTGGAAGTTATCCGCGACAGTCGGATGCCCCCCAACAGCGACTTCGTAAAACCCATAGTCCCACCAGGATATAAACCCTGGTCGTTTTGATGGGTCAGAGATGTCTGTATCTTGCTTGTTTAGCCAATCGTAGGCCCCAACCCAATACTGTTCTTTATACGAGCTTGAGCCGAACGCCGAAGAATGGTTTTCCCCGAAGAAATCATATTTCAAATTGCTTGTCCCGTTCTTTGATGCAGCGGATGGTACAGCTGCATCGAGTGCGAGATATCCATTCGGGATGATGATGAGAAATGCGATGAAGAGAACCCCGAAGAGGTGGTAGACTCGTACGCCTTTTCGAATACCGCGGAAACCACCGCCTGCGTTCCTGACATTGCGTGCCATTTGTTTATAATCAATCTTGCTAACGACGAACCAAATAATCCATCCTGCGAGGAGAGCGATGAGAGGCACCATGTCGTTGAGGAAACGCCCCGCGGTTGATGTCAACCACACGTTGATGACAAATAAGGTAAGGATCATGAGGTATTCCTTCCGCCCTTTTTGTTTGGCATACTGGTAGATGAGGAACACAAAGCCAAACCAAGCAATCCAGTATAACGCAGGACCAAAGGACATGACGGTTCTGCTCAAGCTATAGGTCCCTGCCTCTGCGATTGTCAGGGAGACTTTTGATCCGTAAATCCCAGAGCCAAAGAGGATATTCGAAAGCGCTGTTAATGGTGAAAAGATGGAGAATGTTTTCGGATTGATATAGACGATATAGAGAAATGCGACCGCTGCCACGGCAATGCCAGCAATGATGGGGTAGGAGACGACCCAGGGTATTTGTCTGCGTTTGAAAAGGATGCAGATACCGCCAAAGACCGCGACACCGAGTGCTAAATAGAAGGGGAGGTCCAAGGCAACACCACCTGCATAAGTGACTGGCCATGACACAAGAAATCCTGTGAACAGCGCAAGAGCGACGCTCATGACGAATCGCTCTTCCACCTTATTAGTGAAGAGATCGAAGAGCAGTTGAACGACAGCGTACACCGTGATAAGGGTGTAGAGGAATTGCGCTTCTACCCAGACCATGGAGAGAGCTGCCAGCGGGATTCCTGCGAAAAGGGCGTAGAGAATACGACGGAAGGTGTCCTTTTCTTTTATACTTTTTATGAGGAAGAGAAACGTCAGGAAGTATAAGAGGAGGTTTAAGGAGTCATGGTCAAAGAGAGCGTACGCAGAGCCATGCCCTGAGCTGAGATGAATAGGAATTATTGCGATGAGCAGTGCGGCAACAAGCCCTGCTTTTTTATCAAATAAGAGTTTTCCGATGAAATAGATAGGAAAGATAAGCAAGGCGCCAAATAATGCAGGAACAAATTGCATGGCGTACCCTAAGGCATCTGCTTCGCTCATAAACGGGGTGAGCAGTTTGCTAAACCCTATGGCAGACATGACCAGTAACGGGGCACGCCCCCCTGATTTCCCGAAGGGATAGGCAAGCAATGGATCGTTTGAGGAGTAGTAGGGAAAGTGACCGGTTTGTGAAGTCGTATACACGAGCCGCATGTTGTAGTACGGGTCAGGGCCTGATAAATAAAATTTGTCAGTCAGGGCTGTACCATCAGGGTTGATGGAGACATTTGAGACGATATTAAAATAGGAGTTCATGAATAAAACCAAGAAGAAAATCGCGATGAGAGCGATTCCAATCCACCAGTTTTTCTTGAGTCGAAACCGCCTTCGTCCTGGTATACTTGTCACTGTCGTTTGTTGTGGTGTTGGAGCTGATTCTGGTTGTGTTAGCATTTTCAATTGTGCTCGTTTCCGCATATGTTTCACCCTCGGTTGGTTACAACCGTAAATTGATGGTCTTATAAATAACTTATCTCCAAAACAGTAGTTCCGAAAGTAAGGAGAAAAGACTGTAAAGACTGACAAAAATAGACTTAGAACTTTTACTCACGATTATAAAAGATGGGTTATAAAACAAAATAATGGAATGAAAACAAGGTTTAATATGTAAAAATAAGGGAAAGAAATCTGTTATCCACTAACTAAAAGGTCTAAAAAGATAAAGTAAGGGACATCTTGTTAGCCTCCTGGATCGATTGTATACAACACAGTACCAAAATACTTGGATGTAAGAAGATGATTTTCCTTTACAACTCCAAACAATGCAAGCCAAATAAGAATATCTGCAAGTATCCACAAATTATATAGAAGAACTGAAAACATGAAGTAGAATAATCTAATAAGATAATTTTTTGATGTTGTCTTCGGTAGGTAAGAATGTTTCTTAACTCTATAACTCGTTTCGATTCCCCAACGCTTTCCATACAAGTCGAACAATCTTTCAGCAAGGTTTACGTCATTCTCATTGTAAACTTCATTGGTAGCGAATGCTCGTTTAACCATAATCCCATTGTTGTCTTTCTCCTCTACAATCACAAGGTTGAAGGTGGTGTCTTTCATCTCGAAATCTTTGATAACACATGGTGCAGGTGTAATCTCCATAATACTTTTTACAGTAGATATCTTTGTCGCTGGCATAAGATATTTCAAGTGCAGGTGATTGAATATTTTGATAGAGTTTGAATCGCAGAACCCACGATCTACGAATACTCTACGTATCTTGATACGTTCTAAAACGTAATTCAAAAGCCCACGTAAAATTTCTTCTTTAGAGTTAAATGGTCCGACAGGTAACGCTAGCATTGTGAAGCGTTTTCCTGATTCCACGATGTTGATGGTTGCGAACTTGTAGCATTTTGTTGTTCCCCGATCTGGCTCCTTACCCATTACCATTGGGGTGCTGCGATTCCCATAGAAATACCATTCAGTGTAATCTATAGCGACATCGTAATGTTTCCTGATGTCGAATAGGTTGATTTTCCGAGCCATTTCCCAGACGATTTCAAACAAGGTGGTAAACATTCTATGAAGATCTTTGTTGTTTGTATAATTCTTCAAATGATAAAGTAAAGTGTCAGCATCAGGATTATGCAATCCTCGAAGTTCCTTGTAGGTCTTTGATCCATTCTCTGCGAAATCACGGGTCATCCCCATATGAATAAGGAGATCAATGAACTGGTTTTTCTTGTAGAGCGTATTGTTTTTCAGATTTAGATTAATGAATGGAGCAAATCTTTTCTTGAACAATCTGCAAATCTCTTGGGACTTTTCTTTCTTCTGTAAATATTGGTTTCGCTCCTTTATTTCTTTTTGTGGTTTCTCCAGTTCAAAGGTTTTAATGTCAAGGATAATTCCGAATTTCTCAGATATTTCTTCTATTTTCATTGCTGTAAATTGTAATAGTTCTTTGGTTTCGTTGTCTAAAATATGATGGACGAAATACCCTATTATCCTCCGATCAGGTATATTGCTAAAGCCCAATGCGTGAAGTTCTTTTCTGTTTTGTTTGATATATTTTATTAGTTTGGTGTGGAAATTTATTCCTTTGAGTTTTTGGAAGAGGATGAGTTTGAAGAGTGATTCATAGGAGAATTTTATCGATCGGTATCGAAATTCCTTTAAAGAGGAAATATCAAGTTCATTAAGAAGGTCAACGATAGTAATATTCTTTTGATTTTTGATTTTCTCGAATGAGTTATATATCTCTTTTTCAATTGCTGAGTGGGAGATGTCTCGTTTGCTTTGCGGCATGCGAGTGTTTCCTGCCAAGGGGGAGCTCGTAACTTACCCTTGGCAATTACTATTAGTAATATACTAATGGTAATATACCTTAAATACCTTTTTAGTAATAGTTATATACTAGTAGTAATATAGTTCAATGAAATGGCAAAAATAACACTGCAAGGATACCAATGCGAACGATGCGGACACACCTGGGTACCACGCAACAAGAAGGAATATCCTAACGTCTGCCCGAAATGCAAGAGCGCATACTGGGATAAACCCCGTAAACTCCCCACCAAATGAATTATATTCACGGGGATATGACATACGTTTGTTTTTATAAAGAATTTTTCGACCAAGGTTTGGGCCATCCAACACTTGGAGCTACCAAAAATCGGCACCTCCAAGTTTTGGGAGGCCCAAACTTTGGAGGTAGGAAAATTTATAAAACAATCCATTATTAAAAATATTTTATGGACGATAAAAAATTAAAGGAGAGAGAATTATCTATTACTCAGATTGACGGATTTGAAAATTCAAAAAAATTAGGGCGAATATTAAATCACGAAGGTATTATACCAGTCTTGTTCGCGTTGCAAGAAAAACCAAAACTCTTCACAGAACTGTATAAGGAATTGAAATTACCAGATACTACCTTTAATAGAGCATTAAAAGAACTAAAAAAAGAAGTGAATATTATTCGTAAAACTCCTATTATGGTTGAAAACAGAAAAACGGATCAGTACATCATCACTCCCATAGGGAATGATCTTGTTAGATTTATTAAAAAATATGAACGATTCATTGCTTTATCAATTCCTGAGCAAAAGATACTTGAAATTGAAAAAACAAAATAGAATCATATTGAATTATATTTAATGGATTCTATTTATTATGCTCTCTGCGTTTTTCGACGAGAAAATCGACGAGGAGCTCGATGGTATTTTTCCCTCGGGCTTCTTCTCCATTCCTTTTTTAATTTCTTATAAGATGTTGTATTTTTTTTTAAAAATGGTATTACTCCTCTCATTTGAAAGCTAAGATTATTACGGTAGCCGACAGTCTTTTAGTATTTTGAATTGTTTAGAAGAACTTCAATACGCTGATAGAGTCGGCTTTGTTTGTTCCTGCACTATCGTAAGCGGTCACCGTAATGGTATGCTCAAAAAACCTTGGCATCCACCACGTCCAGCTGTAAGGAGCATCAGTATCGACCGCTCTGAGCCTCCCGTCGATAGAGAACTCCACACGATCGATTCCCAGTGGTTCCTGCATTGCAATCACCTCAATGGTGATCGACCCGATGATAATGGGAAATGCGAAGGGAATGATTTTCCTGTTAAGAATATAGAGGGCATCCTCTGGTTTCGTTATCGTTATAGAGGGGGTCGCATACGTGATCGTCACCTGTGCAGTGTCACTGCTGGTGTTTCCTTCACTATCCATGACGGAGAACGTCGCCGTGAAATTCCCCACAGCCGTATAGTTGTGAGTCGGGTTCTGCTCTGTTGAGGATTGGCCGTCGCCGAAATCCCAGTGATAGGCATAAGGTGGGATGCCACCGTAGATGGTGCCAGTGAACTGCAAGATCTTATAGGCATATCCGTTGTAGGGTCCGTTTGCCTCAACGTTCAAGGGTCCCCGGCCAAA